>ERZ1023277.15-NODE-15-length-98964-cov-49.523825_pt1 | contig 98964 bp, 91 predicted proteins | sample MGYA00380465_ERZ1023277 | MGnify/ENA primary metagenome ERZ1023277 (study PRJEB33173, sample SAMEA4830421) | metagenome | study: EMG produced TPA metagenomics assembly of the PRJEB25223 data set... | reverse complement strand
ACACCAAAAATTCATCTCTTAAAAGCAAATCCCGATTTAACGAGATGTTTGGGGAAAATAAAATATTTGAAAGCATTGATAACTTATTTGATATTATAGATGGTGATAGGGGCAAAAATTATCCTAAATCAGATGAGTTGTTTAGTGAGGAGTACTGTTTATTTTTAAATACAAAGAATGTTACTAAAAACGGATTTTCATTCGATACAAAGCAATTTATCGCTAAAACAAAGGATAAATTACTTCGAAAAGGCAAACTTGAGCGTTATGATATAGTCTTGACAACAAGAGGTACTGTTGGAAATGTAGCGTACTACGATGAATTAATAAAATATAAACATTTACGTATAAATTCAGGTATGGTAATATTACGTCCCAAGACACCAAATCTAAATCAGAAATTTATTATCCATGTTTTAAGGAATAATAATTATAGTCGAGTGATATCAGGAAGTGCTCAGCCTCAGTTACCAATTACAAAATTAAAAAAAATACTTCTCCCCCTCCCCCCACTAGCCCTCCAAAATGAGTTCGCAGACTTTGTAGCCCTGGTCGACAAATCACAATTTGCTTGTGAGATAGCTATAAAAGTGTGGAGAAATAGCTTGAAATTTAGTATAATATAGCTAAACTATTTGTTTAAAGTGAGAAAAAAATGGGAAATTTTAGCTTTCTTTTAAAAAATGACGAATATGAATCTTTTTCAAAACCTTGCATTGAAGCTGAAAATATGATTGCTACATCAACTGTGGCTACTGCCTTTATGGCGCGTCGTGCTTTGGAGCAGGCTGTCCATTGGATATATAGTCACGATTCATATTTAGAAGCTCCCTATCGTGCTACTCTATCTTCTTTAGTATGGGATGATGATTTTAGGGATATCGTAGATTCTGAACTCCACAAGCAGATAGTTCTGTTGATTCGGTGGGGAAACCATGCTGCTCATGGTGGTGAAATTAAGGAACGAGAAGCGATTTTAGCTTTACATCATTTGTATCAGTTTGTTAATTTTATCGATTATTGTTACAGCAATGAATTTGTGGAGCGTTATTTTGATGAGAAGTGCTTACCACTTTCAGCAAACATCAAATACCGAGAAACTCCACAATCTATGATAAAGTTACAAGACAGTTTACCAGAACTGCCTGATTTTCATGAACAGATGGCTGCTCAGTCCGTAGAAGTTCAAGAGACTTATACTGAAAAACGTGAGACTGCAGCGCAACGGCAAGATGTGCCTTTCCATATTGAACAATTATCTGAGGCAGAGACAAGAAAGCTCTTTATTGATATCGATCTCCGTTTAGCAGGATGGATATTTGAAGAAAACTGTCGTGTTGAGATAGCCGTTGATGGTCTCAAGCACGGTTCAGGAATTGGTTACTGTGACTACGTACTTTATGGTAAAAATGGGAAAATTTTAGCGATTGTGGAGGCTAAAAAAGCCTCTGTCAATCCAGAAGTAGGGGAAGTACAGGTCAAAGAATATGCTGAAGCTCTTGAGAAACATATCGGCTATCAGCCAATTTGCTTTATTACAAATGGGTTGAAGCACTATATACTTGATGGTCCGAACCGCCGCCAGATTGCAGGCTTTTACTCTCAAGAAGAATTGCAATTAGTGATGGATAGACGTCATCTTCAAAAACCGCTTGAGGATATTTCTAGTAAAATTAGGGACGATATTTCCGGGCGTCACTACCAAAAACATGCCATTGCAAGTGTTTGTGAAGCTTTCTCTAATCATCGTAGACAGGCACTTTTGGTTATGGCAACTGGGGCGGGGAAAACTCGTACAGCAGTTTCTCTAGTTGATATCTTATCACGTCATAACTGGGTAAAAAACGTTCTCTTCTTAGCCGATAGAACTTCCTTGGTTAAGCAAGCCTATGATTCGTTTAGAAAATTACTCCCAGATCTTTCCGTTTGTAACTTCTTAGAAGATAAAGAAGGAGCTCAATCAAGTCGTATGGTCTTTTCAACTTATCCGACCATGATTGGAGCGATTAGTGGTCAAGAAGAAGTAAATCAACGCCCTTTTACTGTTGGGCATTTTGACCTTATCATAATTGACGAATCTCACCGTTCTATTTATCAGAAATACAAGTCCATTTTTGATTATTTTGATGCAAGAATTGTAGGCTTAACAGCTACTCCGCGTCAAGATTTAGATAAAAACACCTATGGATTCTTTAATTTGGAGAATGGGGTTCCAACATATGCATATGATTTGGAAGAGGCTGTTAAAGACGGATATTTAGTAGCCTATCATTCTATCGAAACCAAACTGAAACTACCTACGGATGGTCTACATTATGATGATTTGTCCGAAGAAGAAAAGGAACATTTTGATAGCAAATTTGAAGACAATAGCTGTGAAAAAGATATTGATGGGAGTGTATTTAATTCCTTTATTTTCAATAAAAGTACAGTAGAAATTGTTTTAAATGAACTCATGACAAGAGGAATTCAGACAGCCTCGGGTGATGAAATTGGTAAAACTATTATTTTTGCTAAAAATCATGATCATGCGGAATATATCAGAGGTATTTTTAACAACCGCTATCCTGAAAAAGGGAGCGACTATGCTCAGGTGATTGATTATAGTATTAAGCATTATCAGACCTTGATTGATGATTTTAAAATTAAGGAGAAGTATCCTCAAATTGCGATTTCTGTCGATATGTTAGATACAGGTATTGATGTACCAGAGGTTGTTAATTTAGTCTTCTTCAAGAAAGTACGCTCTAAAACTAAGTTTTGGCAGATGATTGGTCGAGGAACCCGTCTATGTAAAGATTTATTTGGACCTGAGCAGGATAAGGAAAACTTCTTGGTATTTGATTATGGGGACAATTTTGATTATTTTCGTGCAGATCCAAGAGATGGAGAGGGTCGTCACATTGTTTCGCTGACTCAGCGTTTATTTAATATCAAAGTGGACTTGATTCGAGAACTTCAGGGACTCCAATACCAAGAAGATCAGTTTGCGAGAGCATACCGTCAGCAGCTTGTCTCGGAACTTCAAGGTCGTATAGAGAGCTTAAATGAGTTGGACTTCAGGGTTCGTATGGTTTTAGATACAGTTTATAGCTATAGGAAATTGGAAAGTTGGCAGAATCTAACTGCTGTTACAAGTGAAACCATTCAAAAAAATCTCTCTCCGCTTTTATTTGATGAAGATAAAGAAGATGAGATGGCGAGGAGATTTGATTTGTGGTTGCTTCATATTCAGTTGGAGCAACTGACAGCTAAATCTTCCACTGTTCATATTTCCCAAGTGATGAAGACGGCTAGAGCTCTTTCTGCTATTGGCAATATCCCACAGGTTTTTGAGCAGGCTGAAATTATCAGGAAAGTACAGGAGCCTGAATTTTGGAAAGAAGTTAACTTGTCTGATTTGGAAAAAATTCGTCTTGCTATTCGAGATTTATTACAGTTTTTGGATAAAACAGACCGTAAACCCTACTATGTTAACTTTGAAGATCGTATACTCTCCACTGTTCACGAGACCACAGCATTTTTGCAGGTCAACGATCTTCGGTCTTACAATGAAAAAGTTGAGCATTATTTGAAAACTCATCTGGATGAGGAGTCCATTTCTAAGTTATACCATAATAAAAAGTTGACATCTGATGATATGCTTGCACTTGAAAAATTGCTTTGGGAAAAATTAGGTAGTAAAGCAGACTACCAAAGTCATTATGAAAATAAGGCAATTCCGAGATTGGTTCGTGAGATTATTGGCTTAGATAGAGAGTCTGCCAATCGTATTTTTTCTAAATTTTTGTCGGATGAGAATCTTAATGCCAGGCAGATTTCATTTGTAAAATTGATTGTAGACTACATTGTAGAAAATGGTTTTTTAGAGACGAAAGTGTTAACGCAAGAGCCGTTTAAATCTTATGGTTCTGTTCAACTACTCTTCCAACACCAACTACCAGTACTTCGTAATATTGTTCAAATCATTGAACTTATCAATAATCGAGCTGGAGAAGCGGCTTAAATTCTAAAGTGATTGCCATGCTGAGACTCATTTAAAATTAAAAAGAGTAGAAATTTATGCTATATATGAGAAGTTTTATTAGGAAGAATGTCATCGTTTTCCTAGAATACAGTATCAGTTGTTAAGTGGTTGATAAATTTCAAAGTAGATACTTGTACCACGATGTTTGTTGATCGAGTTATTAACAAAAGAGCTACTTTGATTTTAAAGAAATAGAAAACAAAAAGCTGAGCAAGAATTCAATTGCAGGAGAAAATGAAATAATACTCAATGAAAATCAAAGAGCAAACTAGGAAACTAGCTGCAGGCTGCTCAAAACACTGTTTTGAGGTTGTAGATGAAACTGACGAAGTCAGTAACCATACCTACGGCAAGGCGACGTTGACGCGGATTGAAGAGATTTTCGAAGAGTATAAATCTTCCTAGGATAAAGCAAAACGCATAGTATCAAGTGTTGAAAACCCTTGATACTATGCGTTTTCTGATGTTAAAGACTTTCTACCAGTTTTTTTAAGCATAATTGTTAGTTGTAGTCATTTATTATTCTTCAAAGAAAAATGGTGGGGCGAATTTTTTCAGTTCTTCAAAGCACTTTTGAGCAGTATCTGCATCTTCACAGATGATAAGACAGACATCATTACCACAAAGGGTAGCGATAGCGTCAGGGAAGCTCAAAGTATCAATGATAGAACCAAAGGATTGAGCCAGTCCAGGAAGAGTTTTTAGTAGGACTTGGTGTTGAACTGGGCGCATCCAGACAAGGGCGTCTTCCATGTAGAGTTCGAGACGTTTTTCCCATTTTGAGATGGAACCATTGTTAAGAACATAATAAGCGCTATCTTCTTCGCGGACTTTTGATAGGTTCATATTTTTGATGTCGCGTGAGAGGGTTGCCTGGGTTACTTGAATGTCGTTCTTAGCAAGAAGGGCTTGCAACTCAGCCTGTGTATGAATCTTGTTTTTTGTGATAAGAGCGCGTATAAGTTGGTGGCGGTGTTCTGATTTATTCATAATAATGTAACTCCTTTTAGCAAGGTAAGGTAAGCATGGACTGAGCGAGGTCGACAGTCAAGTGGTAGTCTGTATTGTCACGGATGGTGATTTCAAAGTCAGTAGTATAGAGGACTAAACGGAGAGTGTCTCCTTCTTTTAGCTTGTAAATAGTTGGCTGCAGTTCAAATTGAACGTCCATCCATTCATCTGCAGTAATATCCTCTACTAACAGTAAATCATTTCTATTTTGTAAATTAAGGTAACCTTTTGTCACGACTCGTTGTGCCTCTGGTCTAAATGGCAATTCACAGAGATTTTCCAACATGTGATAGCGACCGTTGTCAATGGTTCTAGCACTTAAAATAGCTGGATAAGGTTGTAGGTATTTCTTTTGCCCAAATTCTAGCAGTTGGGCAGATAAGAGCCCCTTGTTTGTACTGGATTTGATACGAAGATTGAGCTGAGCGCGACCGTTTAGGTGGAGATCTTTAGTCACAGGAAGGTTAATAGTAATCTGATTAGCTTTCCCTTGATAGAGCTCTGTATTGAAGGTTTGGTATGTCTTACTATAGCGCTCAAAATCCTTATCTGGGTACTGGTTTTGAATAGCTTGCTCTTCTTGACCAAGTGAGAAGGTTTTACAGTTTTCTTGCCCACCGAAGTTATCAAGTGATAACCAAGTCTGTGGAGCTGTATTGTCCTGCCAGATAACAGTAGGAAGTTGAAAGTCTGTTTCCTGTCCTAGTAATTTCTTGGTTAATAAGGCATTTATGGACTCACGGAAGTCAATTGATTGCCAATTGTTCATGTAAACATGGGCACCATTATGGAAAAAGAGATGCTTGTGTATATGAGTAGGAAGAGCATGGAACATCTGGTAAACATGAAGTGGTTTGACATTCCAATCCTGAGAACCATGAGTAAAGACAACCTCTGCCTTTACTTTATGGGCATTGAGCAGATAATTGCGGTCATGCCAAAACTGATTGTAGTCCCCAGTTTTTCGGTCTAGCTGAGCTTTCACTTTTTCTAAGTCAGCTTGGTGAGCTTCATTGCCACGGATATAGTCGCCAGCTAAGAGATTACGAGAATAGGTTAACTCAGCAAGGGAGTCAAAGTCCTCACCTGGATAACCACCTGGGCTAGTCACCAGACCGTTTTCACGGTAGTAGTTGTACCATGATGAAATTCCTGCCTCGGCAATGATAACTTCTAAACCATCGACTCCTGTAGTCGCAAGACCATTGGACATGGTACCTAGATAGGAAAGTCCCGTTGTAGCAACTTTTCCGTTTGACCAATCAGCCTTGACTTGACGCTGGCGTGTGTGATCAGTAAAGGCACGGCAACGGCCGTTAAGCCAATCGATGACATTTTTATAAGCCTCGATTTGCTGGTAGTCTCCATTAGTCATGAAACCTGTCGAGTCTTTGGTACCAACACCTGAGACATAGAGATTGGCAAAGCCTCTCGGAAGGAAGTAGTCGTTTAGTGTATAGCTAGAGTTGATGTGAGTTAGCTTTTCCTCAGCCTCTGCTATAAGCTCAGCTTGACCTTGGGGTTGGACGAGATTTAGTTGAGGTTTCTCTAGCTCAATCTTGTGAGGAAGCTTAACCTTAAGCTCGCCCTCCATCTTGTAGAGAGCCTTGTCACTAGCCTTGTCATTGGTTCCCTGATGATAAGGGCTGGCTGTCATGATGGCAGGGATTTTTCCATCAAAACGAGGGCGAATAATGCTAACCTTTACTAGGTCTGATAGCCCTTTTTGGTCAGTATCGACACGAGACTCAACGTAAACGACTTCACGAATGACATCCTGGTTAGAAAAAGTAGCCAAACTCTTGCCGTTAAAGTAGTGGTAGTCATTATCCTCCGGAATAAGACCATCACTAACAAGTTGGTCGATAAGAGTATTTCCTTTTTTGGTGCGAGTATTGAGTAACTGATAGAGATTTTCAATCAAGTCACCATATATAATGGGAAATCCAGTTTCTTTACGAAAAACGTCACTATCTTCGAAGTCAACCAAATAAGAAAAGCCTAAAAGTTGAAAAGCAACAGTATAAAAAATATCTGCTGTCAGTTCATCTTCTGATTGAAAAAATGTCAGCAGGTCTGTTTTTTTATCAGCTGCTAGGATAGAAAGTGGGTAGTTGGTGTCTTGATAAGTGAAAAAGAAACGACGTAAAAAGGTTTCAAGTGAGTCTTTGTGATTGGCTGTATTTTGTAAATCAAAGCCACATTTTTTTAGTTCAGATAAGACATTTTCTTTTGGAAAATTGATATAACTATATTGATTAAAACGCATAGAACCTCCATATAGAATGACAGTTAAGGTTATTATATCAAAAAAAAAGCAGAAAGGGAATTGTTAACTTCAAAAGGAAATAATCCAATAAAAATGAATAAAGTACTAAATTCAATATAGAGAACAGAGTAACAATAAGAATAAATAGATAGGGTATAAAAGTTCTAGGAGATTTATATTATATGCTTTCTATTTTTATATACAATATAGTATAAATATAAAAATGATGACAAAAATACAAATGAATAGAAAATAAATTAGTAAGCTGATGAAATTTTTCTCAAGAGAAGCCATTTATAGGTGAAAATGGTATAATATAGTGAGAAGGATAGAGGAGAAGTGTAAATTGATCGCACAACTAGATACAAAAACAGTCTATAGTTTTATGGAAAGCGTCATTTCGATCGAAAAGTATGTGAGAGCAGCTAAAGAATACGGCTACACTCATTTGGCTATGATGGATATTGACAATCTTTATGGCGCTTTCGACTTTCTAGAGATTACAAAAAAATACGGCATTCATCCTTTGCTAGGGCTTGAAATGACAGTGTTTGTAGATGATCAGGAAGTGAATTTGCGCTTTTTAGCTCTATCTAGTGTGGGCTATCAGCAGTTGATGAAGCTTTCGACAGCCAAGATGCAGGGGGAGAAAACTTGGTCAGTCCTGTCCCAGTACCTGGAGGATATCGCGGTCATTGTGCCTTATTTTGATAGAGTTGAGTCGTTAGAACTAGGCTGTGATTACTATATAGGGGTTTATCCAGAAACACTAGCAAGCGAATTTCATCATCCTATCTTACCTCTTTATCGGGTCAACGCTTTTGAAAGCAGGGATAGAGAAGTTCTTCAAGTTTTAACAGCGATTAAAGAAAATCTACCGCTCAGAGAAGTTCCCTTGCGTTCGAGACAAGATGTCTTTATATCAGCAAGTTCTTTAGAGAAACTATTCCAAGAGCGTTTTCCGCAAGCTTTGGACAATTTAGAAAAGCTTATTTCAGGCATTTCTTACGACTTGGATATTAGTCTGAAACTGCCTCGTTTTAATCCAGCTAGACCAGCAGTAGAGGAGTTGAGAGAGCGTGCTGAACTGGGGCTTGTTCAGAAGGGGTTGACTAGTAAAGAATATCAAGATAGACTAGACCAAGAATTGTCTGTTATTCATGATATGGGCTTTGATGATTATTTCTTGGTTGTTTGGGATTTGTTGCGTTTTGGACGATCGAATGGCTATTATATGGGAATGGGAAGGGGTTCTGCAGTAGGCAGTTTGGTTTCTTATGCCTTAGACATCACGGGGATTGACCCAGTAGAGAAAAATCTGATTTTTGAACGCTTTCTTAATCGTGAACGCTATACCATGCCTGATATTGATATTGATATCCCAGATATTTATCGTCCAGATTTTATCAGATATGTTGGTAATAAATATGGTAGTAAACATGCGGCACAAATCGTTACTTTTTCAACCTTTGGAGCCAAGCAAGCTCTTCGAGATGTTTTGAAACGCTTTGGTGTGCCAGAGTATGAATTATCTGCAATTACTAAGAAAATCAGTTTTCGTGACAATCTTAAGTCGGCCTATGAGGGCAATCTCCAGTTTCGTCAGCAAATCAATAGTAAGTTAGAATACCAAAAAGCTTTTGAGATTGCTTGCAAGATAGAGGGCTATCCAAGGCAAACCTCTGTCCATGCGGCTGGTGTTGTAATTAGTGACCAAGATTTAACCAACTACATTCCTCTAAAGTATGGTGATGAAATTCCACTGACTCAGTATGATGCTCATGGAGTTGAGGCTAGCGGACTTTTGAAGATGGACTTTCTGGGACTACGAAATTTGACCTTTGTCCAGAAGATGCAAGAGTTGCTTGCTGAAACAGAAGGTATTCATCTGAAAATTGAAGAAATCGATTTAGAAGACAAAGAAACGTTAGCTTTATTTGCCTCTGGTAATACAAAAGGTATCTTTCAATTTGAGCAACCAGGTGCCATTCGTCTGCTTAAGCGTGTGCAACCAGTCTGTTTTGAAGATGTCGTCGCGACTACTTCTCTAAATCGACCGGGTGCTAGTGACTATATCAATAATTTTGTGGCAAGAAAGCATGGGCAGGAAGAAGTGACTGTTCTGGATCCAGTACTGGAGGATATTTTGGCTCCAACCTACGGCATAATGCTCTATCAGGAGCAGGTTATGCAGGTTGCCCAGCGATTTGCCGGATTTAGTCTTGGGAAAGCCGATATTTTGCGTCGGGCTATGGGGAAAAAGGATGTCTCTGCCATGCATGAGATGAGGGCTTCCTTTATTCAAGGTTCATTAGAAGCTGGTCATACTGTGGAAAAAGCAGAGCAGGTCTTTGATGTTATGGAGAAGTTTGCAGGCTATGGTTTTAACAGGTCACACGCCTATGCCTACTCAGCATTGGCCTTCCAGTTGGCTTATTTCAAAACGCATTATCCAGCCATTTTTTATCAGGTCATGTTAAATTCTTCCAACAGTGATTACTTAATAGATGCACTTGAAGCAGGTTTTGAAGTAGCCTCTCTGTCCATCAACACGATTCCCTATCACGATAAAATTGCCAACAAGGCCATCTATCTAGGTTTGAAATCGATTAAGGGGCTCAGCAAGGACTTGGCGCTTTGGATTATTGAACATAGACCTTATTCTAATATTGAAGATTTTTTAGCTAAACTACCTGAGAATTATCTGAAACATCCTCTGCTAGAACCTTTGGTAAAAGTTGGCCTTTTTGATTTATTTGAAAAAAATCGTCAAAAAGTATTTAATAACTTAGCTAATCTATTTGAATTTGTGAAAGAGTTGGGAAGTTTGTTTGGAGATGCTATTTATAGTTGGCAGGAATCGGAAGATTGGACGGAACAAGAAAAATTTTATATGGAACAAGAGCTTTTAGGGATAGGTGTCAGCAAACATCCACTACAAGCTATTGCAAGTAAGGCTATTTACCCGATTACCCCAATCGGAAATTTGTCAGAAAATAGCTATGCTATTATTTTGGTTGAAGTTCAGAAAATAAAAGTGATTCGTACCAAAAAGGGTGAAAATATGGCCTTCTTACAGGCAGATGATAGTAAGAAAAAATTGGATGTCACTCTCTTTTCAGACTTATATCGTCAGGTTGGACAGGAAATAAAAGAGGGAGCCTTCTACTATGTAAAAGGAAAAATACAATCACGTGATGGCCGTCTGCAAATGATTGCACAAGAAATAAGAGAAGCAGTTGCTGAACGCTTTTGGATTCAGGTTAAAAATCATGACTCGGAGCAAGAGATGTCACGTATTTTAGACCAGTATAAAGGCCCAATCCCAGTCATCATCCGGTATGAAGAGGAACAGAAAACCATCGTTTCTCCCCATCATTTTGTAGCTAAATCTGATGAATTAGAGGCGAAATTGAATGGAATAGTTATGAAAACGATTTATCGCTAAAATTACGGAAAATAGAAGAATTTTCAACGTAAATGTGGTATAATCAGTAAGAATGTTAAAAGAAAAAGGAGCATAACCAATATGAAACGTATTGCTGTTTTGACTAGTGGTGGAGACGCCCCTGGTATGAACGCTGCCATCCGTGCAGTTGTTCGTCAAGCAATTTCAGAAGGAATGGAAGTTTTTGGTATCTATGACGGATATGCTGGTATGGTTGCCGGTGAAATTCATCCCCTAGATGCAGCTTCAGTAGGGGACATCATTTCTCGTGGTGGTACTTTCCTTCACTCAGCTCGTTACCCAGAGTTCGCTCAACTTGAAGGGCAACTTAAAGGGATTGAGCAATTGAAAAAACACGGAATTGAAGGTGTAGTTGTTATCGGTGGTGACGGATCTTACCACGGCGCTATGCGTTTGACTGAACATGGCTTCCCAGCTATTGGTCTTCCAGGTACAATCGATAACGATATCGTTGGTACTGACTTTACAATCGGTTTTGACACAGCGGTTACTACTGCCATGGACGCTATCGATAAGATTCGTGATACATCATCAAGTCACCGTCGTACTTTTGTAATCGAAGTTATGGGACGTAACGCTGGTGATATCGCTCTTTGGGCTGGTATTGCAACTGGTGCTGATGAAATCATCATCCCTGAAGCAGGCTTCAAGATGGAAGATATCGTAGCAAGCATCAAAGCTGGTTATGAATGTGGTAAAAAACACAATATCATCGTCTTAGCTGAAGGTGTGATGTCAGCGGCTGAATTTGGTCAAAAACTTAAAGAAGCTGGAGATACAAGCGACCTTCGTGTAACAGAACTTGGACATATTCAACGTGGTGGTTCTCCAACTGCGCGTGACCGTGTTTTGGCGTCACGTATGGGTGCACATGCTGTTAAACTTCTTAAAGAAGGTATCGGTGGTGTTGCGGTTGGTATTCGTAACGAAAAAATGGTTGAAAATCCAATTCTTGGTACTGCAGAAGAAGGGGCATTGTTTAGCCTTACTGCAGAAGGTAAGATTGTGGTTAACAACCCACACAAAGCCGATATTGAGCTATCTAGCTTGAATAAGAGCTTGTCATAATTTACAATTTAGTTAATAAGACCAAAAAGGTCATATATATAAAGGAGTCACAAAAATCATGAACAAACGTGTAAAAATCGTTGCAACTTTGGGTCCTGCGGTAGAAATCCGTGGTGGTAAAAAATTCGGTGAGGACGGATACTGGGGTGAAAAACTTGATGTTGAAGCTTCAGCTAAAAACATTGCTAAATTGATTGAAGCTGGTGCTAACACATTCCGATTCAACTTCTCACACGGCGACCACCAAGAACAAGGTGAGCGTATGGCAACTGTTAAACTTGCGGAAAAAATTGCAGGTAAAAAAGTTGGTTTCCTTCTTGATACAAAAGGACCTGAAATCCGTACAGAATTGTTCGAAGGTGAAGCTAAAGAATATTCATACAAAACTGGTGAAAAAATTCGTGTTGCAACTAAACAAGGAATCAAATCAACTCGTGAAGTGATTGCGTTGAACGTTGCTGGTGCTCTTGATATCTATGATGATGTTGAAGTTGGTCGTCAAGTTTTGGTTGACGATGGTAAACTTGGTCTTCGTGTGGTTGCTAAAGATGATGAAACTCGTGAATTTGAAGTTGAAGTTGAAAACGATGGTATCATCGCTAAACAAAAAGGTGTGAACATCCCTAACACTAAAATTCCTTTCCCAGCTCTTGCTGAACGCGATAACGACGATATCCGTTTCGGTCTTGAACAAGGTATCAACTTCATCGCAATTTCATTCGTACGTACTGCAAAAGATGTGAACGAAGTTCGTGCAATCTGTGAAGAAACTGGAAACGGACATGTTCAATTGTTCGCTAAAATCGAAAACCAACAAGGTATCGATAACTTAGACGAAATCATCGAAGCAGCTGATGGTATTATGATTGCTCGTGGTGATATGGGTATCGAAGTACCGTTCGAAATGGTTCCAGTTTATCAAAAAATGATTATCAAGAAAGTCAATGCTGCAGGTAAAGTTGTTATCACTGCAACAAACATGCTTGAAACAATGACTGAAAAACCACGTGCAACTCGTTCAGAAGTATCAGACGTATTCAACGCTGTTATCGACGGAACTGACGCTACAATGCTGTCAGGCGAGTCTGCAAACGGTAAATACCCACTCGAGTCAGTAACTACAATGGCTACAATCGACAAGAACGCTCAAGCTCTTCTTAATGAATACGGACGTCTTGATTCAGATTCATTTGAGCGTAACTCTAAGACAGAAGTAATGGCTTCTGCTGTTAAAGATGCTACTAGCTCAATGGATATCAAATTGGTTGTAACTCTTACTAAGACAGGTCATACTGCACGTTTGATTTCTAAATACCGTCCAAATGCTGACATCTTAGCATTGACATTTGACGAATTGACAGAACGTGGCTTGATGTTGAACTGGGGTGTTATCCCAATGTTGACAGATGCTCCATCTTCAACTGACGATATGTTCGAAATCGCTGAACGTAAAGCGGTAGAAGCAGGTCTCGTTGAGTCAGGCGATGATATCGTTATCGTTGCTGGTGTGCCAGTAGGAGAAGCTGTTCGCACAAACACAATGCGTATCCGCACAGTACGTTAAGAAAAATATAAAAACCTATCATATCCAGCTTTCTAGCCTGTATGATGGGCTCTTTTTTTGTCCAGGGGGCAAAACTTTCATAATGGATTGATACTCTTCGAAAATCTCTTCAAACCACGTCAGCGTCGCCTTACCGTACTCAAGTACAGCTTGCGGCTAGCTTCCTAGTTTGCTCTTTGATTTTCATTGAGTATGAAATAAGATATGCACAAATTGATTAGAAAGTCAAATGAATTTCTACAAATGTTTTAGCAATCGTAATGTACTTGTCTAGATTCGATCTGATATATTTTCGATTTAATGATATGGTATTTAAAACCTTCAAAGTAGCTTGCTCCATTCTTTTACTTACGTGAGTGTAGATGTTATTTACTGTTTTAGCGTTTTTGTGTTCCACTCTAACCATTATAGCATTCTTCTCAGCTAGTGTACTAAGGAGTGTGTGCCTGAAAATATGGGAACTAAGGGGCTGGTTTATCGGTTTCTCTAGTTTAGTATTTGCCTTTTGCAAAGTGATGTTAAATGCCTTTCTCTAAATTTACATATCACTATTGTTTAACAAAATCTAATCTATTTTAGGTCACTTATTCTTTTTTTGAAATGTAGAATGAACTTTTTCAAAGTTTTTCGAATCTTTTAAAATCTGTTTGTTTTATATCGCCATTCTCCCTATATAGCCTGACAACTTTCCCGATGGTACGAATATGGTTGCTTTCGTCTAGGTGGATGTCGGGGTATTTGGGATTGAGTTTTTTTAAGGTAGCCTTGGCGGAGTTTCTTGACATAGTTAGCGCCGTCTACTTGGAAGATGCCGATGGTATTATAGTCAATCTGTGGGGTATTCTTGATAAATAGGTAGTCGCTGTTTCTTATCTTTGCCTCCATGGACTTGCTGACGACATAAGCGATTGGGTCGTAGTCGTCTGGGATAATGGAAACTCCATATCTAAATCGTTGTCCTGCATCGAGCGGCTACCTGCAGAGATAAACTACCTAACACGAGAGTAAGTAGTCTGTCTGTAGTCGTCCAGTCTGATGATTTTTACGATACTTCGTTTTTCTGATCATACAGTTGCCTCTCGGCATAGGTCAGAACTTTACCTTGTCTGGGTGGTGCCCGTTGGTCGTAGATAGATTGGATATCGCTAGGAGAATCCTTTTGAACTGGAGAAAAGAGGGCATCAATCAAGCTACTGAATACTTTAACTAAGTCAAATATAGTATTTTTCTTAGTAGACCTAACCCTTTTTTCATAATTTCCAATGGTGTTTTTACTTATACCAATCTTAGTACCCAATTCTTATTGAGTCCAACCATTACTAGTCTATATTGTTTTATAGTTGATTGAGTTTGGAATAGTACGCTGTAGCTGCTAAAACATTTCTAGGAATTAATTTGCCTTTCCTAATAGAGTTGTTCATATCTTATTTCAATCTACTATATTTTTCGCCTCTAACAATCGCAATCTCTTCTTTATCTACGAATGAAATCGCTTTCTATTTTTGTAAGTAAAGCATCACACGAAATCCACGAAAATGAAAACCTTTGTTGTGTTTTCGTAAAAAAATTGTTGACAGAGCACGAAACGCCTACTATAATTAAATCAAGCTTAAGGAAATAACAAAAAAACAAATCGGAGGGAAAGACGATGAACATATTAAATGAGAAAGTAATCAATATCTGTAAAGCAGTAGTTAAAGAAACTTTAATCCAAGACATTTAGGAGAAAGAAATGAAGAAATCAAGAAAATTAGCCACATTAGGAATCTGTTCAGCCTTGTTTTTAGGCTTGGCTGCTTGTCAACAACAACATGCTACTTCTGAGGGGACGAATCAAAGGCAAAGCAGTTCAGCGAAAGTTCCATGGAAAGCTTCATACACCAACCTAAACAACCAGGTAAGTACAGAAGAGGTCAAATCTCTCTTATCAGCTCACTTGGATCCAAATAGTGTTGATGCATTTTTTAATCTCGTTAATGACTATAATACCATTGTCGGCTCAACTGGCTTATCAGGAGATTTCACTTCCTTTACTCACACCGAATACGATGTTGAGAAAATCAGTCATCTCTGGAATCAAAAGAAGGGCGATTTTGTTGGGACCAACTGCCGTATCAATAGTTATTGTCTTTTGAAAAATTCAGTCACCATTCCAAAGCTTGAAAAGAATGACCAGTTGCTTTTCCTAGATAATGATGCGATTGATAAAGGAAAGGTCTTTGATTCACAAGATAAGGAAGAGTTTGATATTCTATTTTCGAGAGTTCCAACTGAGGCAACTACAGATGTCAAGGTTCACGCTGAAAAGATGGAAACATTCTTCTCACAATTTCAATTCAATGAAAAAGCTCGAATGCTGTCTGTAGTCTTGCACGACAATCTGGATGGCGAGTATCTGTTTGTAGGCCACGTTGGGGTCTTAGTACCTGCTGATGACGGTTTCTTATTTGTAGAGAAATTGACTTTCGAAGAGCCCTACCAAGCGATTAAATTTGCTAGTAAGGAAGATTGCTACAAGTATTTGGACACCAAGTATGCGGATTATACAGGCGAGGGACTGGCTAAGCCTTTTATCATGGATAATGATAAGTGGGTTAAACTTTAATAGTGTTATGATATGACAGTAATCTTAGGATTTTTATTTCTATTTTTGATGAGTTGGTGGGTTATTTCAATCGTTAATAGCCAGAAACCACGCAAAAATGAAACATTTATTGGCTATGTCCAAAGATACGATATTGATGGGAATGGCTATCAATCATTACCGTGTCCTCAGAACTGAGAGGAGTTCTTGAAATCGTAAAACCACTTTGAACAAGAGTTACTTCAACCCATTGGCTCCGACGGATTAAGTTGCTTTCGTGAATACCAAAATCAGCCGCAATTTCTTCATAAGTGCGGTATTCTCGCACATATTGAAGAGTGGCCATAAGAAGGTCTTCTAGGCTTAATTTAGGTTTTCGTCCACCTTTTGCGTGTTTAAGTTGATAAGCTGTTTTTAATACAGCTAACATCTCTTCAAAAGTGGTACGCTGAACACCAACAAGACGCTTAAATCGTGCATCAGTTAGTTGTTTACTTGCTTCATCATTCATAGAACTATTATACCATGTTTTGTTTCGCAGGAAATCTAATGCTAAAATCTTATCAGTGAGAAGATTTCTTAAAGTTTATTCTTTGTAGTTTCATCTGTATTAGTACATAATTTAACTTAGAGAAAATAGGAGGACTAATCGAATGGAATTAAAAGATTTTACAGAAAAAGAACAGGAAATGATTAAGAAAAGGCTTACAATGTCTAATATTAGTGACAAAGAAACTACTGAGAAGATTCTGGCGCTAGTACCACAAGACTTGATTAAGCGAATCCCGTTTTTTGTCAGAAAACATGCTACAACACGTACGATTAAACGCATTTCAATTGAACACCCTGAACTCTACGCTGTAGCTCAAACAAGTGGTGAGATTCCAGAAAAAGAACGCGAAGAATTGCGTCAGATTATCACAACTATCTTTGAACAAAAGATGAATAAGCATAGTATTAAGTAGAGAATGAAAAAATATTTTATTGGCGGTTTGGGAAGCAATGCCTATCATAGCAAGGATTTTCTTCAAGAACTAGATTCGCAGGTCTATTTTCTAAATCCATATGAAAAGCATCTTCGAGATGAAACAGAATTGAAATCATGGTTTAAAAATGAGATTGTAGAGGAAGAATCTATCTGTCTGATAGGCCATTCTCTTGGAGGAGATTTAGCTCGTTATCTCGCATCGGAATTTGAAGAAGTAAAAAAACTGATTCTTTTGGATGGTGGCTATCTAGATTTAGATAAGATTTTACCTTTGGATACAGAGTTAGAGGAAACTAAAAATTATATCAAATCTCAAATTGTTTTGGACTTAGCTCTTCTTATTTCTAAAGAAAAATCTGAAGCAAAGCATTGGTCAGAAAATATGGAGAAAGCTGTAAGACAGTCTTATCACTGGAATGTTGAGTATAATAGATATGAGTTGGCTATAAATTATGAAAATATAGAAGCGATACTCCGCCTACGGAGAAAAATACAAGCTTTTAAGAGAGAAGTGGGAGATACCTTGTTTATTAGTCCTCGCTATCCTAATGAAGCTACATGGAGAGAGGAAGCCCTATTTGATACTATTTTTTTAGAAAACTTTGGCCATGAGCTTTATACTCAAGCACCTAAAGAAATCGCTAGTCTAATGAATGAGTGGCTCGCTTATTTTCTATGAGCTACTTGTATTGCTGGAAATGGTATAAGATGAAAATCTACAAGTCACTAATTTTCATATAACCAAAAAACGAACAGGCTCTTTTTCTGTTATTCAGAAGAGAACTTGTTCGTTTTTATCTTGATTTTCTTAAAAAGCTCTATATACATAGGGATTTTCTGGTTTATCGACTTTGGTAAAGCTGTCGATTTCCAAGGTTGGAAGGTTTTGTTTGAGTTCTTTATGGTAGTGATTGACCAGTTTTCCTTTGGCTGAAATCCAAGTGTTGTTTTCATACTGCCGGGTATTGCCCTTGGTCAGCAATCCATAGACACCAGAATCTGCGATACAGTGGATAATGCCGAATCGGAACAGAAATTGACTATTGGCATGACTGGGGTCGTTATAGACAAAGCCTGTAAACTGGATTGTCTTGCCCTCAAACTCATCTGGATAGTCGTAGATAGCCTCCATGACTTCCATATAGTTTTCATTAGTGATCTGAATACTATCTTGGGATAAGTATTTATCCGCCGCCGTTCGCATTTCCTTTTCATAGGCTGATTTTGAAAAATAAGAACTGGTATCTGGTTTCAAATATTGGCTTGTCGTCCCTTCGCTTGTCTGAATGGCTAGATCCGTTCCTTCCGATAGGGGGAAATGATAACCTTTAGCAGAAACAGTCTGAGAATCCAAGCTAACAGTTGGGAAAGTTAAGCCGATGACAAGTGGAATAGCCAGAAGAGAAATACTCGTCATCTTGGCCAATCGGCTGTTCAGATGACTGTGGGTTTTGACTTGCTTCATCCAGATATACAATTGAACAATTGCCAAGATAAAGGAAAGCACCATGGAAATATAGGCCAGATAGGAATAGTGCATGTTGATGTACTGGTTTAGTTTGCCCGACAGATGGAGGTAAATAGTCAGTTCAAAATAGCCAGCTAAAACTAAAAATCGAATCATAGGATGACTCCAATCAAGAGAGAATAGGCTAAAACGACCAGAGTCACAATCGTAATGAAGTGACTAATAAATCGTGCTTTCAAGTAATTTTTCATCATGAGAATATTTTTGATATCCAGCATTGGGCCAATGACGAGAAAGGCCAGAACTGGAGCCAAACCGAAACTCGAGAGTAGAGAAGCACCTATAAAGGCATCCGCCTCACTACAGAGCGAAAGAAGAAAGGCCAAAAGCATCAAGAGCAGGATGGCAAAAAGAGGAGTCGCACTGATAGAGGTCAGAATCCGAGTCGGAACGTAGACCTGTATTATAGAAGCAAAGAGGCAGCCAAATACCAAATAACGCCCCGTATCAAAAAATTCATCAATGGCCTGCACAAAGACTTGAAAAACTTTTTTTGCAGAACTCAAGTAAGAAAAATCATGCTCATGACAAGCCAGACGATTTTCTTTCTGAATCGGTTCTTGCCAGAAAAATCCTAGAAAAATTCCTAGTATTACAGCCACAAGAATGGAACCCAGAGCTCGTAATAGGGCGACATGGAAGGAGTTGCCAAAGGCAGAATAGGTCGCAAAAAGAACAATGGGATTGATAACAGGTGCTGTCACAAGAAAAGGAACTGCCGTGTAACTTGGAACCTTTTTTTCCAGAAAACGATTGATGATGGGGACGATTCCACATTCACAAGAAGGGAAAAGTATACCGACAAAGGTCCCAAAAAAGATTCTCCCCCAACGATTTCGAGGGAGAAAATGATAAACCTTGTCAGGTGTGATATAAACTTCAATCAGCCCTGAGACAATGCTTCCTATCAGAACGAAGGGAAGGGCTTCAATGATAATGGAGAGAAAAATGGCTCCAGTTTGAAGTACACTAGATGGGAGTTGTTGAAAAGCAGTCATCTAGTTTTTCTTTTCTGCTTTGACTTTTTTCTCTTTGTCATCAGGGAAAGTAACTTGTTTCAAATCAGGGAGTTTAGCAAACTCTTCAAACATCTTGTCCAAGTCGTCTCGTTTTGTAAATTTGACAGCCATAGGTGTACCTCGATTCTAAATTCTACCTCTATTATACTATTATTTTGCGGAAAAGGGAGTTTTTTAATTTGTTTTCGATAGTTGATACTCTTCAAACCACGTCAGCTTCGCCTTACCGTATATATGTGACTTATCCACAACCTCAAAACAGTATTTTGAGCAGCCTGCGGCTAGCTTCCTAGTTTGCTTTTTGATTTTCATTGAGTATGAAAAGGATTGGAGAAAGCCTTCCAGCTTGTGGTATAATAGATTTATGGATAAAAAATATGAAAAAATCTCTCAGGATTTGGGAGTGACGTTAAAGCAAATTGATACCGTTCTAAGTTTGACAGCTGAAGGGGCGACTATTCCCTTTATCGCGCGTTATCGCAAGGACATGACTGGTAGTCTGGATGAGGTGGCGATTAAGGCTATTATTGATTTGGATAAAAGTCTGACAAATCTCAATGACCGTAAGGAAGCTGTCTTAGCTAAGATTCAAGAACAAGGTAAGTTGACCAAGGAATTGGAAGAAGCTATCTTAGTTGCCGAAAAATTAGCAGACGTTGAAGAACTCTATCTTCCTTATAAGGAAAAGCGTCGTACCAAGGCAACCATTGCCCGTGAAGCTGGACTCTTTCCTCTTGCTCGTTTGATTTTGCAGAATATAGTTGACTTAGAGAAAGAAGCTGAAAAGTTCGTCTGTGAAGGATTTGCGACTGGCAAGGAAGCCTTGACCGGTGCAGTTGATATTTTGGTCGAAGCCTTATCGGAAGATGTGACCTTGCGTTCTATGACTTATCAGGAAGTGCTGAGACACTCTAAACTTACTTCTCAAGCCAAGGATGAAAGTCTTGATGAAAAGCAGGTTTTTCAGATTTATTATGATTTTTCAGAGACAGTTGGAACTATGCAAGGCTATCGTACCTTGGCTCTCAATCGTGGGGAGAAACTTGGTGTCTTGAAGATCGGTTTTGAACATGCGACGGACCGTATTCTTGCCTTCTTTGCTACTCGTTTCAAGGTGAAAAATGCTTATATTGATGAAGTTGTTCAGCAATCCGTTAAGAAAAAGGTCTTGCCTGCTATCGAGCGTCGTATTCGGACAGAATTAACTGAGAAAGCTGAAGAAGGAGCTATCCAACTTTTTTCTGACAATCTGCGCAATCTCCTCTTGGTTGCTCCACTGAAAGGGCGCGTGGTTCTTGGATTTGACCCAGCCTTTCGTACAGGTGCCAAGTTAGCTGTCGTGGATGCAACAGGAAAAATGCTGACAACTCAGGTTATTTATCCTGTTAAACCAGCATCAGCTCGTCAAATCGAAGAAGCCAAGAAAGATTTAGCAGATTTAATTGGTCAATACGGTGTAGAGATTATTGCCATTGGAAATGGAACGGCCAGTCGTGAAAGTGAAGCTTTTGTAGCGGAAGTTCTGAAAGATTTCCCTGAAGTCAGCTATGTTATCGTTAATGAAAGTGGTGCTTCTGTCTATTCTGCCAGCGAACTTGCTCGTCAGGAGTTTCCAGACTTGACCGTTGAAAAACGCTCTGCCATTTCTATCGCCCGTCGTTTGCAAGATCCTCTTGCGGAATTGGTCAAAATCGATCCTAAGTCAATTGGTGTCGGTCAATACCAACACGATGTCAGTCAGAAGAAACTATCTGAGAGTCTGGACTTTGTTGTCGATACAGTGGTTAACCAAGTTGGTGTCAATGTCAATACAGCTAGCCCAGCTCTTCTTTCACACGTAGCTGGACTCAACAAAACTATCTCTGAAAATATTGTCAAATACCGCGAGGAAGAAGGAAAAATCACTTCACGCGCCCAAATCAAGAAAGTTCCTCGTCTGGGAGCCAAGGCCTTTGAGCAGGCTGCTGGTTTCCTTCGTATCCCTGAAAGTAGCAATATCCTTGATAATACAGGAGTTCACCCAGAGAATTACACTGCAGTTAAGGAACTCTTCAAACGTTTAGATATTAAAGACCTAAACGAAGAAGTCCAAAGCAAACTCAAGTCCCTTTCAGTCAAGGAAATGGCTCAAGAGCTAGACCTCGGTCCAGAAACCCTTAAAGATATCATTGCAGATCTTCTCAAACCAGGTCGAGATTTCCGTGATTCCTTTGACGCACCTGTGCTTCGCCAAGATGTCCTAGATATCAAAGACCTAGTGGTAGGTCAGAAGCTAGAAGGTGTTGTGCGTAACGTTGTTGACTTCGGTGCCTTCGTTGATATCGGGATTCACGAGGACGGCTTGATTCATATTTCTCATATGAGTCGCAAGTTTATCAAACACCCTAGTCAAGTGGTGTCAGTTGGAGATTTGGTGAGCGTTTGGGTTAAGAAAATTGATACTGAACGTGAAAAAGTTAATCTGTCTCTCCTAGCTCCAAATGAAACTGACTGATTACGTCAAGCAGGTTTCACTAGAAGACTTCGGCAGACCTTTTATCCATCATGTCCAGTGGAATAGGCGTCTACGTTCGACAGGTGGGCGATTTTTCCCCAAAGATGGGCATTTGGATTTTAATCCCAAGGTTTATCAGGAACTGGGGTTGGACGTTTTTAGGAAAATTGTCCGACATGAACTCTGTCATTATCACCTTTATTTCCAAGGGAAGGGCTATCAACACAAGGATCGGGATTTTAAGGAACTTTTGAAAGCAGTGGATGGATTAAGGTTTGTACCATCCTTGCCCAATAGTAACTCTAAACCACTCAAGCTTTATCGTTGTCAATCCTGCCAGCAAAGGTATCAGCGCAAGCGTAGGATTGATACCAAACGCTATCGCTGTGGACTTTGTCGAGGTAAATTGCTTCTGATAAATCAGCCTGAGGACTGATGAAAGCCGAGCCTCCCCGTGATATACTATGTCTAACCTAGCAGAAAGAGGAAATATCATGAACAGTAAATTTTATAAAATGAGACGCAATCGTATGATTTCAGGAGTTCTGGCAGGTCTGTCAGACAAGTGGAATTTTGATGTTACCCTAGTTCGTTTCTTGTTTGCCATTTTTACAGTTGCAAACTTTGGACTTGGCGTGATTATCTATATCATCCTAGCTTCTATCATGCCTACCAAGGAAGAAATCGAAGCAGAAATGTACGGAACAGGCCCACGTAAACGCAAAGAAGCCCAAGCCATTGACGATAATGAAGGCTGGTTTTGGTGAGGTTTTACAAAAGATTTGGAATACGCAAAAAGCTTTAAATCAATAGTCTAAACTGCTTGATTTAAAGCTTTTTTACTTTTATACTCAATAAAAATCAAAGTGCAAACTAGGAAGCCAGCCGCAGGCTGTAATTTAGTCGGCAATGTGAAGTTGATATAGTTTGCACTTTGATTTTTGAATAGTATTAATAATATTTCGCCAGCTTCATCCACAAACTATAGTGGATTGGAACTAGAATAGTACACCTCTACTTCTAAAAAATTGTTAGAAATCGATTTGATTGTCCTGATCAATTTGTCCTGTTCTTATTTCATTTTACTATAAAAGCAGTAATTTAAACGCAGTTTTTTAATCTATTTTTGCTGCTGAGACAATACATTTTTGGAAAAATGGTGGATGCTGATAACAACTGATAACCAGCAAATAACATAAGCAGTGCCGGTAAATTCTGTACCGATAAAGTGTGTGTTCAACTGAGAGCTGACCGATGAATGGAGAGAGCAGATAGAGAAATCCGATGAGTATATGTTCTTTATGTTTCATTAAAGCGCACCTTCTTTCCTTATAGGTTGAACGACTTGCAAGTGTTAAATTGAATGGCATGTTATCTAGGTAACCTTACTAAAATGTTAGTTCCCGCTTCCTCCTTTTTAAAGTAAGCCTTTTCATACTTATATTTTACAACTTTAAAAATAGGAAATCAAATCATTTTCTAAGTAATTTTGCTTATATTTCCCCCAATCTTACAAAAATGTAAGATTAAAGTCTCTTTTGTAAGGTTAGGTTATGGCAAGCGGTCTTTTTTTGATGTAAACTAGACTCATAAAGAACAAAGGAGTAACATCATGAAACAAATCTTACATAAGAAAACTAGAAAACCAAGTCACAAAGAAATTGAGCGCATTCAGCTGGGATGCACTATGATGCAAGCTACATTTCATTTGATGGGATATTAAGAAAGGAGATTCTCATGACACTTTTAGATGTAAAACACGTTCAAAAAATTTATAAAACTCGTTTTCAGGGCAACCAAGTAGAGGCCCTCAAGGATATTCACTTCACCGTAGAAAAGGGTGACTACGTTGCTATCATGGGTGAGTCTGGTTCTGGTAAATCCACTCTGCTCAATATCCTAGCTATGCTGGATAAACCAAGTCGTGGGCAGGTTTACCTAAACGGAACTGATACAGCAACTATTAAAAATTCACAGGCTTCTAGTTTCCGGCGTGAAAAGCTAGGATTTGTCTTCCAAGACTTTAACTTGCTAGATACTCTGTCTGTTAAGGACAATATCTTGCTTCCGCTTGTCTTGTCAAGAAGACCTATAACGGAGATGATGAAGAAATTGGTGATGACAGCTGAAAATCTGGGTATCAACCAATTGCAAGAGAAGTACCCTTACGAGATTTCTGGTGGTCAGAAACAGCGTGTAGCAGTAGCCCGCGCCATCATCACAGAACCTGAAATTCTCCTTGCGGACGAGCCAACAGGAGCCCTTGATTCCAAGTCATCTGCAGCCTTACTTGATGTCTTTGATGAAATCAATGAGCGTGGGCAAACCATCCTCATGGTAACCCACTCAACAGCAGCTGCTAGCAGGGCCAAGCGTGTTCTCTTTATCAAAGACGGCATTCTTTACAATCAAATCTACCGTGGAGAGAAGACAGAACGTCAGATGTTCCAAGAAATCTCTGATACCTTGACTGTCATGGCAAGCGAGGTGAATTAGTATGTTTCGATTAACCAATAAGTTAGCGGTATCGAACTTGATTAAAAACCGCAAACTCTACTATCCTTTTGCGCTGGCTGTTCTCTTGGCAGTCACTGTCACCTATCTCTTTTACTCCCTAACCTTCAATCCCAAGATTGCTGAAATCCGTGGAGGAACAACCATTCAGGCTACACTTGGATTTGGTATGTTTGTCGTCACCCTTGCGTTAGCCATTATCGTTCTCTATGCCAATAGTTTTGTCATGAAGAACCGTTCCAAGGAACTAGGAATTTATGGCATGTTGGGCTTGGAGAAGCGTCATCTTATCAGTATGACCTTTAAGGAGTTAGTGGTATTTGGGATTCTAACTGTTGGAGCGGGTATCGGTATTGGAGCCTTGTTTGACAAGTTAATTTTCGCTTTCCTGCTCAAACTAATGAAATTGAAGGTTGAGCTGGTTGCTACCTTCCAAATGAATGTTGTCATTGCAGTACTTCTTGTCTTTGGATTGATTTTCCTAGGCCTCATGTTCCTGAATGCCCTTCGAATCGCCCGTATGAATGCCCTCCAGCTCTCGCGTGAGAAAGCAAGCGGAGAGAAAAGAGGTCGTTTCCTACCTCTCCAAACGATTCTTGGTTCCATAAGTTTAGGGATTGGCTATTATCTTGCCCTTACGGTAACCGATCCTCTTACAGCCCTAACAACTTTCTTCCTAGCTGTTTTGCTGGTTATCTTTGGTACTTATCTATTGTTTAATGCAGGGATTACAGTCTTCCTACAAATCTTAAAGAAAAACAAGAAATACTATTACCAACCTAATAACCTCATCTCTGTTTCCAACTTGATTTTCCGTATGAAGAAAAATGCGGTTGGACTAGCAACCATCGCTATTTTGTCAACAATGGTTTTGGTAACCATGTCAGCAGCGACAAGCATTTTCAATTCCGCAGAAAGCTTTAAAAAAGTTCTAAATCCTCATGATTTTGGGGTTTCAGGGCAAAATGTTGAAAAAGAAGATTTGGACAAACTCTTGAGCCAGTTTGCAAGTGACAAAGGTTATAGTGTCAAAGAGAAAGAAGTACTTCGTTACAGTAACTTTGGTATTGCAAATCAAGAAGGAACCAAGTTAACTATTTTTGAAAAAGGACAAAACCGTGTCCAACCCAAAACAGTTTTCATGGTATTTGACCAAAAAGATTATGAAAATATGACTGGTCAAAAACTGTCTCTATCAGGAAATGAGGTCGGTCTCTTTGCCAAAAATGACGGACTGAAAGGACAGAAAGCTCTAACTCTAAATGATCATCAATTTTCTGTCAAAGAAGAATTTAATAAAGATTTCATTGTGAACCATGTTCCAAATAAGTTTAATATCTTGACTACTGATTACAATTACCTTGTTGTTCCTGATTTACAAGCCTTTTTGGATCAATTCCCAGATTCGGATATCTATAATCAGTTTTACGGTGGTATGAATGTAAGTATCAGTGAAGAAGAGCAACTCAAGGTCGCTGAAGAATATGAAAAATACTTACAAAAGTTTAATGCTCAATTAAACACTGAAGGTAACTATGTGTATGGTAGCAATCTAGCAGATGCTAGTTCTCAGATGAGTGCCCTCTTTGGTGGTGTCTTCTTTATCGGTATTTTCCTATCCATTATCTTTATGGTCGGAACTGTTCTGGTCATCTACTACAAACAAATTTCTGAAGGCTACGAAGACCGTGAACGCTTTATTATCTTGCAGAAAGTCGGTTTGGACCAAAAGCAAATCAAGCAAACCATCAACAAACAGGTTTTAACTGTTTTCTTCCTTCCTTTGCTCTTTGCCTTCATACATCTCGCCTTTGCCTACCATATGCTTAGCCTGATTTTAAAAGTGATTGGTGTACTGGATACGACTATGATGTTGATTGTGACCTTGTCTATCTGCGCTATCTTCCTCATCGCCTATGTGCTGATTTTCATGATTACTTCAAGAAGTTATCGCAAGATTGTGCAAATGTAAAAAAGATACCTCGACTTCAAAATCGAGGTATTTCTTGTATTCTAAATGCTGAAAAGTTGTTCGAGCAGGAAGGTAACTCCCATGGTCAAGAGACCAATAGCAAGGTTCCGAATCATAGCTGTTCTAGTCGGATCCTTTCCAAGTCTGGCACTAGTGTAACCAGTGAGAAGAAGGGCCACACCGACAATAAGGACAGTAGCAGGGATGCGATATTCACTTGGGAATATGGTCACTGACAGCATTGGAGGCAAACTTCTAAGGAAAAAGGCAACGAAGCTAGAAATGGCAGCGTGCCAAGGATTGGTAAATTCTTCATACTCAATCCCATATTTTTCCTCTACCAGAGCCTTGAGTGGATTTTTAAGAAAGATCTTATTGGTCAAGAGTTGGGCAGAAGTTTTGCATTCTCCATTTTGGATATAAGCAGCATAGAGGGATTTTTTGGCTAGTTCCCTATCTTGGTCTAACAAGAGTTTTTCTCGCGAAACGGCAGCTTCCTCGGTATCTTTTGGAGTTGAAACGGATACATATTCTCCACCAGCCATTGAAAAGGCACCAGCTAAGATAGCCGCAAATCCTGATAAAAAGATAATCCAGATATTGGTCGTGGCACTGGCAACCCCGATAACCACACCAGCAATGGAAATAATTCCATCGTTAGCACCAAGAACACCTGCGCGCAGGATATTTAAACGACCTGCAAAATTTGAATCGATTTCGTGATTTGTTTCATTTACGAACATATAGTAAAATGAAACAAGAACAGAACAAATCGATCAGGACAGTAAAATCTATTTCTAACAATGTTTTAGAAGCAGAGGTGTACTATTCTAGTTTCAATCTACTATATTTTTATTTTTTATCAAAAAATACTTTACAAGTTCTTAAAAACATGATATAGTAATAAAGCTTAGAAAATGAGATGATGTTTTCTAGCAAATATAAACCCGAGTAAAAAATGCCTACGGACAGGCAGGGTTGAATGCCGAAGCGTGGTTGAAAAGCCACATTATTGATAGGGTTAAAAGCCTACTTTTATAAGTTGATGTTAGGACACTTGTTCTAATTCATAAATTTTTAGTGTGGTGAAAGCACACGTCATCTTGTGAAACGATCAATAAAGTACGTAATATTTGCTACTAGAGAGTTAGGAAACATCGGGAACAGACATACTCAACAGAAACCAAAATAAACACGTCAGAAGATTGCAGAGCAGGTGAAAACCTGCTCTTTTTTCATGAGTCAACCTTTAGTTCCTTAGTTTTCATAAGGTCCTAAAAATATTGAAAGGAGTATGTTTTGAAAGAGTTAGATCAAAACCAAGCCCCAATTTATGAAGCCTTGGTGAAGTTACGCAAGAAAAGGATTGTTCCCTTTGATGTTCCAGGTCACAAGCGTGGACGGGGAAATCCAGAACTTGTCGAACTCTTAGGAGAAAAATGTGTAGGCATTGATGTCAATTCGATGAAACCCTTGGATAATTTAGGCCATCCTATTTCGATTATTCGTGATGCAGAGGAGCTGGCTGCAGATGCTTTTGGAGCTAGCCATGCCTTTCTAATGATTGGTGGAACAACTTCATCGGTGCAGACTATGATTCTGGCAACCTGCAAGGCAGGAGATAAGATTATTCTGCCACGAAATGTCCATAAATCTGCTATCAATGCGTTGGTTCTATGTGGTGCCATTCCCATCTATATCGAGATGAGTGTAGATCCTAAGATTGGTATCGCTTTAGGTCTTGAAAATGACCGAGTAGCACAGGCCATAAAGGACCATCCAGATGCTAAGGCTATCCTAATCAACAATCCTACTTACTACGGCATCTGTTCAGACCTAAAGGGGTTGACAGAAATGGCTCATGAAGCTGGCATGATGGTTTTAGTAGATGAAGCCCATGGAGCGCATTTGCATTTCACTGGTAAACTTCCAATTTCTGCTATGGATGCAGGAGCTGATATGGCAGCAGTTTCCATGCATAAGTCTGGTGGGAGTTTGACACAAAGTTCGCTTCTTTTAATCGGGGAGCAGATGAATCCCGAGTACGTTCGTCAGATTATAAACCTGACCCAGTCTACATCTGCCTCTTACTTATTGATGGCTAGTTTGGATATTTCACGTCGCAACTTGGCCCTTCGTGGTAAAGAGTCGTTTGAGGAAGTCATTGAGCTATCCGAGTACGCTCGTCATGAAATCAATGCCATTGGCGGTTACTATGCTTACTCAAAAGAGTTAATAGATGGTGTGTCGGTCTGTGATTTTGATGTAACCAAGTTGTCAGTTTACACTCAGGGAATAGGCTTAACAGGTATCGAGGTTTATGACCTCTTGCGAGACGAATACGACATTCAGATCGAGTTTGGTGATATCGGCAATATCTTGGCCTATATTTCCATCGGCGACCGCATCCAAGACATCGAGCGCTTGGTTGGTGCTCTGGCTGATATTAAGAGACTCTATTCACGAGATGGGAAGGACTTAATAGCTGGAGAATATATTCAGCCCGAGTTGGTGCTGTCTCCACAAGAAGCCTTCTATTCAGAGAGAAAAAGTTTGACCTTAGATGAGTCTGTTGGACAGGTCTGTGGAGAATTTGTCATGTGCTATCCTCCAGGGATTCCTATCTTGGCTCCTGGTGAACGCATTACACGAGAAATTGTAGACTATATCCAATTCGCCAAGGAACGTGGTTGCTCCCTCCAAGGGACGGAAGATCCAGAGGTCAATCATATCAACGTTATTAAGAGAAAGACAAACTATAAGAAAAGTCAATAGTTTTATCTAAACTATTTCTTATTTCAATTTGATGATTTGGCGATGATTTTAGAGCACGGCAAAAAGCCCTTGAATTAGAAGCGGTCAATCGCTTAATTTCTATCAGCTTATCAAATCCTGCCTCAAGCCTTTTCTGAGGATTAGGGTAGCGTGTCAAGAGTTGGTAGGTATATTCTGAATGCTTTCCAACGATTTTATCCAACTCAGGAAAGATGATATCAAGACAACGAGTGTATTGTACTTTCCAATCAGACTGTTTTCTCTTGAGACGATGAATATGTCTAGCCAGTATTTTTAGTTCTACTTGCCGATTATCGTGTTGAAATTGTTCACGATTGGGGTCAGAAAGAAGTTTAAGAGCGATGCCATGAGCGTCTTTCTTATCCGTTTTAGTCTTGCGAAGTGATAATGATTTGGCAAATTTCTTGATGAGCAAAGGATTGTAGGTGTAAACTTTATATTCTTGTTCATGCAGGAAGTTCAGTAGATTAAAGGCATAATGTCCGGTATCTTCAAGAGCGATGAGATAGTCTTGGTTGAGCTGTCGAAGAGACAGATCTAAAAGTTCAAAACCAGCTTTATTATTTGAAAAAGTGAGTGGTTTAAGAACAGTTTTCCTCGAACATTCAAGGCTGTAACATCGTGTTTATTTTTAGCGACATCAATACCTACATAAAGCATGGGAGTACCTCCAGATATAGTATTTCAAGTCTACTTGGTTATCCACGAACTTTTTGCCTTGTTACCTTAGACGAGATCAAACGTCTATGCGTTATCAAACTCATTACCAATTGAAACAAAAGCTGTGGTTAGAGCCTTTCGGAAATCGTCAAGCGATTGGAGGAAATGAACTAATCCATAGTGGCTTATTCCAAGTATACCACTTGGGCTTTGGCAGTAGCTAACTGCGCTAAATATAATATAAGGAGAAATAGATGGATTTATGGTTTTCTGAAGTTCATACTCCAGATGTCAAATTGTCTCTGAGAACAGCCAAGCAACTTTACGCTGGAAAAAGTGAATGGCAGGATATCGAAGTCTTGGATACGCCAGCTTTTGGGAAAATACTGATTTTAAATGGCCATGTCTTGTTCTCAGATGCGGATGATTTCGTCTACAATGAAATGACCGTTCACGTTCCCATGGCTGTCCACCCAAATCCAAAGAAAGTATTGGTTATTGGGGGTGGTGACGGCGGTGTTGCCCAAGTATTAACACTCTATCCTGAACTGGAACAAATCGATATCGTGGAACCGGATGAGATGTTGGTCGAGGTCTGTCGTGAGTATTTCCCAGACTTTGCTGCAGGCCTAGATGATCCTCGTGTTACTATTTACTACCAAAATGGGCTACGCTTTTTGCGAAACTGCGAAGATGACTATGATATTATCATCAACGATGCGACAGATCCATTTGGCCATACGGAAGGACTCTTTACCAAGGAATTCTACGGCAATAGTTATCGAGCTCTGAAGGAAGACGGCATCATGATTTACCAGCATGGGAGTCCCTTCTTTGACGAGGATGAGTCGGCCTGCCGAAGCATGCACCGCAAGGTCAATCAAGCCTTTCCAATCAGTCGGGTTTATCAGGCCCATATTCCAACTAGCCCAGCTGGCTATTGGTTGTTTGGATTTGCATCGAAAAAATACCACCCTGTCAAAGATTTTGACAAGGAAGGTTGGAAAAAACGCCAGCTTTTCACAGAATACTACACTGCAAACTTACACGTGGGAGCCTTTATGTTGCCCAAGTATGTTGAGGACATTTTAGAAGAAGAGGAAGGAAAAAAATGAGTCGTTTACTAGTTATTGGTTGTGGGGGCGTTGCCCAAGTTGCTATTTCAAAGATTTGTCAAGATAGCGAAACATTTACAGAGATTATGATTGCTAGCCGTACCAAGTCAAAATGTGATGACTTGAAAGCTAAACTGGAAGGCAAAACAAGTACAAAGATTGAGACAGCTGCTCTTGATGCTGACAAGGTTGAAGAAGTGATTGCTCTGATTGAAAGCTACAAACCAGAAGCTGTTTTGAATGTAGCTCTGCCTTATCAAGATTTAACCATTATGGATGCTTGTTTGGCAACAGGTGTTCACTATATCGATACAGCCAACTACGAAGCAGAAGACACAGAAGACCCTGAGTGGCGTGCTATCTACGAAAAACGTTGTAAGGAACTTGGTTTTACAGCCTACTTTGACTACTCATGGCAGTGGGCTTATCAAGAGAAATTCAAAGAAGCAGGCTTGACTGCTCTTCTTGGTTCTGGTTTTGACCCAGGTGTAACTAGTGTCTTTTCAGCTTATGCCCTCAAACACTATTTTGATGAAATCCATTATATCGACATTTTAGACTGTAATGGCGGTGACCACGGTTATCCATTTGCAACCAACTTTAATCCAGAAATTAATCTCCGTGAGGTTTCTGCGCCAGGTTCTTACTGGGAAGATGGGAAATGGGTCGAAGTCAAAGCTATGTCTATCAAGCGTGAGTATGATTTCCCTCAAGTTGGACAAAAAGATATGTATCTCCTTCACCATGAAGAAATCGAATCATTGGCCAAGAACATTCCAGGTGTCAAACGCATTCGTTTCTTTATGACTTTTGGTCAATCTTACTTGACGCACATGAAATGTCTTGAAAATGTTGGACTCCTTCGTACGGATACCATTAACTTTAACGGCCAAGAAATTGTTCCAATTCAATTTTTGAAAGCCTTGCTTCCAGATCCTGCTAGCCTTGGCCCACGTACAGTCGGAAAAACCAATATTGGATGTATCTTTACAGGTGTCAAAGATGGCGTTGAAAAGACTATCTACATCTACAATGTTTGCGACCATCAAGAGTGCTATGCAGAAGTCGGGTCACAAGCAATTTCATACACGACAGGCGTTCCAGCCATGATTGGGACAAAATTAGTCATGAACGGAACTTGGAAACAAGCTGGAGTGTATAACCTTGAGGAGTTAGATCCAGATCCATTCATGGAAGCTTTGAATGAGTATGGTTTGCCATGGGTTGTGGTTGAAAATCCACAAATGGTGGACTAATGAAGTTAGAACAAGTACCAACACCAGCCTATGTTATTGACTTGGCCAAGTTAGAAGCTAATTGCCGCATTCTACAATATGTACAAGAAGAGGTCGGTTGCAAGGTCTTGCTTGCCCAGAAGGCATATTCCCTCTACAAAACTTATCCCTTGATTAGCCAGTATCTATCAGGTACGACAGCTAGTGGACTCTATGAGGCCAAATTGGCAAGGGAAGAATTTCCTGGTGAAGTCCATGTCTTTGCACCAGCTTTCAAGGATGAGGACATGGAGGAATTGCTTGGGATAACAGACCATATCGTCTTTAACTCAGAGAGACAGTTGCGTAAGCATGGTTCGCGTTGTCGAGAGGCTGGTGTCAGTGTTGGTTTGCGCCTCAACCCTCAGTGTTCAACTCAAGGAGATCACGCGCTCTATGACCCTTGTGCACCTGGTTCTCGCTTTGGAGTTACTATAGACAAGATTCCGAGTGATTTGCTAGATTTGGTTGACGGATTTCATTTTCATACCCTTTGCGAGCAGGGAGCAGATGATTTACAAACAACTTTGAAAGCAGTAGAAGAACAGTTTGGTCCCTACTTACATGAGGTAAAATGGCTCAATATGGGTGGTGGTCATCATATTACAAGAGAAGGTTACGATGTGGATTTGCTGATTTCAGAAATCAAGCGTATCCGAAAAACTTACAATCTTGAAATCTATATCGAGCCTGGTGAAGCCATTGCGCTTAATGCGGGTTATTTAGCAACTGAGGTATTAGATATTGTAGAAAACGGTATGGAAATCTTGGTTTTAGACGCCTCTGCGACCTGCCATATGCCTGATGTACTTGAGATGCCCTATCGTCCACCTTTGAGAAATGGCTTTGAGGCACAGGAAAAAGCCCATACCTACAGACTTTCTTCTAATACCTGTCTGACTGGCGATGTGATTGGTGATTATAGTTTTGAAAATCCAGTCCAAATCGGAGACAGACTTTATTTTCAAGACATGGCCATTTATTCTTTTGTCAAAAATAATACCTTTAATGGTATTGGATTGCCAAGTCTCTATCTCATGGACGAACAGGGAGACTGTAGCTTACTCAAAGCTTTTGGCTATCAAGACTTTAAAGGGAGATTATCATGATGGACAGTCCAAAAAAATTAGGCTATCACATGCCAGCAGAGTACGAACCCCATCATGGTACCCTCATGATATGGCCGACTCGACCAGGATCATGGCCTTTTCAAGGAAAGGCTGCTAAAAGAGCATTTACTCAGATCATCGAGACCATAGCAGAAGGGGAAAGAGTCTATCTTTTGGTGGAGCAGGCCTATCTATCTGAAGCCCAATCCTATCTTGGAGACAAGGTTGTTTATTTAGACATTCCCACCAATGATGCCTGGGCGCGTGATACTGGCCCAACCATTCTCGTCAATGATAAAGGTAAGAAATTAGCCGTGGATTGGGCCTTTAATGCTTGGGGAGGCACCTATGATGGTCTTTATCAAGATTATGAAGAGGATGACCAAGTAGCCAGTCGTTTTGCTGAGGCCTTGGAAAGGCCTGTCTATGATGCTAAACCTTTTGTACTGGAAGGAGGCGCAATCCATAGCGATGGTCAAGGAACTATTCTCGTAACTGAAAGTTGCTTGCTTAGTCCTGGTCGCAATCCTAACCTGACTAAAGAGGAGATTGAAAACACATTATTAGAAAGTCTTGGTGCTGAAAAAGTTATTTGGCTTCCTTATGGTATTTATCAGGATGAAACCAATGAACACGTCGATAATGTTGCTGCCTTTGTTGGTCCTGCTGAGCTTGTTTTGGCTTGGACAGATGACGAAAATGATCCCCAGTATGCCATGTCAAAAGCAGATCTCGAACTCTTAGAACAGGAAACAGATGCAAAAGGTTGTCACTTCACCATTCATAAATTGCCTATCCCTGCAGTTCGACAAGTTGTGACAGAAGAAGATTTGCCAGGCTACATCTATGAAGAAGGAGAAGAAAAGCGATACGCAGGTGAACGACTAGCAGCTTCCTACGTAAACTTTTATATCGCCAACAAGGCTGTCTTGGTTCCACAGTTTGAGGATGTAAACGACCAAGTGGCCTTAGATATCCTCAGCAAGTGTTTCCCAGACCGTAAAGTTGTCGGAATACCAGCCAGAGATATTCTCTTAGGTGGTGGCAATATCCACTGTATCACCCAACAAATTCCAGAATAGGAGAAAAAGATGAGAAATGTAAGAGTTGCAACCATTCAGATGCAATGCGCTAAGGATGTGGCAACAAATATCCAAACCGCAGAGCGTTTAGTACGTCAGGCTGCTGAGCAAGGAGCCCAAATTATTCTCTTGCCCGAGTTGTTTGAACATCCCTATTTCTGTCAGGAACGTCAGTATGACTACTACCAGTATGCCCAATCTGTAGCGGAAAATACTGCCATTCAGCATTTTAAGGTGATTGCTAAGGAACTACAAGTTGTTTTACCAATCAGTTTCTATGAAAAAGATGGTAATGTCTTGTATAACTCTATTGCCGTCATTGATGCAGATGGGGAAGTGCTGGGCGTTTATCGAAAGACCCACATACCAGATGACCATTATTATCAAGAAAAATTCTATTTCACGCCTGGTAACACTGGTTTCAAGGTCTGGAATACTCGCTATGCTAAGATTGGTATCGGTATCTGTTGGGATCAATGGTTCCCCGAAACAGCCCGCTGTCTTGCTCTGAATGGGGCAGAATTGCTCTTTTATCCAACAGCCATCGGTTCAGAGCCGATTTTGGATACAGATAGTTGTGGTCACTGGCAACGTACTATGCAAGGGCACGCAGCAGCGAATATTGTTCCAGTCATCGCAGCCAATCGTTATGGTTTAGAGGAGGTTACTCCTAGTGAGGAAAATGGCGGACAGAGTTCCAGTCTTGACTTCTACGGTTCCTCCTTTATGACGGATGAAACAGGAGCTATTCTAGAACGAGCTGAAAGACAAGAAGAAGCTGTTCTGTTAGCTACTTATGACCTAGACAAGGGAGCAAGTGAACGCCTAAACTGGGGCTTGTTTCGAGATAGAAGACCAGAAATGTATAGACAAATTACAGATTAGTGTGGGAGAAATGAGAGATTCATTCTGCTAGACTAACTTCTTATTAGCAACTATAAGATACTATGGCATCTAGTAAATCGATTTTTATGATTCGCTATTCTTGTCTATTGATTAGTCCGTATTTTAAAATATTAGCAAAAAAGCAAATAGCAGTAACTTCTGTCTATTTGCTTTTCTTTTTTATAGAATATATTTCTCAATAGCACGCGCAACGCCGTCTTCTTCGTTGCTTGAGGTAACGGCATCCGCAAGAGATTTGACATAATCGCTGGCATTTCCCATTGCAATCCCAAGCCCTGCAAACTGGAGCATTTCGATATCGTTATTAGCATCGCCCATGGCCATAATCTCTGAGGAATCAATCTTCAAAATCTCAGCTAGTCGTGAAAGAGCAGTAGCCTTTGTCGTTCCAAGCGGCATTGCTTCATAAATGACAGGCTGCGAACGAACTCCACTGAATCGTTGGCAAAGCTCTTCAGCAAAACGCTGCTCAAAATCGTCTGTTTGTTCTTTTGTTCCTAAAAACATACCTTGGAACATCCGGAACTTTCCACTAGTCGCTTCTTCAAGAGAAATTTCAGTCAGGTCTGAAAATACTAGTTTAGCATCATTTTCAATAACTTGATTGGGTTTGCCACCGAGAACAAAATAATGTGACTCGTCAAAAAGTGTCAACTGAACATCACTCTTTTCAGCAAGGTCATAGAGGTATTCGATGTCAGCTGGACTCAGTTCTTTCCAGTCAACTAGACTCCAATCACTGGTCTGGTGAGTTGAACAACCGTTGTTAACAATAATATATTCGTTCTGGAGGTCAAGCTCCAGTTTTTTGTAGTAGGGGAGGACACCGAAAAGGGGGCGACCCGTACAGAGAACCAGTTTGACACCTTTTTCAATGGCTTTGTGAATAGCAGTAATGTGAGCTTGTGGGATTTCCTTGGCTTCATTGAGGAGGGTGCCGTCCATATCCAAGGCTAGTAGTTTAATCATAGGTCTTCCTTCTTTATCTTTTGCTATTATTATAGCATATTTTTGAGAAGAAATTGATAGAAAGCTTGAGACTAATTGATTTTATAGTTTAAGATGTTTTGATGACAATTCATGATTTGAAGAGGATATTTCGCAAAGATATGCTATACTATGTTTGTCAATGTTGCAACTAGACAAATTAAAAAACCAACTTAATATAATAGTTTTTTTGTAAGTAGGTATGAGTATCAGATTACTCAACTAATCTGAAGAATAATGGAGGAAATATATCATGATTTTAATGACAAAAAATATAAATCTAACAAATGAAGAATTAGAGCTGATACAAGGTGGAGCAGATCCATATGGTAAAAATCCTAATGGTAGGTACGATTGGGAAATAGAACCAGTATTAACTCTGCCGGTTCATGGATTTTGTCCCAGAGGCACCTATGATTTAGGATATATTGGAGGAGGCAATCATCTTTGCAAAGGAAGTGCTGCGAGATTTTAAGTAAAATTTATTAGTAATATGAAGAAACAAGGGGAGAAAGCAGAGAATTTAATATGAAAAAACGGGCTATTCAAATTTTACTAGCATTGTCCTTAATTTTTTACAAATCAACTTGGTTTTGGAGAGTTTTCAATCACCTCGCAAAGCCCTATCTACCAGCAAGTCGTGAATTTTTTCAGATTCTGCTTTTGATGGAGAGCGGAGTTCTTTTCTTAGCGGTCATCTATCTACTGGTTTTTGCAGGAAAGAAAATTTTTCATTTCAAGTGGCAGCTGAGGTACTTCATCTACCTTTTACTGGGCTACATCATTTCATATATGTCTGACTTCCTCTTTTCGTATTTCATATCCCTGTCTTCAAATCAGATTTCTTTGAATGAAACGGTAGAAATGATGGGGAGACAGGAGTTCCCTTATTTCTTGCTCATCGTTTGCTTCATCGCCCCTATTGCTGAGGAATTGATTTATCGAGGTGTGCTTATGACAACCTTTTTCAAAAACTCACCTTGGTACGGAGATGTTTTGCTTTCTGCTATTATTTTCGGTTATATTCATATCAATTTTGCTTTAACTCCTCTTGCTTTTTTCATTTATGCTAGTGGAGGTCTTATTTTAGCTCTATTGTATCGCATGACTAAAAATCTCTACTATCCAATACTAGTTCATATTCTCATTAATATTACTGCCTTCTGGGACGTGTGGTTGCTCCTATTTTCAGGAAGTTAGCTTACTAAAATAATGTCGGAACTTTCCGGCATTTTCTTTTTTCACAAATAGTCAACGTTTTTCTTTCCGATACTGAAGTGGTGTGTAGCCACTTATTTTTTTGAATTGATTTTGAAAATAAGGTTGGCTTGAGAAAGGCAGATAGTGAAGAAGAATAGGATGTTCTTTTTTCCTTTTTGGAAAACTTCTAAAATATGGTATAATGAAAAGATAAAGAAGTTAGGGGTAGAAGATGAACATTCAACAATTACGCTATGTTGTTGCCATTGCCAATAGTGGTACTTTCCGTGAAGCTGCTGAAAAGATGTATGTTAGTCAGCCGAGTCTGTCTATTTCTGTTCGTGATTTGGAAAAAGAGTTGGGTTTTAAGATTTTCCGTCGGACCAGCTCAGGGACTTTCTTGACCCGTCGTGGGATGGAATTCTATGAAAAATCGCAAGAATTGGTTAAAGGATTTGATATTTTTCAAAATCAGTATGCCAATCCTGAAGAAGAAAAAGATGAATTTTCTGTTGCTAGCCAGCACTATGACTTCTTGCCACCAACTATTACGGCCTTTTCAGAGCGCTATCCTGACTATAAGAACTTCCGTATTTTTGAATCAACTACTGTTCAAATATTAGATGAAGTGGCGCAAGGGCATAGTGAGATTGGGATTATCTACCTCAACAATCAAAATAAAAAGGGGATTATGCAACGGGTTGAAAAATTAGGTCTGGAGGTCATCGAATTGATTCCTTTCCATACCCATATTTATCTCCGTGAGGGTCATCCTTTAGCCCAGAAAGAGGAATTAGTCATGGAGGATTTAGCGGATTTACCAACGGTTCGTTTCACTCAAGAGAAAGACGAGTACCTTTATTATTCAGAGAACTTTGTCGATACCAGCGCTAGCTCACAGATGTTTAATGTGACAGACCGTGCCACCTTGAATGGTATTTTGGAGCGGACGGACGCCTATGCGACAGGTTCTGGATTTTTAGATAGTGACAGTGTTAATGGTATTACAGTTATTCGTCTCAAGGATAACCTAGATAACCGCATGGTCTATGTTAAACGTGAAGAAGTGGAGCTTAGTCAAGCTGGGACTCTCTTCGTAGAAGTCATGCAAGAATATTTTGATCAAAAGAGGAAATCATGAAAAAAAGAGCAATAGTGGCAGTCATTGTACTGCTTTTAATTGGGCTGGATCAGTTGGTCAAATCCTATATCGTCCAGCAGATTCCACTGGGTGAAGTGCGCTCCTGGATTCCCAATTTCGTTAGCTTGACCTACCTGCAAAATCGAGGTGCAGCCTTTTCTATCTTACAAGATCAGCAGCTGTTATTCGCTGTCATTACTCTGGTTGTCGTGATAGGTGCCATTTGGTATTTACATAAACACATGGAGGACTCATTCTGGATGGTCTTGGGTTTGACTTTGATAATCGCGGGTGGTCTTGGAAACTTTATTGACAGGGCCAGTCAGGGCTTTGTTGTGGATATGTTCCACCTTGACTTTATCAACTTTGCAATTTTCAATGTGGCAGATAGCTATCTGACGGTTGGAGTGATTATTTTATTGATTGCAATGCTAAAAGAGGAAATAAATGGAAATTAAAATTGAAACTGGTGGTCTGCGTTTGGATAAGGCTTTGTCAGATTTGTCAGAATTATCACGTAGTCTCGCGAATGAACAAATTAAATCAGGCCAGGTCTTGGTCAATGGTCAAGTCAAGAAAGCTAAATACACAGTCCAAGAGGGTGATGTCGTCACTTACCATGTGCCAGAACCAGAGGTATTAGAGTATGTGGCTGAGGATCTTCCGCTAGAAATAGTCTACCAAGATGAGGATGTAGCTGTTGTCAACAAACCTCAGGGAATGGTTGTGCATCCGAGTGCTGGTCATACTAGTGGAACTCTAGTCAATGCCCTCATGTATCATATTAAGGACTTGTCTGGTATCAATGGGGTTCTGCGTCCGGGAATTGTTCACCGTATTGATAAGGATACGTCAGGTCTTCTCATGATTGCTAAAAACGATGATGCGCATCTAGCACTTGCCCAAGAACTCAAAGATAAAAAGTCTCTCCGCAAATATTGGGCGATTGTTCATGGAAATCTGCCTAATGATCGTGGTGTAATTGAAGCGCCGATTGGCCGGAGTGAAAAAGACCGTAAGAAACAGGCTGTAACTGCTAAAGGGAAGCCTGCAGTGACGCGTTTTCACGTCTTGGAACGCTTTGGCGATTATAGCTTAGTAGAGTTGCAACTGGAGACAGGGCGCACTCATCAAATCCGTGTCCACATGGCTTATATCGGCCATTCAGTCGCTGGTGATGAGGTCTATGGTCCTCGCAAGACTTTGAAAGGACATGGACAATTTCTTCATGCCAAGACTTTAGGTTTTACTCATCCGAGAACAGGTAAGACCTTGGAATTTAAAGCAGATATCCCAGAGATTTTTAAGGAAACCTTGGAGAGATTGAGAAAGTAAGAATGAAAAAGAAATTAACTAGTTTAGCACTTGTAGGCGCTTTTTTAGGTTTGTCATGGTATGGGAATGTTCAGGCTCAAGAAAGTTCAGGAAATAAAATCCACTTTATCAATGTTCAAGAAGGTGGCAGTGATGCGATTATTCTTGAAAGCAATGGACATTTTGCCATGGTGGATACAGGAGAAGATTATGATTTCCCAGATGGAAGTGATTCTCGCTATCCATGGAGAGAAGGAATTGAAACGTCTTATAAGCATGTTCTAACAGACCGTGTCTTTCGTCGTTTGAAGGAATTGGGTGTCCAAAAACTTGATTTTATTTTGGTGACCCATACCCACAGTGATCATATTGGAAATGTTGATGAATTACTGTCTACCTATCCAGTTGACCGAGTCTATCTTAAGAAATATAGTGATAGTCGTATTACTAATTCTGAACGTCTATGGGATAATCTGTATGGCTATGATAAGGTTTTACAGACTGCTGCAGAAAAAGGTGTTTCAGTTATTCAAAATATCACACAAGGGGATGCTCATTTTCAGTTTGGGGACATGGATATTCAGCTCTATAATTATGAAAATGAAACTGATTCATCGGGTGAATTAAAGAAAATTTGGGATGACAATTCCAATTCCTTGATTAGCGTGGTGAAAGTCAATGGCAAGAAAATTTACCTTGGGGGCGATTTAGATAATGTTCATGGAGCAGAAGACAAGTATGGTCCTCTCATTGGAAAAGTTGATTTGATGAAGTTTAATCATCACCATGATACCAACAAATCAAATACCAAGGATTTCATTAAAAATTTGAGTCCGAGTTTGATTGTTCAAACTTCGGATAGTCTACCTTGGAAAAATGGTGTTGATAGTGAGTATGTTAATTGGCTCAAAGAACGAGGAATTGAGAGAATCAACGCAGCCAGCAAAGACTATGATGCAACAGTTTTTGATATTCGACAAGACGGTTTAGTAAACATTTCAACTTCCTACAAGCCGATTCCAAGTTTTCAAGCTGGTTGGCATAAGAGTTCATATGGAAACTGGTGGTATCAAGCGCCTGATTCTACAGGAGAATATGCTGTCGGTTGGAATGAAATTAAGGGTGAATGGTATTACTTTAACCAAACGGGTATCTTATTACAGAATCAATGGAAAAAATGGAACAATCGTTGGTTCTATTTGACAGACTCTGGTGTTGCTGCTAAAAATTGGAAGAAAATCGCTGGAATCTGGTATTATTTTAACAAAGAAAACCAGATGGAAATTGGTTGGATTCAAGATAAAGAGCAGTGGTATTATTTGGATGTTGATGGCTCTATGAAGACAGGTTGGCTTCAATATAAGGGGCAATGGTATTACTTTGCTCCATCAGGGGAAATGAAAACGGGCTGGGTAAAAGATAAAGAAGCCTGGTACTATATGGATTCTACTGGTATCATGAAGACAGGTGAGATAGAAGTTGCTGGACATCATTACTATCTAGAAGAATCAGGAGCTATGAAGCAAGGCTGGCTTAAAAAGGTAAATGATTGGTATTTCTACAAGACAGATGGTTCACGAGCTATAGGTTGGATTAAAGACAAGGATAAATGGTACTTCTTGAAAGAAAATGGTCAATTACTTGTGAATGGTAAGACACCAGAAGGCTATACTGTGGATTCAAGTGGTGCCTGGTTAGTGGATGTTCCGATCGAGAAATCTGCTACAATTAAAACTACAAGTCATTCAGAAATAAAAGAATCCAAAGAAGTAGTGAAAAAGGATCTTGAAAATAAAGAAACGAGTCAACATGAAAGTGTTACAAATTCTTCAACTAGTCAAGATTTGACATCCTCAACTTCACAAAGCTCTGAAACGAGTGTAAACAAATCGGAATCAGAACAGTAGTAGAAAAGAAGGTTTTAGGGCCTTCTTTTTCCTATCAACTCTTTTCTATTTCCTGTTATTCATGTTATAATGGATAAATATGAATAATCGGAGTGAGACTATGAAATACAAACGGATTGTCTTTAAGGTGGGTACTTCTTCTCTGACAAATGAGGATGGAAGTTTATCACGTAGTAAGGTAAAGGATATTACCCAGCAGTTGGCTATGCTGCACGAGGCTGGTCATGAGTTGATTTTGGTGTCTTCAGGTGCCATTGCGGCTGGTTTTGGAGCCTTAGGATTTAAAAAGCGTCCGACTAAAATTGCTGATAAACAGGCTTCAGCAGCGGTAGGGCAGGGACTTTTGTTGGAAGAATATACGACCAATCTTCTCTTGCGTCAAATCGTTTCTGCACAAATCTTGCTGACCCAAGATGACTTTGTGGATAAGCGTCGTTATAAAAATGCCCATCAGGCTTTGTCGGTTTTGCTCAACCGTGGGGCAATTCCTATCATCAATGAGAATGATAGTGTCGTTATTGATGAGCTCAAGGTTGGGGACAATGACACTCTAAGTGCTCAAGTAGCGGCGATGGTCCAAGCAGACCTTTTAGTTTTCTTGACAGATGTGGACGGTCTCTATACTGGAAATCCTAATTCAGATCCAAGAGCCAAACGCTTGGAGAGAATCGAGACCATCAATCGTGAGATTATTGATATGGCTGGTGGAGCTGGTTCGTCAAACGGAACTGGGGGTATGTTAACCAAAATCAAGGCTGCAACTATCGCGACGGAATCAGGAGTTCCTGTTTATATCTGCTCATCCTTGAAATCAGATTCCATGATTGAGGCGGCAGAGGAGACCGAGGATGGTTCTTACTTTGTTGCTCAAGAGAAGGGGCTTCGTACCCAGAAACAATGGCTTGCCTTCTATGCTCAGAGTCAAGGTTCTATTTGGGTTGATAAAGGGGCTGCGGAAGCTCTCTCTCAACATGGAAAGAGTCTTCTCTTATCTGGTATTGTTGAAGCAGAAGGAGCCTTTTCTTACGGTGATATCGTGACAGTATTTGACAAGGAAAGTGGAAAATCACTTGGAAAAGGACGCGTGCAATTTGGAGCATCTGCTTTGGAGGATATATTGCGTTCTCAAAAAGCCAAGGGTGTCTTGATTTACCGTGACGACTGGATTTCCATTACTCCTGAAATCCAACTACTTTTTACAGAATTTTAGAGGTAAACTATGGTGAGTAGACAAGAACAATTTGAACAGGTACAGGCTGTTAAAAAATCGATTAACACAGCTAGTGAAGAAGTGAAAAATCAAGCCTTGCTAGCCATGGCTGATCACTTAGTGGCTGCTACTGAGGAAATTTTAGCGGCTAATGCCCTCGATATGGCAGCGGCTAAGGGGAAAATCTCAGATGTGATGTTGGATCGTCTTTATTTGGATGCAGATCGTATAGAAGCGATGGCAAGAGGAATTCGTGAAGTGGTTGCCTTACCAGATCCAATCGGTGAAGTTTTAGAAACAAGTCAGCTTGAAAATGGTTTGGTTATCACAAAAAAACGTGTAGCTATGGGTGTCATCGGTATTATCTATGAAAGCCGTCCAAATGTGACGTCTGATGCGGCTGCTTTGACTCTTAAGAGTGGAAATGCGGTTGTTCTTCGTAGTGGTAAGGATGCCTATCAAACAACCCATGCCATTGTCACAGCCTTGAAGAAGGGCTTGGAGACGACTACTATTCACCCAAATGTGATTCAACTGGTGGAAGATACTAGCCATGAAAGTAGTTATGCTATGATGAAGGCCAAGGGCTATCTAGACCTCCTCATTCCTCGTGGAGGAGCTGGCTTGATCAATGCAGTGGTTGAGAATGCGATTGTACCTGTTATCGAGACAGGGACTGGGATTGTCCATGTCTATGTGGATAAGGATGCAGACGAAGACAAGGCGCTGTCTATCATCAACAATGCTAAAACCAGTCGTCCTTCTGTTTGTAATGCCATGGAGGTTCTGCTGGTTCATGAAGATAAGGCAGCAAGCATCCTTCCTCGCTTGGATCAAATGCTGGTTGCAGAGCGTAAGGAAGCTGGACTGGAACCAATTCAATTCCGCTTGGATAGCAAAGCAAGCCAGTTTGTTTCAGGTCAAGCAGCTGAGACCCAAGACTTTGACACCGAGTTTTTAGACTATGTCCTTGCTGTTAAGGTTGTGAGCAGTTTAGAAGAAGCGGTTGCGCACATTGAATCCCACAGCACCCATCATTCGGATGCTATTGTGACGGAAAATGCTGAAGCTGCAGCATACTTTACAGATCAAGTGGACTCTGCAGCGGTGTATGTTAATGCCTCAACTCGTTTCACAGATGGAGGACAATTTGGTCTTGGTTGTGAAATGGGGATTTCTACTCAGAAATTGCACGCGCGTGGTCCAATGGGCTTGAAGGAATTGACTAGCTACAAGTATGTGGTCACTGGTGATGGACAGATAAGGGAGTAAGAGATGAAGATTGGATTTATCGGTTTGGGGAATATGGGTGCTAGTTTAGCCAAGTCTGTCTTGCAGGCTAGACCGTCAGATGAGATTCTCCTTGCCAATCGTAGTCAAGTCAAGGTGGATGCTTTCATCGCTAACTTCGGTGGTCAGACTTCTAACAATGAAGAAATATTCGAAGAAGCAGATGTGATTTTTCTAGGTGTTAAGCCTGCTCAGTTTTCTGAACTGCTTTCTCAATACCAGACCATCCTTGAAAAAAGAGAAAGTCTTCTTTTGATTTCGATGGCAGCTGGATTGACCTTAGAAAAACTAGCAAGTCTTATCCCAAGCCAACACCGAATTATTCGTATGATGCCTAATACCCCTGCTTCTATCGGGCAAGGAGTGATTAGTTATGCCTTGTCTCCTAATTGCAGGGCTGAGGACAGTGAGCTCTTTTGTCAGCTTTTATCCAAGGCTGGTCTCTTGGTTGAATTAGGAGAAAGCTTAATCAATGCAGCGACAGGTCTTGCAGGCTGTGGACCAGCCTTTGTCTATCTCTTTATTGAGGCCTTGGCAGATGCAGGTGTTCAGACGGGATTACCACGAGAAACAGCCTTGAAAATGGCAGCCCAAACTGTGGTAGGAGCTGGGCAATTGGTCCTAGAAAGCCAGCAACATCCTGGAGTTTTGAAAGATCAAGTTTGTAGTCCAGGCGGTTCGACTATTGCTGGCGTAGCAAGCCTAGAAGCGCATGCTTTTCGAGGAACGGTCATGGAGGCAGTTCATCAAGCCTATAAACGAACACAAGAACTAGGTAAATAAGAGGTAGTTTTATCTGCCTCTTTTATGGTGGTTGATACTCTTCGAAAATCAAATTCAAACTGCGTCAGCTTCACCTTGCCGTACTCAAGTACAGCCTGCGGCTAGCTTCCTAGTTTGCTCTTTGATTTTCATTGAGTATGAAATGAGAAGACAAAAAGATTGTCACAAACCCCTATTTTTTTGATAGAATAGAAGTAGTAAAAAAGAAATGAGTTAGACATGTCAAAAGGATTTTTAGTCTCTCTTGAGGGACCAGAGGGAGCAGGCAAGACCAGCGTTTTAGAGGCTCTGCTACCAATTTTAGAGGTAAAAGGGGTAAAGGTGCTGACGACCCGTGAACCTGGCGGAGTCTTGATTGGGGAGAAGATTCGGGAAGTGATTTTGGATCCAAGTCATACTCAGATGGATGCTAAAACAGAGCTACTTCTCTATATTGCCAGTCGCAGACAGCATTTGGTGGAAAAAGTTCTTCCAGCCCTTGAAGCTGGCAAGTTGGTCATCATGGATCGTTTTATCGATAGTTCTGTTGCCTATCAGGGATTTGGTCGTGGCTTAGATATTGAAGCCATTGACTGGCTCAATCAGTTTGCGACAGATGGCCTCAAACCCGATTTGACACTCTATTTTGACATCGAGGTGGAAGAAGGGCTGGCTCGTATTGCTGCTAATAGTGACCGCGAGGTTAATCGTTTGGATTTGGAAGGGTTGGACTTGCATAAAAAAGTTCGTCAAGGCTACCTTTCTCTCCTGGAAAAAGAAGGAAATCGCATTGTCAAGATTGATGCTAGTCTCCCTTTGGAGCAAGTTGTGGAAACTACCAAGGCTGTCTTGTTTGACGGAATGGGCTTGGCCAAATGAAACAAGATCAACTAAAGGCTTGGCAACCAGCTCAGTTTGACCGTTTTGTCCGTATCTTAGAACAAGACCAGCTCAATCACGCCTATCTCTTTTCAGGTTTCTTTGGAAGCTTGGAAATGGCGCAATTTTTAGCTAAGAGCCTCTTTTGTACGGATAAAGTTGGCGTCTTACCATGTGAGAAATGCCGAAGTTGCAAGCTGATTGAACAGGAAGAGTTTCCAGATGTCACCTTGATTAAGCCAGTCAATCAGGTCATCAAGACAGAACGCATTCGGGAATTGGTGGGACAGTTTTCTCAAGCAGGGATTGAAAGCCAGCAACAGGTCTTTATCATCGAGCAAGCGGATAAAATGCATCCCAACGCAGCCAATTCTCTGCTCAAGGTCATCGAAGAACCCCAGAGTGAAGTTTATATTTTCTTCTTGACTAGCGATGAGGAAAAGATGTTACCGACAATCCGAAGTCGGACTCAGATCTTCCACTTTAAAAAGCAAGAAGAAAAACTTATCTTACTCTTAGAACAAATGGGACTTGTTAAGAAAAAAGCGACTCTTTTAGCTAAGTTTAGTCAATCGCGAGCTGAAGCAGAAAAGTTGGCTAATCAGGCAAGTTTTTGGACCTTGGTCGATGAAAGTGAACGCCTGCTGACTTGGTTAGTAGCTAAGAAAAAAGAAAGTTATCTACAGGTTGCCAAATTAGCCAACTTGGCAGATGATAAGGAAAAACAGGATCAGGTTTTACGGATTCTTGAAGTTTTCTGTGGGCAGGACCTCTTGCAGGTAAGAGTAAGAGTGATTCTACAAGATTTACTAGAAGCTAGAAAAATGTGGCAAGCTAATGTCAGCTTTCAAAATGCCATGGAATATCTGGTCTTGAAAGAAATATAAACTCAAAAATGAATGATAAAGAAAGGAAAGGGCTGTTTTATGGACAAAAAAGAATTATTTGACGCGCTGGATGATTTTTCCCAACAATTATTGGTAACTTTAGCCGATGTGGAAGCCATCAAGAAAAATCTCAAGAGCTTGGTAGAAGAAAATACAGCTCTTCGCTTGGAAAATAGTAAGTTGCGAGAACGCTTGGGTGAGGTGGAAGCAGACGCTCCCGTCAAGGCCAAGCATGTTCGCGAAAGTGTCCGTCGTATTTACCGTGATGGATTTCACGTATGTAATGATTTTTATGGACAACGTCGAGAGCAGGACGAAGAATGTATGTTCTGTGATGAGTTGTTATACAGGGAGTAAGCATGCAGATTCAAAAAAGTTTTAAGGGGCAGTCTCCCTATGGCAAGCTGTATCTAGTGGCAACGCCGATTGGCAATCTAGATGATATGACTTTTCGTGCTATCCAGACCTTGAAAGAAGTGGACTGGATTGCTGCTGAGGATACGCGCAATACAGGTCTTTTGCTCAAGCATTTTGACATTTCCACCAAGCAGATCAGTTTTCATGAGCACAATGCCAAGGAAAAAATTCCTGATTTGATTGGTTTCTTGAAAGCAGGGCAAAGTATTGCTCAGGTCTCTGATGCCGGTTTGCCTAGCATTTCAGACCCTGGTCATGATTTGGTTAAGGCAGCTATTGAGGAAGAAATTGCAGTTGTTACAGTTCCAGGTGCCTCTGCAGGAATTTCCGCCTTGATTGCCAGTGGTTTAGCGCCGCAGCCACATATCTTTTACGGCTTTTTACCGAGAAAATCAGGCCAGCAAAAGCAATTTTTCGACTCGAAAAAAGACTATCCTGAAACTCAGATTTTTTATGAATCGCCCCATCGTGTGGCAGATACATTGGAAAATATGCTAGAAGTCTACGGTGACCGCTCGGTAGTCTTGGTTAGAGAATTGACCAAAATCTATGAAGAATACCAAAGAGGTACAATTTCTGAATTGCTGGAAAGCATCTCTGAAACGTCTCTCAAGGGTGAATGTCTTCTGATTGTTGAAGGTGCCAGCAAAGGTGTGGAGGAAAAGGATGAGGAAGACTTGTTCTTAGAAATCCAAGCCCGTATCCAGCAAGGCATGAAGAAAAATCAAGCTATTAAGGAAGTCGCTAAGATTTACCAGTGGAATAAAAGTCAGCTCTACGCTGCCTACCACGACTGGGAAGAAAATCAAGAAAATGACTAAACAGGGAAGTTTGCCTTCTTCCCTTTTTTTGTTATACTAGTAGAAGAAAAAATTAGAAAGATTTGTGGGTGTTAAACAAGCCAGTGCCTTGTTTTGATATGAACTTAGGTTCCACCCAAAGAGGTATTAGTGTCGTGTCTCAATCTTATATCAATGTTATCGGTGCTGGTTTGGCAGGTTCTGAAGCAGCTTACCAAATCGCAGAGCGTGGTATTCCAGTTAAACTATATGAAATGCGTGGTGTCAAGTCTACACCCCAGCATAAAACAGACAATTTTGCTGAGTTGGTTTGTTCCAATTCTTTGCGTGGGGATGCTTTGACAAATGCAGTTGGTCTTCTCAAGGAAGAAATGCGTCGCTTGGGTTCTGTTATCTTGGAATCTGCTGAGGCTACACGTGTTCCTGCCGGTGGAGCCCTTGCGGTGGATCGTGATGGTTTCTCTCAAATGGTGACCGAAAAAGTTGCCAACCACCCCTTGATTGAAGTGGTTCGTGATGAAATTACAGAATTGCCGACAGATGTTATTACGGTTATCGCTACTGGTCCTTTGACAAGTGATGCCTTGGCTGAAAAGATTCATGCCCTTAATGACGGTGATGGTTTTTATTTCTACGATGCGGCAGCGCCTATTATCGATGTCAACACTATCGATATGAGTAAGGTCTATCTCAAATCTCGTTATGATAAGGGAGAAGCGGCCTACCTCAATGCCCCTATGACCAAGCAAGAATTTATGGATTTCCATGAAGCTTTGGTCAATGCAGAAGAAGCACCGCTTAATTCTTTTGAAAAAGAAAAGTACTTTGAAGGATGTATGCCTATCGAAGTCATGGCCAAACGTGGCATTAAAACCATGCTTTATGGTCCTATGAAACCAGTTGGTCTTGAGTATCCGGACGACTACACAGGACCTCGCGATGGAGAATTCAAAACCCCTTATGCGGTTGTCCAGCTCCGTCAGGACAATGCAGCCGGTAGCCTCTACAATATTGTTGGTTTCCAGACCCACCTCAAATGGGGAGAACAAAAGCGTGTCTTCCAAATGATTCCGGGTCTTGAAAATGCGGAGTTTGTCCGTTATGGTGTCATGCATCGCAATTCTTACATGGATTCACCAAATCTTCTTGAGCAGACTTACCGTTCTAAGAAACAACCAAATCTCTTCTTTGCTGGTCAGATGACGGGGGTGGAAGGCTATGTTGAGTCGGCGGCTTCGGGCTTAGTTGCGGGAATTAACGCAGCTCGTCTCTTCAAGGAAGAAAGCGAGGTTATTTTCCCCGAGACGACAGCGATTGGAAGCTTAGCTCATTACATTACCCATGCCGACAGCAAACATTTCCAACCAATGAATGTCAATTTTGGGATCATCAAGGAGTTGGAAGGCGAGCGTATCCGTGATAAGAAGGCTCGTTATGAAAAAATTGCAGAGCGTGCCCTTGCCGACTTAGAGGAATTTTTGACTGTCTAATTTTTTTGAAAGAATTGCTCATGATACTATAAAAATCTTAGAAATTGTGATAAAATAGGTAGGATGAAAGAAGGAGAGTGAAAATGGCGAATCCCAAGTATAAACGTATTTTAATCAAGTTATCAGGTGAAGCCCTTGCCGGTGAACGTGGCGTAGGGATTGATATCCAAACAGTTCAAACAATCGCAAAAGAGATTCAAGAAGTTCATAGCTTAGGTATCGAAATTGCCCTTGTTATTGGTGGAGGAAATCTCTGGCGTGGAGAACCTGCAGCAGAAGCAGGTATGGACCGTGTTCAGGCAGATTACACTGGAATGCTTGGGACTGTTATGAATGCTCTTGTGATGGCAGATTCATTGCAACAAGTTGGGGTTGATACGCGTGTACAAACAGCTATTGCTATGCAACAAGTGGCAGAGCCTTATGTCCGTGGACGTGCCCTTCGTCACCTTGAAAAAGGCCGTATCGTTATCTTTGGTGCTGGAATTGGTTCACCATACTTCTCGACAGATACAACAGCGGCCCTTCGCGCAGCTGAAATCGAAGCAGATGCCATCCTCATGGCTAAAAATGGCGTCGATGGTGTGTACAATGCCGATCCTAAGAAGGACAAGACAGCCGTTAAGTTTGAAGAATTGACCCACCGTGATGTTATCAACAAAGGTCTTCGTATCATGGACTCAACAGCCTCAACCCTCTCAATGGACAACGACATTGACTTGGTTGTCTTCAACATGAACCAATCAGGCAACATCAAACGTGTCGTATTTGGTGAAAATATCGGAACAACAGTTTCAAATAATATCGAAGAAAAGGAATAAGAAAGAATATGGCTAACATAATTATTGAAAAAGCTAAAGAGAGAATGACCCAGTCTCACCAATCACTTGCTCGTGAATTTGGTGGTATCCGTGCTGGTCGTGCCAATGCAAGCTTGCTTGACCGTGTACATGTAGAATACTATGGAGTCGAAACTCCTCTTAACCAAATCGCTTCAATTACGATTCCAGAAGCGCGTGTTTTGTTGGTAACACCATTTGACAAGTCTTCATTGAAAGACATCGAACGTGCCTTGAACGCTTCTGATCTTGGTATCACACCGGCTAATGACGGTTCTGTGATTCGCTTGGTTATCCCAGCTCTTACAGAAGAAACTCGTCGTGACCTTGCTAAAGAAGTGAAGAAGGTCGGCGAAAATGCTAAAGTGGCTGTCCGCAATATCCGTCGCGATGCTATGGACGAAGCTAAGAAACAAGAAAAAGCAAAAGAAATCACTGAAGACGAATTGAAGACTCTTGAAAAAGATATTCAAAAAGTAACAGACGATGCTGTTAAACACATCGACGACATGACTGCTAACAAAGAGAAAGAACTTTTGGAAGTCTAAAAATAAACAGAAAAACTCAGTTGGCATTGCTGGCTGAGTTTTATTCGAAAGAAGGAAATATGAATACAAATCTTGCAAGTTTTATCGTTGGACTGAACATCGATGAAAATGACCGTTTTTACTTTGTGCAAAAGGATGGTCAAACCTATGCTCTTGCTAAGGAAGAGGGCCAACATACAGTAGGGGATACGGTCAAAGGTTTTGCATACACGGATATGAAGCAAAAACTCCGCCTGACAACCTTAGAAGTGACTGCCACTCAGGACCAATTTGGTTGGGGACGTGTCACAGAGGTTCGTAAGGACTTGGGTGTCTTTGTGGATACAGGCCTTCCTGACAAGGAAATCGTTGTGTCACTCGATATTCTCCCTGAGCTCAAGGAACTCTGGCCTAAGAAGGGCGACCAACTCTACATCCGTCTTGAAGTGGATAAGAAAGACCGTATCTGGGGCCTCTTGGCTTATCAAGAAGACTTCCAACGTCTTGCTCGTCCTGCCTACAACAACATGCAGAACCAAAACTGGCCAGCCATTGTTTACCGTCTCAAGCTGTCAGGAACTTTTGTTTACCTACCAGAAAATAATATGCTTGGTTTTATTCATCCTAGCGAGCGTTACGCAGAGCCACGTTTGGGGCAAGTATTAGATGCGCGCGTTATTGGTTTCCGTGAAGTGGACCGCACTCTGAACCTCTCCCTCAAACCACGCTCCTTTGAAATGTTGGAAAACGATGCTCAGATGATTTTGACTTATTTGGAAAGTAATGGCGGTTTCATGACCTTAAATGATAAGTCATCTCCAGACGACATCAAGGCAACCTTTGGCATTTCTAAAGGTCAGTTCAAGAAGGCTTTAGGTGGTCTTATGAAGGCTGGTAAAATCAAGCAGGACCAGTTTGGGACAGAGTTGATTTAGGGAGGCTTATGAGAAAATCATTTTACACTTGGCTCATGACCGAGCGCAATCCTAAAAGTAACAGTCCCAAAGCAATTTTGGCAGACCTCGCTTTTGAAGAGGCAGCTTTTCCAAAACATACAGATGATTTTGATGAGGTCAGTCGCTTTTTGGAGGAGCATGCCAGTTTCTCTTTTAACCTAGGAGATTTTGACAGCATTTGGCAGGAATATCTAGAACACTAGCATTTATTCATTGGGTTTGGGCTAGTAATTTCTCCATCCCTCTGCTATAATAAAAAGAAATAAAAGGATTAGAGAGGTTCTTTATTTGAAGGAACATTCAATAGACATTCAACTGAGTCATCCAGATGACCTGTTTCATCTTTTTGGTTCCAATGAACGCCATCTTCGTTTGATGGAAGAAGAGCTTGATGTTGTGATTCATGCTCGTACGGAGATTGTCCAGGTTTTGGGAGAAGAGTCTGCCTGTGAGGAAGCCCGTCAAGTTATTCAGGCTTTGATGGTCTTGGTAAATCGTGGGATGACCGTTGGTACGCCAGATGTAGTCACTGCGATTAGCATGGTCAAAAATGATGAAATTGACAAGTTTGTCGCCCTTTACGAAGAAGAAATTATCAAAGATAATACTGGGAAACCTATCCGTGTCAAAACCCTAGGGCAAAAGCTTTATGTGGACAGTGTCAAACAGCATGATGTGACCTTTGGAATTGGGCCAGCAGGTACAGGTAAGACCTTCCTTGCAGTGACCTTGGCAGTGACTGCCCTTAAACGTGGGCAAGTCAAGCGAATTATCCTAACTCGTCCAGCGGTGGAAGCGGGAGAGAGTCTTGGATTTCTTCCGGGTGATCTTAAGGAGAAGGTGGATCCTTACCTTCGTCCTGTTTACGATGCCTTGTATCAAATTCTTGGGAAAGACCAAACGACTCGTCTCATGGAGCGTGAAATTATCGAAATTGCGCCCCTTGCCTATATGCGTGGCCGGACCTTGGATGATGCCTTTGTCATTCTCGATGAGGCGCAAAACACGACCATCATGCAGATGAAGATGTTCTTGACGCGTTTAGGCTTTCATTCTAAGATGATTGTCAATGGAGATATCAGTCAGATTGACCTGCCACGTAATGTCAAGTCCGGTTTGATTGATGCTCAAGAGAAACTCAAGAACATCCATCAGATTGACTTTGTTCATTTTTCAGCCAAGGATGTGGTTCGCCATCCAGTTGTCGCTCAGATTATCCGAGCCTATGAATATTCTACTGAAGTTGCACACGACTGATTTTGAGGAAGTTCGCCTGCAAAAGAATATACTTTTGAGAGAGGAAAATCCAGTTGTATAGGCTAAAGGTTTTATCCAAAGGTTTGAGACAACGATTAGGCACGATGGAAAGAACTTTTATGTGGCTGATGACGATCAGTGCATCTTCCTGTGTCATAATCACAGGGCACAAGAAAGTAGGAATTTGAAAAGATGATTGACCAACTATCTAAGTATTACAGTTGTAGGATACTAACTGAAAAGGATATTCCAAGTATTTTATCTTTATATGAAAGTAATCCTCTGTATTTTCAGCATTGTCCACCAGAGCCAAATTTTGCAACTGTAAAAGAGGACATGCTTTGTCTACCTGAAGGTAAAGCTAAGGCTGATAAGTTTTTTGTTGGATTTTGGAATGGATCTGACCTTGTGGTTGTTATGGATTTTGTCTATGCATATCCTGATGAGGAGACTGTTTTTATTGGTTTGTTTATGGTTGATCAAGCCTATCAGAGGAAAGGGATTGGTAGTCATATTGTGACAGAAGCACTAGCTTATTTTGCTAAGAACTTTCGAAAGGCACGTTTGGCTTATGTTAAGGGAAATCCGCAATCTCAGCATTTTTGGGAAAAGCAGGGCTTTAAATCAATTGGATGCGAGGTTAAGCAAGAACTCTATACGGTTGTTATCGCTGAACAGAGCCTAGAAGATTAGAAATGGCATCAAGTAAGAACTATTTGGAATTTGTTTTGGAACAATTATCAGGATTAGATGATGTGACTTACCGTTCCATGATGGGGGAGTATATTCTTTACTTCCGCGGCAAGATTATTGGCGGCATTTATGACGATCGCTTTTTAGTTAAACCCGTGCAAGCAGTCTTAGATAAGATTGACCAATCTTCTTTTGAGTTTCCATACAAAGGTGCCAAAGAAATGATTTGAGTGGAAGAACTTGATAATAAGATGTTTCTATAAGACCTGATTTTAGCTATGTATAACCAACTGCCAACGCCCAAACCTAAAAAGAAAAAGCAAGGGTGAACGAAGTAAAAAAGAAGTCTGCTAAGGCCCTGTCTTTGCACGGGTAAAATTTTATATATAAAAAGAAGCTGGGACTAAAGAGCTCAGCTTCCTTTGGTTTATATAATTGTCATTACAAGACGAAGTGGTTGGGCGAAACTCTGTTGACTTTATTCAATTTAGAGTTTCTTATGCACAATTGAGTCTGGAACGAAAGTCTCCAGTTGCAAAGTATACAGTACAATAAACCAACGATGTAATAGCTGATGACATAAAGCACAGTGGGTAGGACTTGCGAAGTCACCCTTTTCTTTTCAAAATTTATACTAAATCATTGATATCAGTGTAGTCACGATTAAGTCCTTGAGCAACTGGTAGGTTAGTCAAGTAACCTTGATAAGTAGTCACACCTTGACGCAAGCCTTCATCTTCAGAGATTGCTTGTGCGAATCCTTTGCCAGCCAAAGCTTCGATATAAGGAAGAGTGACATTGGTTAGGGCGATGGTTGAAGTGCGGGCAACCGCACCAGGGATATTGGCAACGGCATAGTGGAGAACACCGTGTTTTTCATAGACGGGTTCATCGTGCGTTGTCACACGGTCAGCTGTTTCGATAAGGCCACCTTGGTCAACAGCAACGTCAACGATACAGAGCCTGGACGCATTTGTTTGACCATCTCATCTGTCACCAATTCCGGTGCTTTTGCACCAGGGATGAGAATGGCTCCAATCACCACATCAGCATCTCTCACACTTGCTTCAATGTTGAATGAATTAGACATAAGAGTTTGAATTTGACTTCCAAAGACTTCTTCTAGAACTGAGAGACGCTTGGCACTAATATCTAAAATAGTCACTTGAGCACCAAGACCAAGGGCAATGCGGGCAGCATGTGTACCGACGACACCATCACCGATGATAGTTACTTTTCCTTTTGGAACACCTGGTACACCACCAAGTAGAACACCAGAGCCACCAGCTTGCTTAGTAAGGAAGTGAGCTCCGATTTAAACAGCCATACGACCTGCAACCTCACTCATAGGAACGAGGAGCGGTAGTTGTCCTTGATTGTCACGAACAGTTTCATAGGCAATTCCTGTTGTTTTTGCTGCTAACATAGCATCTGCTAATTCTGGAGCAGCGGCCATGTGCAAGTAGGTGAAGAGAAGAAGATCGTCGCGCAAGTAACCGTATTCAGAACTTAAAGGTTCTTTTACTTTCACAACCAACTCTGCTGCCCAAGCTTCACCAGCAGTAGCGACAATCTCAGCTCCTTGCTTTTGATAGTCAGCATCAGTAAAGCCAGAACCGAGACCAGCATTTGTTTCGATAAGGACACGATGACCACGACTAACTAAGCTATGAACACCTGCAGGTGTGAGGGCGACACGGTTTTCGTTATTTTTAATTTCTTTTGGGATTCCGATTAACATTGAGATAACCTACCTTTCAATTGACGGTCTTGTTTTGGTTGTCACATTCCAGTTCATAAATCAAAAATGTGACGGTTTCATTGTATATGAAACCGCTTCAAAAATCAAGAAAAACTTGTCATCCAAATTTTTTTATGCTAGACTAGTGAAAATCAAGCTCTAATGGAGGGAAAAGTATGGAATCAATATTTGTGAAATTTGCCCAGTATCCGTCTATAGAAACGGAGCGTTTATTGCTTAGACCTGTAACTTTGGATGATGCGGAAGCAATGTTTGACTATGCCTCGGACAAGGGTAATACACGTTGCACTTTTCCAACCAATCAAAGCTTGGAAGAAACCAAGAATAACATTGCTCAGTTCTACTTGGCTAATCCCTTGGGACGTTGGGGGATTGAATTAAAAGATAACGGCAAGTTTATCGGAACTATTGACTTACACAAGATTGATCCTGTTCTTAAGAAGGCAGCTATTGGCTACATTATCAATAAAAAGTATTGGAATCAAGGATTAACGACAGAAGCCAATCGTGCTGTGATTGAGCTAGCTTTTGAGAAGATAGGGATGAATAAGTTGACTGCCCTTCACGATAAGGCTAATCCCGCGTCAGGAAAGGTCATGGAGAAATCAGGCATGCGTTTTTCCCATGCAGAACCATATGCTTGTATGGACCAGCATGAAAAAGGCCGAATCGTGACAAGAGTTCATTATGTCTTGACCAAGGAAGACTATTTTGCAAATAAATAAGCAGTTGAAAAGAAATTTTCGACTGTTTTTTCTTCCTCTTACGAATAATTTAAGAGAGGAGAAAATATGGAAGCAATTATCGAGAAAATCAAAGAGTATAAAATCATCGTCATCTGTACTGGTCTGGGCTTGATTGTAGGAGGATTTTTCCTGCTAAAACCAGCTCCACAAACACCTGTCAAAGAGACGAATTTGCAGGCTGAAGTCGCAGCTGTTTCCAAGGATTTGGTATCCGAAAAGGAAGTGAACAAGGAAGAAAAGGAAGAACCCCTTGAACAAGATCTAATCACAGTAGATGTCAAAGGTGCTGTCAAATCGCCAGGGATTTATGACTTGCCTGTAGGTAGTCGAGTCAATGATGCTGTTCAGAAGGCTGGTGGCTTGACAGAGCAAGCAGACAGCAAGTCGCTCAATCTAGCTCAGAAAGTTAGTGATGAGGCTCTGGTTTACGTTCCTACTAAGGGAGAAGAAGCAGTTAGCCAACAGACTGGTTTGGGGACAGCTTCTTCAATAAGCAAGGAAAAGAAGGTCAATCTCAACAAGGCTAGTCTGGAAGAACTCAAGCAGGTCAAGGGACTGGGAGGAAAACGAGCTCAGGACATTATCGACCATCGTGAGGCAAATGGCAAGTTCAAATCAGTAGACGAGCTCAAGAAGGTCTCTGGCATTGGTGCCAAGACTATAGAAAAGTTAAAAGACTATGTTACAGTGGATTAAGAATTTCTCTATTCCCCTAATTTACCTGAGTTTTCTGTTACTTTGGCTTTACTACGCCATTTTTTCAACATCCTATCTTGCTTTGTTGGGATTTGTTTTTCTGCTAGTCTGTCTCTTTTTCCAATTTCCTTGGAAATCTGCTAGCAAAGTTCTAGTGATTTGTGGAATCTTTGGATTTTGGTTTGTTTTTCAAAATTGGCAACAGAGTCAAGCGAGTCAAAATCTGGCGGATTCTGTTGAAAGGGTACGGATTTTGCCTGATACTATTAAGGTTAATGGTGATAGTCTATCCTTTCGTGGCAAGTCTAACGGTCGTGCTTTCCAAGTCTATTATAAACTCCAGTCCGAGGAGGAGAAAGAAGCCTTTCAAGCTTTAACCGACCTGCATGAGATAGGACTAGAAGGGAAGCTTTCGGAGCCAGAAGGGCAGAGAAATTTTGGTGGCTTTAATTACCAAGCCTATCTGAAGACTCAGGGAATTTACCAGACTCTCAATATCAAAACAATCCAGTCACTTCAAAAGATTGGCAGTTGGGATATAGGAGAAAACTTGTCCAGTTTACGTCGAAAGGCTGTGGTTTGGATTAAGACGCACTTTCCAGACCCTATGCGCAATTACATGACAGGACTCTTGCTGGGACATCTGGACACCGACTTTGAGGAGATGAATGAGCTTTATTCCAGTCTAGGAATTATCCACCTCTTTGCCCTATCTGGCATGCAGGTAGGTTTTTTCATGAATGGATTTAAGAAACTTCTCTTGCGATTGGGCTTGACCCAAGAAAAGTTGAAATGGCTGACTTATCCCTTTTCCCTTATCTATGCGGGACTAACTGGATTTTCAGCATCGGTTATTCGCAGTCTCTTGCAAAAGCTACTGGCTCAACATGGGGTTAAGGGCTTGGATAATTTTGCCTTGACGGTGCTTGTCCTCTTTATTGTCATGCCAAACTTTTTCTTTACAGCAGGAGGAGTCTTGTCCTGCGCTTATGCTTTTATCCTGACCATGACCAGCAAAGAAGGGGAGGGGCTCAAGGCTGTTGCTAGTGAAAGTCTAGTCATCTCCTTGGGCATATTGCCCATTCTATCCTTCTATTTTGCGGAATTTCAACCTTGGTCTATCCTTTTGACCTTTATCTTTTCCTTTCTATTTGACTTGACCTTCTTACCGCTCTTGTCTATTTTATTTGTCCTTTCCTTTCTCTATCCAGTCATTCAGCTGAACTTTATCTTTGAATGGTTAGAGGGCATTATTCGCTTGGTCTCGCAGGTGGCAAGTAGACCGCTTGTCTTTGGACAACCCAATACATGGCTTTTAATCCTATTGTTAATTTCTTTGGCTTTGGTCTATGATTTGAGGAAAAACATTAAAAAGCTAACGGTATTGTGCTTATTGATTACAGGGCTCTTTCTCCTGACCAAGCATCCACTGGAAAATGAAATCACCATGCTGGATGTGGGGCAAGGAGAAAGTATTTTCCTACGGGATGTAACTGGGAAAACCATTCTCATAGATGTAGGTGGTAAGGCAGAATCTTATAAGAAAATCAAAAAATGGCAAGAAAAGATGACGACCAGCAATGCCCAGCGAAGCTTGATACCCTATCTCAAAAGTCGAGGAGTAGCTAAGATTGACCAGCTAATTTTGACTAACACGGACAAGGAGCATGTTGGAGATTTGTCAGAGATGACCAAGGCTTTCCATGTAGGGGAGATTCTAGTATCAAAAAACAGTCTGAAACAGAAGGAATTTGTGGCAGAACTACAGGCGACTCAAACAAAGGTGCGTAGTATGATAGTAGGGGAGAACTTGCCCATTTTTGGAAGTCAGTTAGAAGTTCTATCTCCAAGGAAAATGGGAGATGGAGGACACGATGATACCCTAGTTCTGTATGGGAAATTCTTGGATAAGCAATTTCTCTTCACGGGAAATTTGGAGGAGAAAGGAGAGAAGGACTTGCTGAAGCACTATCCAGACTTGAAAGTAAATGTTTTGAAAGCTAGCCAACATGGCAATAAAAAATCATCAAGTCCAGCCTTTCTAGAAAAACTCAAACCAGAGCTTACTCTTATCTCAGTTGGAAAGAGCAATCGAATGAAACTCCCCTATCAGGAAACATTGACACGACTGGAAGGTATCAATAGCAAAGTTTATCGAACTGACCAGCAAGGAGCTATACGTTTTAAGGGGTTGGATAGTTGGAAAATCGAAAGTGTTCGATAGGAAGGATAAATGTTGTAGATTAGTGAAATAAACTAAAAATTTGTTGCATAATAATGATAAAAATGGTATAATGAAAACGTATTCAATATTGAGGATATAAAATCATTAAAAATCAGCAAAAGTTGTTTTATTAGTTAGTTTATAATCTATTGGTCTTCTTCAGTCCAGTGTATCTGCTGTGACAGCCACTAAAAGTTACAAGTATGATTGGAATACGGTTTTGGAATATAGTACCAACTATCACGACCATCAGTATGCTTGGATTCCGGAATGGTCTCGTTATTACAGCTATTCTGAGTATAAAGTTGGCGGAGGCTGGAACTACGCTCGTTATGAGGTCATAAACTACTATACTGGAGGTTATTAATCCTTAAAGAGTGAGAAAAGGAGGGCTGGATATGTTAAATCTTACTCATGTTACCTTAAAAACGCGACAAGTCATCTTGCAAGATGCGGATTTTACCTTTAAAAAGGGTAGGATTTATGGCCTTCTTGCTATCAATGGCTCGGGAAAGACGACACTATTCCGAGCTATGAGCAAGTTGCTTCCCCTTAGTAGTGGACACATCGCAGTTCCTCCTTCTTTGTTTTATTATGAGAGCGTTGAATGGCTGGATGGAAACTTAAGTGGGATGGACTACCTTCGTCTCATAAAAAACATCTGGAAGTCAGACCTAAACTTGAGAGATGAAATCGCCTACTGGGAAATGGCTGACTATATCAGTCTTCCCATCCGCAAGTATTCCTTAGGGATGAAGCAACGCTTGGTGATTGCTATGTATTTTCTCAGTCAGGCCAAATGCTGGCTCATGGATGAGATTACAAATGGCTTAGACGAGTATTATCGACAGAAGTTTTTTGATAGGCTAGCACAAATCGATAGACAAGAACAGCTGGTTCTTTTAAGTTCCCACTATAAGGAAGAGTTGGTTGATATCTGCGATAGAGTAGTAACCATTCATCAGGGGCAGATAGAAGAGGTTTAGTTTATGAAAGATGTTAGTCTATTTTTATTGAAAAAAGTTTTCAAAAGTCGTTTAAACTGGATTATCTTACTTTTATTTGCATCTGTACTCGGTGTTACCTTTTATTTAAATAGTCAGACTGCAAACTCACACAGCTTGGAGAGCAGGTTGGAAAGTCGCATTGCAGCCAACGAGAGGGCTATCAATGAAAATGAAGAGAAACTCTCCCAAATGTCTGATACCAGCTCGGAGGAATACCAGTTTGCTAAAAATAATTTAGACGTGCAAAAAAATCTTTTGACGCGAAAGACAGAAATTCTAACTTTACTAAAAGAAGGGCGCTGGAAAGAAGCCTACTATCTGCAGTGGCAAGATGAAGAGAAGAATTATGAATTTGTATCAAATGACCCGACTGCTAGCTCTGGCTTAAAAATGGGGGTTGACCGCGAACGGAAGATTTACCAAGCCCTGTATCCCTTGAACATAAAAGCACATACTTTGGAGTTTCCGACCCACGGGATTGATCAGATTGTCTGGATTTTAGAGGTTATCATCCCAAGCTTGTTTGTGGTTGCGATTATTTTTATGCTAACACAACTATTTGCAGAAAGATATCAAAATCATCTGGACACAGCTCACTTATATCCTGTTTCAAAAGTGACATTTGCAATATCCTCTCTTGGAGTTGGAGTGGGATATGTAACTGTGCTGTTTATCGGAATCTGTGGCTTTTCTTTTCTAGTGGGAAGTCTGATAAGTGGTTTTGGACAGTTAGATTATCCCTACCCAATTTATAGCTTAGTGAATCAAGAAGTAACTATTGGGAAAATACAAGATGTATTATTTCCTGGCTTGCTCTTAGCTTTCTTAGCCTTTATCGTCATTGTGGAAGTTGTGTACTTGATTGCTTACTTTTTCAAGCAAAAAATGCCTGTCCTCTTTCTTTCACTCATTGGGATTGTTGGCTTATTGTTTGGCATCCAAACAATTCAGCCTCTTCAAAGGATTGCACATCTGATTCCCTTTACTTACTTGCGTTCAGTGGAGATTTTATCTGGAAGATTATCTAAGCAGATTGATAATGTCGATCTAAATTGGAGCATGGGGATGGTCTTACTTCCTTGCCTGATTATCCTTTTGTTAGTGGGGATTCTATTTATCGAAAGCTGGGGAAGTTCACGTAAAAAGGAAGTTTTTAAAGTTTAGTTTTCCTATAGGGAAGCTAAAGAAAAACTAACATAGGGAGAGAATCAACTTGATTCTCTCTTTTTGATTCGAAAACCAAACCAAAATACAAACACAAACTTTTCAAAAAATAACTTTTTATCTTGACAAGAGCTAGAAAACTTGGTATCATTTAAAAGTTGAGAAAAGCAGAAGTGAGAGCTTCTCGCCTTGTGACATTAAGTTGCCTGGCCCTACGGATGAAAAGTTTCGAAGAAACGCTATCATAACGTGCGGGCTTGTATATTTACGAGTCCGCTATTGTTTTTCTCTAATAAAACAAAAGAGGTGAAAACCATAGCAAAGCAAGACTTATTCATCAATGATGAGATTCGTGTACGTGAAGTTCGCTTAATTGGTCTTGAGGGAGAACAGCTAGGCATCAAGCCACTCAGTGAAGCGCAAGCTTTGGCTGATAACGCTAATGTTGACCTAGTATTGATTCAACCCCAAGCCAAACCGCCTGTTGCAAAAATTATGGACTACGGTAAGTTCAAATTTGAGTACCAGAAGAAGCAAAAAGAACAACGTAAAAAACAAAGCGTTGTTACTGTGAAAGAAGTTCGTCTAAGTCCAACTATTGACAAGGGTGACTTTGATACAAAACTTCGTAATGCACGTAAGTTCCTTGAAAAAGGAAATAAAGTTAAGGTATCTATTCGCTTTAAGGGTCGTATGATTACCCATAAAGAGATTGGTGCAAAAGTTTTAGCCGAGTTTGCTGAAGCAACTCAAGATATTGCCATCATCGAACAACGTGCTAAAATGGATGGACGTCAAATGTTCATGCAATTGGCGCCAGCGACTGACAAAAAATAATTGTCAGAAAGTTAAATAAAGGAGAAAAAATCATGCCAAAACAAAAAACACACCGCGCATCAGCTAAACGTTTCAAACGTACAGGTTCTGGTGGACTTAAACGTTTCCGTGCTTACACTTCTCACCGTTTCCACGGAAAAACTAAGAAACAACGTCGTCATCTTCGTAAAGCATCTATGGTGCATTCAGGAGATTACAAACGTATCAAAGCAATGCTTACTCGCTTGAAATAATAGCTTGACTGTAAGTAAACAATTCTAGGAAATATTTGGAGGAAATAAAACATGGCACGTGTTAAAGGTGGCGTTGTATCACGCAAACGTCGTAAACGTATTCTTAAATTAGCAAAAGGTTACTATGGAGCTAAACACATCTTGTTCCGTACTGCAAAAGAACAAGTAATGAACTCTTACTACTATGCATACCGTGACCGTCGTCAGAAAAAACGTGACTTCCGCAAATTGTGGATTACTCGTATCAATGCGGCAGCTCGTATGAACGGACTTTCATACTCACAATTGATGCATGGTTTGAAATTGGCTGAGATCGAAGTTAACCGTAAAATGCTTGCTGACTTGGCTGTTAACGATGCGGTAGCTTTCACAGCTCTTGCAGATGCAGCTAAAGCAAAACTTGGTAAATAACAACTGATGAGACTGGAACAGGATTGTCCAGTCTTTTTAAAAATAAAGGAGAAAGATATGGCTTCAAAAATGCTACACACTTGCTTACGAGTAGAAAATCTTGAAAAATCAATCGCATTTTATAAAGATGCTTTTGGTTTTAAAGAATTGCGTCGCAGAGATTTTCCAGACCATGCCTTCACGATTGTCTATCTAGGTCTTGAGGGTGATGATTATGAGTTGGAGTTGACTTATAACTACGATCACGGTCCGTATGTGGTTGGTGATGGGTTTGCCCATATCGCCCTCAGTACACCTGATCTTGAGGCACTTCATCAAGAACACAGTGCAAAAGGCTATGAAGTGACTGAGCCAAATGGTCTACCAGGAACTACACCAAACTATTACTTTGTCAAAGACCCTGATGGATATAAGGTCGAAGTCATTCGTGAAAAATAATTTCGTGCAAGTTAAGTAGAATATTCGTTTTCTACTTGACTTTTTTTAGCTGAAAGAGTATACTAATAAAAATTCAACCTTTAAGGGGAGTCCAGAGAGACTCACAAGGTGTCAGATAAAAGAATAGTGCAATTTTCTAGAGGAGACTTTTTGAGTGTGCTCTCTTGTGTTGTACGATTTTAACTGAGGCCTTGCACTAGCAAGGTCTTTTCTTTATCTGGTCCCCTTAAAATTTAAGGAGGAAAAGTTATGAATCCCACATGTAAGAAGCGTTTGGGTGTCATTCGGTTGGAAACCATGAAGGTGGTTGCACAAGAGGAAATCGCGCCAGCAATCTTTGAATTAGTCCTAGAAGGAGAAATGGTTGAAGCCATGCGAGCAGGCCAATTTCTTCATCTGCGTGTACCGGACGATGCCCATCTCTTACGTCGTCCTATTTCAATTTCGTCTATTGACAAGGCAAACAAGCAGTGTCACCTCATTTATCGGATTGAGGGAGCTGGGACTGCAATTTTTTCAACCTTAAGTCAGGGAGACACTCTTGATGTGATGGGGCCTCAGGGAAATGGTTTTGACTTGTCTGACCTTGATGAGCAGAATCAGGTTCTCCTTGTTGGTGGTGGGATTGGTGTTCCACCCTTGCTTGAGGTGGCCAAGGAATTGCATGAACGTGGAGTGAAAGTAGTGACAGTCCTCGGTTTTGCTAATAAGGATGCTGTTATTTTGAAAACGGAATTGGCTCAGTATGGTCAGGTCTTTGTAACGACAGATGATGGTTCTTATGGCATCAAGGGAAATGTTTCCGTTGTTATCAATGATTTAGATAGTCAGTTTGATGCTGTTTACTCGTGTGGGGCTCCAGGAATGATGAAGTATATCAATCAAACCTTTGATGATCACCCAAGAGCCTATTTATCTCTGGAATCTCGTATGGCTTGTGGGATGGGAGCTTGCTATGCCTGTGTTCTAAAAGTACCAGAAAGCGAGACGGTCAGCCAACGCGTCTGTGAAGATGGTCCTGTTTTCCGCACAGGAACAGTTGTATTATAAGGAGAAAATTATGACTACAAATCGATTACAAGTGTCTCTACCTGGTTTGGATTTGAAAAATCCGATTATTCCAGCATCAGGCTGTTTTGGCTTTGGACAAGAGTATGCCAAGTACTATGATTTAAACCTTTTAGGTTCTATTATGATCAAGGCGACAACCCTTGAACCACGTTTTGGGAACCCAACTCCAAGAGTAGCAGAGACGCCTGCTGGTATGCTCAATGCAATTGGCTTGCAAAATCCTGGTTTAGAGGTTGTTTTGGCTGAAAAGCTACCTTGGCTGGAAAGAGAATATCCAAATCTTCCTATTATTGCCAATGTAGCTGGTTTTTCAAAACAAGAGTATGCAGCTGTTTCTCATGGGATTTCCAAGGCAACTAATGTAAAAGCTATCGAGCTCAATATTTCTTGTCCCAATGTTGACCACTGTAATCATGGACTTTTGATTGGTCAAGATCCAGATTTGGCTTATGATGTGGTGAAAGCAGCTGTGGAAGCCTCAGAAGTGCCAGTTTATGTCAAATTAACCCCGAGTGTGACCGATATCGTTACTGTCGCAAAAGCTGCAGAAGATGCGGGAGCAAGTGGCTTGACCATGATCAATACTCTGGTTGGAATGCGCTTCGACCTCAAAACCAGAAAACCAATCTTGGCCAATGGAACAGGTGGAATGTCAGGTCCAGCAGTCTTTCCAGTAGCCCTCAAACTCATCCGCCAAGTAGCCCAAACAACAGACCTGCCTATCATTGGAATGGGGGGAGTGGATTCGGCTGAAGCTGCCCTAGAAATGTATCTGGCTGGGGCATCTGCTATCGGAGTTGGAACAGCTAACTTTACCAATCCTTATGCCTGCCCTGACATCATCGAAAATTTACCAAAAGTCATGGATAAATACGGTATTAGCAGTCTGGAAGAACTCCGTCAGGAAGTAAAAGAGTTTCTGAGGTAAACTGCAATCAATCTGTTCTTGATTTTTTATTAGTTTGTAATATGAATTTAGGAGAATTTTGGTACAATAAAATAAATAAGAACAGAGGAAGAAGGTTAATGAAGAAAGTAAGATTTATTTTTTTAGCTCTGCTATTTTTCTTAGCTAGTCCAGAGGGTGCAATGGCTAGTGATGGTACTTGGCAAGGAAAACAGTATCTGAAAGAAGATGGCAGTCAAGCAGCGAATGAGTGGGTTTTTGATACTCATTATCAATCTTGGTTCTATATAAAAGCAGATGCTAACTATGCTGAAAATGAATGGCTAAAGCAAGGTGACGACTATTTTTACCTCAAATCTGGTGGCTATATGGCCAAATCAGAATGGGTAGAAGACAAGGGAGCCTTTTATTATCTTGACCAAGATGGAAAGATGAAAAGAAATGCTTGGGTAGGAACTTCCTATGTTGGTGCAATAGGTGCCAAAGTAATAGAAGACTGGGTCTATGATTCTCAATACGATGCTTGGTTTTATATCAAAGCAGATGGACAGCACGCAGAGAAAGAATGGCTCCAAATTAAAGGGAAGGACTATTATTTCAAATCCGGTGGTTATCTACTGACAAGTCAGTGGATTAATCAAGCTTATGTGAATGCTAGTGGTGTCAAAGTACAGCAAGGTTGGCTTTTTGACAAACAATACCAATCTTGGTTTTACATCAAAGAAAATGGAAACTATGCTGATAAAGAATGGATTTTCGAGAATGGTCACTATTATTATCTAAAATCCGGTGGCTACATGGCAGCCAATGAATGGATTTGGGATAAGGAATCTTGGTTTTACCTCAAGTCTGATGGCAAAATGGCTGAAAAAGAATGGGTCTACGATTCTCATAGTCAAGCCTGGTACTACTTCAAATCCGGTGGTTACATGACAGCCAATGAATGGATTTGGGATAAGGAATCTTGGTTTTACCTCAAGTCTGATGGCAAAATGGCTGAAAAAGAATGGGTCTACGATTCTCATAGTCAAGCCTGGTACTACTTCAAATCCGGTGGTTACATGACAGCCAATGAATGGATTTGGGATAAGGAATCTTGGTTTTACCTCAAGTCTGATGGCAAAATGGCTGAAAAAGAATGGGTCTACGATTCTCATAGTCAAGCCTGGTACTACTTCAAATCTGGTGGCTACATGGCGAAAAATGAGACAGTAGATGGTTATCAGCTTGGAAGCGATGGTAAATGGCTTGGAGGAAAAGCTACAAATGAAAATGCTGCTTACTATCAAGTAGTGCCTGTTACAGCCAATGTTTATGATTCAGATGGTGAAAAGCTTTCCTATATATCGCAAGGTAGTGTCGTATGGCTAGATAAGGATAGAAAAAGTGATGACAAGCGCTTGGCTATTACTATTTCTGGTTTGTCAGGCTATATGAAAACAGAAGATTTACAAGCGCTAGATGCTAGTAAGGACTTTATCCCTTATTATGAGAGTGATGGCCACCGTTTTTATCACTATGTGGCTCAGAATGCTAGTATCCCAGTAGCTTCTCATCTTTCTGATATGGAAGTAGGCAAGAAATATTATTCGGCAGATGGCCTGCATTTTGATGGTTTTAAGCTTGAGAATCCCTTCCTTTTCAAAGATTTAACAGAGGCTACAAACTACAGTGCTGAAGAATTGGATAAGGTATTTAGTTTGCTAAACATTAACAATAGCCTTTTGGAGAACAAGGGCGCTACTTTTAAGGAAGCCGAAGAACATTACCATATCAATGCTCTTTATCTCCTTGCCCATAGTGCCCTAGAAAGTAACTGGGGAAGAAGTAAAATTGCCAAAGATAAGAATAATTTCTTTGGCATTACAGCCTATGATACGACCCCTTACCTTTCTGCTAAGACATTTGATGATGTGGATAAGGGAATTTTAGGTGCAACCAAGTGGATTAAGGAAAATTATATCGATAGGGGAAGAACTTTCCTTGGAAACAAGGCTTCTGGTATGAATGTGGAATATGCTTCAGACCCTTATTGGGGCGAAAAAATTGCTAGTGTGATGATGAAAATCAATGAGAAGCTAGGTGGCAAAGATTAGTACTATAAGTGAATATGATTTGAGTGAATAGTAAGTTAAAAATCCTGATTTCAAGTAAAATCAGGATTTTTTCATGGATGCAATTTTTTTGGAGTCTGGTGTGACGCGGAGGGTCTTTTGTCCTGTGTAAGTGACAAAGCCGGGTTTTCCACCAGTTGGTTTATTGAGTTTTTTGACTTCAATCATATCTACCTGCACCAGATTCGACAGGCGCCCTTGAGAGAAGTAGGCAGCTAACTCTGCTGCGTCTGTCTTGACTGCATCAGATGGGTCAAGATTTCCTGAGATGACAACATGGCTTCCAGGAATGTCCTTAGCATGGAACCAAAGTTCCTCCTTGCGGGCCATTTTAAAGGTCAATTCCTCATTTTGAAGATTGTTTCGTCCGACATAGATGATGGTTTTGCCATCGCTTGCTAGATATTGTTCTAGTTTTTTGCGTTTCTGGATTTTCTCCCGTTGTCTTCTGCGGATAAAACCTGTTTGAATCAATTCTTCGCGGATTTCAGCGATTTCTTCCAGTCCAGCTTGGTTGAGGACGGTTTCTACACTTTCCAGATAGAGAATAGTGGCTTTGGTTTCTTCAATCAAATCAGTCAAGTATTTGACAGCTTCTTTGAGTTTCTGATACCGTTTAAAATAGCGTTGGGCATTCTGGTTGGGAGTCAGAGCCTTATCAAGCGCAATCATGATAGGTTGGTTGGTATAGTAGTTGTCTAGGATAACCTGGTCTTGGTCGTTAGGCACTTGGTGTAGGAAGGTTGTCAGCAATTCTCCTTTTTGACGAAATTCTTCAGCGTTGTCTGTCGCCAGTAACTCTTTTTCCTGTTTTTTGAGTTTGTGTCGGTTTTTCTGAAGTTCATTTTCAACACGACGAATCAGTTCACTGGCCTGCTGTTTGACGCGGTCGCGCTCAGCCTTATCCTTATAGTAGGTGTCCAACAAATCAGAAAGATTTGCAAAAGGCTCTCCCACCTGATTTGCAAAAGGAACTGGACTGAAGGAAGTCTCAGTCAAGCATGGCTTGGTTTCTTGATTGAAAAAATTTCGGAAAGCGGAAAGTTTTTCACTAACCAGTATCCTTTCCAATTCATTTGCCGTATCGCGTCCCAGACCTTGAAAGAGGCTTTGAAGATTTTTTGCTGTTAGTTCTTGGGTTTGCAGGATTTCAAAGAGCTTTTCATCTTTGATAGTAAAAGGATTGAGAGATTCTGTACTTGGCGGAGCGATATAGGTCGATCCTGGAAGTAAGGTGCGGTAGCTATTTTGTGAAAAACCGACGTGTTTGATAACTTCGAGGATTTTATGACTGCTTTTATCGACCAGTAGAATATTACTGTGTTTCCCCATAATTTCAATAATCAAGGTAGCCTGGATATGGTCTCCAATCTCGTTTTTATTGGAAACTGTAATTTCCACAATACGGTCATTTTCCACTTGCTCAATCGACTCAATCAGGGCCCCCTGCAAATACTTTCTCAAAACCATGATAAAGGTAGAAGGTTGAGCTGGATTTTCAAAAGTCGTTTGGGTCAGCTGAATGCGTCCAAAAACTGGATGGGCAGAAAGGAGCAGGCGATGGCTTTGGCGATTGCTGCGGATTTGCAAGACCAACTCTTGTTCAAAAGGCTGATTGATTTTCTGGATGCGACCATTCACTAATTCGCTTCGCAATTCCTCAACTATGTGGTGTAAAAAAAATCCGTCAAATGACATCGTTCTCTCCTTGTGATTGTATTCCATAGTATTATATCAAAAAGGTAGAATAAAATCATGGAAATGTGGTATAATAAAGCCAAGTAAAGAGAAACGAGAAGCACATGTATATTGAAATGGTAGATGAAACTGGTCAAGTTTCAAAAGAAATGTTGCAACAAACCCAAGAAATTTTGGAATTTGCAGCCCAAAAATTAGGAAAAGAAGACAAGGAGATGGCAGTCACTTTTGTGACCAATGAGCGTAGTCATGAACTTAATCTGGAGTACCGTGACACCGACCGTCCGACAGATGTCATCAGCCTTGAGTATAAACCAGAATTGGAAATTGCCTTTGACGAAGAGGATTTGCTTGAAAATCCAGAATTGGCAGAGATGATGTCTGAGTTTGATGCCTATATTGGGGAATTGTTCATCTCTATCGATAAGGCTCATGAGCAGGCCGAAGAATATGGTCACAGCTTTGAGCGTGAGATGGGCTTCTTGGCAGTACACGGCTTTTTACATATTAACGGCTATGATCACTATACTCCGGAAGAAGAAGCGGAGATGTTCGGTTTACAAGAAGAAATTTTGACAGCCTATGGACTCACAAGACAATAAACGAAAATGGAAAAATCGTGACTTGATATCCAGTTTAGAATTTGCCATCACAGGGATTTTTACTGCTATCAAGGAAGAACGAAATATGCGAAAACATGCAGTGACGGCTCTAGTGGTCATCCTTGCAGGTTTTGTTTTTCAGGTGTCACGAATCGAATGGCTCTTTCTTCTATTGAGTATTTTCTTGGTAGTAGCCTTTGAGATTATCAACTCTGCTATTGAAAATGTGGTGGATTTGGCCAGTCACTATCACTTTTCCATGCTGGCTAAAAATGCCAAGGATATGGCGGCCGGCGCGGTATTAGTGGTTTCTCTTTTTGCAGCCTTAACAGGCGCATTGATTTTTCTCCCACGAATCTGGGATTTATTATTTTAAACAGTAAGAGGAAATTATGACTTTTAAATCAGGCTTTGTAGCCATTTTAGGACGTCCCAATGTTGGGAAGTCAACCTTTTTAAATCACGTTATGGGGCAAAAGATTGCCATCATGAGTGACAAGGCGCAGACAACGCGCAATAAAATCATGGGAATTTACACGACTGATAAGGAGCAAATTGTCTTTATCGACACACCAGGGATTCACAAACCTAAAACAGCTCTCGGAGATTTCATGGTTGAGTCTGCCTACAGTACCCTTCGCGAAGTGGACACCGTTCTTTTCATGGTGCCTGCTGATGAAGCGCGTGGTAAGGGGGACGATATGATTATCGAGCGTCTCAAGGCTGCCAAGGTTCCTGTGATTTTGGTGGTGAATAAAATCGATAAGGTCCATCCAGACCAGCTCTTGTCTCAGATTGATGACTTCCGTAATCAAATGGACTTTAAGGAAATTGTTCCAATCTCAGCCCTTCAGGGAAATAACGTGTCTCGTCTAGTGGATATTTTGAGTGAAAATCTGGATGAAGGTTTCCAATATTTCCCGTCTGATCAAATCACAGATCATCCAGAACGTTTCTTAGTTTCAGAAATGGTTCGCGAGAAAGTCTTGCACCTAACTCGTGAAGAGATTCCGCATTCTGTAGCAGTAGTTGTTGACTCTATGAAACGAGACGAAGAGACAGACAAGGTTCACATCCGTGCAACCATCATGGTCGAGCGCGATAGCCAAAAAGGGATTATCATCGGTAAAGGTGGCGCTATGCTTAAGAAAATCGGTAGTATGGCCCGTCGTGATATCGAACTCATGCTAGGAGACAAGGTCTTCCTAGAAACCTGGGTCAAGGTCAAGAAAAACTGGCGCGATAAAAAGCTAGATTTGGCTGACTTTGGCTATAATGAAAGAGAATACTAAGTAGAGGTAGGCTCATGCCTGCTTCTTGTTTTTACAGAAGGAGGACTTATGCCTGAATTACCTGAGGTTGAAACCGTTTGTCGTGGCTTAGAAAAATTGATTATAGGAAAGAAGATTTCGAGTATAGAAATTCGCTACCCCAAGATGATTAAGACGGATTTGGAAGAGTTTCAAAGGGAATTGCCTAGTCAGATTATCGAGTCAATGGGACGTCGTGGAAAATATTTGCTTTTTTATCTGACAGACAAGGTCTTGATTTCCCATTTGCGGATGGAGGGCAAGTATTTTTACTATCCAGACCAAGGACCTGAACGCAAGCATGCCCATGTTTTCTTTCATTTTGAAGATGGTGGCACGCTTGTTTATGAGGATGTTCGCAAGTTTGGAACCATGGAACTCTTGGTGCCTGACCTTTTAGACGCCTACTTTATTTCTAAAAAATTAGGTCCTGAACCAAGCGAACAAGACTTTGATTTACAGGTCTTTCAATCTGCCCTTGCCAAGTCCAAAAAGCCTATCAAATCCCATCTCCTAGACCAGACCTTGGTAGCTGGACTTGGCAATATCTATGTGGATGAGGTTCTCTGGCGAGCTCAGGTTCATCCAGCTAGATCTTCCCAGACTTTGACAGCAGAAGAAGCGACAGCTATTCATGACCAAACCATTGCTGTTTTGAGCCAGGCTGTTGAAAAAGGCGGTTCCACCATTCGGACCTATACCAATGCCTTTGGGGAAGATGGAAGCATGCAGGATTTTCATCAGGTCTATGATAAGACTGGTCAAGGATGTGTACGCTGTGGTACCATCATTGAGAAAATTCAACTAGGTGGACGTGGAACCCACTTTTGTCCAAACTGTCAAAGGAGGGACTGATGGGAAAAATCATCGGAATCACTGGGGGAATTGCCTCTGGTAAGTCAACTGTGACAAATTTTCTAAGACAGCAAGGCTTTCAAGTAGTGGATGCCGACGCAGTCGTCCACCAACTACAGAAACCTGGTGGTCGTCTGTTTGAGGCTCTAGTACAGCACTTTGGGCAAGAAATCATTCTTGAAAACGGAGAACTCAATCGCCCTCTCCTAGCTAGTCTCATCTTTTCAAATCCTGATGAACGAGAATGGTCTAAGCAAATTCAAGGGGAGATTATCCGTGAGGAACTGGCTACTTTGAGAGAACAGTTGGCTCAGACAGAAGAGATTTTCTTCATGGATATTCCCCTACTTTTTGAGCAGGACTACAGCGATTGGTTTGCTGAGACTTGGTTGGTCTATGTGGACCGAGATGCCCAAGTGGAACGCTTAATGAAAAGGGACCAGTTGTCCAAAGATGAAGCTGAGTCTCGTCTGGCAGCCCAGTGGCCTTTAGAAAAAAAGAAAGATTTGGCCAGCCAGGTTCTTGATAATAATGGCAATCAGAACCAGCTTCTTAATCAAGTGCATATCCTTCTTGAGGGAGGTAGGCAAGATGACAGAGATTAACTGGAAGGATAATCTGCGTATTGCCTGGTTTGGTAATTTTCTGACAGGAGCCAGTATTTCTTTGGTTGTACCTTTTATGCCCATCTTCGTGGAAAATCTAGGTGTAGGGAGTCAGCAAGTCGCTTTTTATGCAGGCTTAGCAATTTCTGTCTCTGCTATTTCCGCGGCGCTCTTTTCTCCTATTTGGGGTATTCTTGCTGACAAATACGGCCGAAAACCCATGATGATTCGGGCAGGTCTTGCTATGACTATCACTATGGGAGGCTTGGCCTTTGTCCTAAATATCTATTGGTTAATCTTTCTTCGTTTACTAAACGGTGTATTTGCAGGTTTTGTTCCTAATGCAACGGCACTGATAGCCAGTCAGGTTCCAAAGGAGAAATCAGGCTCTGCCTTAGGTACTTTGTCTACAGGCGTAGTTGCAGGTACTCTAACTGGTCCCTTTATTGGTGGCTTTATCGCAGAATTATTTGGCATTCGTACAGTTTTCTTACTGGTTGGTAGTTTTCTATTTTTAGCTGCTATTTTGACTATTTGCTTTATCAAGGAAGATTTTCAACCAGTAGCCAAGGAAAAGGCTATTCCAACAAAGGAATTATTTACCTCGGTTAAATATCCCTATCTTTTGCTCAATCTCTTTTTAACCAGTTTTGTCATCCAATTTTCAGCTCAATCGATTGGCCCTATTTTGGCTCTTTATGTACGCGACTTAGGGCAGATAGAGAATCTTCTTTTTGTCTCTGGTTTGATTGTGTCCAGTATGGGCTTTTCCAGCATGATGAGTGCAGGAGTCATGGGCAAGCTAGGTGACAAGGTGGGCAATCATCGTCTCTTGGTTGTCGCCCAGTTTTATTCAGTCATCATCTATCTCCTCTGTGCCAATGCCTCTAGCCCCCTTCAACTAGGACTCTATCGTTTCCTCTTTGGATTGGGAACCGGTGCCTTGATTCCCGGGGTTAATGCCCTACTCAGCAAAATGACTCCCAAAGCCGGCATTTCGAGGGTCTTTGCCTTCAATCAGGTATTCTTTTATCTGGGAGGTGTTGTTGGTCCCATGGCAGGTTCTGCAGTAGCAGGTCAATTTGGCTACCATGCTGTCTTTTATGCGACAAGCCTTTGTGTTGCCTTTAGTTGTCTCTTTAACCTGATTCAATTTCGAACATTATTAAAAGTAAAGGAAATCTAGTGCGAGTAAAAATTAATCTCAAATGCTCCTCTTGTGACAGTATCAATTACCTAACCAGTAAAAATTCAAAAACCCATCCAGACAAGATTGAGGTTTTAAAGTATTGTCCCAAGGAAAGAAAAGTAACCCTACATCTTGAATCTAAGTAGATTTTATGGTAAAATAATAGGGATTTTAAGGAGTTTGATATGTATAACCTATTATTAACCATTTTATTAGTATTATCTGTTGTGATTGTGATTGCAATTTTCATGCAACCAACCAAAAACCAATCCAGCAATGTATTTGATGCCAGTTCAGGTGATTTGTTTGAACGCAGTAAAGCTCGCGGTTTTGAAGCTGTAATGCAGCGTTTGACAGGGATTTTAGTCTTTTTCTGGCTAGCCATTGCCTTAGCATTGACGGTATTATCAAGTAGATAAGAAAATAATGGGCAGGACTAGGTCTTTGCCTCTTTTTATTTTTAAAGGATGTTTGAGAAGGTTTTACAGTAAAAGAAAATTAAAAAATCTAGAAAGAAAATATGAAAGATAGAATAAAAGAATATTTACAAGACAAGGGAAAGGTGACTGTTAATGATTTGGCTCAGGCTTTGGGAAAAGACAGTTCCAAGGATTTTCGTGAGTTGATTAAAACCTTGTCCTTAATGGAAAGAAAGCACCAGATTCGCTTTGAAGAAGATGGCAGTCTGACCTTGGAAGCCAAGAAAAAACATGAGATTACCCTCAAGGGGATTTTTCATGCCCATAAAAATGGTTTTGGCTTTGTCAGCCTAGAAGGGGAAGAGGACGACCTTTTTGTAGGAAAGAACGATGTCAACTATGCTATTGATGGTGATACCGTTGAGGTCGTCATCAAGAAAGTCGCTGACCGCAATAAGGGAACAGCAGCAGAAGCCAAAATTATTGATATCCTAGAACACAGTTTAACAACAGTTGTCGGGCAAATCGTTCTGGATCAGGAAAAGCCTAAGTATGTTGGCTATATTCGTTCAAAAAATCAGAAAATTAGTCAACCGATTTATGTTAAGAAACCAGCCCTAAAATTAGAAGGAACAGAAGTTCTCAAAGTCTTTATCGATAAATATCCAAGCAAGAAACATGATTTCTTTGTCGCGAGTGTTCTCGATGTGGTGGGACACTCAACGGATGTCGGAATTGATGTTCTTGAGGTCTTGGAATCAATGGACATTGTATCCGAGTTTCCAGAAGCTGTTGTTAAGGAAGCAGAAAGTGTGCCTGATGCTCCGTCTCAAAAGGATATGGAAGGCCGTCTGGATCTAAGAGATGAAATTACCTTTACCATTGACGGTGCGGATGCCAAGGACTTGGACGATGCAGTGCATATCAAGGCTCTGAAAAATGGCAATCTGGAGCTTGGGGTTCACATCGCAGATGTTTCTTATTATGTGACCGAGGGGTCTGCCCTTGACAAGGAAGCCCTTAACCGTGCGACTTCTGTTTACGTGACAGACCGAGTGGTGCCAATGCTTCCAGAACGACTATCAAATGGCATCTGCTCTCTCAATCCCCAAGTTGACCGCCTGACCCAGTCTGCTATTATGGAGATTGATAAACATGGTCGTGTGGTCAACTATACCATTACACAAACAGTTATCAAGACCAGTTTTCGTATGACCTATAGCGATGTCAATGATATCCTAGCTGGCGATGAAGAAAAGAGAAAAGAATATCATAAAATTGTATCAAGTATCGAACTCATGGCCAAGCTTCATGAAACTTTAGAAAACATGCGTGTGAAACGTGGAGCTCTCAATTTTGATACCAATGAAGCGAAGATTTTAGTGGATAAACAAGGTAAGCCTGTTGATATCGTTCTTCGGCAGCGTGGCATTGCCGAGCGGATGATTGAGTCTTTTATGTTGATGGCTAATGAAACAGTTGCCGAACATTTCAGCAAGTTGGATTTGCCTTTTATCTATCGAATTCACGAGGAGCCTAAGGCTGAAAAGGTTCAGAAGTTTATTGATTATGCTTCGAGTTTTGGCTTGCGCATTTATGGAACTGCCAGTGAGATTAGTCAGGAGGCACTTCAAGACATCATGCGTGCTGTTGAGGGAGAACCTTATGCAGATGTATTGTCCATGATGCTTCTTCGCTCTATGCAGCAGGCTCGTTATTCGGAGCACAATCACGGCCACTATGGACTAGCTGCTGACTATTATACTCACTTTACCAGTCCAATTCGTCGTTATCCAGACCTTCTTGTTCACCGTATGATTCGGGATTACGGCCGTTCTAAGGAAATAGTAGAGCATTTTGAGCAAGTGATTCCAGAGATTGCGACCCAGTCTTCCAACCGTGAACGTCGTGCCATAGAAGCTGAGCGTGAAGTCGAAGCCATGAAAAAGGCTGAGTATATGGAAGAATACGTGGGTGAAGAGTATGATGCAGTTGTATCAAGTATTGTCAAATTCGGTCTCTTTGTCGAATTGCCAAACACAGTTGAAGGCTTGATTCACATCACTAATCTACCTGAATTTTATCATTTCAATGAGCGTGATTTGACTCTTCGTGGAGAAAAATCAGGTATCACTTTCCGAGTGGGTCAGCAGATCCGTATCCGTGTTGAAAGAGCGGATAAAATGACTGGAGAGATTGATTTTTCATTCGTACCTAGTGAGTTTGATGTGATTGAAAAAGGCTTGAAACAGTCTAGTCGTAGTGGCATAGGGCGTGGTTCCAATCGTCGTTCGGATAAGAAGGAAGACAAGAGAAAATCAGGACGCTCAAATGATAAGCGTAAGCATTCACAAAAAGACAAGAAGAAAAAAGGAAAGAAACCTTTTTACAAGGAAGTAGCTAAGAAAGGAGCCAAGCATGGCAAAGGGCGAGGGAAAGGTCGTCGCACAAAATAAAAAGGCACGCCACGACTATACAATCGTAGATACGCTAGAGGCAGGGATGGTCCTGACTGGAACTGAAATCAAGAGTGTACGAGCTGCTCGAATTAATCTCAAGGATGGCTTTGCTCAAGTGAAAAATGGAGAAGTTTGGCTGAGCAATGTTCATATCGCGCCTTACGAAGAGGGCAATATCTGGAACCAGGAACCAGAACGTCGTCGTAAACTCCTGCTCCATAAAAAGCAAATTCAAAAATTGGAACAAGAGACCAAAGGGACAGGAATGACCTTAGTTCCCCTTAAGGTCTATATAAAAGATGGCTACGCTAAGCTTCTTTTAGGACTTGCCAAAGGGAAGCATGACTATGACAAACGGGAGTCTATCAAACGTCGTGAGCAAAATCGAGATATCGCGCGTGTGATGAAAGCTGTTAATCAGCGATAAAAAGAGGAATTGAAAATGGAAAAATTAGTTGCCTATAAACGCATGCCTTTGTGGAATAAACAAACAATGCCTGAAGCTGTTCAGCAAAAGCACAATACAAAAGTTGGGACTTGGGGGAAAATTACTGTCTTGAAGGGAGCTCTCAAGTTTATTGAATTGACAGAAGAAGGGGAAGTTCTAGCTGAACACCTCTTTGAAGCAGGGGCAGACAATCCAATGGCCCAACCTCAAGCCTGGCACCGAGTGGAAGCTGCCACAGATGATGTGGAATGGTACTTGGAATTTTATTGTAAACCTGAGGATTATTTTGCTAAAAAATACAATACCAATCCTGTTCATTCAGAGGTCCTAGAGGCCATGCAGACAGTGAAACAAGGGAAAGCTTTGGATTTGGGTTGTGGTCAGGGGCGTAATTCTCTTTTTCTAGCCCAGCAAGATTTTGATGTGACGGCTGTAGATCAAAATGGACTGGCTCTTGAAATCTTGCAAAGCATTGTGGAGCAGGAAGATTTGGACATGCCTGTTGGCCTTTACGATATCAATTCAGCTAGCATTGGACAAGAATATGATTTTATCGTTTCAACAGTTGTTCTCATGTTTCTACAAGCGGACCGCATTCCAGCTATTATTCAAAATATGCAGGAGAAAACCAGTGTTGGTGGTTACAACCTTATCGTTTGTGCCATGGACACGGAGGATTATCCTTGCTCGGTTAATTTCCCATTCACCTTTAAAGAAGGAGAACTGGCAGACTATTACAAGGATTGGGAATTGGTTAAGTACAATGAAAATCCAGGCCATTTGCATCGTCGCGATGAGAATGGCAATCGTATTCAACTACGCTTTGCGACCTTACTAGCTAAGAAAATCAAGTAAACACACATGAAGATTAGGAATTTTCCTGATCTTTTTTCTTTTTTACGAATGATATAGAAAAGGAGGGAATTCATGTTTGTTGCGAGAGATGCTAGGGGAGAATTGGTAAATGTGTTAGAGGATAAACTTGAGAAGCAAGCATACACCTGCCCAGCTTGTGGAGGCCAGCTCCATTTGCGTCAAGGACCAAGTGTACGGACGCATTTTGCCCATAAATCCTTAAAAGACTGTGATTTTTTCTTTGAAAATGAAAGTCCAGAACACCTGGCCAATAAGGAATCCCTCTATCACTGGTTGAAAAAAGAGACAAAGGTTCAATTAGAGTACCCGCTTTCAGAACTTAAACAGATTGCGGATGTATTTGTAAATGGCAATCTAGCTCTAGAAGTTCAGTGTAGTCTCTTGCCTCAGAAAGTCCTTAAAGAGCGAAGTGAGGGATATCGTAGTCAGGGTTACCAAGTACTGTGGTTGCTGGGTCAAAAACTGTGGCTCAAGGAGCGTTTGACTCGTCTACAGCAAGGTTTTCTTTATTTCAGTCAAAACATGGGCTTTTATGTTTGGGAATTAGACAAGGAAAAACAAGTTTTAAGACTCAAATACCTGATTTACCAGGATCTCCGCGGTAAACTCCATTATCAAATCAAGGAATTTTCCTATGGTCAAGGTAGTTTATTGGAAATATTGCGTCTTCCCTATAAGAGACAAAAAATATCTCATTTTACAGTTTCTGAGGACAAGGACATCTGTCGCTATATCCGGCAACAACTTTATTATCAAAATCTCTTTTGGATGAAAGAACAAGCAGAAGCCTATCAAAAGGGAGAAAATATCCTGACTTATGGACTGAAAGAATGGTATCCACAAATTCGACCAATAGTGGGCAAATTTTTCCAGATTGAACAAGACTTGACTAGCTATTATCAGTACTTTTATACCTATTACCAAAAAAATCCTCAAAATGATTGGCAAAAGCTTTATCCACCAGCCTTTTATCAGCAATATTTCTTGAAAAATATGGTAGAATAAAAAGGATGGAGGAATCTAATGGTATTACAAAGAAATGAAATAAATGAAAAAGATACATGGGATCTATCAACGATCTACCCAACTGACCAGGCTTGGGAAGAAGCCTTAAAAGATTTAACAGAACAATTGGAGACAGTAGCCCAGTATGAAGGCCATCTCTTGGATAGTGCGGATAACCTACTAGAAATCACTGAATTTTCTCTTGAAATGGAACGCCAGATGGAGAAGCTTTACGTTTATGCTCATATGAAGAATGACCAGGATACACGTGAAGCTAAGTATCAAGAGTACTATGCCAAGGCCATGACACTCTACAGCCAGTTAGACCAAGCCTTTTCATTCTATGATCCTGAATTTATGGAGATTAGCGAAAAGCAGTATGCTGACTTTTTAGAAGCTCAACCAAAGCTGCAGGTTTATCAACACTATTTTGACAAGCTCTTGCAAGGCAAGGATCACGTTCTTTCACAACGTGAAGAAGAATTATTGGCTGGAGCTGGAGAAATCTTTGGTTCAGCAAGTGAAACCTTCGCTATCTTGGACAATGCGGATATTGTGTTCCCTTATGTCCTAGACGATGATGGTAAAGAAGTTCAGCTATCTCATGGGACTTACACACGTTTGATGGAGTCTAAAAAACGTGAGGTTCGCCGTGGTGCCTATCAAGCTCTTTATGCGACTTACGAACAATTCCAACACACCTATGCCAAAACCTTGCAAACCAATGTTAAGGTGCAAAATTACCGTGCTAAAGTTCGTAACTACAAGAGTGCTCGTCATGCAGCCCTCGAAGCGAATTTTGTTCCAGAAAGTGTTTATGACAATTTGGTAGCAGCAGTTCGCAAGCATTTGCCACTCTTACATCGCTATCTTGAGCTTCGTTCAAAAATCTTGGGGATTTCAGATCTCAAGATGTACGATGTCTACACACCGCTTTCATCTGTTGAATACAATTTTACCTACCAAGAAGCCTTGAAAAAAGCAGAAGATGCTTTGGCAGTCTTGGGTGAGGATTACTTGAGCCGTGTCAAACGTGCCTTCAGCGAGCGTTGGATTGATGTTTACGAAAATCAAGGCAAGCGTTCAGGTGCCTACTCTGGTGGTTCTTACGATACCAATGCCTTTATGCTTCTCAACTGGCAGGACAATCTGGACAATCTCTTTACTCTTGTTCATGAAACAGGTCACAGTATGCATTCAAGCTATACTCGTGAAACTCAGCCTTATGTTTACGGAGATTACTCTATCTTTTTGGCTGAGATTGCCTCAACTACCAATGAAAATATCTTGACGGAGAAATTATTGGAAGAAGTGGAAGACGACGCAACACGCTTTGCTATTCTCAATAACTTCCTAGATGGTTTCCGTGGAACAGTTTTCCGCCAAACTCAATTTGCTGAGTTTGAACACGCCATTCACCAAGCAGATCAAAATGGGGAGGTCTTGACAAGCGATTTCCTAAATAAACTCTACGCAGACTTGAACCAAGAGTATTATGGTTTGAGTAAGGAAGACAATCCTGAAATCCAATACGAGTGGGCTCGCATTCCACACTTCTACTATAACTACTATGTATATCAATATTCAACTGGCTTTGCGGCCGCCTCAGCCTTGGCTGAAAAAATTGTCCATGGTAGTCAAGAAGACCGTGACCGCTATATCGACTACCTCAAGGCAGGTAAGTCGGACTATCCACTTAATGTCATGAGAAAAGCTGGTGTTGATATGGAGAAGGAAGACTACCTCAACGATGCCTTTGCAGTCTTTGAACGCCGTTTAAATGAGTTTGAAGCCCTTGTTGAAAAATTAGGATTGGCATAAAATGGTTGAATCGTATAGTAAGAATGCTAACCATAACATGCGTCGTCCTGTCGTCAAAGAAGAAATTGTAGGCTTGATGCGTCAGCGTCAAAAGCAAGTCACAGGTTTCTTGAAAGAATTGGAAGACTTTGCCCGCAAGGAAAATATTCCTATTATTCCCCATGAAACGGTTGCTTATTTCCGTTTTCTTATGGAAACCATGCAGCCTAAAAATATTCTGGAAATTGGGACGGCTATCGGTTTTTCAGCTCTCTTGATGGCTGAACATGCGCCAAATGCTAAGATTACAACTATTGATCGTAATCCAGAAATGATTGGTTTTGCCAAGGAAAATTTTGCCCAGTTTGACAGTCGCAAGCAAATCACTCTCCTAGAGGGAGATGCGGTGGATGTCTTATCTACACTGACAGAGTCTTATGATTTCGTCTTTATGGATTCTGCCAAGTCTAAATACATCGTCTTTCTGCCAGAAATCCTCAAACATTTGGAAGTTGGTGGTGTGGTTGTCTTGGATGATATTTTTCAAGGTGGTGATGTTGCGAAGGATATTATGGAAGTCCGTCGTGGTCAGCGAACCATTTATCGAGGCCTTCAAAGACTATTTGACGCAACCTTAGACAATCCAGAACTCACCGCAACATTAGTGCCTTTAGGAGATGGCATTCTCATGCTTCGTAAAAAGGTAGCAGATGTTCAACTGTCTGAAAGCGAATGATTTTCAGAAAAATTTAAGAAAAAATAGTAAAATAGATAGGGTAACACTTATCTCAAAGGAGTAGACATGAAGAAAAAACTATTGGCAGGTGCCATCACACTATTATCAGTAGCAACTTTAGCAGCTTGTTCGAAAGGGTCAGAAGGGGCAGACCTTATCAGCATGAAAGGGGATGTCATCACAGAACATCAATTTTATGAGCAAGTGAAAAGCAACCCTTCAGCCCAACAAGTCTTGTTAAATATGACTATCCAAAAAGTTTTTGAAAAACAATATGGCTCAGAGCTTGATGATAAAGAGGTTGATGATACTATTGCCGAAGAAAAAAAACAATATGGCGAAAACTACCAACGTGTCTTGTCACAAGCAGGTATGACTCTTGAAACACGTAAAGCTCAAATTCGTACAAGTAAATTAGTTGAGTTGGCAGTTAAGAAGGTAGCAGAAGCTGAATTGACAGATGAAGCCTATAAGAAAGCCTTTGATGAGTACACTCCAGATGTAACGGCTCAAATCATCCGTCTTAATAATGAAGATAAGGCCAAAGAAGTTCTCGAAAAAGCCAAGGCAGAAGGTGCTGATTTTGCTCAATTAGCCAAAGATAATTCAACTGATGAAAAAACAAAAGAAAATGGTGGAGAAATTACCTTTGATTCTGCTTCAACAGAAGTACCTGAGCAAGTCAAAAAAGCCGCTTTCGCTTTAGATGTGGATGGTGTTTCTGATGTGATTACAGCAACTGGCACACAAGCCTACAGTAGCCAATATTACATTGTAAAACTCACTAAGAAAACAGAAAAATCATCTAATATTGATGACTACAAAGAAAAATTAAAAACTGTTATCTTGACTCAAAAACAAAATGATTCAACATTTGTTCAAAGCATTATCGGAAAAGAATTGCAAGCAGCCAATATCAAGGTTAAGGACCAAGCCTTCCAAAATATCTTTACCCAATATATCGGTGGTGGAGATTCAAGCTCAAGCAGTAGTACATCAAACGAATAGTCCAAATCAATGAGTCAGGGAAAAAACTCGACTTCAGGAAAAAATGAAGCAAACATTCCCACAATAAAACGCATAGTACAAGGTTTGTACTGACCCCAAAAGTTAGACAATTAATTTATCTGAAGGATTTAGTTCTGTATTGCACAGGGCTAAGTCCTTTTAGTTTTACCTTAATTCGTTTATTGTTGTAGTAATCAATATAGTCTACAATAGCTTGTTCCAATTGATTAAGTGATTTAAATGTTTTCTCATAGCCATAAAACATTTCGGATTTTAAAATGCCAAAGAAAGATTCCATCCTACCGTTGTCTTGGCTGTTTCCTTTGCGTGACATAGATGCTTGAATTCCCTTACTCTCTAGGAACCGATGATAAGAATCGTGTTGGTATTGCCAGCCTTGGTCACTATGGAGAATCGTATTCTCGTAGTGCTTCTCTTTGAATGCCTGTTCCAACATTAACGATCAATCAATTTAATCATGTACCTAATATTAGAATTGTTTATCTCAAATTTATTTGAAAGCTTCTCTAAGCTATATTCTTGTTTTCTAAGTTCATAGTTCTGAACTTTATCATCATAAGTTAATTTCATAATAAAAACACTCCAAAAGTTAGATTTTTTCTGTCTAACTTTTGGGGTGCAGTTCATTTAACACCTGATAATATGCGTTTTTTTTTATTTTAAAGACTTTTTGACCAGCCTCATTTTTTTAACTTGATACTCAGTGCAAAGCAAAGATTAAACTAGGAAGCTAGCTGTAGGCTGCTCAAAGAACAGCTTTGAGGTTGCAGATAAAACTTGTGAGGTAACCAACATATATAATGTGAAGCTGACGTGGTTTGAATAGATTTTAGAAGGGTATGAGTCTGGAAGTTTTAATGGATAATGCAAGATTCCATAGAATGGGTAAGCTAGAGTTCTTATGTGAAGAGTTTGGGCATAAACTTTTACCTTTTCCTCCCTACTCATCTTAGTATAGAAAAGTGAATCTAAAATAGTACATAACTGCTTCTAAAACATTCTTATAAATTGATTTAAATTCTCAAATCATATTATTCAGTTCTTATTTCATTTTGTTCTACAATCCTGTTGAGAAGACACGTGTTCATATCAAAAAGGTATTGGCAAGTTGCAATACCTTTTTACGAGGCTCTTTTGTCTTATTTTTGTTTCGACTGACTATATCTCCTATGGTTCTAGTTCAGAAGGCTAGGCTATAATTATGATTGATAAGAAGTATCATTCCAAGTATTGAGAGTGAATGTTTCAAAATCATGGGTTTCTATAATGGTCAGGCTGGCATTTGCTAGACCGCCATCTTTACGAAGAAGTGGTTCTTTATAGCCTAGGAGAGTACGAAGACTGGCAGTAAGATTGGCGCCGTGTCCGACAATTAGAATACGCTCAGCTGGACTATCTTTTAATGATTTGATAAATTGGATGGTCCGCTGAGTTGTACTATAGAGGGATTCGGCTCCGAACATTCGAGTGTCAAATTGAGCAAGATTTGAACGAAAAGCCTGGATTTGTTGCGGGTAAATAGCTTCCAGGGTTGCAATTTTCAAACCTTCTAACTTCCCAAGTTGCCATTCACGGAGATTAGGAACGATTTCTAAAGAACAGGGGGTATGGAGTTGACTTTGGATAATCTCAGCAGATTTGACCGCTCGAGGTAAATCACTTGAATAAATCTGATCAAAAGGAATTTCCTTGAGATACTGGCCAAGTCGTTTTAGGGTTTCAATGGATTCAGGAAGAAGAGGAGAATCACCGCTAGCACCTTGAAAACGACCTTCTTGGTTCCAGAGGGTACGACCGTGGCGGACAAAGTAGAGTTTCATTACTTGATGTCCTCCAAAATATCTACAAAGTCTGCCTTTACAAAGCTAGCCAAGTCTTGTGGCGCGACGATAATGCTGTGTCCGACTTCGCCTGCAGAGACAATCATTCGATCCAAATCTAGAGCAATTTTATCGATAAAAATGGGATAATTGTGTTTCTGACGAATTCCGACAGGATTATTGGCTCCATGAATGTAACCAGTTGTTTTTTCTAAGTCCTTTTGTGGAATCATGCTCACTTTTTTATTGCCAGAAATTTTAGCTAGTTTCTTTTCAGACAAGTGCTGAGTGATAGGGACAATTCCGATAATCGGTCCGGTCTTGTCTCCCAAAAGCGCCAAGGTTTTGAAAATCTGATCTCGTTCATAACCTTGAGGAAGCTCTCCTTCTAGGGCATTGATTTGAATCCCCTGATGAGGGATAGCTGCTTTAGATAGGATTTGTTCCACCAATGTTTTTTTGATTTTAACTTTTTTTGCCATTATTTATATTTATCCTCCAATTGACTCATCCAAATACCAAGCCAGATTCCCAGCGCAAAGAAGAAGGCGATGATGACATAACCGACAAGTGAAAGTCCTGTGTATTGGATACTTTCAGCGTTTCCTGCATTTGGAATTAAGATCAAAAGGGTACTTGATAGGACGATACCGATGATGAAATGATAGACGCGTGAGTGGTAGTTGTTTAAGGCATAATCCATCAATTTTGAAAAAACGATGAGAGTTGCACCTGCACCAATTCCAATCGGAAAGAAGGTTCCCAAGAGATCAAAAGTTTTAAAACCAGTCAACATAGGAGCATAGAGTCCCAAAATCAAAAGTAAATTCGATGGGCTGAGGCCAGGAACCAAGACGCCAAGGGCCAATAGTGCGCCTGCTAGGACGAAGTTAAGAAAGCTGGCGCTTAAGGTTCCAACGACAAAATTTAAGGCATATAGTCCTAATCCAGAAATGATAAAGGTTGTCCATAACCAAGCTAAATCAATCTTGTCTCGGTCAGATTCTCGAGTTGATTCTTTGAGGAGGCTAGGAACTGTACCGATAATAGCTCCCGCAAAGCTCCATAATACAAAGACCTGATAATTTTCAAGCAGGTATTCAATCGGGTAGGAAAATAAGCCGATTCCCAGAAGCATACCGATGGCAACTGGAATAAAGTACAAAACATTTTCTTTAAGGTCTTTAAAGGGATGGGCCAGAAAGCCAATCATTCGTTCATAGATTCCTAAGATTGCTGCTAGAACTCCTCCGGAAATTCCCGGTAGGATAAATCCAAGAGCAATTACAATCCCTTTAATAACGCGTGCTAACCATGAGAGCATATATTTCCTCCAACTATTTCTATTTCAAAAAATCCTTACTATATTGTATCACAATCAGACACAAAAAGAAAAAGCAAATGATAAACAAATGCTTTTAAGGTTTTAAAAAAAGCTTTCGAAAGGTTTCTTCTTTATTTTTTAAGGGAGAGATAACGTTGATATCTAAATCGTGGTCAAAGCCGGCAATTTTTCCTTTAGATGTGTATTGGTGAATATCATAATCTAAATCAGTTTTAGGACTGCTCTCCAAAAATCCTGAGTCTGAGCCGTAGGACGGAATCCAAACAGAGGTAAACTTGCCTGTATCAATACTGTGTTCTTCCATGAAGTAGACACCAACGTAGATGCCGATGTTTTTAGCACCTAGTGATGCTAGTTTTGCTCGAAAGTTTTCGACACCTTCGTTCATATTAGACATGGTTTTGTCTTCCACGTCAAGCCAATAGTAACTAGGGCTGTAAGGAGAGGCAGCATTGTAGAAAACTTCGGCAGCCTTTTCCATTTCTTGGACACTTTTTCCAGCTACATAAGCGTAGACAGCAACTGGGACATTCCGCTTTTGAAGTTCAGTGATATGACTCTTATAGGCCTTGTCTATTCCATTGATAAATGAAGCATCATTTTCTTTTGTCGTTTGAGCACCACTGTGAACACGAACAATAGCACCTGAAATATTTTGTGAGAGGGCATCGTAGTTGATTTCCTCAGGACGCTGCCAGCCAGAGAGGTCAATAATCGGTTTGTCTAAGTGTTTCAAAGCCTGTGCTTCAATCTGTGCTATATTGGATTTTGTTTTAAACGATTGGTTGTCATTAAGTGGGCGATTGATGATTAAAATGAACATCATAATCCCAAAAAAACTAAATAAAATAAGTGGATGAATTTGTTTTCTCATATCTTATAATTCTACCCTAAAAATCAAAAAAAATCAAAAAAATGGGTTAAGGAAGAGACTTTAGAGCATTTTTTCATTCAAGAGTGCGGAATGATTTGAAATATGGTATAATAAAAGGGAATTTCTACAGAAAAGAGAAGATTATGTCAAATTTTGCCATTATTTTAGCAGCGGGTAAAGGGACTCGCATGAAATCTGATTTGCCAAAAGTTTTGCACAAGGTTGCGGGTATTTCTATGTTGGAACATGTTTTCCGTAGTGTGGGAGCTATCCAACCTGAAAAGACAGTAACAGTTGTAGGACACAAGGCAGAATTGGTTGAGGAGGTCTTGGCTGGACAGACAGAATTTGTGACTCAATCTGAACAGTTGGGAACTGGTCATGCAGTTATGATGACAGAACCTATCTTAGAAAGTTTGTCAGGACACACCTTGGTCATTGCAGGAGATACTCCTTTAATCACTGGTGAAAGCTTGAAAAACTTGATTGATTTCCATATCAATCATAAAAATGTGGCCACTATCTTGACTGCTGAAACGGATAATCCTTTTGGCTATGGACGAATTGTTCGTAATGACAATGCTGAGGTTCTTCGTATTGTTGAGCAGAAGGATGCTACAGATTTTGAAAAGCAAATCAAGGAAATCAACACTGGAACATACGTCTTTGACAACAAGCGTTTGTTTGAGGCTTTGAAAAATATCAATACCAATAACGCTCAAGGCGAATACTATATTACAGACGTCATTGGTATTTTCCGTGAAACTGGTGAAAAAGTTGGCGCTTATACTTTGAAAGATTTTGATGAAAGTCTTGGGGTAAATGACCGTGTGGCGCTTGCGACAGCTGAGTCAGTTATGCGTCGTCGCATCAATCATAAACACATGGTCAACGGTGTTAGCTTTGTCAATCCAGAAGCAACTTATATCGATATTGATGTTGAGATTGCTCCGGAAGTTCAAATCGAAGCCAATGTTACCTTGAAAGGGCAAACGAAAATTGGTGCTGAGACTGTTTTGACAAATGGTACTTATGTAGTGGACAGCACTATCGGAGCAGGAGCGGTCATTACCAATTCTATGATTGAGGAAAGTAGTGTTGCAGACGGTGTGACAGTCGGTCCTTATGCTCACATTCGTCCAAATTCAAGTCTGGGTGCCCAAGTTCATATTGGTAACTTTGTTGAGGTGAAAGGATCTTCAATCGGTGAGAATACCAAGGCTGGTCATTTGACTTATATCGGAAACTGTGAAGTGGGAAGCAACGTTAATTTCGGTGCTGGAACTATTACAGTCAACTATGACGGCAAAAACAAATACAAGACAGTCATTGGAGACAATGTCTTTGTTGGTTCAAATTCAACCATTATTGCACCAGTAGAACTTGGTGACAATTCCCTCGTTGGTGCTGGTTCAACTATTACTAAAGACGTGCCAGCAGATGCTATTGCTATTGGTCGCAGTCGTCAGATCAATAAAGACGAATATGCAACACGTCTTCCTCATCATCCTAAGAACCAGTAGGAGCCTATCATGGAGTTTGAAGAAAAAACGCTTAGCCGAAAAGAAATCTATCAAGGACCAATATTTAAACTGGTCCAAGATCAGGTTGAATTACCAGAAGGCAAGGGAACTGCCCAACGGGATTTGATTTTCCACAATGGGGCTGTCTGTGTTTTAGCAGTAACGGATGAACAAAAACTTATCTTGGTCAAGCAGTACCGCAAAGCTATCGAGGCTGTCTCTTACGAAATTCCAGCCGGAAAATTGGAAGTAGGAGAAAACACAGCCCCTGTGGCAGCTGCCCTTCGTGAATTAGAGGAAGAAACAGCCTATACAGGGAAATTAGAACTCTTGTACGATTTTTATTCAGCTATTGGCTTTTGTAATGAGAAGTTAAAACTATATTTAGCAAGCGATTTGACAAAAGTGGAAAATCCGCGTCCGCAGGATGAGGATGAAACCTTGGAAGTCCTTGAAGTGAGCTTAGAAGAAGCGAAAGAATTAATCCAATCAGGTCATATTTGTGATGCCAAGACAATTATGGCTGTTCAGTATTGGGAGTTGAAGAAAAAATAGAGGAGGTCAGTATGGGTAAATCTTTATTAACGGATGAAATGATTGAAAGAGCTAATAGAGGCGAAAAAATTTCAGGTCCTCCTTTGCTAGATGATAATGAGGAGACTAAGATTTTACCAACCTCTTCTTCCCGTTTTGGTTATGCCAATCCTAAGAATCATGGTTTTAGCCAGGAAACCTTGAAGATTCAGGTCGAACCATCTATTCATAAAAGCCGTCGCATTGAAAATACCAAGAGAAATGTCTTCAATTCTAAGTTGAATAAAATCTTATTCGCGGTCATCTTTCTCTTGATTTTGCTTGTTTTAGCAATGAAACTTTTGTAATAGAAAAGGAATTGAAATGAAAATAGGAATTATTGCTGCTATGCCAGAAGAACTGGCTTATCTGGTCCAGCATTTAGATAATGCCCAGGAGCAAGTTGTTTTTGGGAATACCTATCATACAGGAACCATTGCTTCTCATGAAGTCGTTCTTGTAGAAAGTGGAATTGGTAAGGTCATGTCTGCTATGAGTGTGGCGATTTTGGCTGATCATTTCCAGGTGGATGCCCTTATTAATACGGGTTCAGCTGGGGCAGTAGCAGAAGGTATCGCTGTTGGGGATGTCGTGATTGCTGACAAATTAGCCTATCATGACGTGGATGTCACAGCTTTTGGCTATGCTTATGGACAAATGGCGCAACAACCGCTTTATTTCGAATCAGACAAAACCTTTGTTGCTCAAATCCAAAAGAGTTTATCTCAATTGGACCAAAACTGGCATCTTGGTTTGATTGCTACAGGAGATAGTTTTGTTGCAGGAAATGACAAGATAGAAGCGATTAAGTCCCATTTCCCAGAAGTTTTAGCCGTGGAGATGGAGGGGGCAGCTATTGCTCAAGCAGCGCATGCCCTCAATCTCCCAGTCTTAGTCATCCGAGCTATGAGTGACAATGCCAACCATGAAGCAAACATCTTTTTTGATGAGTTTATTATCGAAGCTGGACGTCGCTCTGCCCAAGTCTTGTTGACCTTTTTGAAGGCTTTAGATTAAGCGGAAATTTGACAGTTTTTCTAGCTTATGATAAGATTTAAGTAAAGAAAAGCTAGAAAACGTTTCAGAGGATATTATGAGTATTGAAATGACCGTCAGTGAGATTGCAGAGGTCTTAGGATTATCTCGCCAAGCAATCAATAACCGTGTCAAAGAATTACCAGAAGAAGACACAGATAAAAATGACAAAGGGGTAACAGTTGTTACCAGAAGTGGCTTGATTAAGCTAGAAGAAATCTATAAAAAAACGATTTTTGAAGATGAACCTGTCAGTGAAGATGTCAAACAACGTGAACTGATGGAGATTCTAGTGGATGAGAAGAATGCAGAAATTCTTCGTCTTTATGAACAATTAAAAGCCAAGGATCGTCAGTTATCAGAAAAAGACGAGCAGATGCGTATCAAAGACCGTCAGATTGCTGAGAAAGACAAACAATTAGATCAGCAACAACAATTGACCCTTCAAGCCATGAAGGATCAAGAAAATCTTAAGCTAGAGCTGGACCAAGCAAAAGAAGAAGTCCAATCCACTAAAAAAGGCTTTTTTGCTCGTTTATTTGGAGGATAATCAAGGAGCTGTTTAGGTTAAATGCTAACCTGATGGCTTCTTTTGTTTGTGAATAGTATAGTTGATTAGAACAGAGACAGTAGAGGAGAGGTACAGAATGGAACGATTAGAAGATTACATTGCTTTTGATTTAGAATTTAATCAGCACGAAGGACAAACACACTTGATTCAAGTATCGGCAGTGCGTTTTAGAGATGGTCGGGAAATCGATGCCTATGATTCCTATGTTCATACCAGCGTCCCTCTAAAAAGCTTTATCAATGGTTTGACCGGGATTACAGCTGAGACCTTAAAAGACGCTCCTCCAGTTGAGAAAGTCTTAGAAGAATTCCAAGAGTTTGTGGGTTCTTTGCTGATGATAGGCTACAATGCTGCTAAAAGTGATTTACCTATTTTAGCAGAGCATGGTTTAGACTATAGCCAACAGTACAAGGTGGATTTGTATGATGAAGCTTTTGAACGTCGGAGTTCAGATTTACATGGTATTGCCAATCTCAAATTGCAAACTGTTGCCTCATTTCTTGGATTTCAAGGTCAGTCTCATAATAGTTTAGAGGATGCTCGGATGACGGCGCGTGTTTACGAATCCTTCTTAGAGTCGGATCAAGCTAGGGAATTGTTAGAGACAGAAAGTAGCTTATCAAACAATCCTTTTGGTGGCTTGGACTTGTCTCAATTATTTGACTAGGAGTGCCTATGAAACCTGAAAAACCTAAAAAATTGGGTCTTAAACAGATTTACCTCAATCTTGATAAAATCCTCTTTCTATTTTTCTTGATTTTTATGATAGTGGAGTATTTGTGGGTACCATTCAATTCATGGTTGGCTAGCTTCTTATTAGATCAGACAGGTTATCTTTTTATTTCCTATAACAATGTCTTAGCCATCCTTACTCATTCTCCATTGATTAGTCTAGCTTTTTTAGCCTTGATTGTAATTAACCTTCTGGTTGCTTATTTTCAAATAGGACTCCTCTTTATTGGTGCTCGTCATCTCCTCTATAATGAAAAGCGAAGGCTAATTGAGTATATCCGCAAGGTTTTCCATGAAAGTTTTGGATTTATGAAAAAGCTAACTTGCGCTAAAGCCTTGTTTATCTTTTTCTATATAGCTATGCTGTTTCCTTTTATACGGAAAATGCTGAAGATTTATTATCTTAATAAAATCGTCATTCCAGAGTTTATCCAAGCTTATTTAGAAGATAGATATTGGATGTGGTGGCTGAGCATCCTACTTCTATCTCTTATCTTTCTCTATGTCTCTGTCAGATTGATGTTTGCCCTTCCGAAGATTGTATATGATCAGCTGACTGTTCGAGAAGCAGTGATGTTTAGCTTGGAGAAAACCAAGAAGAGAGTTACTTTTTATGCTTGGAATTTATTTTACATCTTGCTCAAAGCACATTTATTATTTTATCTTCCTTTGATTCCTTTATTATTGGCTCAAACTTTGGTAGATGATATCACTCAGAGAGAGTCTCTGATTCTTGGTATTTTGAATTTTGTCGTGATTAAAAATCTCTATTATATGGCTCTGACTTATTTTTTGGTTAAATTTGTTTCATTTTTGACAGGAAAGGAGCTGGATATGCTTCCTAGGAGAGAAAAAGATCACATCGTGCGATGGGGTGTCATGACTTGTGCCAGTCTTTTCTTTGCCTTAGAAGGTTATATTTATCTGGAGGCTCCCATGGTTCATCTACCTCAACTTATTTCTCACCGAGGGGTTTCCAATGCAAATGGGATTCAAAATACAGTAGAGTCCTTGGAAACTACAGCACAACTCAAACCAGACTTGGTGGAGACGGACGTGCAGGAAACAAAAGATGGGCAGTTTGTCATGATGCATGATGCTAACTTGAAAAATCTAGCAGGTATCAATAAAAGTCCTCAAGACTTAAACTTGGAGGAGCTTAAAGGGATTGATATTTTTGAAAATGGCTACCAGACTAAAATTTCAAGCTTTGAAGATTATCTCAGTCGAGCCAACGAACTTGGTCAAAAATTACTAATTGAAATTAAAACCAGTAAAAAAGATAGTCCAGACATGATGAACCGCTTTTTAGCCCGTTATGCTGCAATGCTCAAGATTTATGGACATCAAATCCAGTCTTTAGACTACCATGTTGTCGAAAAAGTAAGACAGTATGATGCCGAACTGCCAGTTTATTTCATCATGCCCTACAATTCTGTCTTTCCTAAAACAAGAGCGACAGGATATACTATGGAGTACTCAACCTTGGATGAATATTTTGTAAGCAAACTATGGACAACGGATCAGAAACTTTATGTCTGGACTGTCAATGATTCAGAAGCTATCAGCAAATCTCTTCACTTAGGAGTAGATGGAGTGATTACAGATGATTTGGAAAAAGTTCAGCGGGAAATAGAAGTAGCCCAAGAAGATCCAGAATATACGGATTTGCTCTTGAAAAAAGCATTGGAATTCTTTGAATTTTAGTAATAAAAAAGAGGAACGGTTGTTCCTCCCATGATAGGTAAGTATTCTTGTGAATGCTTGCTTTTTTGTGGTTGCAATCCGTTTACGAGAATTGTTTATATTGTTCTTGTTTCAATTTACTTTATAGTGCTTTGAAGTTGGAATGCTACACTATAACTTATAAAATATAGTAAAATGAACCAAAAATAGTACACAATGTGGTATAATCTTCTTATGGCATATTCAATAGATTTTCGTAAAAAAGTTCTCTCTTATTGTGAGCGAACAGGTAGTATAACAGAAGCATCACACGTTTTCCAAATCTCACGTAATACCATTTATGGCTGGTTAAAGCTAAAAGAGAAAACAGGAGAGCTAAACCACCAAGTAAAAGGAACAAAACCAAGAAAAGTTGATAGAGATAGACTTAAAAACTATCTTACTGACAATCCAGACGCTTATTTGACTGAAATAGCTTCTGAATTTGGCTGTCATCCAACTACCATCCACTATGCGCTCAAAGCTATGGGCTACACTCGAAAAAAAGAACCACACCTACTATGAACAAGAGCCAGAAAAAGTAGCCTTATTTCTTAAGAATTTTAATAGTTTAAAGCACCTAGCACCTGTTTAGATTGACGAAACAGGATTCGATACTTATTTTTATCGAGAATATGGTCGCTCATTAAAAGGTCAGTTAAGAAGAGGCAAAGTATCTGGAAGAAGATATCAGAGGATTTCTTTGGTTGCAGGTCTAACAAATGGTGAGTTAATCGCTCCAATGACTTACGAAGAGACGATGACGAGCGACTTTTTTGAAGCTTGGTTTCAGAAGTTTCTCTTACCAACATTAACCGCACCATCGGTTATTATAGTGAAATGAAATAAGAACAGGACAAATCGATCAGGACAGTAAAATCGAATTCTAACAATGTTTTAGAAGCCTATATGTACTATTCTAGTTTGAATATACCATAACTGCTCCTAGTCAACCTGCAAGTCCTGTCCCAGCTCCAAGCTCAGCTCCGACTCAAGATCCTAGAGTGGTAGCAAGCGCTTCGGCTAGCTCAACGAGCACACAAGCTCCAGCTCAAGAGCAAGTTGACAAGTCTGAACTTCGTGCCTTGAGTCAAGAGTTAGACCAACGCTTGAAAGCTTTGGCAACAGTATCTGATCCGAAAATCGATGCAACCAAGGCTGTCCTCCTAGATGCTCAAAAAGCTCCGGAAGATAGTGCCTTGACAGAGTAAGGTCTGCATACTGCAGTAGAGTCTGTGAAGACTGCCTTGGACTCTCTCAAAGATGTGATAGCAAATGCTAGAGACAGTAAGCCTGCACAGGGCAAGAAGGATGCAAAACAAGGAACGGAAGATAGTAAGGATTCAGATAAGATGACTGAAACAAACTCAGTTCCGGCAGGAGTGATTGTGGTCAGTCTACTTGCCCTCCTAGGCGTGATTGCCTTCTGGCTGATTCGCCGTAAGAAAGAGTCAGAAATCCAGCAATTAAGCACGGAATTGATCAAGGTTCTAGGACAGCTAGATGCAGAAAAAGCGGATAAAAAAGTCCTTGCCAAAGCCCAAAACCTTCTCCAAGAACCCCTTGATCTCGTGAAAGAAGAAAATGGCTCAGGAGAGACAGAAGCTAAACTAGTAGAGGAGCTTAAAGCAATCCTTGACAAACTCAAGTAAAACATGATTTATGAAATGTCAGACCTAAAAGACATTTTCGTTCACAAAATCAGCGACGAGCAATCCTTGTCGTTGCTTTTTGGCTATTTTGGGGGATAAGATCCGCCTTGACTCGCAAAAGAAAAGATTGGTCCAATAGTGCCCGATACGATTTTGTGTAGCAGAAAGCTTACAAATAAAATTGAATATAGTAAAATAGGATTAGAATTATTAAGAAAGTTGGTTCTTTATTGGAAACGATAGTATTTTTAATCTCTGTTTTTCTAGCAGGTGTTTTATCCTTTTTTTCTCCTTGTATTTTTCCTCTTCTGCCAGTCTATGCTGGGATTTTATTGGATGATCAAGAAAGTGCAAAAAGCTTTTCTTTGTTTGGGAGAAAGGTTCTCTGGTCAGGCTTGATTCGAACACTTTGCTTTATCGCTGGTATCTCTCTCATTTTCTTTATTCTAGGCTTTGGTGCTGGTTACTTTGGTCATATTCTCTATGCAAATTGGTTTCGATATGTCATGGGAGCTATTATTATCATTTTGGGTCTTCACCAGATGGAAATTTTTCATTTGAAGAAATTAGAAGTTCAAAAAAGTTTTACCTTTAAAAAATCAGATTCTAATCGTTATTGGTCAGCTTTTTTACTTGGTATTACCTTTAGCTTTGGTTGGACACCTTGTATTGGTCCAGTTTTAAGTTCTGTTTTAGCACTTGCGGCTTCTGGAGGCAATGGCGCTTGGCAAGGAGCGATTTATACTCTCATTTACACTCTGGGCATGGCCCTTCCTTTCTTGGTATTGGCACTAGCTTCAGGTCTAGTCATGCCATATTTTAGTAAAATCAAGCGTCATATGATGCTACTAAAGAAAATTGGTGGTTTCCTCATTGTTTTAATGGGAATTTTGTTACTATTAGGACAAGTAAATGTTCTAGCTGGAATTTTTGAATAAAGGAGGACAAATGAAAAAAGTAATGTTTGCTGGCTTAAGTCTCTTGTCATTAGTTGTATTGATGGCCTGTGGTGAGGAAGAAACTAAAAAGACTCAAGCAGCACAACAGCCAAAACAACAAACGACTGTACAACAAATTGCTGTTGGAAAAGATGCTCCAGACTTCACATTGCAATCCATGGATGGCAAAGAAGTTAAGTTATCTGATTTTAAGGGTAAAAAGGTTTACTTGAAGTTTTGGGCTTCATGGTGTGGTCCATGCAAGAAAAGTATGCCAGAGTTGATGGAACTAGCGGCGAAACCAGATCGTGATTTCGAAATTCTTACTGTCATTGCACCAGGAATTCAAGGTGAAAAAACTGTTGAGCAATTCCCACAATGGTTCCAGGAACAAGGATATAAGGATATCCCAGTTCTTTATGATACCAAAGCAACCACCTTCCAAGCTTATCAAATTCGAAGCATTCCTACAGAATATTTAATTGATAGCCAAGGAAAGATTGGAAAGATTCAATTTGGTGCTATCAGTAATGCGGATGCAGAAGCAGCATTTAAAGAAATGAACTAGAATCGATAAAATCTGATTACAAGATGTAGTCAGATTTTGGTAACTTCTAAAACTAACTTCCAGTTTCCCACAACTTAGCTTTTAGTATGAGAAAAACGCGTGACATCAGTGGAAATCCGTCTTAGACTAACTTCCACTGGTTTTCTTTTTCTTGATATATAAGGGTTCAAAAGCGAAAAGACTCAGAAAAAGTGCACGACAAATAGCCCTAAAACAGAGTCGTCTTAGAGTAACTTCCAGTTTTGGGAGAGAGATGGAAGTTACTTTGAGAAGTTACGGTAGTCAGATTTTTTTAGAAAAACATTTTATAAATATTCACATATCTCCTATATTTATGGTAAAATAGAATTATCAGTTTATTTTGGAGTCAAAGATGAATATATTTAGAACAAAGAATGTTAGTTTAGATAAAACAGAGATGCATAGGCATTTGAAGTTATGGGATTTGATTTTGCTGGGTATCGGAGCCATGGTAGGGACAGGCGTCTTTACAATCACAGGTACTGCAGCTGCAACACTTGCTGGCCCAGCCCTAGTGATTTCAATCGTTATTTCTGCCTTGTGTGTGGGATTATCAGCCCTCTTTTTTGCAGAATTTGCCTCGCGAGTACCCGCTACAGGAGGTGCCTATAGTTACCTCTATGCTATCTTAGGAGAATTCCCTGCCTGGTTGGCTGGTTGGTTAACCATGATGGAGTTCATGACAGCCATATCAGGCGTAGCTTCGGGTTGGGCAGCTTATTTTAAAGGCTTGCTCTCTCAATATGGGATAGCCCTTCCTCAGGCTTTAAATGGTACCTTTAATCCTCAAGCAGGGACATTTGTTGATTTATTGCCTATTCTTGTCTTGGTCTTGGTGACTTCGCTTGTTTTACTAAATGCCAAGGCAGCCTTACGCTTTAATTCGATTCTAGTTATTTTGAAATTTTCCGCTTTAGCTCTCTTTGTTTTAGTAGGAATTTGGAATATTAAGTTTGATAATTGGAGCAATTTTGCTCCTTACGGCTTTGGACAAATCTATGGAGCTAGTACTGGTATTATGGCTGGTGCGTCCTTGATGTTCTTCGGTTTTTTGGGATTTGAATCCATCTCTATGGCTGTAGATGAAGTCAAGACTCCTCAAAAAAATATTCCTAGAGGGATTGTCTTATCGCTTTCTATCGTAACCATTCTCTATGCCTTGGTGACCCTTGTTTTGACTGGTGTGGTTCACTATAGTCATTTAAATGTCGATGATGCCGTTGCCTTTGCCCTTCGTAGTGTTGGGATTAGTTGGGCAGCCAACTATGTGTCATTAGTGGCTATCTTGACCTTGATTACAGTTTGTATTTCGATGACCTATGCCCTATCGCGTATGATTTACAGTTTAGCACGTGACGGCTTAGTGCCTGCTGCCTTTAAGGAACTGACGAAGACTAGCAAGGTACCAAAGAATGCTACTATCTTGACAGGTCTAGCTTCAGCAGTAGCAGCAGGAATGTTCCCACTAGCCAGTATTGCAGCCTTTTTAAATATTTGTACCTTAGCCTACTTGATCATGCTGGCTTATGGTCTGATTCGCTTACGGAAAGAAAAAGGAATGCCCAAAGCTGGGGAATTTAAAACACCATTGGTACCTCTGTTACCAATTTTATCGATCATCATTTGTTTATCCTTCATGTTACAGTATAATATGAACACCTGGATTGCTTTCCTAGTTGCGTTGTTAGTAGGAAGTATTATTTACTTCACTTATGGCTATAAGCATTCTACCATAGAAGAATAAAGTGAAAGTCTATTGAGTTGTTGACACTCAGTAGATTTTTATATGTGAAAGAAATTTCAAATTTTTTCTAAAAATATCTTGACAGATTAAATTTTCAGGAGTAGAATATTTACTAGTTAATTAAATGGTTAAGGAGTTGTTCATGAAGAAACAAAATTTATTTTTAGTCCTGTTAAGTGTCTTTCTTTTGTGCTTGGGGGCTTGTGGTCAAAAGGAAAGTCAGACAGGAAAGGGGATGAAAATTGTGACCAGTTTTTATCCTATCTACGCTATGGTTAAGGAAGTATCTGGTGACTTGAATGATGTTCGGATGATTCAGTCAAGTAGTGGTATTCACTCCTTTGAACCTTCGGCAAATGATATCGCAGCCATCTATGATTCAGATGTCTTTGTTTACCATTCTCATACACTCGAATCTTGGGCAGGAAGTCTGGATCCAAATCTAAAAAAATCTAAAGTGAAGGTTTTAGAGGCTTCAGAGGGAATGACTTTAGACCGCGTCCCTGGACTAGAGGATGTGGAAGCAGGGGATGGAGTTGATGAAAAAACGCTCTATGACCCTCACACATGGCTAGATCCTGAAAAAGCTGGAGAAGAAGCCCAAATTATCGCTGATAAACTTTCAGAGGTGGATAGTGAGCATAAAGAGACTTATCAAAAAAATGCGCAAGCCTTTATCAAAAAAGCTCAGGAATTGACTAAGAAATTCCAACCAAAATTTGAAAAAGCGACTCAGAAAACATTTGTAACACAACATACAGCCTTTTCTTATCTAGCGAAGAGATTTGGGCTTAATCAACTTGGTATTGCAGGTATCTCTCCTGAACAAGAACCAAGTCCACGACAACTAACAGAAATTCAGGAATTTGTTAAGACCTATAAGGTTAAAACGATTTTTACAGAAAGTAACGCTTCTTCAAAAGTAGCTGAAACTCTTGTCAAATCAACAGGTGTGGGTCTTAAAACTCTGAATCCTTTAGAGGCAGACCCACAAAATGACAAGACCTATTTAGAAAATCTGGAAGAAAATATGAGTGTTCTAGCAGAAGAATTAAAGTGAGGAAAGAATGAAAATCAATAAAAAATATGTAGCAGGTTCAGTGGCAGTTCTTGCCCTAAGTGTTTGTTCCTATGAACTTGGGCGTTACCAAGCTGGTCAGGATAAGAAAGAGTCTAATCGAGTTGCTTATATAGATG
>ERZ1023277.5-NODE-5-length-224578-cov-55.185041_pt1 | contig 224578 bp, 219 predicted proteins | sample MGYA00380465_ERZ1023277 | MGnify/ENA primary metagenome ERZ1023277 (study PRJEB33173, sample SAMEA4830421) | metagenome | study: EMG produced TPA metagenomics assembly of the PRJEB25223 data set... | reverse complement strand
AAACTAAAAGGACTTAGCCCTGTGCAATACAGAACTAAATCCTTCGGATAAATTAATTGTCTAACTTTTGGGGGGCAGTACAGAAAAACCTTGATACTATGCGTTTTTTGATTGTGAAGACTTTTATCCACCTATTATACAAAGTTAAGTATCCATCACAGTTTACAATTAGCCTTCATTACTTAACCCATTCACCATTATAGTTTAAGTAGTAACCACCTACTGTGGTATTAACAGCTAAAGCACCTGAATCATAGGCATAGTACCAGTTACCATTGACTTGGAACCAGCCTGTTTTCATATCTCCATTACTTGCATTTAGATAGTACCAAGTCGAACCTTCCTGATACCAACCAGTTGCCATAGCTCCTGATGAACGGAGATAGTACCATTTGTTCCCAAGGTTTTGCCAGCCAGTTCTCATATCACCATTTTCAGCATCTAGATAGTACCAAGTTGAGCCTTCCTTATACCAGCCAGTTGCCATAGCTCCTGACGAATGGAGGTAGTACCACTTATTACCTAGATATTGCCAACCTGTTTGCATAATGCCAGTTGCTGGATCTAGATAGTACCATGGAGCTGCTTTTAGCTTCTCTTCATCATAGGTAAGAGGGTAATCCTTAACCCAACCACGTGCTAGCTCTCCAACCGCCAATCTGTTGATGCGCGAATCAAAGCCACCATCCTTCTGTAAATAATACCAATGACCCTCTTCGTAAATCCAACCAGTTTTTAAAGTATGATAACTACGCTGATCTTCAAAATAATAGACTCATTTCTCTGCTGGGCTATCATATTCTTCCCCATGATGTTTGTTGGTATTCGTAGCAGTTTTTGCTTCTAAAACTTGCTTGCCAACAAATTCTTGTAATACACCATCTTGACCAAAATAAAACCAATCTGGTCTAAGAGAAATCTCTATTCTTGGAGAAGGACCAATCGTAACCCCCTTGTGTGGAGCAGGTATATATTGCCAGCCGACAACCATCTCTCCGGATAAAGGATCAAAATAATAGTACTTCCCATCTATCACTCTCCAGTAGGTTTCTTTTAGATCCCCCTTTTTGTAGTAGGTTCTACCATTTTCTTGGACAAACTGCCATCCTTCAGAATCATCTGCAAATACTGTACTGGTCCCTAGCAAACCGAAGAAAAATGTGGCTAGTGCGACTTGCATCATTTTTTTCAAAAGCTTCATTTTATATATCCTCCAACATTAAATCCACTCACCAGATGAAGCGAAGTTATAAACTTTACCATCGATAGTTTGGCTACCTGTAACCATTGCTCCATTTGAATTGAGATAATACCATTTTCCATTTACTTTTTGCCAATCTGTAAGCATCTTACCGGAACTGTCTAAATAATACCAAGTATCATTTATCTCCTGCCAACCCGTTTGTTTATCATGTTGTCTATAATGGTACCAACTACCATTTATTTTCTTCCATCCTTCAAGAGAGTAACCTTTAAGAACCGAATAAATAAATGGCAAATTTCGTTCATTTAATTTAACTGCACTGTTAATTTGATTAGCTCCATCTCCTAAAGTATGCACTCCTACTACACGGTGACTAGCATCATAAACTGTAGATCCACTAGACCCCTCTAAAGTATCAACTTGGTAATCCAAGAACATGCCATCATCACTTAAAACTTGTTTTTTATCTGTATACATTTGATGAATTTTAAAATTATATGATGGATAGCCTGTGATAGTCACAGTTATTCCTGTCAAATTTTTTTGACTAGTAGGAAGACCCAAAGTCCCTAATTTTGCACCAATGGGCTCTTCTAGAATTAATAAAGCCAAGTCATATTCCCTTGCATCCTTAGAATTTAAATTTCTAAATTCCTTCAAATAACGAACTTCCTTTACTTTGATCTTTCCAAATAGTTCTTGACTTGGACTAACAGCCGGAAGAACATAAATATCATCCGCTTCTTTCCCATAGTCATGTCTGTAGTAGTTGTGAGCCGCTGTAATTAACACATTATCTTTAATAAAATTCGCACTTCCCCTCCCTTCTACATTCATTCCATCGGCTACTCCATAATACTTAGATAAAACCATAGCTGAAGTCGAATACGGATACTGTAAAGTATTATCAATTTTAATCAAATCATCATTACCGATAATACTTCTGATTGCTTTTGGTAGTATGAACCATACGTTGGTGAAATCTCAGATAATGAAGAATCATTAGACTCTGGACCTTTTTCTAGTGTCTCACTTACCTCATATTCTTCACCTGTACTAGAAATAACACTCAAAGCAGATACTGTCGATAACTGGCTAGCCAATAAAGTACTCGCAATAATTGAAATACCCAATTTTTTATAAACAGTTTTCTTCATTATTGTATCCTCCTAATGTAATTATAGCGTACTATTCTAAATTTCTTAATCTACTATAGAATCAAGAAATCTACCACCTTCTTTAAATACCCTCCATTATCACATAAACAGGTAAACTTTTCAATTAATGACTGCGCTTTTCAATCACGCTAGAGGTACTTACTTGCTTCTTTGATACTAAGTTCAGCCATTCTTTCCTTGTTTTTCTCAATAAAGCATGTTACCCAAGTGGGATTCGTTTTGGAGTAGTCTCGCAGAGTCCAGCCAATGGCTTTATTGATAAAAAATTCTGTTTGGTTCAAGTTATGAAGGAGAATCTTTTCCATTAATTGAGTATTGGTCTTCTCTTTTCTTAACAACTGGTGGTCAATAGCGACACGTCTCAGCCAGATATTATCTGATAGGCTCCATTTTATACTCAATGAAAATCAAAGAGCAAACTAGGAAGCTAGCCGCAGATTGCTCAAAACACTGTTTTGAGGTTGCAGATAGAGCTGACGTGGTTTGAAGAGATTTTCGAAGAATATTAAGATTATTTCTTCTAGTTCAGGGTGTTCATACACCAAACTCCCTACTACTCGATCTAGGATATCTACCGTGTCCCACAAGGATTTTGTCACGACTAACTGCTCTAGCTTAGGCAAATCGGTTTCCTTTAGATAAGACTGCATTGCTTTCAAATAGTTAGCAGCCACATATTGGTATTTTCTAGGCTCCTTTTCCCAGCAAGTGTCTGCAAAATCCCAATCGATAATCTTTGTTTTTTTCGCTTCTGGAAAATATTTTTATAGAGTTTATTTCTTTCAACCTAGAAAAGAAAATTGATGGCACATATAGGCTTCCATGGGCCTTGCTTTTTTAGAGTCTTTTGCTGCTTCTAGCTCCTCAAGTAAATCTGCTAAACTCATCTAAAACTCCTCATGCCCCACCAAATGGTGCTGAAAGGCATAGACAGCCGCCTGGGTACGATCGCTAACTTCAAGTTTGGCAAGAATGTTGGACACGTGGGTCTTGACCGTCTTGAGAGAGATAAAGAGGTCATCTGCGATGCGCTGATTTTCGTAGCCCTTGGCGATGAGTTGGAGAACATCTCGCTCACGCGCAGTCAATTCTTCATGAAGTTCCATATGATTGCGGTGGTATTCAACCTTCTTGCTAACCTCTTGCTCAATGGCCAGCTCGCCAGCAGCTACCTTACTGACGGCATGAAGCAATTCATCTGCACTAGAAGTCTTGAGCATATAGCCTTTGGCACCAGCATCTAAGACTGGCATGATTTTTTCATTGTCCAAATAAGAGGTCACAATCAAAATCTTGGCTTCAGGCCATTCTTTAAGGATTGCTAAGGTCGCGTCAATCCCATTCATCTCAGGCATGACAATATCCATGACAATGACATCTGGACGCAGTTCCAAGGCCAAGTCAATCCCTTGAGACCCGTTGGACGCCTCACCCACAACTTCTACATCGTCTTGGAGGTCAAAGTAGCTTTTCAAGCCCAATCGGACCATTTCATGGTCATCTACTAGTAAAATTTTCATCTTTACTCCTTTATCATTCCTTATCTAACAGGGGAATACGGATATCAACCGCCAGCCCTTGCTTGGGAGCTGTCAAGAGTTGAACTGTTCCAGCCATATCTTCAACCCGCTCCTTGATATTTCGCAGTCCATAACTCAAGTCGTCTAAGCTCCCTAACTGGAAACCAATCCCATTGTCCACCACCTTCAGTTGCAATTCAACATCTGTCTGATAGAGGTAGACATCTAGGCAAGATGCCTGGGCATGGCGGAGGGTATTGCTAATCAACTCTTGCAGGATACGGAAGATATGCTCCTCGATTTTCTTAGGCAATTTCGTCATATTCTGCTTGAGACTAACCCTAAGATCACTCTTGTCCTCAAGCTCTTTTAAAAGAATTTGAATCCCTTCTATCAAGCTCTTCTGCTCCAGTTCAACTGGTCGCAAATGCAAGAGCAAAACCCGCAAATCCTTCTGGGCTGTTTCTAAAATAGCTGTGACACTCTGCAACTGGGTCTGCATCTTTTCTCTATCCAATTTCAAAGCCTGCTGACTGATACCCGATAAAATCATGTGGGCCGCAAACAACTCCTGACTGACTGTATCGTGCAAATCCCGAGCAATTCGCTTCCGTTCCTTCTCGATGATTTCCTCTTCCTGAGCAAGGCTATGATTTTCAGCTTTTTGAAGAGCCTCTGTCAAAAGGTTAAGTTTACCTGATAAGGACTTGAAACTGGCATCCAAATCTGGATCTACAACCTGAACCACTTCTTGCCCTGCCAATAAACGCTTGAGATTAGCCTGCATTTTTCTTAGAGAAAGCTCTTCGATCCCTCGCCAAAACAGGGCTAAGAGACAGGTCATGGACATGCTGAAAACCAACAATAAAAAGAAAAATTTTTCTGTTTTTTCGACATCGTGCAAAAAGATAGACCAGTCAAAATCAAGTATTTCCAGCAAGCTATGGGAGAAAAAAAAGACAAACAGGAAGGAGGTGAGAGCGATAATGACATAGGCTTGTTTTTTCATCCTCTAACCACCTCAACATCACCAATCATAGTGGTCAAGAAAATCTTGACACTCTTGTTACTCTTGAGATAGTCTTTTGTTTCTTGATGATAGTGTTCATTGCGGAGGGCTCGCTTGGGCTGGTTGAAAAAAGTCAAATCCCCATAGAGACAGTTAACGCTGAGACTGACTTCCACATCTACAGGTACGATGATTTTGGTCGTTCCTACCATCTTTCTGAGGATAATGACATTGTCATGATTGGTTAAGATGACTCTCTCCAGATGAATAGTGTCCTTGCCCATGAAGCGAAAGAGATTGATATCATCAAATTGGCAAGTCTGGTAGCTTGAAAAATGATGAAGATTTCCAAACCAACGATTTTTCTCCTTCTTAACCGTCACAACCTCCTCAAAAACCAAATTGGTCTGCTCTTTTTCCTGGTTCATCATCGGGTAAAGAAGAAAGAGACTATAGATAACCGCAACAAAAATAGCTAGAATCACAAAAGGATTGAGCATAACGATGAAAAAGAAGAGAATGGTTGCCGCTACTAAAAGAAGATTATTCCCCTCTTTACCAGTGTAGTAGCGAATCAAAAGCAAAAAGAGGAATAGTATCAGCAGAAAACGCGAAAAATGCTCTGATACCATCAAAATCAGAGCTCCTGTCAGAAGACAGGCTTCGATAAATAAAAAGATTTTAAATTTTCTCATAGGTTCATCCTCTCCCTTCTATTTTATCACAATTCAAAAAAGTCACCTCAGTCTGAGGATGGAAAAAAGGCGCTGGTTACGCCTTTTTCATCTGATCATTTGCTTCTTTTAATTTTCCATAAAGAAGATAGTCTACTTTTTGTAGATCTGCTATGGTGGCACAGTTAAGGGAACACATAATCAAGCGTAGGTCTGCTTTCCAGTCTTGGACAATGCCAATCACTTCTTCAACTGTGTAGGTTTCAACCAATTCCAGAACGGTTCGTGACAATCCCACAGACTTAGCACCAAAAACCAAGCACTTAATCATATCCAGCGGATTCCGAACCCCTCCACTAACCAAGAGTTCGACCTTATCTTTCCATTCTTGGGCATTGAGAAGGGCCTGCATGGTAGACTGACCCCATTGATTGAGGTAATCACGCTGGCCACTACGACGGTTTTCGATATAGGCAAAGCTGGTGCCACCACGACCCGATAGGTCCACTGTACGAACACCGAATTCATAGGCTCTTTCGATTGTCTTGGCATCCATTCCAAAGCCCACTTCCTTGAGGACAATAGGAACGGGAATTTGCTTGCTATAATCTGCTAGATGCGATTGCCAGCTTCTAAACTTCCTTTCTCCCTCGGGCATGAGTAATTCCTGCATGACATTGACATGCACTTGCAATAGAACAGGATTCATCTCTTCTACAGTCTGAAGTCCTAACTCGACAGGTTTGTCCAATCCAATATTGGTTCCAAGGAGGAGATTGGGATGACTAGACTTGACAGAAAAAGAATCATCCGTTGGATTTTTGAGGGCTGCGCTATAAGAACCCGTTACAAATAAAATACCACAGGATTCCGCCACCTGAGCCAGCTTTTGATTGATTTCTCTTCCCTTATTACTTCCACCAGTCATGGCATTGATATAAAAAGGAAAGTCCCACTTTCGACCAGCAAACTCTGTCGAAAGATCGATTTCATCCAGATTGTAAAGAGGCAAGGAAGAATGAATCAGCTCCACCTCATCAAAGCTATTATAGGAACTTTTCTGCTCAAGGGCATAGAGGATATGCTCGTCCTTACGATTTGTCGTCATGTCCTATCCTTTCTTGATATAAGAGCTCAATCCCCAGATCGGCCCAACGATTTTTTAAGGTTTTGGTTGATTGCGCATCAAAACTCAGGGCGATGCCACAGTCACCACCACCAGCACCACTACTCTTGGCAACGGCCTGCAAATCTTGACTGGCTTCTTTCAACTGTCTAAGCAAAGGCGTGTAAATATCTGTACTCAAGCCTTCTAAAAGCTTGCTGGCTACTTCTACTTGCTCGATAACTTTTTCGGCTTTCCCCTGCTCCAAGGCTTCGACCAAAGAAACCACCGTTTCTTTTGAGGAACTTAAAAAATTTTGATTGATATTTTGCTTGATTTGCTGGACCATGTGACTCGATACAGCCACTTCCTTGGTCCATCCCACTAAGAAATCACATTCTAAAGTTGGTTTCACTTGTGAGATAAAAAATCCCCAATCACGCTCCAGAACTGTCGCCAAGTTTTCTTCTTCTAACCAAGCAGCCGCCTTCTGGCGATCAAATGACTGGTAGACAACCAAATCCTCTGCCACAATACAGGCAAGGTCGCCCATGGAACCATTGTCTCCTCGCTTGAGCAAGACAGCGCTAGTCAGCTTGAACAAGAGATTCTGATCAACCGAAAGATTATAGAGAGCCAATAAAGCCTTGACAACCAAGACAACGACGCTGCCACTAGAACCTAGACCAAACTTTTTCCCTTCTCGTTCCATTTTGCCACAGATTTTTAGGGAAAAAGGTCTTAAATTCTGACCGCGAACAGCGAGGAAGTCTCCCATCAAAGCAATCGTTTCTTGAATCAAGCTGTAGTCAGGATTAGGCCTTAAGTCCACTGCGAAATCAAACATATCTGAATAGATACGGTAGCTGTCAGAAAAAGCAATTTCAGCCCTCATATAGATGGGAATATCCTTTATCAAAGCTAACTGCCCTGGCTCTAAAATAGCATATTCACCTGCCCAATAGAGTTTTCCGCAAGTTTTAACAGCAATCATCTTGACTCAAATCCTTTGTTTTTGACACAATCAAGCGATAACGCTGACCGAAAATTTCTGATAAATGCTCCAAGTCTTTCTCCTGACAGAAGACCTTAACATTGGGACCAGCATCCATGGTAAAGTAGCAGGCCTCTCCTTTCTCACGAAGCTGGCGAACAAAGTCCATAGCCTCATAAGAGGCATCCGTCAGATAAGAAAAGGCTGGACTAGCAGTCTTTGTCGTAGCATGCATAGCCAGGGCATTTTTCTCCGTTAATTCTCCAATCTTGGCAAAATCATTTTCCTTGAGATAAATCAGCATATCCTGATAGTCCTTCTCAGACTGACGAACCCAGTCGTCGAAAGTCGTCGAGGTTTCCACACAAAGTTTCATCCCGTCACGGCTAGAGATTGGTTTTTTCTTGTCCTCTAGCACCAACATAATCATAGCTAGTTTCAAGTCTGTCTCTACAGGGTAAATTTCTCCACTATCCTTATCCCAGGCTCCTAGCGGTCCATAAAAACTCCGAGAAGAAGAGCCTGAGGCAAACTTGGCTTCCTGCGCTAACTGACTTCTATCCAATCCAAGCTTGAAATAAGCATTACAAGCCTTGACCAGGGCGGACAAACCACTAGAACTTGAGGACAGGCCCGCTGCCGTAGGCATATTGTTTTGAGTATCGATACGGACAAAGCCCTCACCAGCTGGACGATAACGGTCAATAATCTTACTCATCTTGGCATGCTCGACCTCATTTTGTAGCTGACCATTGATGTAAAATTCGTCAGCTGTTACATTGGCTGGTAAAGGCGACAAGGTCGTCTCTGTATACATATTTTCCAAAGTTAGAGAAATACTGCTAGTAGCAGGCACCATCTCTTTTTCTTTTTTCTTTCCCCAATATTTGATAATAGCAATATTTGCGTAGGAACGTACTGTTACAGGCTCTCTATCCATGTCTGAACAGCTCCTTTCTCTTCTAATCTTTCTGCTAGTTCTTGTGCGTGTGTCAAATTGGTTACCAAGGCTATGATACAACCTCCTAGCCCACCACCGCTCATCTTGGCACCCAGAGCACCATGGCTAAGAGTCGTTTCAACCAAAAAGTCTGCCTCAGGGCTACTGACTCCAATTTCTTTTAAATGTAAATGCGCTTGACTGAGGATTTGTCCCAGTCCTTCAGCATCTTTTTGTGAAATCGCAACTTCTGCTTGCTGGGTTAATTCTCCCAAGGCATGCAAAAACGGTAGGGCATCCTTGCCCTTATTTTGAACCACTTGGATGGCTTCACGAGTATGACCATAAACACCCGTATCGGCAATCACCAAATAGGCGGATAAATCCATCTCAAGTTCTGTAAATCCTACGTTCTTGATAAAGCGAATAGGTTGGTCACTAAGACAGGTCTTAGCATCCAAACCACTAGGATTCATATGGGCAATCATTTCAGCTCGATTGACCAAGATTTCTAGTACATCATGAGGCAGATCAGCCTGATAGTAGTCAAATACTGCACGAATGGCCGCTATGCTGATAGCCGCTGACGAACCCATCCCCCGTTTCTCAGGGATAGCCGAGTCAATCTCACAACGAATGCAGGCTTCTGTGATATTCAAATACTCCAGTGAGGCATAAACCGCCATGGACAAGGTATCCTCCTCATAAAGGCGCCAAGGACTCTCTGCAGGAACTACCTTACAGGTCACCTCCACCTCCAAAAGAGGCAGGGAAATGGCAGGATAACCGTAAACGACCGCATGTTCCCCTATTAAAATTATCTTACTATGTGCCTGACCGACACCAACTTTTTTTGTCATTTTTTCCTTTTACTAGACGAAAAAGCCGTCTCATTTTTTCATACAAGTATTGCTTCTCTCCTATCTATTTTATTATATTTTCACAAAAAAAGCGATTGTTTCCATTCACAATCGCTTTTCCCATTATAGGGATATATTTCCATCATTTTATTATTTAAACGATTTCTAGCATATCCTATTCTTCTCGTTTTTTAGGAAATACGGTCAAAGCACCTAGGAGAGATAAGCCACCTAGAGCTACCAACCATTCATCTTGTTGACTACCTGTCTGAGGTAGTTCATCCCGCTTGTGCACTTCAGTACTTCCTTGATCCCAATTCTCTGAAGGAGTTGGGGTTGGTTGCGGTTCTGGCTTAGGCTCCGGCTTAGGCTCTGGTTTTGGCTCCGGCTTAGGCTCCGGTTTTGGTTCTGGCTTAGGCTCTGGTTTCGGTTCTGGCTTAGGAGTCGGTGCGTTAGCCACGAATACCCATGTTCCTACAAACTCTACATCTGCTTTATTTACTTGTTTATTTTCTGCATCGTATTTTTTAAATACCCATTTCCCATCATTTTCTGTATCAACATACTCTGTTTTTGTTGGTTGAATTGTTGTTACATTTGATTTATCTACATAACGGTTTTGGTCTGTTGGTTTATAGTTTTCGATTGCTGCTGGCAATGTCTTACCTGGTGTCCCACTTTCAAATTTGTAGGTTACACCGTATTTATTAGCCACGAATACCCATGTTCCTACAAACTCTACATCTGCTTTATTTACTTGTTTATTTTCTGCATCGTATTTTTTAAATACCCATTTCCCATCATTTTCTGTATCAACATACTCTGTTTTTGTTGGTTGAATTGTTGTTACATTTGATTTATCTACATAACGGTTTTGGTCTGTTGGTTTATAGTTTTCGATTGCTGCTGGCAATGTCTTACCTGGTGTCCCACTTTCAAATTTGTAGGTTACACCGTATTTATTAGCCACGAATACCCATGTTCCTATAAATTCTACATCTGCTTTATTTACTGCTTTACTTTCTGCATCGTATTTTTTAAATACCCATTTTCCATCATTTTCTGTATCAACATACTCTGTTTTTGTTGGCTGAATTGTTGTTACATTTGATTTATCTACATAACGGTTTTGGTCTATTGGTTTATAGTTTTCGATTGCTGCTGGTAATGTCTTACCTGGTGTCCCACTTTCAAATTTGTAGGTTACACCGTATTTATTAGCCACGAATACCCATGTTCCTATAAACTCTACATCTGCTTTATTTACCTGTTTATTTTCAGCATCGTAACTCTTGAATACCCATTTACCATCGTTTTCTGCATCTACGTACTCTTTAGTTGTTGGCTGAATTGTTGTTACATTTGATTTATCTACATAACGGTTTTGGTCTGTTGGTTTATAGTTTTCGATTGCTGCTGGCAATGTCTTACCTGGTGTCCCACTTTCAAATTTGTAGGTTACACCGTATTTTTTAGCCTCGAATATCCATGTTCCTATAAACTCTACATCTGCCTTATTTACTGCTTTATTTTCAGCATCGTAGCTCTTGAATACCCATTTACCATCGTTTTCTGCATCTACGTACTCTTTAGTTGTCGGTTGTGTTGGTGTTACATTTGCTTTATCTGCATAACGATTTTGGTCTGTTGGTTTATAGCCTTCGATTGCTGCTGGCAATGTCTTACCCGGGGTTCCACTTTCAAATTTGTATGTTACACCGTATTTATTAGCTTCAAATACCCATGTTCCTATAAACTCTACATTTGCTGCATTTACTACTTTATTTTCTGCATCGTAACTTTTGAATACCCATTTACCATCTTCTTCTTCAACTTTGTACTCTGTTGTAGTTGGTTTAATAGCATTTACATTAGCTGTATTTTCATACGTTTTTGGGTCTGTTGGTTTATAGCCTTCTATTGCTGCTGGTAACGCTTTATCTTTAGTTCCACTTATGAACTTATATTTTGCTGTATAAGGATGAACATAACCTAGCTCTAAAACATTAGCTGCTACTTTGTTGATAGGTAAATTTCTAGCTAAAGTAAAGAAAAACAAGCTACCTGCACTAGGGCGAACATTACCTTCAACAGTACCTGTTACTTTTAGTACTTTTTTACCATTCGAATCTGCTAACTCTTTGGCTTTATCTTGTGCAATACGAATAACCATCTTATTGATTTCTTCGTCACTCTTACCAGGGAATAATTTTTTAAGTTCTGTTGATGAAAGAGTTTTAAGTGTCATATTACGCATAATAGTTTCAGCGATAGTCTTACCTTCATCTGGTTTTATTGCACTTTCAGCGATACGTTCATTACGTTCACCTTCTGGTCTATTACTATCCTTGTCGTTTAAAGATCTAAGAATCATCCTAAATGTAATATTATTGTAACCTTTAGTCTCAACACCAAATGTAATTTTAGGATCTGTATTACTAACTAATGAATTAAAGCTATTTTTGTCATTTCCTAAATTTTTTTCAGATGTTGAATACACATTCAAGATTTCTTTCTTCCCATCCTTAATTCCAAGAGCATATAAAGGTCTCCATGAATAACCATTAAATTCTGCATATAGTTTTTCCGGAACAACTAAATCCTCGTCTAAATTCACATTCAAGTCTACATATGTGTAAGTCTTTGTAGTTTCATCTATTTTAAATTTATTATTTTTGTATGTGTTTGATAAAACAGGACCCGCTCCTCTTGCATCAGGATTTCTATATACAGTCATAGCTGTAGTATCATCCATTTCAAACTCAGCTTTTAGAACCACTTCGTTCACTTTTGTAGTATCATTATTTTCCGGGTTATACTTATCAATGATAGTACGTGTATTATTTTCATCTTCTGTTGCTTTGCTCAACTTAGTATTTGGTAATACAGCATCCGATTCTACCTTAGTATCAATTTTAACTTTGTTAGCATTAATTTTGAATCTATCTAACCCATTGAAAAGAATCATATTTCTTCTACTATCCGTTGGGACAGGCTCTTCGTTCTCGGTAAAGCTTGTGTAAACACCATATAGCTTTGAATCAGGTTTTAAACCATTTGGAAAGGCTGTTGCTAATGTATCTTCTGGTGAAAATAATCTAGCTCCTTCTGCGATTTTCCCATTTACTGAAGGTTTGTCAGACCAACCAAGAAAAGTATTGGCAGTACTAGAGTTAACTAATGGTCTTCCTAACTTATCTTCTCCCGTCTTATATGTCTTATCTATATCTTCTCTAATAGTAGGATCATTTGCATCTACATTCCACTGTTTCATAAGTGTTACTGTACCAGCATAATTAGGCTTAGTAGTTGTTTCACCTGTCCCCGATTCAGGAGAAGTAGCACTTCTATCTGTACCTGATGCAGGAGGAGTACTATTTCCACCTGTACTTTCTGTGCCACTAGGAGTAGCTGTTGTATTTTCTGTCGCTGGTTGGTCAGTAGCTGTTGAATCTGTAGCTGATGTAATAGTACTATTTCCACTTGTACTTCCTGTACCACTTGTTGTGCTTTCTTCTGATGGTGAAGTAACTGTTGTGCTTCCTCCTGGTCCATCCGCTTGAACAGTCGCCACACCAGTTGCAAAAAACAACACCGAAGCCACTGCTACACTAGCTACTCCCAAATGATGTTTTCTAATAGAATAGCGTAAAACTTTTTTCCCGTTTTCTTCACATTTTCTTGACTTAAAGTTCATTTTCAACCTCATTTCTTTTTTACAAATGGGTACTTATACCCCCCCCCCTTAAATATTTAAGTATTTAAAGAAGGTTCGATTTTTAAGCCTAAAATTGTAATTGTTATGGTGCTTTCAAAAAAACACTTGATATTACACTAACATTATATACCTTTTTATAAAACATGTCATGTAAAACTGGGCAAAAACTCAATTTTGTTAAAAATAAGTAAATAAGTAAATCTTTCCACAATAAACCGCATATTATCAAGTTTTTGCCAATTTTTTTGACGCCTGATAATATGCGGGTTTCTGATTTTAAAAACTTTTTATCCAGTATCACTTCGTGAAGCTGCACTCTTACTTAAAATTTATCTCAAATTACAAAATACTATCATTATTTATCGAACCCATTCGCCATTATAATTGACAGAATAACCATCTACGTTCGTATTCACTGCCAAAGCACCTGAGCTATAAGCGTAGTACCATTTACTCCCGACCTGGAACCAACCAGTCACCATAGCTCCTGATGAACGGAGGTAGTACCACTTATTATCAAGGTATTTCCAACCAGTTTGCATATCACCATTTGGCTGGTCTAAATAATACCAAGTTGAGCCGTCTTGATACCAACCAGTTGCCATTGCACCTGATGAACGGAGGTAGTACCACTTGTTACCAAAATATTGCCAACCAGTTTGCATAATACCAGTTGTTGGATCTAGATAATACCATGGAGCAGCTTTTAGCTTATCTTCATCATATGTAAGAGGAAAATCCTTAACCCAACCACGTGCTAGCTCCCCAACAGTCAATCTGTTGATGCGAGAATCAAAGCCACCATCCTTCTGTAAATAATACCAATGCCCTTCGTCAGAAATCCAGCCGGTTTTTAAAGTATGATAGCTACGCTGATCTTCAAAATAATAAACTCGTTTCTCTGCTGGACTATCATATTGTTCCCCATGATGCTTGTTGATATTTGCAGCTGTTTTTGCTTCTAAAACTTGCTTACCAACAAATTCTTGTAGCACCCCATCTTGACCAAAGTAAAACCAATCTGGTCTAAAAGCAATATCTTGCCTTATAGAAGAACCAATCGTAACCCCTTCGTGTGGAGCAGGTATATATTGCCAGCCGACAACCATCTCTCCAGATAAAGGATCAAAATAATAGTACTTACCATCAATCACTCGCCAGTAGGTTTCTTTGAGTTCCCCCTTCTTGTAGTAGGTTCTACCATTTTCTTGGACAAATTTCCAACCTTCTGAATCAGCATCATCCGCCAGTACTGCACTTGTTGCTAGCAAACCGAAGAAAAAGACTGCTAATGCGATTTGCATCAATTTTTTTATTGTTTTCATTAGACCTATCCTCCATAACTGATTGTAGCAAATACAAAACTGCATGTCAATATATAAAAACTCCTCAAAAAAAGCAGTTACACAACTGCAACTGCTTTTCTATTCTTGCATGGTGTAACCAACACCACGCACGGTTTTAATGTAGCTTTTTTGACCTTTTACATCAAGCTTGCTACGTAGATAGCGGATGTAGACATCCACGATATTAGTCTCTGTCGCACTTTCGTACTTCCAAACACTTTCCAATAACTGCTCACGAGTCAAGACTTTCTTGCTTCCCATGAGAGTTGCCAAAAGGTCATACTCACGACGCGTCAGAGCAATCATCTCCTCGCCACGATAAACGGTATGATGTTCTACATCCATACGCAGATTGCGGTAAGAAGTTGGAACCTTCATCTGACTACAGTGTTGGTCGATAAAGTCCCGGCCTCGGAAAATCGCTGAAATACGAGCTACCAAATTCTCAATAATAACTGGCTTATAGATGTAAGAAACGGCAAAGCGTTGGATTGTCTCGAGCTGGTCTTGCAATTCTTCTCGATGATCCAAGACCATGATGACTGAAGCTGGCTTAGTTCGACTCAGCTTATCTGCAAAATCCTGGGCTGTCATATCCCCCAGATGAGCATTCAATAAAATCAAGTCATAGTCTGTCTGAAGAGCCATGGAGAGGGCTTTTTGCCCCTCCTCAACCTGATCAACTCGGTATTGCTCTTTTTGGAGTTCCAAACTTAAAAAATGAGCTAGATTTCGTTCTTTCTCAAGTAATAAAATCCGTTTCCCCATGGCAGACCTACTTATTTTTCGTCATACCAAGAGTAGTGGAATGTTCCTTCTTTGTCTTTACGTTGGTAAGTGTGGGCACCAAAGTAGTCACGTTGCGCTTGGATCAAGTTAGCTGGAAGGTCAGCTGAACGGTAGCTATCAAAGTAAGTAATAGCTGCTGAGAAAGTTGGGACTGGTACACCAGCTTGAACAGCAAGAGCTACGATGTCACGCACTGCTTGTTGGTACTTAGCAGTAACATCCAAGAAGTACTCATCCAAAAGAAGGTTGGCAAGGTCTGCATCACGGTTGTAAGCATCTGTAATCTTTTGCAAGAAACGAGAACGGATGATACAGCCATCACGCCAGATAGATGCGATGTCCGCAAATGGCAAGTTCCAGTTGTTTTCTTTAGAAGCTACACGCAATTGCGCAAAACCTTGTGCATATGAAATGATTTTTGAGAAGTAAAGGGCTTGACGGATCTTTTCAATCAACTCAGCCTTGTCTCCTTCAAATTTGAAGTCAGCTGGTTTTGGAAGAACCTTGCTAGCATGTACACGTTCTTCTTTGTAAGTTGAAATGTAGCGGGCAAATACTGACTCAGTAATTAGTGACAATGGCACACCAAGGTCAAGTGATGATTGGCTAGTCCATTTACCAGTTCCCTTGTTACCTGCAGCATCAAGGATGTAGTCTACGATTGGTCCATCTTGGCCTTCATCGTCTTTACGGCTCAAGATATCAGCTGTGATTTCGATCAAGTAGCTGTCCAATTCTCCCTTATTCCACTCAGTAAAGATTTCAGCCATATCCTCTGCAGAAAGGCCTAGCAAGTGTTGCATCAAGTCATAGCTTTCTGCGATCAATTGCATATCACCATACTCGATACCATTGTGAACCATTTTCACATAGTGACCAGCTCCGTCAGGACCGATGTAAGTCACACATGGTTTGCCATCTTCTGGTGCTTTAGCTGAGATTTCTTCAAGAACATCCGCAACCAATTCATAGGCTTCTTTTTGTCCACCAGGCATGATAGAAGGACCTTCAAGGGCACCTTTTTCACCACCAGAAACCCCAGTACCGATAAAGTTGATACCTGAGTTTGCCAATTCTTCATTACGACGGATGGTATCTTTGTAGAAAGTATTTCCACCGTCAATCAAGATATCACCCTTGTCAAGGTGTGGAAGAAGGGCTTGGATAGTAGCATCTGTACCAGGTCCAGCTTGAACCATGAGCATGATACGGCGAGGTTTTTCGATTGAGTTTACAAAACTTTCAACGTCATAGCTTGGTACAAAGTTCTTTTCAGGATGGCAAGCAATTACATCTTCCGTTTTTTCTTTACTACGGTTGTAAATAGCAACTGTGTAACCACGAGATTCAATATTAAGGGCAAGGTTACGACCCATTACGGCCATACCAACAACACCAAAGTTAGCTTTTGTCATTTGACACTCCTCTTGTTTGATTTGTTTTATTTTATCATTTTTACTTTTGAAAAGAAAGAATTTTGTAACGACTGCTTAGTAGTCCAAGTCATCCGCATGACCAGCGCCATTTCCGACAAAGTAGCCTGTCTTACAGTTAAGGGTAAAGAGATAGGTTCCATCTGGCTTATAGAGGTTGTAATAACCATTGCCGTTAACGATATTGACACGTTCAAGGATATATTGGTCTCCAGTGATATAGCCACGTGAACGTGAAGTCGCTAGAATTTGTTCCAAGACACCATCCGCAAAATCCCAGGCAGAGTTATTACTGTCATCAATAGCAGACTGATTATAGGCAACACGACTGGCACTTCTTTGAACAGCAACCCCTGCACTCGAGAGACCCATATTGACTTCACTGCGACTACTTCTAGTCTCATTTGAACTACTTGGTTTTGGCTCACTAGTCGTATTTGAACTTGCTTGACTTGAACTTGAGCTGCTAGTTTGACTTGAACTTGAGCTAGAAGTACTTGTTTGCTGGCTCTTACCAAGACTGATAGCCTTATCTAGCACTTTATCAAGCTCCGTATTTCCAGTTTTAATATCCGTAAATTTAGCATCCGATTTGGCTTTGGCATTGGTATCCAACACACCATCCACAATAGCTGGTTTCTCAAATTGAGCATTGACATCTTGAATAGCCTTGATTTGCGTTGCTAGACTATCATATTTAGATTTGGCAAGCGTATGTTCACGACTACCTTCCAGCTTATCAAGTAAAGTCTTGAGTTGACTCAGTTTATCAAACTGGCTATTTTTCAAAGCCGTTTTATTGCTATTTGTGTAAAAGGCGTCATAAAGTGTATTAAAATCATCCACATCCGACTGATTGGCTGTAGTTGATTGAGAAGTTTCAATTTCCTTGGTCGAACGAGCCACTTGACGATAGACATAATAAGCACTGACACAAATAATTACTGATACAAGCGCCAAAACGGTCAAAATAAAGCCTTTTTTACTTTTCTTTTCTGAGTCCTCTTGATCCAGACGAGAAAGGTTTTGCTCCTCTTCCACTTCTTCAGTCATTTCTGTTGGATTTTCATCCTCTAGCAATAGAGGATCCAAGCCTTGCTCCTCATCGTCCAGAGGCAAGGGTAGTAAGATGTCTTCAGAAGATGGAACTTCCTCCGAAGAAGCTTCTGACTTCTCAACAGCCTCACGCATCTCTTGAATTAAATCATCCAGACTCTGAGTTTCAACGAACTCCTCTTTTTTGTATTGACGAGTCGCAAACTTATCCGCCTCAATTTCATCTCTGTGTTGCTTAACATACTTGTCCAAAATGGAATCCTCAGGCAAGACTCCTGCTTCCACTTCTTCATTTTTACGAATAGCTTGACCAACTGTTAGCTCTTTTGCTTCATCAAAATCAAATTGCGGTTCTTGACCTTCTTTTTTTTGACGATTTCGTCTTTTTTTACTCATGAGTATCCCTTTCTATTTTACCTCTTGCCGTTTGACACGCTGACCAAAATATTGATACAGATCCACTTTCAAGGTTCCGTTGTATAACTTACGCTTCTTATCTGCTTGGCTACCATACTTGCTTTCAAAAGCTTCATCACTAGTCAGGATAAATTTGCTCCAAGTTTTCAGCGGTGCAAATACTTGCCCCATCTCAGCATAGAGCTTAGTCACCCCTGCATCATCTGACAAACGTTCACCATAAGGCGGATTGGAAATGATTACTCCATTGATTTTATCGGAACGTAAATCCTGCACGCGCATCTGCTTAAAAGTAATGTCTCCTGCAACACCAGCTGCCTGAGCATTGGCCTTAGCAATTTCCACCATGCGAGCATCAATATCACAGCCCATGATATCCAGCTCAAGCTCACGGTCTACTTTTTTAGCTGCTTCTGTGCGCACTTCTTGAATCAAGCGATCGCTGATCCAGTTCCATTCCTCAAATGCAAAAGAGCGACGAAGACCTGGCGCCATCTTTCTAGCAATCATAACTGCCTCAATACAGAAAGTCCCCGAACCACAGGTCGGATCAATCAAAGACTTGTCTGGATACCAGTTAGAAAGTTGTAAAATGGCTGCTGCCATATTTTCCTTGATAGGAGCGCCACCTTTTTCGGTACGATAACCACGTTTAAAGAGGCTAGACCCGGTCGTATCAATCATGACAGTTGCCACATCTTTGAGAATAGAGACTTCAATCTTAAACTCTGGGCCATTCTCCATCAGAGGAACCCCTTCTGGGCGAGCATAGTGTTTCTGCAATTTCTTGACAACAGCTTTCTTAGAAATAGCCTGAACACTGGGATCATTGTGAAGTTTGGACTTAACACATTTAGCTTTTGAAATCGGGAACCGAGCTCCAAGTGGTAAATAATTTTCCCAATCTAAAGCGAAAACTCCCTGAAATAGCTCTTCAAAAGTCTTAGCTGGGAACGTTCCTACGATAATTTTGATACGATCTGCTGCCCGAAGCCAAAGGTTGGTTTCGATAATAGCTCTCACGTCTCCTTGAAAACGAACACGTCCATTTTCAACCTGACAATCGTAGCCCAACTCTCGCACTTCACGACCAACGACAGCCTCAAGCCCTGCTGCCACAGTTGCAATTAAATTAAATTCTTTTTTCATGTTACAGTCTTGCAAGACCTTTCTATATGTCCACTTTAAAAAATGAGGTTGAGAAAATTTCTCAGCCCCAACCTATATGCAATTTTCTATAAGCCATGTTTTGTTCCAGAAGTGACTAGGACCACTTCCTTCGATAATCATCTGTCTACCACTAACAGCTCTAGCTGATAGCAGTCAGAATACTACGTTCGTTTCCGCGTACTCCATGCCCCGACCAAAATTTGGGTTGCTAGCTTGAGGGGTTTACCGCGTTCCACTCTCTCTGTTTCCAGAAAGACTCCGTCACTGTGGCACTTTCAAGCCTACTCTGGCCTATCCAAGGACTTAGCCATTTCAACTGCCGTAACGATTTCTCGTCCCTAGGCTTATGGTTTCGCCTAGCACAAACACTACAGGCATCACAGCCTGTGCTAGCATGGACTTTCCTCATGAGAAACAATTCTCCTCACGCGATTATCCAAAAATTGCACATCTCAAATAACTACTTAAAAATCTGAGTTATCTAAAATTTGTTTACCAAAAACTTCTTTTTCCAATCTATTCAGGCGTTTCAAAATATCAAAATTCGTCATAGAACTTGTAATTGCCGCTTCAAGGGGTTCTGCTTGAACTGGTGAAGGTTTCGGTTTACGAGTTAATTCTTCCTTCAAATCCGCAATTTCCTGACGAAGTGACTTGACCAAGGCAGCATAGGTTTCATAGTCCTTGATGACATCGTCTAAAAACTCGTCAACTTCTACTTTATTATAGCCACGGACCTCACGTCCAAACTCTTGTTCAAAAATATCTTTCGCTGAAAAAATAATACTTGCCATGTCTCTCTCCATTCTCGCTTGCTAGTATTATTATATAAAAAAAGGCAAACAAAAATCAAGGTCAAAGCTTCAATTTTCGGAAAAATTTTCAGCAAGTTCATTTAATTCATCAAATGTTAATCTCTTTATAAAATAGTCCTCTTGATTTTTCATCTTTTGGTAAAAATAAGCTAGTTTTGTTTCATTTTCTTCATCATAAAAAAGATAGGAACTAGTCGTGTTTTCCAGCAAAAACTGCTGATAATCTCTTAACTGCCCCTTGTGTTCATAACGAGGATAAGCATATTTGACAAAGTCTACCTGCTTAAAGCGACTCAGTTTCATCTGATTGCCTTCATTCCAATTTTCCCCATGGGTTTCAAAAGCAAAAATGGTGGCCAACTGGAAACCGTATTCGGTTTTCATCTCCTGAGCAACCTCTAAAACCCAATATTCAAAACCCAAACTTCCTGTAAACACAAGCCAAGACACCCCATCTGCTGCCATAGCCTCTAAATCTTTACGTATCGCTTTTTTAATCAATTTAAGACGAGGATCCTTATCAGAAAATAAACCCAAATCAAAAGCAGAATAGCCTAAAACCAAAGCTGTAGCCATTTTTAACCCTTTCTGTGCAAATTATGGTATAATAAAGTGATGTTATTGTACCAATAAGGAGAATTATGGTCAACTATCCACATAAAGTTTCATCACAAAAAAGACAAAAATCTCTTTCTCAACCCAAAAATTTCGCAAATCGAGGAATGTCTTTTGAAAAGATGATCAATGCTACCAACGACTACTATTTGTCTCAGGGCTTGGCTGTCATACATAAGAAACCAACTCCTATTCAAATCGTACAAGTGGACTATCCACAACGAAGTCGTGCCAAGATTGTTGAAGCCTATTTTCGACAAGCTTCAACGACGGACTATTCTGGCGTTTATAATGGATATTACATCGACTTTGAAGTCAAGGAAACAAAACAAAAACGTGCGATTCCGATGAAAAATTTTCATCCACATCAGATTCAGCATATGGAACAAGTCCTTGCCCAACAAGGAATCTGCTTTGTCCTTCTTCACTTTTCTTCTCAGCAAGAAACCTACTTATTGCCGGCATTCGATTTGATTCGCTTCTATCATCAAGATAAGGGACAAAAATCAATGCCACTTGAATATATTCGAGAATATGGATATGAAATCAAGGCTGGTGCCTTCCCTCAAATTCCTTATCTCAATGTTATCAAAGAACATTTATTAGGTGGTAAAACAAGATGAACAAACCAACGATTCTGCGCCTAATCAAGTATCTGAGCATTAGCTTCTTAAGCTTGGTTATCGCAGCCATTGTCTTAGGCGGAGGAGTTTTTTTCTACTACGTTAGCAAGGCTCCTAGCCTATCCGAGAGTAAACTAGTTGCAACAACTTCTAGTAAAATCTACGACAATAAAAATCAACTCATTGCTGACTTGGGTTCTGAACGCCGCGTCAATGCCCAAGCTAATGATATTCCCACAGATTTGGTTAAGGCAATCGTTTCTATCGAAGACCATCGCTTCTTCGACCACAGGGGGATTGATACCATCCGTATCCTAGGAGCTTTCTTGCGCAATCTGCAAAGCAATTCCCTCCAAGGTGGATCAACTCTCACCCAACAGTTGATTAAGTTGACTTACTTTTCAACTTCGACTTCCGACCAGACTATTTCTCGTAAGGCTCAGGAAGCTTGGTTAGCGATTCAGTTAGAACAAAAAGCAACCAAGCAAGAAATCTTGACCTACTATATAAATAAGGTCTACATGTCTAATGGGAACTATGGAATGCAGACAGCAGCTCAAAACTACTATGGTAAAGACCTCAATAATTTAAGTTTACCTCAGTTAGCCTTGCTGGCTGGAATGCCTCAGGCACCAAACCAATATGACCCCTATTCACATCCAGAAGCAGCCCAAGACCGCCGAAACTTGGTCTTATCTGAAATGAAAAATCAAGGCTACATCTCTGCTGAACAGTATGAGAAAGCAGTCAATACACCAATTACTGATGGACTACAAAGTCTCAAATCAGCAAGTAATTACCCTGCTTACATGGATAATTACCTCAAGGAAGTCATCAATCAAGTTGAAGAAGAAACAGGCTATAACCTGCTCACAACTGGGATGGATGTCTACACAAATGTAGACCAAGAAGCTCAAAAACATCTGTGGGATATTTACAATACAGACGAATACGTTGCCTATCCAGACGATGAATTGCAAGTCGCTTCTACCATTGTTGATGTTTCTAACGGTAAAGTCATTGCCCAGCTAGGAGCACGCCATCAGTCAAGTAATGTTTCCTTCGGAATTAACCAAGCAGTAGAAACAAACCGCGACTGGGGATCAACTATGAAACCGATCACAGACTATGCTCCTGCCTTGGAGTACGGTGTCTACGATTCAACTGCTACTATCGTTCACGATGAGCCCTATAACTACCCTGGGACAAATACCCCTGTTTATAACTGGGATAGGGGCTACTTTGGCAACATCACCTTGCAATACGCCCTGCAACAATCGCGAAACGTCCCAGCCGTGGAAACTCTAAACAAGGTCGGACTCAACCGCGCCAAGACTTTCCTAAATGGTCTCGGAATCGACTACCCAAGTATTCACTACTCAAATGCCATTTCAAGTAACACAACCGAATCAGACAAAAAATATGGAGCAAGTAGTGAAAAGATGGCTGCTGCTTACGCTGCCTTTGCAAATGGTGGAACTTACTATAAACCAATGTATATCCATAAAGTCGTCTTTAGTGATGGGAGTGAAAAAGAGTTCTCTAATGTCGGAACTCGTGCCATGAAAGAAACGACAGCCTATATGATGACCGACATGATGAAAACAGTCTTGACTTATGGAACTGGACGAAATGCCTATCTTGCTTGGCTCCCTCAGGCTGGTAAAACAGGAACCTCTAACTATACAGACGAGGAAATTGAAAACCACATCAAGACCTCTCAATTTGTAGCACCTGATGAACTATTTGCTGGCTATACGCGTAAATATTCAATGGCTGTATGGACAGGCTATTCTAACCGTCTGACACCACTTGTAGGCAATGGCCTTACGGTCGCTGCCAAAGTTTACCGCTCTATGATGACCTACCTGTCTGAAGGAAGCAATCCAGAAGATTGGAATATACCAGAGGGGCTCTACAGAAATGGAGAATTCGTATTTAAAAATGGTGCTCGTTCTACGTGGAACTCACCTGCTCCACAACAACCCCCATCAACTGAAAGTTCAAGCTCATCATCAGATAGTTCAACTTCACAGTCTAGCTCAACCACTCCAAGCACAAATAATAGTACGACTACCAATCCTAACAATAATACGCAACAATCAAATACAACCCCTGATCAACAAAATCAGAATCCTCAACCAGCACAACCATAACATTTATCACCCAGATTTTTCTGGGTGATTTTGTCATAGCACTATTGTATTTATGTGCTTAACAAAAGTCTGAGAAGACATCTTCTCAGACTTTTTCTGTACTATAAACCTCATTGGAAAAGATAGAGACTGCTTCCGTAATCTTGTTAAGAGGTTTTACTAAATACTAGTCTTTCTTCGTTTTTACTACAAAGAGAGCAGATAGGGCTAGGCTAACACCTGCTAGGAAGAGGGCTGTGTCAGATTGACTCTCACCTGTTGCTGGCAAGATTTGTTCAGGTGTTTCTGGTCTAGCTATTTCTTGCTTATAATCTGGCGTCTTACCTTGATCGGAAGCTAAAGAGCTAAGTTTAAACTCAGGTTTCTCTACAGTTGGAGCATCTGGTTTCGTAGCAGAATCTTTTAATTGGTTGAGATAATCTGCAAAGTATTCCACCATTCTTTCCGTCAAGAGATGGTTATCCGTCGCATATTTCATGCTTGCCTGAACGCTAGCTACTTCCTCTTGATTGTCTTTGTCTGTTAATTTCTGAGCCTTAGCCAAAGCTGCTTCATAGCCTGACAAGTCAAGAGGTGTTTCTGCTACCTGTGGACGAGTAAAGATAAGTTCCGCTGCAGATTGGTATTTATCGCCACCATCTCCGTATGTCTTGGTACCAGTAAGGACAATTTTCTTAGCCTTGATTGTCTTACCAAAATCAATGTCTTTTGACTTATTGTTATCTGGCCAATCAGTTGCAGTAAAGGTATGCTCCTTGCCAGACTCATCTGTCACAACAAGTTTCACATCACGCAAGTTACCATTTGAACCTGATCCACGTGGAACATAACGAAGTCCAGTGATTTCAGTTGCTTCTTTCAAGGCCATGGTTGCAGGCTTGCCTACATCTCCTCCGCCCCATGATGTATGCCATAAACTAGATAAGTTTCCATCAAAGGCATTTGCAAGACCTTCTTGAGCCTGAGCTGGCGCATCCAAACTTGCAAAGTCTTCTGCTACCAAAGCCGTTTTCTTCTGAACCAAAGCATTCTTCAAGGCTTCAATCTTGGCAATCTCTGCACGCGCTTCTTCCACACTGATATCATCATCGGCCTGACTGAGGTTAAAGACCGCCTCTTTCAAAGCATCCATAGACTCTTTGGTGTAGTTAGTCATGGCAACCGTTGGCAAGTAGTTCTTCAGAGCATTTTCTGTCAACATCTTACCTGTTAGGGTAATTTCTTCGATTTGAAGATTATCCATCATGAAGTCGTTATAACCACGGAAGTTGGCATTTCCACCAGAATCACCACGAGTATTACTTGCATTTCCAGTTGAGTAGATACCTACCCAAGTATCCCCTGTTTCTGCACCTGTCACGAGGAAGGTTGCCTTCTTGGCTTTCTTAGAATCTGTCCAAGTATTTGGCAATTCATGCATTTCCAAGTTGCTTGCTTGAGTACCACGACGACCTGACTGGAATTCTCCCTTACCGACTACAAAAGCATATGTATTGTCTGAACCTGCTTCGTATTCAAAGGTTACACGGTAGGTCTTACCTGCTTCAAAACGGAAGTTTTGCGGAATAGTTTGGTAAACCAAGTTACGACGGCTCACTAGTCCATTTGTCTTGAGTGACCAATTTCCTTCGATAACATCATCGACTTTCTTACCATTCCAACCACGTTGTGTATATGGATCGTGTTTTTCAGACAAGTGAGTGCGGTTATCTTCAACACCTTCGACACCACCCACTACAAATGGGAAGATACCCTGAGCAACATTTTCAAAGTCTTGCTTGAAGGTGCCTTTACCTGTATCATGCTTGTCTCCGTACATGCTTGAATTGTTTTCAAAGGTACGAATTTCATCAAAGTAAGTTGCTTGATCACTAGCTTCACGACTCAATGTCAGAGTAACATTTGAGACGTCCGATCCAGTTGTAAAGAAGGCGTACATGTTTTGGAAGTAACTTGTATCGTCAACTGTAGCATTGTCACGACGTGTATTGTGGGCGTAGGCCTTAACATAGTTGAGCGCGAGAGACTTATTGGTATAAGTAGTCACTTCTTTTTCACCAGTATTCACAGTGATACTTGCCTTGGCATTACTACGGTTATCTACACCAACATAAACGGCATACTTGGTATTTGGTTTCAAGCCAGTTAATTTCTGAGTGAGACTAACTTTTTCTTTGTTTCCTTGAATACGAAGCATATCGTTTGCCCCTTGAGACTTGACAATTTCTGCCTTAGAAGCATCGCCTGAAATGGTCCAATGTTTCAAGGTACCGCTATTAAATCCTTGGTCATAGATGTGCATGCCTTCACTCCATGACATTTCAGGATTAGTTTGTTTCGAACGATAGAGAACATATGGTTGATTTGCTAGAAGATCTAGGGTAATTTTACCATCTTTTACAGTTAGTTCTTGCTCTTCTGTCTTACCTTGGTCAGTTAGCTTGTAAAGGTAAACCTTGCTCTTTGCCCAATCGCTTGGAAGGGTCCAAGTTGTTGCACCGGCCTGCGTATTGAAGTAGTACATCTTTTCCTTATCAGTAGAAAGTTTCTTACCATTTGCATCCCAGTTCCAAGGAGTCAAGTAAGCTGAACCATCTTGGATGACACGTCCGTTGAGAGTTACTGTACGTTCGCGATATTGTGGGCTATTGACATCATTTGACTTACGAGTTACAACTACTTTATTATTGTCAGCATCTACCAATTCCACTCGCATTTCTGGAGTCCATTTATAGGTGCTACCGTTATCGGTCATAGTCACCGGTGTACCATTTTCCCATTTACTTACAGTGAAGTGTTGGAAGTACTTAGTCATGACGTCATGGGCAAATAAGTTGGTTACATAGCCATTGTAGTCACTTCTTCCTTGCCAGCCTTCAAAGTCTTTCATGCTGTAGCCACCTAGCAGTGGATAGTTGGCTGCACCACCATAACTTCTGTAGTCCCCAACCCAAGCATCTTTTTGGTGGTTACGGATAAAGCGGGTGATGGCACTGTTGATACCTTTATTGGTGTAGCCACCGTAGGTCAAGTCAGCTGCCCAGTGATGGAAGGTAGAGTCGTACTCACCACCATGGCCCCACTCGATCGCAAAGCGCCAGCCTTGTTTGTTAATTTCTTTAGCAAGAACGTGGGTAGCCCAGGCACCGTTATCACCTGATTGACCATTACCCCAAACGTCCACATAGATAAAGTCGAGACCGTCACCAAGTTTTTTCTTCAAATCTTCCCAACGTGCCAAACGACCATGAGCTAGGTCATAGGCAGCATCAATGTTGATACCTTGATCTAGCCAGTTCCAACCATAGCTATAGCTTCCATCTGGATTCTTACGGAGAATTTTTTCATTGAAGTATTTAGACTCAGGATAAGTTTCTGAAGCGTTAACATGGATACCTAGATGAGCTCCATATTTCTTAGCCTTCTCAATTAGGGTCTTGAAGTCTTCGACACCACCGATACGCTTACCAATATCAGCATAGTTCAAGTGACCAGAGTCATGACCTTCGCTACCATATCCTTTAAGGAGAACACCTTGCCCAAGACCATCTGTGTGGAGATTGATTTTCTTGATACCATCCAAGGTCATAAGGAATGGGTTTTGTGCTTGAGAACCAAAGTTCATCGCGATACGGTAAGCTGTGATATCCTTAACTTTTTCCCAACCTTGAGGGTTGTTCATAATGCTACGATAAGCAATGGCACCATCTTGCCAATCAACTTTCTTGTCTGCATTGGCATCTTCAGTGATAACAACCTTAGCACTTGGAAGTTCCTTCGTGTATTCTGGGAAAACAATACCCTTATAAGCTTTTTCCCATTGCCATTCAGAGCTGTGGATTCCTACATAGTTGGCATTTCCGACTGTTTCTTTATAAGCTGTCAAACGAGTCCAGTCATTCGAACCACCACCATAGCTGTTTTGAGAGTTACTCCAAACACCAGCAGCAAGCTTATCTGTAGAAACAAATCCATACATGTAACCCTTAGCTAGGTCTTTCATTGGATTGGTTACATCGATATGATCATCTCCGCTGACATGCGTATTGTTTGACATGGTTGCCCCATCAAACTTAGCACCAGTTTGATCACTAGAAACAGAGACTAAAGCATTGCCGAGGAAACTAATAGAAGAAAGTAGTTTTCTTTCGTCATCAATCTTTTGACCTGGAGTGACTTGATTGTGGTTGACAATCTTGGTCACATCAAAGTGCAATTGATTGTCCACAACTTGCAAGCGTACTGTCATTTCCGCATTGATTAAGTGAGCATCATCGCGAAGCTTCATCAAGTACTCTGCTGTTGTCTCATTGATTTTCTTATAAGTGACTTCAGGGGTGATTCGGTGGTTATTGATAAAGACTTGGTTGAACTGTTGCACCTGTCCTGGCAAAGTATGCCCGTTCAAGCTGTATTCCTTGACACGAGGGAAGGCTTGGTCAATCACTGCTTTGAGGACCTTAGACTGAATCGTGTCATAAGTCACCTTGCTATCATCAACTTCAGGACCTGTTTCTTTTTCAGCAGGGGTATCCTCTGTTTTTACCCCCTCTTGGTTATCCGTTTTAACGCTAACAACTGTTCGCTCATCGTCATAAGAGCCCGCCTTGAGAAGAATCTTCTTCTCATTTTTAAGATGGTCATTGACCGCAGCTGGTAGAGTCACTGTGTCAAAGAGATTGACATCGTTATTGCTGGCATTTAGCTGACCGTCTGACTTGAGAGTGATAGAGAGACGGTTTGTTGATCCTGTTTCAGGAGCAGCAACACGACTACCTCTATACCAAGTGCTAGTTGTTGGAGATTTATACTCCCAGAACCAGCCATCCTTGTCATAACCGACAAAAACATTATTCTTGATATCTTTAAATTTCAAGAAGACACCAAAGCGTGATTTGCCCTTTTCAGAATCATCTTTGAAGGTTAAATCAACAGTTGCATTTCCATTGGCATCAACGGTCAAGCCCTTCTTTTCAAACAGGGCTGGTTTACCTGCGTTATCATTTTGAGCAGTTGAGGATAATTGGTTGTAGCGGACACCTTTTTCTTCTCGGATAGTGACTGTTCCCTGTTGTTCTTTTTTCTCTACCGTTTGCCATTCAGGGGTTACCGTCTTAGGTGTTTCAGGTTTAGCAGCTGCAGGTTTATCCTCTTTTGGTTTTTCTTCAGCCGGTTTTTCTTTTTCAAGTGCTAATAGTTCTTCTTCTGTCTTAGGTCCATCTGTAACTTCTGGAGAACCTTGGTCTTCTCCCACCTTAGGCGCTTCAAAATCACGCCCATCATTCTCTTTTGCTGTTGCAAGAGCAGTAGCTAAATCAGCTGGTAAATTCGCCGTGGAACCAGACTGCACGCTATCTGCAAGAACCGGACTTGTCCCAAAGAATGCAGCTCCAATCATAACAGAAGCAACACCTAATGAAAATTTCCGAATACTATATTTACAACGTTTTTCAAATAATCCTTTATTCATAAACTTCTAAATCCTTTCATTTTTGAGCAAGCGTTTACATTTCCTTTTTAAAAAATACTCCTTCCTCTGAAAGTGCAATGCTTAACCCTGATAAATAAAAAATAATTATACTTTTAATATAACAAATAATAGCTGAGAAAGCAATAGGAAACAAGTAAAATTAACAAAAATTTTCTCTATTCTGACAAAAAGAGGCTCCAACTTTTGAGGGTCAGTACATTTAGAATCTTTCTTTACAAATGTAAAAAAGGATTCAGCATTCAAGAGAAATACTAAATCCTTTCTTATATTTTGCAACAGTTATTTCACATGTTTTGCGAGATCTTCTTGAGCCTTTTTATTAGACTCTTCTTTTTCTTTCATCCATTTTTCCTGAGCTTTTTGGTATTCATCTACAGTGACTGCCTTGTCTTGAAGTTCCAAGTATTTATACAAGACTGGTTCACTTGTACCTTTATTTCCTGACAATGCAAATGGTATTGTAAATGGTACCATCTTAGACAAAATTGGACGCCCTGTACGAGATGTAGTTGGAATAATCAAAGCACTATCTGTCAACCAAGCTTGGGCTGCAGCGTATTTATCATAGCGTTTAGCAACATCTGTAGCCTCATCACCAGCCTCAGTAACCAATTTTTCGTAGTCATATAGACCTACTTTTTTAGCAGCTACATTATCTTCCCCTGAGTCAAACCCTAAATATGTTTTAGTACTTTCTCCTACAGATGGTTTGATGATATCAAGGTAGGTTGATGGATCGGCAAAGTCTGGACCCCAACCGACATTATCTGATAAATCCCAGTCTTCGCCAGCAGCATTTTCAGCAAAATATGTAATATTGTTTACTTCGTCTTTTTGTAGTTGTTGGATATCAATAATGACATTATCAGCTCCTAAAGTTGCTTCCAAGGATTGTTTCATAGATTGGACGCGCTGAACTTTTGTAGTTGCTGTTTGGTCAACTGGCATATCCAAATGAATTGGGAATGTCACACCTTCTGCTTGTAAGGCTGATTTAGCTTTAGCAAATTCAGCCTTGGCTTTTTCTGGATTGTAAAGACCATCCTGAGAATCTGCAAGATTAACATCCTTCCATTCATCCCCATAAGTAACCAATTTCTCTTTGACCATATCGCCAAAGTTTTTACCATCTGCTTGAACAAATGTTGGTGGAACAAAGATATTACGTAAGATTTTGCTTGCTCCAGTTTGTCCATTCAACTGAGAGGCATAGGCTGTACGATCAAAACCAAAGGCAATAGCCTGACGGAAATCCTTGTTTAAGAGAGCCTTTTTAGTCGATGCCTTTTGTTCGTCGCTGGTCTTAGATGTGTATTTATAGGACTGACGGTCAATATTTGTACCAACTAGATACGTAATAGAGTCTTGTTGAGTATAGACAATATTGTCCTTCATACTCTTCTCAAGCTCTGCGAAACTTGCACTTGTTGGATAGAGACGAGCTGCTGTAAGGCTACCATCTTTAAAGTTTTCTGCAGGTTTGCTGGTATCTTGACCATCCCAGAATGACAATTTAACTTTGTCAATATGCACATTGTCCTTATCCCAGTAGTTCGGATTTTTCGCAAATTCAACAGAAGATTTGGTCACAATGGATTTCAACAAATAAGGTCCATTATACAAGAGACTACTTGGATCCGTAGCTTTGGCAAAATCATCCCCTTTTGAGTTCAAAAACTCTTCATTAACTGGCGCAAGCACACCCATGGTTGTTTTTGAGTTCCAAAAACTTTCAGGTTTGTTCAAAGTGTACTGAACTGTCTGATCATCCAGAGCCTTAATTCCTACTTGTGAGAAATCTTTGATTTCCCCTTTTACATAGGCATCCAACCCTTTGATTGATTCTTGAACAAGGTAAAGAGCATCTGATTTTTTATCAGCAGCATATTTTAGTCCTGTTACAAAGTCTTGAGCTTTGACTGCCGCGTATTCTTCACCTTCAGAAGTATACCATTTTGCATCCTTACGGATAGTATAAGTGTAAGTCAATCCATCCTTGGATACAGACCAATCCTCAGCCATAGACGGCACAAAGTTCCCGTAGCGATCATTTTCTAGCAAACCATCAACCACGTTACTGGTAATATTTGCTGTCGCAGCCTTAGCAGTTGTCAAATAGTTGAGGTTATCAGGGTCTGTCTCATAAATGTATGAGAATGTCTTCTCACCTTTAGTGCTTGAACCTGATCCAGAGCATGCAGCTAAAGTAGTCGCCGCCAATAATGTCACGCCCGCAAGGGCAAATAGTTTTGAACTTTTCATCATTTTCTCCTTTAAAACTTTCTCTCCATTATAGACTCTTTTCAGAAAGATGTCAACAGAATTTTCAGAATTTTTGAAAATTATTTTTCAAACAACATCTTTGCAAAAAATATGAATATCATTTAAAAATCCCTCAACTATATCACATAGTCAAGGAATTAACCTATATATTTAAGCTAAGTTAAACAATGAGAGAGTACTATACCACTTCCTGGATATTTTCTTTTATATTACAATTAAACTAGATAAGGTGCAAAATACTATAAGTTATTTTATTTGTCTCCTCAGTATATAGGATAAAATATTTAACTGTAAGAATTACAGGATAGCTTATAGTGCATAATCACTGATATTGTATTTTCTAGTTAACTAACCAAGAATATTTTGGAAATACTTTTTTAAATAGCAATGTAAAGACTAATCCCAAAAATAAAGTGAAAACAAATCTAATTAAAAATATAATAATTATACCAAATGAAGTAAACATAAATCTATCACTTACAAAATAAGAAATACTTAATATAAAATAGTTTAAAGTATCAGAAAAAATATATATCCCTAAACCATTAATCAAAATGAGATTAAGTAGTTTACTATCTAAAATTTTAGTTTTATTACTTAAAAAGTACGAAATATTGTAACAAATAAGTGAGCCTAAAATAGCTAATAAGTCAACAAAAAATCGACTCAATACTTTAAAATCGCTTTTAAATAGAAAATTTAAAACCACCAAAAATATAAATAACACAAAGAATAAAAGGCTAATCCATTTGTGATTTTCCAAAAAAATATTATACTTCCTTCTTTTAGATTCGAACAAAAATCCCATGGAAAACCAAAAAAGAAACTGCAATGGTGCACTTACTAACGTTATATGAATCAAGAAACTCAGTACATGTATAATATATAAGGACAAGTATACAAATATAGAAGTATCTCTTCTTAAACAATAAAAACTAATTATAAAGATAATAAATAATGCATACAAATACCATAAGTGAGAATTTCCTAATAACAAGAATTGACCAGTTATAGCTCTCCAAAATGAAACACCATTGTAGTAGTTTGATATATATTTTAATGGCAAACTATATAATAAAGTAAAAACAAAAAATGGCAATATTAATCTTTTAAACTTACTAGTTAATAATTTCTCAATCTTATTCCATCGATCTTTTTTTATTTGAATAGAGAAAAATACACCCGATATAGCCATAAATAATGGCATATGAAAATAATAGATAATTTCCATAAATTTACCAAGTATCTTATATAGAGTAAATGCTGAATGACTATTTAAATATTGTTGATAATCCATTCCACCATAATTGCTCGATATTTTATAATACGCACTATGACTTAACACAACTAAAATAATAGCCATAATTTTTAAAATATCATATTCTTTTATCTTTTTCACATTAAATCTCGCTCCTCTAATTGTAGTTTTTCTTTATAGAAAAGATATAAGGTCATTAAACTTGACCTTAATGTAATTGACTACTTTCCTAACTCACTTAATACGACTTCTAAGGCACGTTCAATGACCACATGCATGTCGTAGTATTTATAATCGGCCAAACGTCCGCAGAAAATCACCTTATCATTCTGTGCTGCTTCTTCTTGATATTTAGCAAACATAGCATTGTTTCTCTCATCATTGATTGGATAATAAGGTTCATCTCCGCGTTTCCAATCAGCTGGGTATTCACGAGTAATGACCGTTTTAGCTTGCGTACCATACTCAAAGTGTTTATGCTCAATAATACGAGTATAAGGAATCTCACGCTCCGTATAGTTCACTACAGCATTTCCTTGATAATTTTCCTCGTCCAAAATTTCATGATCAAAGCGAAGGCTACGGTATTCTAACTCTCCATGCTTGTAGTCAAAATACTGGTCGATCATCCCTGTGAAGACAACTTTTTCAGCTGATGCTTCTAACTCTTCACGATGAGTAAAGAAATCAACACCAAGCTCAACTTCAACGTCTTTAAGCATATTTTCGATGATGACATTGTAACCACCAATAGGAATTCCTTGGTAACGGTCGTTAAAATAGTTATTATCAAATGTTAAACGAACTGGAAGACGTTTAATGATAAATGGAGGAAGTTCCGTTGCTGAGCGTCCCCACTGCTTTTCAGTATAACCCTTGATTAATTTTTCATAGACATCTGGACCGATCAACTTGATAGCCTGTTCTTCCAAGTTTTTAGGTTCAATGTCCTTCATGTGAGCCGTTTGCTCAGCAATCTTATCTTTGACCTCTTGAGGAGTTTTTGTCCCCCACATAGCATAGAAAGTATTCATATTGAAAGGCAGATTATAAAGGCTACCCTTGTAATTTGCTACAGGCGAGTTGATGTAGTTGTTAAATTCAGCAAATTGATTAACATAATCCCAGACTTTTTTATTAGAAGTATGGAAGATATGTGCACCATATTTATGAACATTAACACCTTCTACATTCTCACAATAGATATTCCCACCAATGTGATCACGCTTGTCAATCACTTTTACTTTTTTACCGCGTTTTGTAGCTTCGTGTGCGAAGATTGCTCCAGACAAACCAGCACCGACGATAAGATAATCATACATAGTTAACTCCATTATTTTTTAATAATATGTTTTAATTCTTTGATATCTACCACTTTCAGAGATAGAATTGCAAGAAGATAAATGATTCCACCAAGCACTGCAAATACTATAACATTTATAGTTGGCGAAAATTGTATAAGTGTTTTTGAACCTAGCAGAATGCCATACATGATAGCTGATGCTAGGACTATTTTTGTCAAAGATCCGATAATTGGAACTTCTTTTAGGTATCTACGGGTAAAGTATAATTGTATCGCCCATACTAACGCCTCTGTCGAAACAGAAACAATGGCTGCTCCTATATATCCAAGTTTAGGAAGGAATAGTAAGTTCAAACCTACACTGACAATTGCGGGAGCTGTTGTTGAAATCATGAACTCTTTATTTTGATTGTGAGGTATCAGTATCTGAGTTCCCATGATATTGGTCCAACCGATAAAGAACATACGGAAGCTCATAATGGCAATTGCATAACGTGCATCCTGAAAATCCTGCCCAAGGAAAAACTGAACAAAATCATCATTGACGATTAAAATTCCTGCCATCATTGGGAAAATCACTAAATTATAAATGAGGAAGGATATTTCATGCATCTTATTGACTGCTCTATGATTTCCTGTTGCTAATAAGTTAGCTACTCGAGGCAACATAACACTTCCCAAGGAAGTTACCAAGGTCAAAAGTATATTTACCAACTTTAGAGCCTGATCATAAATCCCTACATCTTTTGTAGAAGCCAATGCTCCAAGCATGGTACGATCTAAGGTAACATACAAAGAGATTGCTACTTGAGGAAGAAATAATAATATGACGGGCTTCAAATGAGGCTTAGCATATTCTAAATCAAAATGAGGTCTATCAATAAACTCACGAGCAGGCAACCACATACTTAGTTGCCCCAAGAGTTCAAATATGGTTAGCAAAAAAACATAGAGATATAGGTCATTTGCAGATTTGACAAAGAGGAAGATTGAAATGACTCCAACAAGCTTGACCGTGATATTTCGAACAGTAATCTTTCGAAAATCTTCCAACCCTTGAAAGAGCCAGGAAATGTCTAAACCTTTTGAAACTAAACTCAAGCCTAGAATGTAGGCTACCGGATTTTGCATAAAGGGAAGGATCAGACAAAGAAGAACATATAAGGCCAGAGAAAGAACTGTTGCCCCTAATTGTAGAGAGTAGATTCCCCAAAAGTTTTTTTGAATTTCCTCGCGATGCCCTGAAATGACCTTAGTCCCATAGTTAGCAACTCCCAGCGTCGCTAAGAGGATAAAGTAGGTGACAATGGAATTAAAGTATCCATACGTCCCTAAATCATCCGAAGAAAAGACCCGTGTTACATAGGGAGTCGTAATGATTGGGAGTATAATCACTAATAACTGATAAGAAAGATTATAGGCGTAGTTTTTTAGTACTTTCATACCTGCACTCTCCTATTGAACATCATCTTAAGCAGAATACTTAATCGATTCATAAATACCCTCAGAAGAAATTGATGCTTTATTTTGCTCTCTGGCATATTTCATCAAAATCCCTTCTCTTGAAATTCTTTTTCTAGACTGTTTGCTTTTCTTTTAACTAGATTTTTAATAACAAGGTTAAAAAGATACTTCGTTTTATAATTGACATAAAGTAAATTTGAAGTCTTTGTTTTTGTTTCAAATTTAAATTTGAATCCACTTTTTTCAGAATATGAAAACAGTTCATATACCTTGTCAAGTTCCTCATTCATAACATACAAAATATTTTGCTTATTAACCAGATACTGCAAAGAGTCACTGACAACCTTTTCTAATTCTGGCTTTTGTGTATAACTCTCTTTATATAAGTCTAAGATTCGTTTCGTTACTCTCTCATGATGATCTGCTCTCTTTCTCATTATATCAATATTCATACTCTGATCAGCTCTTCCCAATAAGTACTGATAAATATCCAACTTAAAATAAATATAATTTTCTACAAATTGGAGGGGGAGCATTGTATACTCTTGGTCGACATAAAATGTATTTTCACTAATCGTAATAGCATTATCCTTCAAGATACTTGTTTTATAGACCAGGGCATGCATAGGTGTCCACTTGCTAGGAATACCTCTTGTCTCTTGATTTGGAATTAGATAAGAAGAGAATTCTTTAAAAATAGTGCTATTATTATATACATGTTGCTCTGTATAGTCAGAAATCACTAAATCAGTGTTAATCTCTCTTAACTTATCCAATAAGCTTTCAAATTCTTGAACATTGATCCAATCATCCCCATCAATGACCTTAAAATATTTTCCATTAGCTTCTTTAATCCCGCGATTAATAGTTGAGCCATGGCCCCCATTTTCTTTTGTGATAATTCTTAAATCTAAAGTGCTACCTTCCATTAAATCCTTAACAACTTGTACAGAATTATCAGTACTTCCGTCATTAATGATTAACACTTCAAAATCACTGTAATAAGCAGGATTTACAGCTTTAAATGATTCTATGCATTTACCAATATAGTTTTCAATATTATAGGTTGGCACAGTAATCGTCAGTATTTTATTAGACATTTTCCCCCCCAGATACTTCTTCTATCAAATCTATCCACTGATGTATAATTCGGTCTTTATTAAATTTTTTAATGTTATCTTTTGCATGAGATGAAAAACGATTTCTTAGCTCCTTATCATTCATTAGTTCTAATAATCTATTAGACATCGCTTCTACATCATAACACTCAACCAGATAGCCATTAACTCCATCTTCAACAATTTCGTTCGGTCCTGTCGGACAACTAAAGCTAGCTATAGGAAGATTGTATTGTTGTGCTTCCAGCAGGACTAAAGGTAGACCTTCATAGCGAGAAGTCATGACATAAATCCCTTTATCTCCATAAATCAAATCTTGATTTTTTTCGAGTCCTTTTATGACTAACCTATCCTGTAAATCATTTTCGTTGATTAAATCTCTGATTTTATCTACTTCATCTTGATTGCCGGAACCGTAGATTTCCCAAGTCCAGTCAGCCCTTTTCTCTAACACTTTTTTCGCGACTTGAATGAGATAATCATAGCCTTTTTGATAATCAAAACGGCCAACAGTCACAATTTTAGTTGATTTTTTATTATAAGATACATCTGAAAGAGCAGCCTCTTTCCAATTATAGATGTAGCAAATTCTTTCCTCAGGAACACCGTATTTTTTTATATAATTTTCACGGTCTTCTTGAGTGAGAGTGATAATCTTGTCTGCCAACTTTGTCCCAACATATCTTTGGAATTTCTGAGAAAATTCTCTATTATCCGTAATCGAATTGGTATGATCACACAAAACTACTTTAGTTTGAGTTCCTATTCCTGCCAAAGATAAAAATACATTAGCAGATATCCCTATCCCAAAACCAACCTCTATTTCATTATCTATGAAATATTTTCTTAACATTTTTGAGATTTTTAGAATATTCTTAGACAAGCGTACTCTATGGTCAAAAAAATTGGAGTATCTTACTTGAGAATTGATTTTAAAGAACAGGTCCGATTGCTTTGTTGTAATTCCAATTAAATGAACTTCATACTTTTTTGTAAGTTCGTTTGCCAAAGATACAGCAACTCGCTCACCGCCACCAGAATCATCCAAGATCCATTTCACAATACATATTTTTTTCCCAATTTCTATCCTACCCTTCACTCTGCATCACCTACTGATATAAGTTCTATATTATGTGCTACTCTATCTTCTACTGATGGTAATTTCATGTAATCACCGTAGATTTCGTTTAAATATTCCTTGTACTTTGTCGGACAGTTTATCATCGTATCCTCAAAAATAAGAGAAACAGGTTCTTTAAAATACTCTCTCGGAACTATTTCTCTCTCCCTATATCTACCTAGAACATTACCGACGTAACGAGAAGTTTTAAAATCATATTTTTGAATAACTTTATGCAGATTTTCTACCAATGTATCCTTAGGAAGTACTTTTTGGATTCTTAGCATTTTCGATATTTTAACTATAAGATTCTCCACAGTGCCACGGTCTTTATCTTCAAGCTGGTCTAAAACTGATATTTTACAAAGCATTCTTTGAAACAATAGCCTAAAACTATGCAATTTAGCTGCAAAAAATCCTTTTTCTGGATAACCATCTAGAGGAAAAATGTCAATAAACACATTGCTTTCCGAATTCGCAATTTTAACAATAACATTTTTATCTACTAACTGAGTTATATCAAGATTAAGTGGATTATTAACTATTTTTAAATTACTTGGTAACAGGTTTGGGGCTAGTATTTTAAACTTTTCATAATCTTCTCTTGGCATACCGATATCAATATCGTCATCCCAAGGTATGAATCCTTTATGACGTACCGCGCCCAACAAGGTCCCACCTAGAGCATAGTAGGTCAGGTTATTTTCTTCACAAATATTAGTCAAAACCTTAAGTAATTCTAATTCTTTAGATTGAATCTTATATAACTTTGTATCTTCTTCCATTTACTATTCTCCACCTTTTTTAGATAAATTACCAATTTGCATAGCTTTCAACTATTTTTTATACTTAAAAACAATATTTTGTTTTATTATCCAGACTAAAATGGCACTAGTTATTAAAAAACGTAAAAAACCAACTGTTAATATACTTTCAAAAAATCGATTTGAAAAAATCAACATTATAACATCATTAAACAAATAAGCATAGATAAATAACTTATAATCAAATAAATATTTTTTTGCACAATATTCTGTACCCAATATCCTACTATAAGTTGGAACAAAATATAATGCAATTACAGATACTAATGGAATAATGCCGAAATAAGTGAAGTCATAAAAAAACGTATAAAAAGTTGTAAAGACATTCCCTGTAGGCAATCCATTGGTACTCTTCACAAAAGAATCACTACCAATAATACTTTTAATATTAAAATCTATCAAGTGTAGTTTACTATACAAGAATTTATAAAAGCCATAAAAAGTCTGTTCTCCCCAATATACTGAATCACTTCTATACGGATCATGTCCAGCAATAAAATTGTTAAAATTTAATAACGGAGCGCCAATGTACTTGAATAGTTCTCGATTAAGAGCTTCAATAATCCCATCTTGACCTACTCCACCGGAACGCCCCGTTGCATTTAAATAAAGTACAAATAGAGGAGCAACTGCCACTACAACAATAAGGACCTTAAAAGCAAAGCGAGAACTCAATTTACTAAGTCCTTTATTACGCAGTAGTAAAATATAAAAAACAACTAATATAAAAGTCAAAATTTTAAACAAGGACCCTCTACTACCAGTCATAAAAATTTGAATTGCAAATAAACAAGGAACTAGGAGTTGAAATTTATCTATTCTTCTTGTTGCCACATAATTGTGACAAATAATGTATATAATCACGTAAGAAATAGGAGATATGAAGCTATTAAACACTCTATAAAAAAACGGAGACCTGACCCCCAATCCGACTAAGTCTTCAGTAAAAAACTTTACTAATTGGTCATAGTTATTAATTATTTGCGAGAAACTTCCACGACCGCCAACATAAGCGCTGAATAAAGCTTGTTCGTATCGATAAAAGAAAATAAGATTTAAAATCTGAATAATAATTATTGTAAAAATTAGACTTTTACTGACATATAGATATTTTAATTTATTCTTAAAGGTGAAAGTATTAGTCTTAAATATTTTCTTTGATAATACTGTTATTATTGTAAAAACGAGCATTGAAATCGTCACAATAAAAACTGTACCTCCATTGAACTCAATAGCATACTCTTGAGCATTTAAAATGCAAAACAGTGTTGCTATCAAAAAAGTAAAGTTAAAGATAATTGTTGGGTGAAAATAATCTCCTCTTACAAAAGCATAATTTATAATAAAAAATAATAATAATAAATAAAATAATATATAAAGCATCTACATTCCTTCAAGTATTAATACTCTTAACTACAAAATGTTTATTTACTAAACATATAGAATTCGGAGTATATAATTTAATAAGTGCTCTTAAAAACTCTGTCCATACTTCTTTCCAAAAAATTTAGCCATTAAAAAAGATTTTCCTTTTTCAAACAAATGCACTCTCTCCATGTACATAAATGGTACCTCTTTAGGCGTTATTCCTTTTTTACATAACCAAACATTAAACAACAACTCACTAACTCGCCCGAATAAACGTGACTCAAATGGAGTATAGTCGATCAAGTCCATCTGTTCGTACATAGTATCCAGAATAGAAAAAAGCCACGGTAAATAATCATCTAATAGTTCTTTTTTCATGATAAACATATTGAACATATAACCTCTTCTTTGTTTCATCACTTTATCAAAGGATGAAAGATACTCTGAACTATTTTGCTCAATAATTTTCCTAGCAAGATCCAGATGTTCTCCATTAAGGGTATGGGCATAATGTGAATAAAGAGTTTCAATATAATACTTTCGCTTCTTTGGAACTATTATGTCAGATTTCTCTAATAATATTTCAACATTAGATCGAGACAAAATGACGTCATCCATATTGACATTTTCATTATACCCTTGAGATTTATTTGTAAAATAACGACGGTAATGAACTAAACCTAAGTAATTATAATCAAGATTCTTCCATGCCCAATAAAGTCCCGTCAACTCACAATAATATGGATTTAGAGAGGATATATTATCGCCAGTATTATCACCGATAAAACCAATATCTGATTTACCGTCTCTCCCAACATGTATTGGAAGGTAAAGACTACTGTCTTGAGGCATTTTAACCTCTTTATGTGTTGCCACAATGATTTTTACATCTATCAATCTACTTCGCTCCATCTCTCATAAATACTACTTTAACTGTCTTCAATAAAATTTCAATATCTTTCCAGATTGTCCAACCATCAATATAGGCCACATCTAATTTGACAACTTCATCGAAATTCTTGATCTCACTTCGTCCGCTGACCTGCCATAAACCTGTTATGCCAGGTTTAAAACTTAGTCGGCGTTTTTGTTCTGGGGTATAGTGCTCATACTCGTCCACTGTTGGTGGCCGTGTGCCAACCAAACTCATATCTCCCTTTAGAACATTATAAAACTGTGGTAGCTCGTCCAAGCTAGTCTTCCGTATAAAACAACCAATTTTCGTGATACGAGGATCATCGTCCACCTTAAACATTCCACCTTGCATGGTATTTTGTTCCATGAGTTCTCTTTTTTTCGCCTCGGCATCTACACACATAGAGCGAAACTTATAAAAAGTGAACTGACGACCATTTTTTCCTATACGCGTCTGAGCAAAAATAGCAGATCCCCCATCCTTTCGAATCAAAGGAACCAGTACAATACTGACTAAACCACATAGTATCAGCCCTACCAATGCACCCACGATATCAATAATCCGCTTAGCAATTACATGACTAGTCTTATAAAATGTTGTAGAAAAAGTCACAACGTTTAACCCTGCCATCTCACGAATTTGCTTGTTACGTGCCAAACTACGATCAAAAGCATTTAGATTGACTATTACATCAATTCCCATCGTTTCAAACTGAGAGACAAGCTCTCCAATATTGTATTTTTCACTTGGAAGATTGATAAAGACTTCATCGACCACCTCATGAGTCGCAAAGTTTACTATCTCCCCCTCTGCTACTACCTTTAAACAATCATGCTGAAAATCTGGTTTATCTAAGACACTGACGGCTACCAACTTCCCAACAACCTCATTTGATTCTATTAATCTATCCAGTACCTTTTCGACACGAGAAGTTGCTGTAAGTAGGAGAATCTTCTTACTTCCTTTAAAGTTGGGATAAGCCCGCTTCCAATACCACTTGATAAATAGGTTTAGCACATAGACTAAGAGAGCATGTAATGTGAGGAAGTAAATCATGCCTCGTCTGGAAATACTAAATCGATCCTCTAAGAAAAAATTAGAAATACTAATCGCTAGTGCAAAGAATAGGATATATTTCAATGTCTGGACAAGTTCAATCAAATATCTCCTTTTAAAGAAATCCTGTCCATAATCACTGATATAAAAGACAAAATAATGGAGGATATAAAGTGCAATAGCTGTTGTTGAAACAATCTCCGTTTCTCTCACAGCACTAAGTAGATAAGTCAATAAAATAACAAGAAAACTCTGGATTATGGCCAATGAAGACCTTAATATTTTTCCATTCATCTCTATCCCCCGACCTATTTTTTATTTTTCCCGTAATCTCCATAATTTCCATAAGAACCGTATTTGTCTACTGAAGTATCGAATTTATTCAACACAATTCCCAAAAACGGCTTTCCTGTGTGTTCCAACTGTTCTTTTGCTTTTTGAATATCCCGACGATTTATTTCACCTGCCTCCGTCACTAAAATAGAAGCATCGCAGTTTCGCGTAATAATAGCCGCATCAATCACGACACCAACAGGAGCAGTATCTACAATGATGTAGTCAAAATATTTACGCAAGGTTTCAAGCATTGTAGTGAAATTCTTACTTTGAAGAAGAGCTGTCGGATTCGGTGACACAGAGCCAGCCTGAATTACAAAGAGATTTTCGATATTGGTATCACAAAGCCCTTGTGATAGGTCTGTAGTTCCTGATAAAAATTCTGTCAGGCCTGTAATCTTATTCCTTGCTTTAAAGACACCTAACATAACAGAATTGCGAATATCTCCATCAATCAGCAGCGTTTTGTAACCTGCACGCGCAAAAGCCCAAGCGATATTGGCGGAAGTCGTTGATTTTCCTTCTCCTATTTTCACAGAAGTGATAGAAAATACTTTCAAACCATCTCCACTTAACTGTAGGTTCGTGCACAAAGCGTTATAATATTCCTCTGCCTTTTTTACAGAATCCAATTTTGCCTGTGAGATTTCTAATGTTGGCATAACTTCCTCCTATTTTATTTTATCAAAATCTGGAACGAGCCCTAAAAGTGGAATTTTCAGTACATCTTCAACATCTTCAGGACGTTTCACACGGGTGTCGAGCAACTCAATCAAAAGAACAGCAATTACTGTTACGACTGCTCCTCCAAGAAAACCAAACAAGGAATTGCGTCGAACATTTGGAGAAGAGGGAGTTGTAGCTGGTCGCGCTTCTTCAAGTGTCGTTACATCAGATACTCGCGTTACAGCGACGATCTTTTCTGCAGCAACTTCTCGTAGAAAATTAGCGATACGACTGGCTTCCTCTGGCTGTTTATCCTTGACAGAGATTGAGACGATACGAGTGTCAGCTGGTACAGTCACTTGAACTTTGCTGGCTAACGTTTTTGCTGGCATATCCAACTTCAAATTTGTCACTACTTTTTCCAATACATCCTGCGAAAGGACAATCTCACGGTAGTCTTTTACCAGATAAGATCCTGCCTGCAAATCCTGATTTGTCAGCCCCGGCTTGTCTCCTTGATTTCGATTCACTACGTAAATTCGCGTGATACTCGTATATTCTGGCTTAACAATAAAAGTGCTATATGCAAAAGCCCCCGCACCTGTCACAAGTGCCACTAATAAAATCATTAGCTTGCGTTTCCACAAGGTTTTAACTAATTGAAATACATCGATTTCTGTCGTGTTTTGTTCTTTCATCATTTCTCCTAAATTAGTTGATCCATTACAATTCTTCGAGGATTGTCTATAAAAAGTTCCTGAGCCTTCGCTTCTCCGTATTTTTGGGTAACAAGGTCATATGCTTCTGCCATATGAGGAGGTCTACTGTCTAGATTGTGCATATCACTTGCAATGACATGAACCAAATCCTGCTCTAAAAAATACTGAACTCTTTTTTTCATGAATTTATAACGTTCGCCAAAAAGTTTGGGTTTGAGGACATGTGAACTATTTACTTGCGTGTAACAGCCCATATCGATCAGTTCCCGAACGCGTTTTTCATTATTTTCAAGAGCATCATAGCGCTCAATGTGGGCAATGACTGGAGTAATTCCCAACATCAAGATCTTGCTCAAGGCGCTATGAATCTCACGATAGGAAGTATGCATGCTAAACTCAATCAAAGCATAACGACTATCATTGAGGGTCGGAATCCGCTTTTTTTCCAGCTTATCCAGAACATCTGGTGTGTAGTAAATTTCAGCCCCGTAAGCAATGACCAAGTCACTCGCCACTTCCTTAGCTATTTCCCGAACCTGAAGAAAGTTTTCTGCTATCTTCTCTTCCGGAGTTTCAAACATGCCCTTGCGACGGTGAGAGGTAGAGACAATGGTTCGCACCCCCTGTCTGTAGGCTTCTGCCAAGAGAGTCTTGCTTTCCTCCCTTGACTTGGGACCATCATCTACATCAAAGACGATGTGCGAATGGATGTCTATCATTTCATCTACCCTCCATCACATCCTGTATAGCTGCTTTAACTACAGCTAAACTACTATCATCTATTTCCATCACATAGAGGTTACTGTCTGGCATTGCATAAGAAGGAAGATCCGTCCGACCTGTACCTTTTAAATCTTGAGAATTTACTTTATAATTCCCTCCACTTTCTAACTGAGCATTGACCAAATTTATCATAGTCTCAAGTGGCATATTTGTTTGGATAGAATCTTGCAAGCTATTAATGATCGTACTATAATTTTTCAGTGCTTCGGTTGACGTTAATTTTTGAAGGATAGCCACAATCACCTTTTGTTGGTTGCGACCACGGTCACGATCGCCATCTGCTAGGGAGTAGCGCTCACGAACAAAACCGAGAGCCTGTTCTGAATCAAGATGAACATTGCCTGCAGGGTAATACTTTCCATTCGTATGGGCAGTAAATTCTTGATCATTATAAACATCAATTCCACCCAACAAATCAATCAATTTCAAAAACGAAGTGAAGTTCAATCGCACATAGTAATTGATATCCACTCCATAGAGATTTTCTAAGGTGTGAATGGACGAATCAACTCCATAAATGCCCGCATGAGTCAATTTATCTTTTTGATTATTTCCACCATCAGCAATAGGAACATATGAATCTCGAGGAGTTGTTGTAAGAAGGATTCTCTTCGTATCCCTATTGACAGTCATCAGGATATTGACATCTGATCGCGACACCGAACTAATAGGACCATAGGTGTCAATTCCACTAACATAGATATTGAAAGACTGATTCTTAGACGTCTTAGGAGCTTCTACTTTTTTAGTGAATCCCTTGGTATAAATCTTTTTTATCTTCGATGCATAGTCTGGATACTCTGACTCGATGATATTTTCAAAGACACTATTTAAGACAATGGCCTTAGTCTCCCCTGCAATCAAACTCTTATAAGCTGCCAAGTAAGACGAACTCTGGTCGATCGTCAAATCGGTATTCTGACTTGACTTGATATCAGCTAGTAGTTTTTGAATATTTTCATTATCAGTCCCAGTCGGTGCTGTCACACTCGTCAGTTGCGTAACATTTTCGATCTCACTATCTGCTAAAACAGCGACACTGATTGAATATTCTGAGTAATTAGAAGTCGCATTTAAACGATTGGTCAGTCCAACAAACTGCTGTACTGCAAAGAGCGACACAGAGCTGACAAGGATAGAGAACACCAACAGAAAAATAGTAAATTTTTCAGCTTTTTTATAGATAATCAAGAGTAGCCCTACCAAGGCAACTAGTAGGACTAACGCAGTTACCACTAGATTAAGATATCTAAAAGCAAGGATATTGTACTTAAAGATTAAGAATAATAAAAAACAAACTAACAATAAATAAATAGTCAGCAAAACTATATTAACACTTCGCTTCACTTTCTGTGAACGTGATTTTTTAAAACGTCTACTCATGATTAACACCTATACATTGAACATCATACGATTATATCACTTTTTTACGGTAATGTCTACACCTTTATTTTCACTATCTGCATCTTTAAGTATCTTAGTAGACTTCCCGCGAACCAAAAATATAGTAAAATGAAATAAGAACATGACAAATTGATCAGGACAGTCAAATCGTTTTCTAACAATATTTTAGAAGCAGATGTGTACTATTCTAGTTTCAATATAATATAGTACACAATGTGGTATAATCTTCTTATGGCATATTCAATAGATTTTCGTAAAAAAGTTCTCTCTTATTGTGAGCGAACAGGTAGTATAACAGAAGCATCACACGTTTTCCAAATCTCACGTAATACCATTTATGGCTGGTTAAAGCTAAAAGAGAAAACAGGAGAGCTAAACCACCAAGTAAAAGGAACAAAACCAAGAAAAGTTGATAGAGATAGACTTAAAAACTATCTTACTGACAATCCAGACGCTTATTTGACTGAAATAGCTTCTGAATTTGGCTGTCATCCAACTACCATCCACTATGCGCTCAAAGCTATGGGCTACACTCGAAAAAAAGAACCACACCTACTATGAACAAGAGCCAGAAAAAGTAGCCTTATTTCTTAAGAATTTTAATAGTTTAAAGCACCTAGCACCTGTTTAGATTGACGAAACAGGATTCGATACTTATTTTTATCGAGAATATGGTCGCTCATTAAAAGGTCAGTTAAGAAGAGGCAAAGTATCTGGAAGAAGATATCAGAGGATTTCTTTGGTTGCAGGTCTAACAAATGGTGAGTTAATCGCTCCAATGACTTACGAAGAGACGATGACGAGCGACTTTTTTGAAGCTTGGTTTCAGAAGTTTCTCTTACCAACATTAACCACACTATCGGTTATTATTATGGATAATGCAAGATTCCATAGAATGGGGAAGCTAGAACTTTTATGCGAAGAGTTTGGGCATAAACTTTTACCTCTTCCTCCCTACTTACCTGAGTACAATCCTATTGAGAAAACATGGGCTCATATCAAAAAGCACCTCAAAAGGGTATTACCAAGTTGCAATACCTTTTACGAGGCTCTTTTGTCTTTCTCTTGTTTCAATTGACTATATTATCAGCGTAATAGTCTAATAGATAGTTAAATGTAGTTGGATTTCCACTAAAGGTTGATGAGTAAGTTTTTGTATCTGAACCTGATTGGTCGCAAGCAGCTAAAAGCAAAGCAGATGCAAAAGTCAGGCCTGCACTAAGGATACGCTTCTTTATGTTCGTCTTCTTTCTCCTTAATAGTGGGAATTTGTAAAGTTAATTGAATTTCGAGAATGAAAGTTTATAAACCTTGGTTATAAAAAACAAAGGATTTCCGCCTTTTATACAGTCCTCCCTTGTTTTTATATGATTTCAATTTTAAATTTTTCTGCAAAAAATATTTATAGTAATTCCACACAGAAAGCATCCCATGGAACTAAGATTTGTTTTTCAAAGACTTCTTGAGCTAGGGTGTTTTCAATCAAGACAGATTTGACTTTTCCTTCTACTGTCAAGTCTTGCTCTTCATTGGACAAGTTAGCCACAACTAGGAAGCGACGGTCGCCATCCTTACGTATATAAGCAAAAACCTTATCAGCCGTATCAAGTAATTCAAAGTCAGCTCGAATTAGCCAGCTATTCTCCTTGCGAATTTGGACCAGTTTCTGATAGGTATAGAAAATAGAATCTGGATTTGCCAGCGCTTCTTGGACATTGATCATCTCGTAATTTGGATTAACCGCCAACCAAGGTTGACCTGTTGAGAAACCAGCGTTTTTGCTCTCGTCCCATTGCATGGGGGTACGGGCATTGTCACGTCCAATAACACGGATACTGTCCATGATTTCTTCAATCGGAACACCTTTTTCAAGAGCCTCACGCGCATAGTTGAGGGATTCAATATCTTCTACTTGATCCAGTGTTTCAAACGGATAGTTGGTCATCCCAATTTCCTCACCTTGGTAGATATAAGGAGTTCCTCTCATAAGATGAAGCAAGATTGCAAAGGCTTTGGCAGATTTTTCGCGGTATTCTTGGTCATTTCCCCAGATTGAGACAATACGAGGGAGGTCATGATTGTTCCAGAAGAGGGAATTCCAGCCGTCCTCAACTCCTAACTCTGTCTGCCATTTGTTGAAGATTTCTTTTAACTTAGCGATATTCAGCTCTTTTTGATAGTGCCATTTAGGCTGACCTTCCTGATACTGAAGACCGATATGTTCAAACTGGAAGACCATAGACAATTCTTGCCCCTTTGGATCAGAGTAGAGCTTGGCAATCTCTGGCGTTGCTCCCCAAGTCTCCCCTACTGTCAAGAGATCCTTATCTCCAAAGGTCGCCTGATTCATTTCCTTGAGATAGGGATGGAGCATAGGACCATTATTGACTACCTTCTCGTCAGGAATTTTGCCAATCATGTCAATAACATCCATACGGAAACCACCAATACCTTTATCAATCCAGAAGTTCATCATCTCATAAATTTTCTGGCGAAGTTTTTCATTTTCCCAGTTGAGATCCGGCTGCTTCTTGCTGAAAAAGTGGAGATAGTATTGACCTGACTTTTCATCGTATTCCCAAGCAGACCCACTAAAGATAGAATCTAGGTCATTGGGTTCATCGCGCCAGATATAGTAGTCTCGCTCAGGGCTATTAGGATTTTCACAGGCCTCTACAAACCAGGCATGCTCATCCGAGGTATGATTGACCACCAAGTCCATGATGATACGAATGTCACGCTTCTTAGCTTCCGCAATCAGTTGATCCATATCCTCCATGGTTCCAAAAATCGTTGCAATCGCTTGATAATCAGCAATATCGTAGCCATTATCATCCATAGGGCTGTCATAAACGGGAGAAAGCCAAATCGCTGTGATTCCTAGCTTAGCTAGATAGTCCAACTTACTGGTAATACCTGGCAAATCACCAACTCCATCTCCATTACTATCCATAAAACTCTTTGGATAGACTTGATAGACTACGGCATTATGCCACCATTTTTCTTGCATCTGTTTACCTCATTATTTTCATAATCTATAGTCTATGATAGCACTTTTTAAAATTTTGTGCAAGCGTTTGCTTAATATTTTTAATTTCTTTTTTAGCTCCGTAGTTTCCTAACTTCCAATTTTTTATTATAATAGAGTCCAGAGGTAAAAAAATGAAAAAACAAGCTTTTAGTTCTGAACAATATTTAAATCTACAACGCGACCACATCTTAGAGCGCATTAACCAATTTGACGGCAAGCTCTACTTAGAGTTTGGCGGTAAAATGTTAGAAGATTTCCACGCTGCTCGTGTCCTTCCTGGTTATGAACCTGACAACAAAATCAAGCTCTTGCAAGAATTGAAAGAGCAGGTTGAGGTTGTGATTGCCATTAATGCTAGCAACATTGAACATTCCAAAGCACGTGGCGACTTAGGCATTTCTTATGACCAAGAAGTTCTTCGTTTGATTGACAAATTCAATGAATTAGGGATTTTTGTTGGTTCCGTTGTCATTACACAATACGCTGGCCAACCCGCTGCAGATGCCTTCCTCAACCAACTTGAGAAAAACGGAATTGATTCTTATCTTCATTATCCAATCAAAGGATATCCGACGGATATGGATCACATCATTTCCCCAGAAGGCATGGGCAAAAACGACTACATCAAAACCAGTCGCAACTTGATTGTCGTAACCGCTCCTGGACCCGGTTCTGGAAAATTGGCAACGTGTATGTCCAATATGTACCACGACCAAATCAATGGCATCAAGTCTGGCTACGCTAAATTTGAAACCTTCCCTGTTTGGAATCTTCCCCTTCATCATCCAGTTAACTTGGCTTATGAAGCTGCCACAGCTGACCTTGATGATGTCAACATGATTGACCCCTTCCATCTTCAAACCTATGGAGAAACCACTGTCAACTACAACCGTGATATCGAAATCTTCCCAGTGCTCAAGCGCATGTTGGAACGTATTCTCGGAAAATCACCATACGCTTCACCGACAGATATGGGTGTCAACATGGTTGGTTTCGCTATTACAGATGACGAGGCTGCTGTCGAAGCTTCTAAACAAGAAATCATCCGCCGTTACTATCAAACAGTTCTTGACTTCAAAGCTGAAAAAGTTGGCGAAGCTGCCGTCAAGAAAATTGAGTTGCTCATGAACGACCTCGGTATCTCACCTGCAGACCGTAAGGTTGCTGTCGTTGCGCGCCAAAAAGCAGAAGAAACTGGTGGACCAGCCCTAGCCTTTGAATTGCCAAATGGGGAAATCGTCACTGGTAAGAACTCAGAACTCTTTGGGCCTACAGCCGCTGCCTTGATCAACGCCATCAAAAAATCAGCTGACATCGCTAAAGAAGTAAAACTAATCGAGCCTGAAGTTGTTAAGCCAATCCAAGGTCTTAAAATCGATCATCTCGGTAGCCGCAATCCACGCCTTCATTCAAATGAAATCCTGATTGCACTTGCTATCACAGCTACAGAAAATCCTGATGCTGCCCACGCTATGGAAGAACTCGGCAACCTCAAAGGAAGCGAAGCCCACTCAACTATCATCTTGACTGATGAAGACAAGAATGTCCTTCGTAAACTGGGTATCAACGTAACCTTTGACCCATACTACCAATACGACCGCTTATATCGTAAGTAAAGATTTCAACCTCTCCAGCCTCGGAGAGGTTTTCTCTCTGTCTCAGGAACAACCTTTATGATATAATGAGAGAAGAAAACTGAAAGGATTTACCATGTCAAAAGAAGTTATTGTCGAAAGTTTTGAACTTGACCACACCATTGTCAAAGCACCCTATGTTCGCTTGATTGGGGAAGAAACAGGACCAAAAGGAGACATCATCTCCAATTATGATATTCGCTTGGTGCAACCAAACGAAGACTCTATCCCTACTGCCGGCCTTCACACTATCGAGCACCTCTTAGCCAAACTCATCCGTACCCGCATTGACGGCATGATTGACTGTTCACCATTTGGTTGCCGCACAGGCTTCCACATGATTATGTGGGGACGTCACACCAGTGCTAAAATCGCAGCTGTTATCAAGGATTCGCTCAAGGAAATCGCTGAAACTACTACTTGGGAAGATGTCCCAGGGACAACCATCGAATCTTGCGGAAACTACAAGGACCACAGCCTCTTCTCTGCTAAAGAATGGGCAAAACTCATCTTGGAACAAGGGATTTCAGATGATGCCTTTGAACGTCATGTGATTTAAAATCGAGTAGGGGATAATCTCTAGCCCCTCTCACACCACCGCACGTGCCATTCGGCATACGGCGGTTCAACTAACTTTTAACGCATGTCATTCAAGGTAATAATCCAAACACGAAACCAGTCCACGTTTTTCAAGGACTGGTTTTGATATAGCACGTTTAAGTACCGACTTCTGAGCTACTAATTGATAATGGTCGCCCCAGCCAGATACCTTATCTGCTATCCATTTAGGAACTCCTAACTTAAGCAATCCCCATAATCGTCTCGATTTCTTCTTCCATTGCTTCCAGATAATCACTCGTAAGCGAGTACGCAAGCGCTCATCTATGCTGGCGACTATACTTTTCATATTTCCCAATGAGAAATAGTTTATCCATCCTCGAATGAACAAATTCAGTTGCTCTCGTGATTTACGCATATAGGTTACGACTACCTTTTTGAACTTTAGAGTTTGAGACCCCCTTATCCGCTATATACACCTTACTATCACGTTCCTGTTCGTAAAGCCACGATTTCGCTATCCCTTCCTCTGACGATTCTTATTTCCAGCGTCAGACTTAAAACGGTCTATCCCCAGACCGTTTTAATCCACTACCTCACGATAGTCAGGCTTGGGAATCGCTATTGGGTTCACCGGTAGTGGGTGCCCACCGAGGACTTACACCTCAGATATTCAGATATATAGTAAAATGAAATAAGAACAGGACAAATCGTTCAGGACAGTCAAATCGATTTCTAACAATGTTTTAGAAGTAGATGTGTACTATTCTAGTTTCAACCTACTGTACGACATGCCCGTCGTACCTCAAAAGGAACCAGTTTTTTTTCAGCTGGCTCCTTCTTTTTTATCCTCAAAATTCTGTCTTAGGCTGTCTCACGAATAACCAAAACGCCATCTTCCATATCTGCTTCCAGATGTTTAGCATCTAAATGATCCAAGTGGAAGTCTGTCACCTTATCACGAATTTCTTGTTCAACCACGCGACGGAGAGGACGAACCCCCATGACTTCGTCGTAACCTTCTTCTGTGATATAATCTTTAGCCGCTTGACTAACTACCAAGTCAATGTCTTTCTTAGCCAAGGTTTGGTTAACTTCAGCCAACATCAAATCTACAATCTTAGAAAGGTCTTCCTTAGTCAAGTGTGAGAACTCGATGACTGCATTAAAGCGGTTGAGGAATTCTGGACGGAAGAAGGGTTTCAAACGGTCCATCAATTCTGGTTTATCCGCATCTTCTGTCAAGTTGGCTTCATAGCCAAATCCAGCATTTGAGGTCGCAATAATGACAGTGTTCTTGAAGTTTACTGTATTTCCTTGACCATCTGTCAAACGACCATCATCTAGAACTTGGAGGAGAAGGGTAATAACTTGAGGGTCAGCCTTTTCAATTTCATCCAAGAGAATGATAGAGTATGGATTGCGACGAACACGTTCTGTTAAGGTATTGCTATTGTCATCATAACCCACATAGCCTGCTGTTGTACCAATTAGCTTAGAAACAGCTGTGCGGTCACTGTATTCAGACATATCCAAACGGATAATCGCATCCTGGGTTCCAAACATATCGAGTGCCAATTGCTTAGCAAGCTCCGTCTTACCAACCCCAGTAGACCCTACAAAGAGGAAGCTGCCGATTGGGCGATTTCCTTCATCAAAACCAGCACGGTTACGACGGATAGCACGAGCTACAGCTTCTACGGCCTTATCTTGACCAATCACCTTGTCTTGCAAGCGATGAGCCATATCTTTCAAACGTTCGATATCTGAAGCTCCCATTTGCGATACTGGGATACCTGTCATTCGTTCCACAGATTCAGCCACATCGTTGACACTTGCAGTCACTTTCATATCTTCTGTGTGGTTTTCGATTTTCCTTTCCAATTCTGCAATGCGTGTTTTATAGTTTAGAGCTGCTTCAAAATCTTCTGCTTCAACTGCTTTTTCTTGCTTGTCTTTTTCCGTTTCGATTTCTCGTTCAACAGCATGCACATCTGTTACTGGATGTTGAGCCGCCAAGTGAGCAGCCGTTACATCGACAAGGTCAATAGCCTTATCTGGCAAGCTACGTTGAGGAATGTATTGAACAGAATAATCCACCGCTGCTTTCAAGACTTCGTCTGGCAAGATGACATTGTGGTGTTGTTGATAGAGGTCACGAATTCCTTGAAGAATTTTAAAAGTATTCTCTGCCGAAGGAGCATTGACCTTCACTTCGTTGAAACGACGAGCAAGAGCTGCATTCTTCAAGATGGTGTTACGGTATTCGTCTTGAGTTGTTGCCCCAATCACTGTCAATTCTCCACGAGAGAGAGCTGGCTTGAGAATATCCGCAAGTCCTTTAGAACCACTGTCTCCACCAGTGCTACCAGCACCAAGAATTTGGTGAATTTCATCAAAGAAGAGGATAATATTCCCTGCTTCTTTCACTTCATTGACTAAGTTTTGGACATTTTCTTCAAAGCTACCACGGTATTGAGTACCAGCCTCAAGACCTGAGATATCAATAGAAATAATTTCCTTGTTCTTGATAGCAGCAGGAACATCTCCGTTCACAATGGCTTGCGCTAGACCTTCGACAACTGCTGTCTTACCAACACCTGCATCTCCGACCAAAACAGGATTGTTCTTGGTGCGACGTGAGAGGATTTCAGATGTTTCTTGAATTTCCTTGTTTCGTCCGATAACAGGATCCAACTTGCCCTCACGCGCTTCTGCTGCCAAGTTTCGACCTAGTTTTGCAAGGACACCGTCTTGTTTCATACCTGATGCCTGTTGTGGCATTTGCACATCAGTTTCTGCATTTCCTGGTAATTGACCAGTCGCACGATAGTGAGCAAATTCCTCAGGTGTGACTTCGCGTCCATTAATTAAGTAACGGCGATTTTCAGAACTATATCCTCGCATACCACCCATCAATTGGTTAAATAAATCATCCATGTTATTAAAATTATTAAAGTTGTTATTCATATTCTTTACCTCTTTTTGTTTACTTAGTTATGACTACTGATATTGACTATCTTTGACCATTGTTTTAAAAAATTTAGACTAGCTAAACCGCTACCCTACGTACTATTTCTGGTTTTTCTTTTTCAAGCAGGAGTAGACTATCTTTACTTCTGAAAATTTCTAGATGAAACATAGACCCACCTCTTTCTATTTTACTTTAAATAAGTGTTCTAGTAAGGCTTTCATTTACCTTACGTTCATAATATACTACATTGGTCAGAAAAGGTCAAGAGCTTTGACTTTAACTGACCAATATTTTTTTACACTCTTCGAAAACCTCTTCAAACCACATCAGCTTCTCCTTATCTACAACCTCAAAACCGTGTTTTGAGCTGACTTCGTCAGTTCTATCAACCATCTCAAAACTGTATAGTAAAATGAAATAAGAACAGGACAGTCAAATCGATTTCTAACAATGTTTTAGAAGTAGAGGTGTACTATTTTAGTTTCAATCTACTATGTTTTGAGCAGCCTAAAGTTAGCTTTCTAGTTTGTTCTTTGATTTTCATTGTGTATTTAAACACAAAAACACCCTAAAACATCAGGGTGCCATTCTTACATCAAATATAAAATTGCTAGGGTCAGGAGACTTGCTAGAAGCCCAACTCCCCAAAAGAAGAAGTCAACCTTCCACTCGCTCCAAGGATTTCCTTTACCAGACAATCCCCCAAGCTCAAAATGGTGATGTACAGGCGTCATACGGAAAATACGTTTACCACCTGTCAGTTTGAAATAACTGACTTGCATCATAACAGAAGTTGTTTCAAAAACATACACAATTCCGATAATCAAGAGAGTCCATTCTTGGTGGAGAGCCATAGAGATAGCTGCCAGCATTCCACCTAAAGCCAAACTTCCCACATCACCCATAAAGATCTTAGCAGGCTTATGGTTAAAGATGAAGAAACTGAGCAAACCACCAATCATGGCCAGAATCACTAGAAGAATATCCATCTGACCTTGCACATAGGCAATAACTCCATAGGCAGACAAACTAATCACAACGGAAATACTAGCTAAACCGTCAACACCGTCTGTCAAGTTGACTGCATTTGAAAAACCGACTAGCCAGAAAAGGGCGAAGAAAATATAGAAAATCCCCAGATGCACTTGGTAACCAAAGACTGAAAGCATATCGCCCCCACGCTCATAGAAAAGATAGAAGATAACTCCACCTAGAAGCTGAAGAGCCAATTTTTGCTTAGGATTAAGCCCCTCATTGATTTTGCGAAAAACCTTGAGAAAGTCATCTAAAAATCCGACCAAGCCATACAAGACCAAGATGAATAAAATCATTCCTACATTATTGCTGAATTGGTTACTAAATAGGGTAAAAAAGAAAGCAACCAAAACAGAAGCAATTAAGAAAACCAAACCGCCCATTGTAGGAGTCCCAGCTTTTGCCTGATGTTGTTTGACATCCTCGTGCATCTGCTGGCCTGTAATTTGCGCCTTTCTATAAAATTGGATAAAGGCTGGAATTCCTACTAAAGTTAGTAAAAATGTCACAATTCCAGCACTGATAGAAATAAACATATTAGTCTCCTAAAGTTAATGTAATTTTTTTAATGTCCTTGATGACTGTATTAGCACGAACATCTTGCTTTTGCACAGTAGAGCCCGAACCTTCAAATACGAGTTCTATATTTAACCACTTAGAAAAAGATTCTGCGGTTGCTTTTGTCCAACCATACATATCTGGAACTTCCTCTGCTTTATCAGATAAGAGGAGAACTTGCTGGTTAGGAGCAAGATTCGTTCCTTCTTCTACAGATGATTCTTTAATCTTTGTTCCTGTTCCTACAACGATTGGTTGCACAATATTGCGACGTAGTTCTTCTGCTAAATCTCCAGGGGATATGTCCTTAATGCTAGGCATGGCATAAGCGCTTTGATTGGTTACCTGATCTAACGTTTTAGCGGTAGATTGCAGGTTAAGAGAATCTTTCATGGCCACTGCTCTTTCCAAGATAGGATTGGCAAATTCCCCCAACTGGATACCTGAATAATGTTCAGGCTGTTGAACCGTTACATACAAGATAAAGTCAGGATTTTCAGCAGGGTTCATAGCCACAACCGAGAAAATATTGTTGGTAGAACCAACCAAGTAGCCTCCATTTTTCTCGTCAGCGATTTCAGCTGTACCAGACTTGAGGGCTACATTTTGCCCAGGAACAGTTACAGTTGGCTTGCCTGTGCTGTGGTTATACATGGTTCCATAAACCGGATCCGTCCCTACCAAAATCATGTTAGTCCGAGTTAGACTAGCTGCATCTTTAGAAACAGGATTTCCCACAATTTCTTTTTGAGATTTCCGAGCAGATTGGTCATTTGGGTCATACAAGGCACTGATAAATTTAGGTTCTAGCATGACTCCATCATTGGCAATAGCCGTGAAGGCACGAATCATTTGCGTCTGGGTCACTGAAATCCCTTGTCCAAATGAACTCTGAGCAATATTTACGATATTGTCAGCCGGAAGTTGACCTGCATATTCATCCGTCAAACCAAAACGAGTCGGAACACCGAATTTAAAGCGATTTAGATAATCAAGCCAGGTAGCATCTCCCATCTTTTGCTCAAGGAGGGTCATCCCAACGTTACTTGAGAGTGCAAAACCTTGAGAAAAAGTCATCATTCTGCCACCAGTCAATCCTTCATTGACGTCCCAATCTCGAATCGTGACATCTGCAATTTTTAACTCACTACTATTGAAGACTTCTCCTCCTGGAAAGGTATTATTATCAATAGCAGCAGCGAGCGTCATGACCTTCATGGTTGACCCTGGCTCATAGTTACTTTGGTAAAGGATATCACGCCAAACAAAGTCCTCTGTAATGCCTTCTTTTGTATCTGCATCAAAGGTTGGTCGTTGCGTTGTTGCGAGTATCTCTCCCGTTTTAGCACTGACCAAAGTCGCTGTCATGTACTTTCCTTTTACCTTCTCTTGAAAAGCATCCATCTGGGTTTCCATAAAGGACTGGAGGGGGCTGGAAATGGTTGTGTAAACATCCTTACCATCCACCGTTTGTTGGGAAACTTGCTCAGTACCTGGGACAATATTACCCAGACGATCCTTTTCATAGGTAATAATACCGTCTGTCCCTGCAAGAATACTGTTCAAGGAACTCTCCATTCCAGAGGTTCCCAGCAAGCTCTTGCTTCCATCTTCATTTTCATGGAGCTGAGCTAAGCCGATAAAACTAGAAGCAAATTGTCCGTTTGGGTAACTACGATTGGGACTGGTTGTAAAATCAATCCCCTTGACCTCTGCAGCTTCCAATTCTTTTTTGATAGCCATCATATTGGCATAGGTAATCCCATTTCCCTTTGCTCCAAAGGAAACTTGCTTGAGATTAGGTTGCGAGAGTTGCTCTCTTACATAGGATTCTTCCATGTCCAGATACTTATGAAAGACCTCTGCAACCTTGTTAAATTGTGTTTTTTCTACGTAAAGAATCTTACCCGTTGCTGACTTATAGTTCTCATCAATGACCGCATAGACATTATAGGAGGTTGCATCCTCAGCAATCGGGACTCCATTTCGGTCATAAATAGTCCCACGTTTGGCAGGAACTGTACGGGTGGTTTGATGAACCTTCTTAGCTTCCTTCGCTAAATCTGTTCCAAAGCGAGTGCCTGTCCCAATAATGACCGCAAAATTGACTAAAAAAATGGCAAAAACAAAGACAGATAATAAACTCAGACTTTTTCCAACTCTGCGTCTGTTTTCAGCCGGCGATTTCCGATTTTTGGTCGCATAACGGATTACTCTTTTTGTCCACTTCATATCTTACTCCGCTATTCTAATATTTTCATTGTTTAATTGCAAATCGTGTGAATTGGCAATTTCTTTCAAACGTTCTGCACGTAATAGTTCATTGACCTCTTGCTTGGCATCGTCCAATTCGGTCTTCTTTTCCTCTATCTGCGCATTGATTTTTGTCAAATCATTCTGCACTTGCAAGAGCTTGGTCTGCATAAAAATAATACTAATGGCTACAATAAGAGTGGTTACAGCAATGGAAAAGTAAAAAGCTTTTTCCACACGCGAAAACCGTTTAAGTTGCATCTGTAGTATTTGACCTGTTTTTTCCATTTTTTCTGCCATCTTTTTCCCTCTTACTTGTGAATTTTTCTGGCCACGCGCAACTTGGCTGAGTGCGAGCGGTTATTGGCTTCTAACTCTTCCGCACTTGGCAAGATTGGCTTACGGGACACCAATTCCATCTTGGGCTTGAGATCATCTGGGATGAAAGGCAAGCCTTTTGGAACTTCAACTGTTGAAGCTTCCTTGAACAATTGCTTGGTCAAGCGGTCTTCTAAGGAATGAAAGGTAATCACTGAAATTCTACCATCCAGAGCCAACATATCCATAGCCTGCTGGATGGACTCATCTGCCGCTCCCAGTTCATCATTGACTTCAATTCGAATAGCCTGGAAAATCTGCTTAGCAGGATGACCCTTCTTCTTGAGTTCCTTGGCAGGTTTGACCAACTTGATAATCTCTGCTAACTCAGTCGTTGTCTCAATCGGCTTCACTTCACGCGCTTGCTCAATCTTACGCGCAATCTGTTTAGAGAATTTATCCTCACCGTATTTGAAGAAAATACGAACCAAATCATGATAGTCATAATGATTAACCACTTCATAGGCTGTCAGACTAGCATCCTGATTCATCCGCATGTCCAGTGGCGCATCCTTTTTATAAGAAAAACCACGCTCACGCTGGTCCAATTGAGGACTAGACACTCCCAAGTCATAACAAATTCCATCAATTTCCTGAACACCAGCTTCGCGCAAACGTGCCTGTAAATGACGGAAGTTATCCTTGATAAAGGTCACCATTCCCTTCTCAATGTAAGGTGCCAAGCGTTTTTGCGCATTGTCAATGGCATTCTGATCCTGGTCAAAGGCATAGAGATGGCCTTTTTCACTTAATTTACTTAATAAATACTCGCTATGTCCTGCTCCGCCCAAAGTCGCATCAACGTAGATACCGTCAGGCTTTACGTCAAGCATATCAATCGTTTCGTGGAGTAAGACCGTTACATGATGAAATTCTTTTGTCATATCTTATCTATTTTACCACAAATCCGACCAGCTTGCACTTGTCAGACAAATAGGACAAGGAGACTACTATTTCTTCAAAAAATATGTCAAAAATACTTGACACTTTATGTTTAAAAGACTATAATATAGTCAAATATATACGACATAAATCAGAAAGGAGACCAGATGAATCGTGTGAAAGAATTTCGCAAGGAATTGGGTATTTCCCAGCTCGAACTCGCCAAGGATATCGGTGTCTCGAGACAGACCATCAATATGATTGAAAACGACAAGTACAATCCAACTCTGGAACTCTGTCTCAATCTCGCCCGCAGCCTCCAAACTGACCTCAACAGTCTCTTTTGGAAGGAAGATTTTTAAAAAAGGAGCAAACTCATGAAAAAAGAAACCTTCACGGAAAAACTGATCAAACGCACATACGGTATTTCTGGTCCCCTTGACGAATACAAACGGCGTGAGGCCGATCGTATTGGGAACCAAGTCTTTATCGTCCTCTTTTATCTGATGATTTTCGGAAATATTATTCCACTCCTTCTGGCCTATAAATACCCTCAAGAAGTGGCTCTAATCTATCCTCCTCTGATTTTAGTAATTGCCCTCATCGCTTCTGGCTATGTCACCTACCAAATGAAAAAAACAGGCATCACAGTCATTGAACCAGATATGCTGAATGAGAAAGAAAGCAAGCAACTACACTACCCAGGTCTGAAAGCAGGTTTGTTCTTTGGTCTATGGATGTTTTTTATAACTCCTCTTCTCAGTATACTCATAGATGAAGGTCAGGACTATTTTCATTCTCTTCTCACTATAAGAAATGGTGTATCAAGTATTCTCGGTTCTATTTTCTTCGGAGCGAGCATACAGTTCCTCATCTCCCGTCGCATTGCAAAAACTAAGAAAAATCAAGATGAGGATTAGGAGGAAACTCATGAAAAAAGAAAAGAAACAGTTACGTTATCCTGGTCTGAAAGCAGGTTCGATTTATGGAACAGTGATATTTTTTATAATTCCACTCATTGATACCCTAACAAGTGAAAATCCAAATTTTATCAGTTCTCTTCTAAATACAAAACATATTTTTAAAACTATACTGGGAGCTTTCTTTTTCGGAGTGATGATACATATTGTCGACTCACTTCGTATTGCAAGAGCTAAAAAAGACCAGGATTAGGAGGTGCCTTATGAAATCACTAGCTAGACTACTGATCATTCATGTTTTTATCAGTATTTTCCTTTTCTTCGCCCTTACTTCAGGAGCTATTTCTCATACAGTTTTACTACTCCTACTCCTCTTTCTTCCTGCGCTCAATAAAGGACTTGAGAAAATACAATCAAAACGGATACCTGTCCTCAACGCAGCCCTCTTCTTTCTCCTCATATCCTTTCCACAACTTTTAAGCAACCCTGTCCAATGGAAATTTTCAATATTCCTAGTCGTAACCATCATTTCAAGTTTGGCCTACTTCTATAACTTTTATCAAGTAGTTAAAGAAGTAGATCAAAAACAGTTGATTTAGGAGCTTGCTCCCATAATTTCTCATTTCATAGGCAAATAATCCCACCTAGCTTGTTCTAGGTGGGATTATTTTATTTCTTAACAGAGATTGCAAGTCATTTTCCTTCATTTTAGAAAGTCGACTCTTTCCAATTCACACTACAATCCAAGACTTGTTGCCTTTCTTCTTGATTGCGGCCTTCAATCTGGTCAATCAAAATCTTTGTAGCCTGTTGTCCTTCCTCAAAGGAGGGCTGAACCAGCGTCGAAACACTTGGAGAAGAAAAGCAAGTCCACTCCGTATTGTCAAAACCAATCAACCCAACTTGTGGCAAGTTATAATTCAACTCTTTGATAACGGTAAAGACTAGAGGTAGGGCCCAACAGTTAGGGATAAATACCAGAGTTTTTTCATCGGGATCGATTTCTTTTTGTAAAAATTCCTTAATTTGTTCCAAATTCGTATGCTTATCTTCAATGGTTAGACTGGCGTGACGCATATTAGCATCTGTTAAAGCATCCACAAAACCACTTGCCCGCTCAATCCGAGTACTCAAACGACTCGTATCCGCTGTAATCAAGAGAAAATGCTCATAACCTTTTTCGATACAGGACTGGGTCATGTCATAAACGGCATCATAGTTATTGGTTTTAACCCAGCTAGTCCGGTGTTCATAGAGCTGACTATCAAAAAAGACCATTTTCTTCTTTTTCTCATCGATGATACGAGAATATTTTCGGAAATTAGAGGTCGGCTGAATAATAAAGCCGTCTACTCCCAAGAGAAGCATGCTTTCAATATACCGGTCCTCACTCTCTTGGCTGTAATTACTATTTCCTATCATTACCTGGTAGCCATTCTGGCTGGCGATATCCTCAATTCCCTTAACAATTTGGTTTGAGAAACTGTTGGTAATATCACCGATCAAAACACCGATTAATTTTGTTCGTTTGGAGTTTAAGCTACGCGCAACAATGCTCGGTTTGTAATTTGTTTCATGAATAACTTTTTCAATCTTTTCACGTGTCTCTTGGGACATTTTTTCATATTTCCCGTTTAGGTAAAATGACACGGTTGTTTTCGAGGTCTGAGCCATTTCCGCAATGTCTTTTATGGTCAGTTTCTTCTCCAATCTAAAACACCTCCTACTAATACTTATTATAACATATTCACTATTCAAAATGCCTATTTCTAGCACTGCAAGCGAATCATTCTCTCATTTATTTTATCATATACTAGACATTTTCCACGCATTTTTGTTCCGTCAACGAGGCACAATTTTTCACCTACACCAATATCCTCGCTTAATAACAGAATCAGCTTGTCTGTTTCGTCATTTTTCACTTCAAAAGCCAGAGCATTTTCCACTTCACGATCATCTGTCTGATAGACAGAATGACGGATGATTTCAAAACTCTCATGCGCAATGATGGTATAATCCAGCATCTGATTCTCAAAGAATTGGCGCTTGGTGAGTTTGCTACTTCTTTCAAGCTCATTGTATTTAGGAGAAATGATGGTATCTTCCAAATCAAAATCAACTTCACTCCATAGTCTCAACTGATTGATTTTCCCATCTTGATAGGTCACATCCTTGTCAAGGATAAACTGAGTCAACGCCTCATGCTGACCTTGACACCTGATGTCATCTACCAAGAGCCAGACATCCTCTACCAACATGAGGATTTTTCTCTTGTGAAGATAAGGCAAATCAGGTTCTGCTGACCAATAAGCCCCCTCAATATAATGCACTCCCTCCCTTTCTTTATGGTGACAAAACAGGGAGTGAGGATAGTATTCATATTCCCAGGATCCCGTGATTCTTTCCGGAGCTTTCCCATCTACAATGCAGGTCGAATGACTCCAAGCACTCTTTAAGAGATAACGTTCATATATCTCCCGATAAGAATAACGCCCAGCATCTATGAAAATAGGTTGGCCTTGATACTGTAAGCAAAAACTATTCTCGTCACTATGGCTATGGGCACTTCCTAGCGGACCATTTTTGAAAAATAGATAACGATGTTCATCCTTAATGCAGACATGTCCAGAGTCTTCAAAGATCATGGACTTAGGCTGCCAAGCTCTCCTTTCAAATTCCTGCAGTCGCTTGACCTTTTCTCGCCCCAGGAACAAGAGGCTAAGCAAATCGACTTTAACATCCAGACCGTTAAGAAGGTCTTCCTTGTTCAAAACCACAGCAGACAGACTCAAAATTTCTGTCGTTTCTGTAGAATCGCTATCACCAAAAGCCAAAGTTCGTCCATCTAAGCCTGTCATCATTTGAATATAGGTCGCCATCTTTTCCAGCAACTCTCGGTAACTATCTTGCAAGTCTGGAAGCAAGAGAAACAAATCCAGCAAGGCTTTATAAACCTCTACATGATAGAGAATCGACTGTTCAAACTGGCTTCCATCTCCTAAAATCTGTGTCTCAATTTGCTGTTTCAACTCCTCTGAAGCAAAATGGTAAGCTTCTTCTAGATCCATCTTATCTGAAAAGAAATAATAGATAGCAAGCATCGGAATTGTTTGTAAAATCCCCCAGTTACTAAGGGTGTACTTGGCGCGATAGTGGCTTTTCATAAAGTCAATCTGCTTTTCTAGACTGACCAAAATTTTCTCTAGTTCTTTCTCCTCTAGCAAGTCAAATTTCAAGAGGAGCAAGAGTAGTTTCAACCAAGTAAAGGAACGAATACCCGTATCCAAGGTTCTAGTCATCAAGGATTGAGGAGAAAATTCTCTCACCTGCTCAATCCAATCAAATAGAAAGAACTTGCACTTTTGAATATAGCTCTTATCTCCTTCTACCACATACCCTATCATAAACTGCAAGAGATATTCTTGTCGATTGAGCATATAAGACCATTCTGGATCATCTTCAAATACTTGATCCCATACCATCGGCTGGATTTGATGGATTTTTGAACAAGGCTCCATATCCCAAGGACTATCAAACATAAAACGATTGTCCATCAAGCGTTCAAGGGAACTCTTGACTTTCTCATAGTCTTTTGAACAGTGGGACAAGATATAATCACGACATTGGTTTCCATCGATTCTTTCAAAAAATTGTCTTCTTTCTTCTTTCATTATCTATTACCAGAAAAAGAACTACTTAAAAAGCAGTTCTTTTGTCTTTCCCATTACACTTTCCTTTTCTACATAGATGACCACACCTTTTGCAATCTGCAAGGAGACCAAGTCATCTTGGATAGAAATGATTTTTCCATGAATTCCAGACAATAACAACACTTCATCACCAGATGTTAAAGAAGCTAAATACTCTTGTCGTTGCTCCATCTGTTTGCGAAGCAACTTTTGCTGACGAATAGAATGAAAGCTTGACAGTAAAAGGGGACTCACTGCCAAGACAATCACTATTCCATAAAACAATGTTGTATCCATTAAGCTATAATCTTAAGCCAGCTTCCGATAATTCCGATGATAACTGTTAAAATAACGAGTTTATATGTTGTCCATTTCTTTTCTTTGATCAAGTAGTAAACTAAAAGTGTAAATAGGGCTGGTAGAAGAGCTGGAGCAACCTTATCAAGCATTCCCTGAATACTTACGATACTTTGTTTAGCGTCTGCTTTAACTTCCCCTGCAGCAAAGGTAATCGGCACCATAATCTTAACAGATGTCGCTGCCAAACCAGCAATTACGGTTACACCGATAATATTGGCAATACGAGAAATCGTTGCCATCTGTTCGCTTAGTTTATCAATCACAGTTGTTCCTAGTTTGTATCCATACAGACCAGTTGACAATTTAATCGCTGTTAAAATCGTATTCATCGCAAGGAAGAACAAGATTGGACCGACAACCAAGCCTTCTTGAGCAAACGAAGCTGCGATGGTTGAGAACAATGGAGCTAAACAGAATTGAGAAAGAGAATCCCCAATACCTGCCAATGGTCCCATCAAGGCCATCTTGATGCTACGTGTTTCTTTTGTTGGTCGACCATTTTCCAACATTACAAGATGCAAGCTGGTAATAAAAGGCAGGAAGTGTGGGTTGGTATTATAGAATTCACAGTTTTCTTCCAAGGCTTGGTAGAAACCTTCCTGATCCTCTCCATAGTGTTTTTTCAAAGCAGGATACATCACATTGGCATATCCCAACCCTTGATAGTTACTATAGTTAAATCCATTTTGACAAAAGAATGCCCGCAAAGACGTTTTAAGATAATCACGTTTTGTTAATTTGTTAGATCCAGTCATCGTGTGCTTCCTCCTCTACCACATGATCCGCTGTTTTTGGCTTGTTATAAAATTCAATCAAAGCAAAGATAGTACCTACAATTGCAATACCAATTGTTGGGATGTTTAGATAAGCTGCACAAACATATCCCAACAAGACAAAGGGAATCAACTCTTTCTTAGCCATCACTGACAAGATCATCGCAAAACCGATAGCTGGGAGCATTTTACCAGCAACTGTCAAACCTGTAAGTAATACCGGTGGAATGTAGTCTACGAGTTTCAACAAGGTATCCATTGAAAGGGCACCCAAGCAACCCAAGGTAAATCCAATAAAGGCAAACAACCAAATTGTTGCATTTAGAGTGAACTTGAATTTCTTCAAATTATGGTTTTTCAAGTGCTTCATCGCCGTTTCAGGCGCACCAGCACGTACAGTGTAGGCGAAAGTTTGTAAGAATTGAATCGCCACAGCAATCGGAGTAGAGAGGGCAAGAGCCGCTTCTGGACTGACTTTACCAGCACTAGTGATAGCCATCAAGGTACCAAAGATACCAGGTCCGATTGGGTTTGGTGGAACAGTACCTCCAGCACCAACACCGAATCCCATATAAGCCAATTCACCAATAGCTCCCATTGCAAGAGCAGTAGGCAGATCACCTAGAATAATTCCGACACCAAATGACAGAACAATACATCTATTGGTGTAAATTCCTAACAGCATTCCACTAAAACAGAAAGCTGTCCATAATCCAATTAAAATCGCTTGAAATACATTAATCGACATAACGATCTCCTCTTTTAAATATAGTCCATAATGTTGACTTGAACAGCTCCATCATTTCCTGTTGGAGTTGTTTTCGTATTAAATGTTACTTGATGAGTTTGGCTTAATTCCTTGAGGGCTGCCTTGTCCTCTTCACCCAGGAAGATGGAGCGTGTCACTTGCTCTTTACCAGGGGCATTGTGAATGTTCCCAATATTGATTTCTTTGATAGGGACACCACCTTCTACCAAGGTTAAAGCGTCCTTTACATCCTTTACAACGATAAAGATCGTTTGAGCAGGATTAGCCTTGTGAATGATATCAATCACCTTTTGCAAAGGGAAGAAACGCATGGCAACTGAGTCTGGCACAACTGTTTTCATCAGAGTTTGTTGCATCTTGTCCGTGCTTACTTCGTCATTGGCAACAATGACCGTATTACAACCTAGGTATTTTACCCAAAGTTGTCCTTGTCCATGAATCAACCGTTCATCGATACGGGTCATAATAATATTTGGCATTGTCATATTTCTCCTCCTACCAATATAGGTTCCAGTCTTTGTAGAAACGGATAAGGGCTTCTAGGTAATAGTAGTCACCCCAGATATTGCCTTCATCCACTCCTTTACCTGAATGCCATGAGTACACACCGTGGAGGAGACTTGTCCCACCAGGGGTAAATTGATCATTTGCATAATGTTCGATCAAGGAACGAAGCATGGCATGCATAGCATGTTTATAAATATCTTTGTCAGCATCCACCTCTGGGAGATGTTTTAGCATTTCATGAATCCCACAGACGGCGATAGCTGTTGCTGAAGAATCTCGTGATTGATCACTACCATCATTAAAAATCAAATCCCAATAGGACACATGATCTTTTGGCAGACGATTCAAGAAATAATTGGTCACACCCTTAAACAAGTCAAAGCAGGACTCGTCTTTTAAGTGACGATAAGTCAAAGGAATACCATAGACTCCCCATGATTGACCACGTGCCCAGCATGAATCATCACTATACCCTTGTCTCGTTACACCTTTAAAGGGTTGACCTGTCTCAGGATCAAAATAGAAGGTGTGGAAGGACGAAGCGTCATCACGGATTACATTATTAGCTGAAGCATAGAAATGGCTTTCTGCAATATCGTAGTATTTTTGATCACCTGTTTCTTGATAAGCAAAGAATAAGAGTTGGATATTGAGCAAGCAGTCGATAATCAAACGGTAATGCTCTTTCTTGCCCAAGTCTCCCCAAGCTTGAATAAAACCACCTTTTTCTTGATAGCGTTCAATCAACTTATCTGCAGCTTTCAAGGTTGCTTCTCTAGCCTCTCCATCTCCATTTATCTTATATTCAGCCATACAAGACGGTGTGTACAAGAAGCCGAGATCATGGTGATCCAATTCTACTCTCTTATTGACACGATCCAGGAAAGAAAGAACATTTTTATGAGCGATGTTTTTAAATGCATCCTGTTGACTGTATTCATAAGCCAACCACAGTTCTCCTGTCCAGAAACCATTGGTCCATTCCGTGTTATCCATGATTGGATAGACATTATCAAAGGTAGCTGGTGTCGGGAAATCTTCCTTGAAATAGTCAAGGTTGAGTTCTAACTGCCGAATAACCTTATCGATTGCCTGGCCGACTTCTTCTTTCGTCAGAAGTGGTACTTCTAAGAAGCGCTCAGGCGATTTTATTTTTTCAATCGTAACCTTTTTTATCATTCTTTTACCCTTTAAATACCCGATTCGAAATCTTCTTCCTCTTCCTCTGCATCCGTTGAAAACAATTCTTTACCATTTACGACTCCGCCCTGGGCCGCCACTACTGATTTATTAACAACCTCATCAAAGCTATGAGCCATTCTAGCAAAGACTGCTTCCATTAACATGGCTAAGTTCAAACCCGAGAGAACATTCATTGTCTTAGCTGGATTTTCTCCCATTATGGTAGAAGAAACCTTGAATGGCGTTCCTCCCAAGAGATCACTTAGGATTAAAACTTCTTCTTCATTTGAAATTGCAAGTAAGATTTTTTGCTTGAGTTCATCTGCTGACATTCCTTCCACAAAGTCAATTGCCTCCACATTTTCTTGATTGCCTGCAATCAATTGTAAAGAACTATAAATCCCTGTAGCAAAATGTCCATGCCCTACAAGTACAATTTTCATCTTTTCTCCTTTCTTGTTTAGGTTTACCGGTTTACTTTATATCCCCCATTGTAATCCTTTATTTTTATCTTGTCAATAGTTTTTTTAAAAAAATATTAGCGCTTTCATTATCTTTTTAATCATTTTAATAGACAGAAATTTCAAAATATTCCATTTTTAAGGAAAATAAATCTTTTTATAAATAAAAACATTTATTTATTGACAAAACCGGTTTACTAGAATATAATTTGGTTATAGAGAAGTCTTAACAAATTTGAAAGGAAGTATCAAATGACAAATACATCATTCTCAATTGAGCAGTTTTCTTTAAAAGGAAAAATTGCTCTCATCACCGGCGCTTCTTATGGAATTGGATTTGCTATTGCCAAATCCTACGCTGAAGCCGGCGCTACTATTGTCTTTAACGATATCAATCAAGATCTGGTCAATAAAGGGATTGAAGCTTATCGTGAAGTTGGCATCCAAGCCCATGGATATGTCTGTGACGTGACAGACGAGGACGGTATCCAAGCCATGGTCAAGCAAATCGAACAAGAGGTTGGTGTCATTGACATCCTCGTTAATAACGCTGGTATTATCCGCCGAGTTCCAATGTGCGAAATGAGCGCCGCTGATTTCCGTAAGGTCATCGATATTGACTTAAACGCACCATTTATCGTTTCAAAGGCAGTTATTCCTTCTATGATAAAGAAAGGGCATGGAAAGATTATCAATATTTGTTCGATGATGAGCGAACTGGGACGTGAAACAGTTAGCGCTTATGCTGCTGCTAAAGGGGGCTTGAAAATGTTGACCCGCAACATTGCGTCTGAATACGGTGGAGCCAATATCCAATGTAACGGAATTGGACCGGGTTATATTGCCACTCCTCAAACAGCACCTCTTCGTGAGTTGCAAGAAGATGGTTCTCGCCACCCATTTGACCAGTTCATCATTGCAAAAACACCTGCTGCACGTTGGGGAAATCCTGAAGATTTGATGGGCCCTGCTGTCTTTCTCGCTAGTGATGCCAGCAATTTTGTCAACGGCCACATCCTATATGTAGATGGCGGTATCTTAGCCTACATCGGAAAACAACCTGAGTAAAAATAGAAAGAAGATCTTATGAAAATCGCATTAATCAATGAAAATAGTCAAGCTAGCAAGAATCACATTATTTACGATAGTCTAAAAGAAGCGACAGATAAAAAAGACTACCAATTATTTAACTATGGTATGCGTGGAGAAGAAGGAGAAAGTCAATTAACTTATGTGCAGAACGGACTAATGGCTGCCATCCTTTTAAATACAAAGGCAGTTGACTTTGTTGTTACCGGCTGTGGTACGGGTGTAGGGGCTATGCTTGCTTTAAACAGCTTCCCTGGTGTTGTCTGTGGTCTAGCAGTGGACCCAACTGACGCTTACCTTTATTCTCAAATCAATGGTGGTAACGCCTTGTCTATCCCTTATGCCAAAGGATTTGGCTGGGGGGCAGAACTGACCCTCAAATTGATGTTTGAACGCTTATTTGCTGAAGAAATGGGCGGTGGCTACCCAAGAGAACGTGTAATCCCTGAACAACGCAACGCTCGTATCTTAAACGAGGTGAAACAAATCACCCACAATGATTTGATGACCATCCTTAAAACAATCGACCAAGACTTCCTCAAAGACACCATCTCTGGCAAATATTTCCAAGAATACTTCTTTGAAAACTGCCAAGATGATGAAGTCGCTGCTTATTTGAAAGAAGTATTAGCCAAGTAAAGCTATTCTAAACCAGAAAGGAACTAATGGATGACGAAAATATTACTGTTTGGCGAACCATTAATTCGAATCTCACCATTAGATGCCACCAGTATCGGCGATCATGTTGCCAGTTCGACTTATTTTGGCGGATCAGAAATTAACATCGCTTGTAATTTGCAAGCCCTGGGTATCTCAACGAAAGTCTTTACCGCACTCCCTGCCAACGAGATTGGAGATCGTTTTCTCACATTCTTGAAACAGCACCAAATCGATACCAGTTCAATCTGTCGGCTTGGCGATCGAATCGGCCTCTACTATTTGGAGAACGGCTTTGGTTGTCGTCAAAGTGAAGTTTTCTACGATCGTAAGCATACGAGTATCAGCCAGATTCGGCCAAACATGCTAGATATGGATTCTCTCTTTCAGGGGATTAGCCATTTTCATTTTAGTGGAATCACCGTAGCTATCGGTCAAGAGGTCCGTGCGATCCTTCTCCTACTCTTGGAAGAAGCCAAGCGCCGAGGAATTGTCGTTTCAATGGATCTCAATCTGAGAACAAAGATGATTTCAGTCCTAGAAGCCAAGTATGAATTTTCTAAGTTTGCACGTTTTACTGACTATTGCTTCGGTATTGATCCTCTCATGATTGATGACCAAAATCTAGAGATGTTTCCAAGAGACAGTGCTAGCCTAGAAGAGGTGGAAAATCGCATGCGACTTTTAAAAGAAGCCTATGGTTTCAAGGCCATTTTCCATACCCTCCGCTCTAGTGATGAGCAAGACAAAAATGTCTATCAAGCCTATGCTCTAGAAGAACTATTTGAAGAGTCTGTCCAACTAAAAACTGCAGTCTATCAACGAATTGGTAGCGGGGATGCCTTTATATCTGGTGCCCTTTACCAACTACTCCATCATTCCTCCCTAAAAACTACCATTGACTTTGCAGTTGCGAGCGCAACTCTCAAATGCACTCTTCCAGGAGACCATCTCTCCACTTCCGCAACTAGTATTGAAAATTTACTGGCAAATGCACAAGATATCATTCGTTAGGAGAATTACATGACCAAATCAGATACGATTATTGAACTAAAAAAACAGAAAATTGTCGCTGTCATTCGAGGAAATACAAAGGAAGAAGGACTACAAGCCTCGATTGCTTGTATCAAGGGCGGTATCAAAGCTATTGAAATCGCCTATACCAATCAGTATGCAGGACAAATCATCAAAGAACTTGTAGACTTGTATCAGGACGATCAGAGTGTTTGTATCGGTGCAGGTACTGTGCTTGATGCCGTAACTGCTAGAGATGCCATTCTAGCCGGAGCAAATTACGTTGTTTCTCCATCTTTCCATGCTGAAACTGCGAAAATGTGCAATCTCTACAGCACACCGTACATTCCAGGCTGTATTACCCTCACAGAGATCACGACTGCACTTGAAGCCGGTAGTGAAATCATCAAACTCTTCCCAGGTAGTACTCTCAGTCCAGCATATATCTCTGCAGTCAAGGCACCGATTCCACAAGTTTCCGTAATGGTAACCGGAGGAGTCGGTCTAAACAACATCCCTCAATGGTTCGCTGCTGGTGCAGATGCCGTTGGAATTGGTGGCGAACTCAATAAACTCGCTTCCCAAGGCAACTTTGACCGCATCAGCGAGATTGCCCAACAGTATGTTACACTCACATAAAATCATAACTACCCGTCTAACGGGTGGTTTATCTCAGAGCTATAAGCCCAAATCATCAGCCAGCGCCTAAAGACGCTGGCTTTCACGTTGTTCAAGCCTTATTGCTCTTGACTCGTCACTTGCCTCTTTAAGAGACTTTGGTATTACTTACCACTATCCCTAAAGGGATCCTCATATTCTTTTACACTCAATTTATCTAGTGCTATAGTAGATTGAAACTGGAATAGTACACATCTACTTCTAAAACATTGTTAAAAATCGATTTGACTGTCCTGATCGATTTGTTCTGTTCTTATTTCATTTTACTATATATCATACTTTACTAGTTCTCAAATTTTCATACTCGTGAAGAAATCATCCACTGGATAATTTCTTTAATCTTGACTATATTTCTTAAGTGTGGCTTCATTAAGCCCTACTGGACTTACATAATAACCTTCCGCCCAGAAATGCCGATTCCCAAACTTGTACTTGAGATTGGCGTGTTTGTCAAACATCATGAGTGCACTTTTGCCTTTTAAATACCCCATAAAACTTGAAACACTTAGCCTCGACGGAATACTGACTAACATGTGTACATGGTCTGGCATTAAGTGACCCTCGATCATTTCAACACCTTTATAACTACACAAGCGATGAAATATTTCGCCTAAACTACTTCTATATTGATTATAGATGACTTTTCGTCTATACTTAGGGGTGAACACAATGTGATAGAACACCTCCACTTTGTGTGAGATAAACTATGAGCCTTTTGTGCCATATTTTTTCTCCTTTCGCTTTACAATTGGATTGAACACCTTTATTGTATCGCGTTTAGAGTTTTTTTGGTATAACCTTCGACGCGCACCCGCATAGCGGGTGGTTGTTTTGTCTCGCACCTCACGGAGCGAGACGGACTAATATAGTGGAGTGAAATAGGATACGAACAAATTGATTAGGAAAATCAAATGAATTTATAGAAATCTTTTAGTAGTTATAACGTCCTATTCTAGTTTCAAAACGCTATAGTCACATAATGAAGTAAAAAAGGATAAGTATCAACTTATCCTTTTTTAAAAGAAAAATCCGAAGATATTTGGCCTTCTTCGGATTTTTTCTATTTTCCACAGTTTCATGTAATTCATCTAGATGATGAACAAATTAGTTGTTCTTTCCTCTACGGAATAAATAAAACGCCCCAAGTAGCAAGAACCCTAGACTTGCCAAGATTGACTGACCTTCTCCTGTCTGAGGGAGATTCTTTTGATCCGAATGGTTCTTTTCCTCTTCAGATTTTTCCTTTTCTTTTGAATTCTGTACTTGTGGCTGAGCTGCTTGCTCTAGCTTTTTAAAGACTTCCTGATCTGGAGCTGATTCCTGGGTTTCAGGATTATAGTAGGCAATCTTATATTCATCCCCTTCTTTTCGAATAGTATAGACTCCACGTTTCAAAACTTGGAATTGGTTGGAAATAGTAGAGACAGAATCATCATATTTCACAATGCCCCAAACTCCTTGTTTGGCATCATAAACAGACTGAAGGGTTTCGTTATTTTCGATGAGGCTACTTTCTAACTCTTTTATCATTTGATTGAAGGTGGCACGATCCACGTTAGGAATGAGCATATAGCCATAAGAATCTCCATTTTGCTTATGAGCCTGACTAATCGTAAGAAATTCATTTTCAACTTCCTTGTCTGACTGTCCTTCATTGATATCCTTCCAGGCTCCCTTTTGCAAAGCCTTACTCATACTGATTGAACTCTTCTTAAAGAAAAAGTAACCAATATTCTTTTTCGAATCGGACGATTCTAAAAAGACACTTTGGGTTTCAGGATAATCCTTTTCTTGTTCTGTAAGGGAGGCTTCTTTATCATTGACATAGACTTTATATGGATTACTTGATTCCAGTTTTCTCTGGTCGATTGTAGTTGCAGCAGTATCTGTTGAAGTGTTTTGGATATTGCTTCCTAAAAAGGCAATCTTATCCTTTAGCATAAACCAGCTCTTATGAGCAGTCAATGTTTGATTCCAGTTGGTGAAATCCATGGTTGCTGTCGCATTGGCATCATCTAGTTTGCTCGTTCCAACGAAAGCAGACGGTAAAACTTTACCTGTATCGCTATCCGCTCTCTTAGCATCCGTCTCTGTTGTACCAGGCATCTTATATGGATTAACTGTTGGCCAGTAGCCATCGCTATAGTGACTCAAATCGCCATTGTAAAGATAGAACATCCCATCACTCGTATACCAACCACGTTTATTTTCCTTGTTCATGTGTTCGTAATTCAAGGTACGACTGGAAAAGAGTGACAAGCCAAATCCAAACCCTTTCTCTGCATTGTACATGGCTGTTTTATCCATCTTGTTAAAGGCAGATAGGTAACTTGTTCTTGGAACACTTGCGACTCCTGCATCACTTAACAAGGATTGCATCAAACTGATATCCTTATAAGTCTTCAAATTCTTAAAGACATCATAATAACTATCCGATTGAACAATGGTCTTCACAAGACTCTGCAAACGTTGTTTGGTTTCTCCTTCAGACATATCCGCTATTCGGTGAATCCCTCTTAGTACTTCTACTGCGGCCACGTGCCCCTCGCTATTTGCACGACTGATCGAGCGTCCACGACTCATATCCATCAGCTCTCCATTCACCAGCAAAGGAGCAAACGATTTATCAATCCAGTGGTACATGGTTTGCATTTTATCTTTATCGATTGGATTCTTGGTCTTTTGAATGACTGGCAACAGTTGAGACAGACCATCAATCAAAACATTCCCATAAGCACCCGTATAGGCAACATTGGTGTGGTCGATATAGGATCCATCTTGATAAAAACCTTCACCTTGGTCTACCAACTTGAACACTTGCTCAATCGAGCGAATGGTAGAAGAAATTTCTTGATCATCCTTACGCAGTAAACCAGCTATTACTTTTACCCTTCCCATATCAACTAAGTTTCCACCTAGAGCCTTGAATGGGTTATCAGTCGTCTTTCGGAAATGTTCGGGATCTGGTACAAATTTTTCAATCACATCTGTATATTTTTTAATTTCCTCATCAGAGAAGTATTCTTTCATCAGAGACAAGGTATTGTTGATGGCACGAGGTGTACCGATTTCATAATCCCACCAGTTCCCAACAATGCTCTTTTCACTATTGTAGACATGTTTATGCATCCATTCCATGGAATCCCTGACTGTTCGAACGACAGTTTCATCTTTATAATAACGAGAAGAAGGATTGGTCACTTGCTTGGCCATCTCCTCCAATTTCCGATAAGTGGCAGTCAGATTTGCAGACATTTTATAATTTGAAAATTTTTCCCACAAATAGGTGCGGTCCACCTGACTTGAAATACTAGATAGGCTATCAGCTACCTTTCCTTCCAATTCCTGGTTTAATTTGGCCATCTGTTCATTTTTAGAATCATAGTATTGATTCCCAGCGATGATGCCATTCCAGTCATCCAAACGGTCTGTGTATGCATCCTTAACAGAGGCTAGAATCTTCAAAGGAATCTTTTTCACTTCCTTGCCATCTTTACTGACAATGACATTGGTTGTCCCTTCCTTAAGAGGTTCTAAAATTCCATTTTTGACTGAAGCAACGTCAGGATTTTCTACCTTATAAGTATAGTCCGCAAGAGAAAAAACATGTTTTTTTCCAATTGGTAAATCAATCTTTTCCTCAAGCTGTTTATCTGTTTGAGAATCCTCAGAAAGCTGGTCTGCTACCTCTACCAGCTCAATATCCTTAAAGGAAACAGTCCCAGTTCCTGTTTCATAGAATAACTCCAGCTTGATTTTATCAACATCTAAAGTCGGGCTATAGTCTGCTTCAATGGTCTGCCAGTCCTTTGTTCCTGACGTCGTTGCAGAATTCCACAATCGCTTGTCCTTACCACTTTCCTCAATGATACGAACTTTGGCAATCCCGACTTTATTATCTGTTTTAATCTTGAAACGCAGTTTATACTTTTTCTTAGCTTCAATAGGAACCATACGGTGAAGCGCTGCCCTTAATTTCTCAGGGCTTGAGATAGTGATAGCCCCATCCTTAGCCTCAATGACTCGAGTTGAGGCATCTGCAGAACTATTCTTCTGGTCTACCCAAGCTGACCACCCCTGAGCTTTGCTCCCTGTCCACGGACTGCTTCCGTCCTCCGTCTGACTAAAATCACCATTTTCAACTAAATTTTTTGTATCCCTTTGCTGATACTGAACTTCCTTCTGGCTTTGCTGAATGGTATTCGTAGTCGTTTCTTCCGCTCCAACTGTCATATAATGGTTTAATAAAAATCCTGATAAAACAAGTGAAGACAAACTCACAATGAGCTTCTTTGTTTTTGTTTGCATGTATACACTCCAATAAACATATTGTAAAATCAATAGGAACTAAATCTCAAATTAGAGATTTATAGCAACTAAGTAAACTGGTTTAATTAAATCATACCATTTTTAAAGTTATTTGTAAACGGTTTCTATCATATTGAGGGCTTATTCTTCAACAATATCTTCCATCCGACTCGACGAAAAAAGTAAAAACTGTTACAATGTAGAAAAAGAAAAGAGGCCCTCATGACTTCACTTTATGATTTTTCCGTTTTGAACCAAAACAACCAAGCAACTCCCTTGGATAGCTATCGTGGCAAAGTTCTCTTGATTGTCAACACTGCTACTGGATGTGGTTTAACGCCCCAGTACCAGGGACTTCAAGAACTCTATGAACGCTATCAAGATCAGGGCTTCGAAATATTGGATTTCCCTTGCAATCAGTTTATGGGACAAGCGCCCGGCAGCGCAGAGGAAATCAACGCCTTCTGTAGCCTACATTTTCAAACCACCTTCCCACGTTTTGCCAAGATTAAGGTCAACGGTAAGGAAGCAGACCCTCTCTATGTCTGGTTAAAAGACCAGAAATCTGGCCCACTAGGAAAACGAATCGAATGGAATTTCTCTAAGTTTCTCATCGGTCGAGATGGGCAAGTCTTTGAACGCTTTCCTTCAAAAACAGACCCAAAACAAATTGAAGAGGCGATACAAACTCTACTATAATTCACAATCTCACTATGATTAGGTTTCCTTTAACCTGATGAATAGTGAGATTTTTTGATTGGCTTTGACTTAAATAGAAAAACACCCCATGATATGAAACATGAAGTGTTGTAAAGTCTATGTTGTAGGTGCTTATTTCACATTTTCAATGTGACCAGTGATAACGAATACCATACAGAATCTTCATATACACTAAACAAATGACTTTCTAATTATTTCAATTAGTTTTGGCTAGTAAATATCATTTCCAACAAACGCCCTCTCAATTCCTTATCCTGATGATGCAAGATATTCATTAAGTCATGAGAGTTTTTCGCATTGATGAATTGATTTAACAATCTATCTTTTAATTCATATGGAAGAGAAGCTGTCTTTAGTAGTCTAAAAACTTCGTCATTTAAAGATGTCCTTTTATTATCTTTCCATTCAAATTTAGCTGTATCATTCTTATTTGGCAATTCAATTATAGACACATTCGTTCCTTTAAAATGAATTCTATGTTTTCTATTGCTTGGAACGATACTAGAATCTCCTTGTAATGCTAACTCTACCATTCCCATTTCCCAATCGATTGATAATCTTGTTTTATATCTTTGACCATTTTGATCTTCAAGCATTTCAAAAGAATGTTGTTTTCCTGGGAATACATACCAATCTACAACCTCAGGTAAATCAACACCCATACCTATCTCAGAACCAACCAAGGGAATGATTGCACCACTTTTTGCAAACACAGGCGTAGTCGAGATGTCCCTATAAACACTTAACTTCACACCACCTGTGTATTTTTTATCTGAAAAAAAGTCATACCATTCACCTTCAGGGAACCATACATCTACTTTTGCAGATTGGAATGTCAAATCCATCTTTTCTACAATGGGAGCCACCATCAGTTCTGTTCCAAAAAAGTATTGGTTTGGAACATTATAGCTCTCATCATTCTCTGGATAGAAATAATAGATTGGACTGATTAATGGGGCACCTTCCTCATGTGTCTTTACATTCATGGTATATAGATAGGGAATCATCTGATGTCTCAAACGAAGGTATTTCTTCATAATCTTAGATGTTGTTTCTGAAAAGAACCAAGGTTCTTTACTATTAAAAGGACTTCTAGAACTATGTAATCGAGTAATCGGACTAAAAACACCAAACTGTAGCCATCTAGTTTGTAGCTCTTCGTCATAATCCCCCAACATATGTCCACCGATATCATGACTCCACCAACTATAACCGATATTAGATGCTGTCGCTGTAAAATAGGGTTGAAATCTTAAGGAATTCCAACTAATAATAGTATCCCCTGAAAAACCAACAGGGTAGCGGTGACTACCAGGACCTGCATATCTTGATAAAATCAAACCACCTTCTGCATTTTTACAACTATCCTGATAGTGATAATGGTTTAAAAGCCAAAGTGGATCTAGCATGCCTTGTGTCCCCTGTTGCCAGTCAATCCACCAAAAATCTACTCCCTGCTTTTCTAGCTCATAATGAACATCTTTAAAGTAGGCTTCCCTAAAAGAGGGATTAAAAAAATCAAAAATAGCAGGTTCTTCTAGTTCTACATTTAACCCCAACCGTTTTGCGATTTGAGGATAAGCTTCTTCATAAGCCCGTATCCCATCAGCAGGATGGACATTTAAGGAGAGTTTTAACTTTCTATCATGAAGTTGTTGCAATAACTGTTCTGGATTTGGTATTAAGTTTCTATTCCAACTATATCCTGTCCAGCCACTTCCAAAACGAGCTGGAATGTCAGTTATATGCCAATCCATATCTAACACACCGATAGATAATGGAATTTTCTCTGTTGCAAATCTGTCTATTAAATCCAAGTATTCATCCGACGTATAAGGCCAATATCTACTCCACCAATTGCCTAAAGCATATCTTGGCAACAAGGGTGTTGAACCAGTCAAATGGTAAAAGTCTCTGATTGCTCCTCTATAATCATGCCCATAGGCAAAGAAATACAGGTCAATTTGATTTTCTCTCTCAATATAACCAGATTGTTCATCCCAAATAAATCCTTGAGAATCATCCAATAAGGCTATACCATTTCGGCTAATAATTCCATCTTCTAACGAGATTGCTCCATCTGCCTTATCCAGAGTCCGAGCTGTTCCTTTTAACGTTTCAATAGATTCACCAAAATACCAGCGACTACCATATACGGCAAAATTTCCTTTTAATTCTATAAATAAATTTTCGGCGTTAAATTCTCCTTTATTAAAGTGCAGATGAAAATAGTCCGTCATAATATCTAGTACGTTTGATGTCTCGATATAATCTAACGAAACTTGGCCAAAATCTCTATTATAGATAAGTTGTGTCGTTCTATCCTCAAAACTTCCAGTTTGAGAGTATTCTAACCTTACTAGCTTGTCTGTTAATACAGAGATTCGATAAAACTCTCCCTTAAAAATTTTCAATTTGTTTTCCTCCTTTTATGGTAGCATAAAAACAGAACGCACCATTTTTGATGCGTTTTTCATTATTCTGAATGCAATGTTCTATCTGTTATATCTATGACAAATAATAGTCAATTGAAAAAATGCAGTGGACAAAATATCTTTTAACAAACCAAGAGTTTATTAAAGAGTTATCACTTTTCAACTTTTCTAAGCTTATGCAGTTGTGAAACAAACTACTTTTAAACTATTAACTAAGATAGGATTGATAAATAATTTCAAACTCTTACTAGCAATCATACGATATTCAAGCTCGCGTGCTTTTTTCCTTCCTGCTTATTTCTTAGAACTGAAGAACCCGGATCGGTATATAAATTATCCGGATCAACATAGTCATAAGACTCATAACAGTTGCGCTTCATTAAGTCATCCCCAGAGCAAGAGCTTCATCTCGTAATTTTTCAACATCACTAACCGTAGGTCGCCATCCTTCAATCATATTTGTACTTAAAGCATACCAAACACTCTTAAAAACGGATCGGTTTTCAAAAGCTATTCCCATGATTGTCATCTTTTCTTTATCTATATCTAAGGACATATGCTACCTCCTTTAGATACATTATACCATGTTTCTCTGTAGCTTTTAAAAATTTTATTTTGTTTGTCATATCTAAGTTTTCAGCACGCTTATCCTATTTTATAAGCCTCAAACCCAAATATAAAACGCATTAACCATCTGATAATATGCGTTTTATTGTGGAAACATTTCCCATTTTCTCTATTTCTAATGACTTACTTCAACTTCTGACTTCATGGAAAAAACAACAAAAATATGAACTGGCAAAGTTTGGTATCATCAGTAATCCAGAACAATTCATCTTTACTTACATAGATACCAAAGGCAATATCAATAAACCTTTACATTCTGACTATCTCAATAATAAGATGAAAACTATCAGAAAACGACACCCAGAGCTTACACACGCTACGCCACACAAACTACGTCATACCGGAGCAACGCTCGCTAAACAAGCAGGAATGAGCTTAGAAGCCATTTCTGAAGCTCTAATACATAGCGACACAGGTACAACACAGATTTATGTCAATACTTCTAATGTAGTCCCTATGGCCGTCGGTGAATTTGCCTTACAGTCTCTAAAACAATAAGGTGAAAATAAGGTAAACTTTGAGGTGAACTTTTTCAAAAAACATAAAAAAAGCACCCATGAGGTAAACTCTTGAGTGCTTTGAAACGTTGATATAATTGTATTGATTAACGTTTTGAGGCAACTGACCTTGTCAGGTTGCAGCCACATTTGTAAGCGACTAAAGTCGCAACAACTGTGTCAATTGCACCAATTTAGTAAGAAAGTATAAAAAAAGAACACCCCGAAAGGTGCTCTGTATAAGTATAGTAATTCTTTCGAATTAACGTTTACTAAATTGTGATGCTTTACGAGCTTTCTTAAGACCTGGTTTCTTACGTTCAACTTTACGTGAGTCACGTGTAAGAAGTCCTGCGCGTTTCAATGAATCGCGGAAGTCTGGGTCTACTTGAAGAAGGGCACGAGCGATACCGTGACGGATAGCTCCTGATTGACCAGCGTATCCACCACCTACAACGTTAACGAAAACGTCGTATGAACCTACAGTTGAAGTAACTGCGAATGGTTGGTTGATGACAAGACGAAGGTCAGCGTGTGGGATGTACTCTTCAACATCTTTTTTGTTAACAGTGATTTTACCAGTTCCTGGAACAAGGCGAACGCGTGCAACAGCGTTTTTACGACGTCCAGTACCTGCATATTGTGCTTGTGACATACTTTATTTGTTCCTTTCCTTAGATAAGTCCTGAAATGTCAAGAACTTCTGGTTGTTGTGCAGCATGAGTGTGCTCAGCTCCAACAAATACTTTCAACTTCATACCTTGAGCGCGTCCAAGTGTATTGTGTGGAAGCATACCTTTAACTGATTTCTCAATCAAACGTACTGCATTTTTAGAACGAAGTTCACCTGCAGAGATTTGTTTCAATCCACCTGGGTGGTTTGAGTGAGTGTAGTAGATTTTATCAGTTGCTTTTTTACCAGTCAATTTAACTTTTTCAGCATTGATAACAATCACGAAGTCACCTGTATCAGTGTGTGGTGTAAATGTTGGTTTGTTTTTTCCGCGAAGTACGCTAGCAACTACTGCAGAAAGACGTCCAAGTGGTACATCAGTTGCGTCAACTACGTACCATTTACGTTCAACTTGGCCTGGTTTAGCCATAAATGTTGTTTTGTTCATGATTTCTCCTATATATAGTTCGATTTTTGTTTACGGTGATGGGTGTTCCTTCCCATCGAAAAGTATTTGGAAGGTTCCGGGGCCTTTCAAATGGGGTAAACAATACCGCCTACTATCATACCAAATTTCACCCCTAAAAGTCAATAGATATGAAAAATATTTTTCGGTAACTTCTCAAAGTAACTGAAAGTTATATAATCAAGTTAATTTGGGAATTTACCTATTAACTTCGGTAGATTTTTGGGAATTTTTTTCCTTCTTTTTCCCTGTAGTTAAAATCCTTTTCAAAAAATCACCTTTTCTTGATTTTTAATCCTATTTGCTGTATGATAAGGGAAAAGAAAGGAGACAGAGATATGGCTTTTACCAATACCCACATGCGGTCTGCTAGTTTTGGCATTGTTACCAGCTTGCCTGATGACATCATTGACTCTTTTTGGTATATTATCGACCATTTCTTAAAAAATGTCTTTGAATTGGAAGAAGAACTCGAGTTTCAATTGCTTAATAACCAAGGAAAGATTACCTTCCACTTTTCAAGTCAACACCTCCCTACAGCCATTGATTTTGACTTTAACCATCCTTTCGACCCTCGTTATCCCCCAAGAGTACTGGTTTTAGACATGGACGGTAGAGAAACTATCCTCCTCCCAGAAGAAAATGACCTATTTTAAAAACTCTAGCCTTCAGTTGCAAGTAACTGAAAACTAGAGTTTTTCTATTTTTTCAAAGCATCATACAAGTTACGGATCGGTTGTTTTAATATCGGATGGATAAAATGAGGCGCAATTTCCTGTAAGGACTCAAGGACAAAAAGGCGTTCCGCTATGTAAGGATGAGGCAATATGAGGTCGTCTGTATAAAGGATCTGGTCCTCCACAAAGAGCAAGTCCAAATCAATCAAACGAGGTCCCCAATGCACTTCTCTCACCCGTCCCAGCTCTGACTCAATGGCTAACAAGGTTTCTAACAAGTCTTGTGCTGGTAGCCAGGTTTCCACCTCAACCACTTGATTGGCAAAGCTATCCTGCTCCACTCCACCCCAAGGCTCCGTCGCTAAGACACTGGACTCTTTGAGAATATAGATGCCACGAGCTCGCAGTTTGTCAATGGCTTGCTTCAAGTTTGCTTGTTTATCTCCCATATTGCTTCCTAGGGCGATAAAGGCTCGTTGCTTGCGGCGATGAATGGTTACTGAGCAAGTATCTAGCGGCAAATGCACTGGCGCCCAGGGTTTTTTTAGTTCTAGCTTCATTTCTTGGACAAGAGGATAAGCCTCAAAAGTACGTTCTACCAATTTGTAGGCTACCGTTTCAATCAAGTCCTCAGTTGTTTCCTGAAACCAAGTCGTCCACTGCTGACACAGTTCTCCATAATGGACAGAAGCCGTTAAATCCAAGTCTGTCGCCGCCTTGGTCATATCATAGGATAGGATGGCTGAAACGACAAACTTCTGCCCCAATTCTTTCTCACTCGGAAAAAGACCATGATAGGCAAAAATTTCCAAATCCTTAATCTGCAGTTGATCCATAACTAGTCCTTTCTAGAAGAATCCGCTTCAAGCGGATTCTTTTTATACTCAATGAAAATCAAAGTGCAAACTAGGAAGCTAGCCGCAGGCTGCTCAAAACACAGTTTTGAGGTTGCAGATGGAAGCTGACGTGGTTTGAATTTGATTTTCGAAGAGTATTATAGTCCCATTAAACGATAAGCCTGGTCTCGGAGGTCCTTATCTTTTTCAAATAGACCACGAGCTACTGTCGTCAAGGTTGCAGTTCCTGGTTTTCTCACTCCACGCATACTCATACACATATGCTCCGCCTCAATGACAACAAAGGCTCCTTTAGCACCTAGATACTCCATCAAGGCATCGGCTACTTCGATATTCAAACGTTCTTGAATTTGTGGTTTTTTCGAATAAACTTCAACCGTACGGGCTAGCTTAGACAAACCTGCCACACGACCATCTGGAATGTAGGCAATATGTGCTCTACCATAAAATGGCAAGAAGTGGTGTTCACACATGGTATGGAAAAAAATATCCTTTTCTACCACCATATTATCGTCGATAATCTCAAAGGATTTTGACAAATGTTCCTCCGCTGTTTGACCAAGACCTGAAAAAATCTCTTGGTACATACGAGCCACACGAGCAGGTGTTTCCTGCAAGCCCTCGCGGTTAGTGTCCTCTCCGACAGCCTCGATAATCATTTTTACAGCTGCTTCAATCTTTTGTGTATCCATTTTCGTTTTTCCTCTCCATCAGATAGGCTCTCACTTGGCTCAAGAAATACAAGGAACCTGTGACAATCCTAACTGTTTTTTTCTCTTCTTTTTTATCTGTCAATTTCTGCTCTAGAAAATCCTGCCAACCTTGGTAGCTGAGATTTCTAGACTTAGCTGTCTCTTTCAGCACGCTTTCATCAGTCGCCCGACTATCGTCAAAATGTGTCAGAGTAAGCTCGGTATCTGGCATGGCCCCCATCAAGTCCAACATATCCTCCAAGGCCTTGGTTTTGATGCAAGTAAAGAGGATTTCCTTATGATAATCCGCAAAGCGTTCTTGCAAGGTTGCTATTAAAGCCTTGATAGCATGGGGATTGTGGGCCCCATCCAAAATCATCAAGGGGTCTCTATACACGACCTCCAAACGCCCTGGCCAACCTGTTTCTTCCAAAGCCTGAGCAAGCAAGCCATTGCTTGCTAGTTCTCGACCATCTTCTTGACAAAAAGTATCAAGTAAAGCTATGGCCATCCCAGCATTCTCTATCTGGTGCAAACCAAGTAGGCCAGTCTGAAAGCGATCTTGTCTGACAGCACTTGTATAGTCAAAGACTTCACCCGTTACCATACTCTTTTGATGGCTGGCCTGATAATCTGTCCCGTAGGCAAGTCTCGGCGCATCTTTCCCTTCCGCAATGCGGTCAATCACAGCCAAAGCTTCTGGAGCGATACGACCTGTCACCAAGGGAATACCTTGTTTGATAATACCAGCTTTCTGCTCTGCTATGGCTTCCAAGGTGTCACCAAGTAGGGCTACATGGTCCAATCCAATAGTCGTAATTCCTGTCAAAATGGGCTGACAGACATTGGTACTATCTAAAAGCCCACCCATGCCGACTTCCATGATAGCCACATCTACTTGCTCTGAGGCAAAGTAGTCATAGGCTATGGCTGTGATAATCTCAAACTCGGTTGTGCCCTGTAAATTAGCGGCCGCTTCTCCCTCCAGCAAAGACTGATAGTATTCCATGAGGGTTTCTAGCTTCGCTTCTGGGATAGATTCCCCATTGATGCTAATCTGGTCTGTGTAATGAATGAGATAGGGGGAGCTAAAAACACCAACTCTCAGCCCTAGCTTTTCTAGCATACTTTTCAAAAAAGCAATAGTCGAACCCTTGCCATTGGTCCCTCCGATATGGATGACCTTGAGTTTGAGATGGGGATTGTCACGCAAAGCTAACAGTTCCACCATTCGTTCCAAGCCAAAATGCGGTTGATCCGTCCGATAGTGGGCAATCCACTGATTATTTTCAAATTCTTTCATCTTATTTATATTGTTTTAAATCTAGATTTTCCGCTTCATCAGCCAGACGAATAGCGGAGGCAATTTCAACCGCCATCTTGTGACTAGCTACGTCATGCACTCGCACCACTTCTACACCCTGTCTCGCAGCGATACTAGTTACATGAGCCGAAGCCGTGTCCCGATTTCGGAAACCAAGTTCTGTCTCAGGATTGACTTCAAAACCACTTTCTTCAAGGATATTGATGACAAATCGCTTGCGCGACACTCCAAGAAAGATTGGATAACCTTTCTGATGTAGTTTATCCAGGTCCCGTAAAAGGAGCAGATTTTCTTTCTTGGTCAGACCAAAGCCGATTCCCAGATCCAACAGGATATTTTCTTGTGCGATTCCAGCTTGATTCGCTCTCGCTAAGGCTCTGTCAAAGAAAGCCTCCAGTAACTCTTCGATTGTCATTTTTTCAAAGTCCGCTAACTCTTCCACTGTAAAAGCTTGACCAAAACCAAAATGAGGGAAGATGAGCGAGCTAGGGTGCTGAGGTCGTGCCATAACTGGATTAAACATAATGACTACTTTCGCTCCAGCCTTAGCAACCACATGGGCCATTTTTTCATCACCCATGAGACCAGTGATATCATTGACTAGATTAGCACCAGCAGCCAAAGCAGCCTCTGCTACCTGACTCTTCCAAGTATCAATAGAGATGAGGACATCACTTTCCTTGCGAATCGCTTTAATCACTGGAACAACACGCTGGATTTCCTCTTCTATCTCAACATAGCTACAGCTACTTCCCGGCCGAGTCGATTCTCCACCGATATCGAGCATACTAGCCCCTTCTGCTATCAATTTACGAGCCTGCTGGAGTGCCTGCTCAAGAGCAAAAAATTGACCACCATCCGAAAAGGAATCTGGGGTTACATTGATAATTCCACAAATAGCTGTCTTTGCATGATTGGCTTTACTTGACATATCGGTCACTCCCTCAAGGCTGTTCATCATATTATTTCTCTATTTTACCATAAAAAGAAAAAGATGGACACGATTGCATTCATCTTTTTCCCAGTAGAAACAAGTAAGCAATTGTCAATAATCTTATACTCTTCGAAAATCTCTTCAAACCGCATCAACGTCGCCTTGCCGTATATATGTGACTGACTTCGTCAGTCTTATCTACAACCTCAAAACAGTGTTTTGAGCAGCCTGCGGCTAGTTTCCTAGTTTGCTCTTTGATTTTCATTGAGTATTAAACAGAAATCCCTAATGTCCGACTCATGATCACCACAAGAGCTAGCAAACAAAAAGCAACCCCATTCACAATCATATGAAGTAAGATCGACATTTCCAAACGTTGGGTCTTATAGGCTGTCCAAGTTAGAACTGTCGACATACCTCCATAAATCAATAAAGAAGGTAAATTACTTGGTTGATGCAATAAAGCAAACACAATCGTACCGACTACAAATCCCAAGTTCTCCTTGCCTCGGAAAATCTTTTTAGGAACAATCCCACGGCACAAGATTTCCTCACAAATTGGAGCAAGCAAGGCTAGCAAGAAGAAGCTAGAAATCAGAGAACTATTCTGAACCATATCGTTAATCTGAGACTGGTTAGCTGTTGTCGTCTCATTTGACAGTTGCAACAAGATAGAACCAAGTATATTTGAACAGATAATGACTAAATAACTCAAGCCCAAACGTGCCAAATCCTTAGTTCTAAAAAAAGAAAAATTAAAACTTGCCAATTGCGTTTTACGAGCTCCAATAATAAATAGCACCAGAACCACAATAGAAATACCAGTAACTATCAGCCCTGACTGTAGCAGGGCTACTTCTTTTAAAGTCAAAATAGAGGTAACCACTAGGGGAACCTGATATAAAAGGACGGCAAGTAAAAAGACCAAAATCCAGCCTGCACGATTCAACAATTCTTTCCACATATTTTTCTATTTCATCACCTATCTCCTTTGTATTAAAAAAGGGGGGAAATCCCCCTGGGTCATTCTATTATAAGGCCATGCTGATGTAGTTAAGGATAAACAAGGCATCCAAAATCCAAATCATGACATGAACATCTTTAACTTGACCTTTAACAAGCTTAGTCAAAGTGTAAGTCAAGAAACCAACTGCAATCCCTTGAGTGATAGAGTAGCTGAATCCCATAAAGATAGATGTGAAGAAGGCAGGAACTGCTTCAGACATATCATCCCAATGGATATTTTTCAAGCTACCAAGCATCATAATCCCAACGATAATCAAGATTGGAGCTGTAGCCGCTGTTGGTACGATCGCTAGAAGTGGGCTAAAGAAGCTTGAAATCGCAAAACAGATAGCTACAACCAAGGCTGTCAAACCAGTACGTCCACCTGCACCGATACCAGCAGCAGACTCAACATAAGTCGTTACGTTTGAAGTACCTGCAATGGCACCGACTGTCGTTCCAATCAAATCAGAGTAAAGAGCCTTATCCAATTTGGCTGATTGGTGATTTTCACCATTTGTCGCTACAATACCAACTTTTTCACCTGTACCGATCAAGGTACCAATTGTGTCAAAAATATCTGTCAATGAGAAGGCAAGAATGGCCATCAGAGTTTCAGGCAAGCGAGCTGTATCTGACACCAAAGCTCCCAAACCTTCTGAACCAAGAGCTGCACCAAAGATTGTCTTCAAATCTTCAAAAGCTGCACCAACATGGTTATTAGCAAAATCGATACTAGACAAATCAACCAAACCAACTGCAATAGCAAGAACAGTTGTTGTCAAGATAGAGAGAATAATTCCCCCTTTAATCCCTTTGATGACAAAGAAGATAGTAATGGCAAGTCCTGCAAGAGCCACTAAAACAGCTGGATTATTAAAGCTGACCAATCCTGGAACTGCTGAAGAGTTTGCTGCAATCGTTGCTTGAGCTTTGTCAGCCCCTTCTCCTACAACAGTATAGTTGCCTGGATCAATCGTGAATTTCAAAAGTCCAGCATTCTTAATCCCTACATAGGCAAGGAAGACACCGATACCAGCTGAAATAGCTGAGCGAAGAGCATTGGGAATCGATTCAATGATCATTTTACGAACATTTGTCAAGGTAATAATCAATGAAATAATCCCACAGATGAAGACCATAGCTAGGGCTTCTTGCCAAGAATAACCAAGCCCGAATACAACTGTAAAGGTAAAGAAGGCATTGAGTCCCATACCTGGCGCTTGGGCATAAGGTAAGTTAGCATAAAAAGCCATCATCAAGGTACCCGCTACTGCACCAATAATCGTCGCTAGGAAGACGCCCTGAGCAGGCATTCCTGTTTGTGAAAGTATTTGTGGGTTTACAAAGAGAATATAGCTCATTGCAAAGAAAGTTGTTAAACCAGCGAGAACCTCTGTACGAACGTCTGTACCGTTCTCTTTTAGTTTAAATAATTTGTCCATCATCAATCTCCTTTTAATTTTTACGAACAATAATAGAATTATATCATTTATCATTCACTTTTTCAATGTCTTTGTTTGATTTGTTTAAGAAATTAATCCAATTTCATTTTTTGTTTGGAATCTGCTTTTCTGCCTGCTTTCTGTTATAATAGAAAACATCTTATCTGAAAACACACTAGAAAGGTCCATATGACGAAAAAAATTATTGCAGTTGACCTGGATGGAACCCTGCTCAACTCAGACAGTCAAATTTCTGACTTTACCAAAAAAACCATCAAAAAAGTTGCTGAAAAAGGCCATCAGGTTATTATTACGACAGGTCGCCCTTACCGTATGTCAAAAGATTTTTACCGTGAACTGGGCTTAGACACTCCTATGATTAACTTCAACGGATCCCTTACTCATTTACCAGACCAAGTTTGGGATTTTGAAAAGTGTTTGACTGTAGACAAAAAATATCTGCTAGATATGGTTCAACGTTCAGAGGACATTCAAGCCGATTTTATCGCTGGAGAATATCGTAAAAAATTCTACATTACAAATCCCAATGAAGAGATTGCCAATCCCAAACTATTTGGTGTAGAAGCTTTCCAGCCTGAAGATCAATTCCAGCCTGAATTGGTGACCAAGGACCCTAACTGTATCCTCTTGCAGACCAGAGCCAGTGACAAATATGCCTTGGCAAAAGACATGAACGCCTTCTACCAGCATCAACTTTCTATCAATACCTGGGGAGGTCCGCTCAATATCCTTGAATGTACCCCAAAAGGTGTCAACAAGGCCTTTGCTTTGGACTACTTGCTCAAGATAATGAATCGTGACAAAAAAGATTTGATTGCCTTTGGAGATGAACACAATGATACCGAAATGCTCGCTTTTGCTGGGAAAGGTTATGCCATGAAAAATGCCAATCCAGAGCTACTCCCTTATGCAGATGAGCAAATTTCCCTTACCAACGACCAAGATGGGGTTGCCAAAACCCTACAAGACTTATTCTTATAGCCTACACTGATACTCAATGAGAATCAAAGAGCAAACTAGGAAGCTAGCCGTAGGTTGCTCAAAGCACTGCTTTGAGGTTGTAGATGAAGCTGACGTGGTTTGAAGAGATTTTCGAAGAGTATGACCAGCTTGCAAGCTGGTCTTTGTGCTCTTTTCACAGTCTCATCAACCAGTTAATCGATTGTTCTACTTTTTGTCTCCAAAACCTTGGAAAAGGCTTTCTTTTGTGATATACTTCACATATAAATACAAGAGAGCTCGTCACACTCGACTCTGTTGACAAAAAATCAATCCAGTCCCGTTGTCCCTGTTCTCGGTCAATATCAAGGAGGATAGCTATGAAAGCTGTTGTTGTAAATCCAGAAAGCACTGGTGTTGCTATTGAAGAAAAAGTACTCCGTCCACTTGAAACTGGGGAAGCACTTGTAGAAGTTGAATACTGTGGCGTTTGCCACACCGACCTCCACGTTGCTCATGGTGACTTTGGTCAAGTCCCAGGACGTGTTCTTGGGCACGAAGGTATCGGTATCGTTAAAGAGATTGCTCCAGATGTGAAAAGCCTTAAAGTCGGTGACCGCGTCAGCGTTGCTTGGTTCTTTGAAGGATGTGGCACTTGCGAATACTGTACAACTGGTCGCGAAACCCTTTGCCGTACAGTGAAAAATGCTGGCTACTCAGTAGACGGTGGTATGGCTGAACAATGTATCGTAACTGCTGACTATGCTGTCAAAGTTCCTGACGGACTTGATCCAGCCCAAGCTTCTTCTATCACATGTGCTGGAGTAACAACCTATAAAGCTATCAAAGAAGCAAAAGTTGAACCAGGCCAATGGGTTGTTCTTTACGGTGCTGGTGGACTTGGTAACCTCGCTGTTCAATACGCTAAAAAAGTATTCAATGCTCATGTTATCGCAGTCGATATCAACAATGACAAACTTGCCCTTGCAAAAGAAGTAGGCGCTGACATTGTGATTAACGGCCTCGAAGTTGAAGATGTAGCTGGACTCATTAAAGAAAAAACTGATGGAGGAGCTCATTCAGCTGTCGTAACTGCTGTGTCTAAAGTTGCCTTCAACCAGGCTGTTGACTCCATTCGTGCTGGTGGTCGCGTCGTCGCTGTTGGTCTTCCTTCTGAAATGATGGAACTCAGCATCGTTAAAACAGTCCTCGATGGAATCCAAGTCATCGGTTCTCTTGTCGGAACTCGTAAAGACTTAGAAGAAGCCTTCCAATTTGGTGCAGAAGGTCTGGTAGTCCCAGTTGTTCAAAAACGTCCAGTAGAAGATGCTGTTGCCATTTTCGACGAAATGGAAAAAGGCCAAATCCAAGGACGTATGGTACTCGACTTCACCCACTAATCTAATAGAAACCTATTTTAAAAGTTGGAAACTTCTTCCAACTTTTTTATATTAAATTTTTAAATAAGAATTCAAGATTACTCCTCAAAAACTCAACATATCAACATACAAAAATAAAATTTTTTTAATTTTTTATGATAAATAGTTGCTTTTTTTATGAAAACGGTTTATACTTAAACAGTCTTAAAGTTTTCTTAAATGAAAACTAAAACAAAAAAGGAGGAATGACAATAATGAGTATCGGAATCATTATTGCGAGCCACGGCGAATTTGCTGCGGGTATTCATCAGTCAGGATCTATGATCTTTGGTGAACAAGAAAAGGTTCAAGTTGTGACCTTTATGCCAAATGAAGGTCCTGATGATCTATACGCTAAGTTTAATAACGCTGTTGCTGCATTTGACGCAGAAGATGAGGTTCTAGTTTTGGCTGACCTTTGGAGTGGTTCTCCATTTAACCAAGCTAGTCGCGTGATGGGAGAAAATCCTGAGCGTAAGTTTGCCATCATCACAGGACTTAACTTACCGATGTTGATTCAAGCCTACACAGAGCGCCTCATGAACGCTGCTGCAGGTGTAGAAAAAGTTGCTGCTAATATCATTAAAGAAGCCAAAGATGGCATCAAAGCTCTTCCAGAAGAGCTAAATCCAGTTGAAGAAGTTGCAAGCGCTGCAGCTGCTCCAGTTGCCCAAGCTGCTATCCCAGAAGGAACTGTTATCGGAGACGGTAAATTGAAAATCAATCTTGCCCGTCTTGACACACGTCTACTTCACGGTCAGGTTGCAACTGCTTGGACTCCAGATTCAAAAGCAAATCGTATCATCGTTGCTTCAGATAACGTGGCTAAAGACGACCTTCGTAAAGAATTGATTAAACAAGCAGCTCCAGGTAATGTCAAGGCTAACGTGGTTCCAATTCAAAAACTGATTGAGATTTCAAAAGACCCACGTTTTGGAGAAACACATGCCCTTATCTTGTTTGAAACACCTCAAGATGCCCTTCGTGCCATCGAAGGCGGCGTGCCAATCAAGACTCTTAACGTTGGTTCTATGGCTCACTCAACAGGTAAAACATTGGTCAATACCGTTTTGTCTATGGACAAAGAAGATGTTGCTACATTTGAAAAAATGCGTGACTTGGGTGTTGAATTTGATGTCCGTAAAGTACCAAATGATTCTAAAAAAGATTTGTTTGACTTGATTAACAAAGCCAATGTCAAATAAGCCATTATTTATGAAAGGATTTTAAACATGTCTATTATTTCTATGGTTTTAGTAGTCGTTGTAGCCTTCTTTGCAGGTCTTGAAGGCATCCTCGACCAGTTCCAATTTCACCAACCACTTGTAGCCTGTACCCTTATTGGGCTTGTAACAGGTCACTTGGAAGCAGGGATTATCCTCGGTGGATCGCTTCAAATGATTGCCCTTGGTTGGTCAAATATCGGTGCTGCTATCGCTCCTGATGCTGCACTTGCTTCTGTCGCTGCTGCCATTATCATGGTTCTTGGTGGTGACTTTACCAAAACTGGTATCGGTGTTGCCCAAGCGGTTGCTATCCCTCTTGCCGTAGCTGGACTTTTCTTGACAATGATTGTTCGTACAATTTCAGTTGGTTTGGTTCATACTGCAGATGCTGCCGCTAAAAAAGGTGACTTCGGCGCTGTGGAGCGTGCGCATTTCATTGCGCTACTCTTCCAAGGACTTCGTATCGCGCTTCCTGCAGCTCTTCTCCTTATGGTACCAACTGAAACTGTACAAAGTATCCTTAGTGCCATGCCAGACTGGCTCAAAGATGGTATGGCTATCGGTGGTGGTATGGTCGTTGCCGTTGGTTACGCCATGGTTATCAACATGATGGCAACTCGTGAAGTATGGCCATTCTTCGCTCTTGGTTTCGTTCTCGCTGCTGTGTCAGATATTACTCTAATCGGATTCGGTGCTATCGGTGTTGCTATCGCTCTTATCTACCTTCACCTTTCTAAAACTGGTGGAAATGGTGGCGGAGGAGCCGCAACTTCTAACGACCCAATCGGCGATATCCTAGAAGACTACTAAGATAAGAAAGGACTGAAAACATCATGACTGAAAAACTTCAATTAACTAAATCAGATCGTAAAAAAGTTTGGTGGCGTTCAACCTTCTTACAAGGGTCTTGGAACTTTGAACGGATGCAAAACTTGGGCTGGGCTTATACACTCATTCCAGCTATCAAAAAACTCTATACTAAAAAAGAAGATCAAATCGCTGCTCTTGAACGTCACCTTGAGTTCTTCAACACTCATCCATACGTAGCTGCTCCAGTCATGGGGGTTACTCTTGCGCTTGAAGAAGAACGTGCTAACGGTGTGGAAATCGATGACGCTGCTATCCAAGGGGTTAAAATCGGTATGATGGGACCTCTTGCTGGTATCGGTGACCCAGTATTCTGGTTTACAGTACGCCCAATCCTTGGATCTCTCGGTGCTTCACTTGCCCTTACTGGCAATATCTTGGGGCCACTCCTCTTCTTTGTTGCATGGAACTTGATTCGTATGTCATTCTTGTGGTATGTTCAAGAGATTGGATACAAGGCTGGATCAGAAATCACTAAAGATATGTCTGGTGGTATCCTTCAAGATATCACTAAAGGAGCTTCTATCCTTGGGATGTTCATTCTTGCTGTCCTTGTTCAACGCTGGGTAAATATTAAATTTGCTTTCGATGTTTCTAAAGTTCAACTAGATGAAAAGGCTTATATCCATTGGGATAAATTGCCAGAAGGGTCTAAAGGTATCCAAGAAGCATTCGCACAAGTAGGACAAGGATTGTCTCAAACTCCTGAAAAAGTTACTACTTTCCAACAAAACTTGGATATGTTGATTCCTGGATTATCAGGACTACTCCTTACTTTACTTTGCATGTACTTACTTAAGAAAAAAGTATCTCCAATCACTATTATCCTTGCCCTCTTCGCAGTGGGTATTGTGGCACATGTTCTTCACATCATGTAATCAAGCAACTAAAAAGGAACCAGGTTCTAAAATCTGATTCCTTTTTTCTATGCTTTTATTCAGCCAAGGCTCCCATTGGATCCCATGGTGCAAGTACGATTGGTTCTGCTCCATAGGCAGCTTGTTCTTCTGCTGTCAGCAATTCCTTACGAACAACGATTTGGTATGTGTATTCGTCCATCCAAGCGTCTGAGGCAACAAAGTAACCATCTGTACCGACCTTGTCTCCCCATGAGTTTTCAACCTTCCACTTGGTTGATTTACCATTTTCGTCCAAGTCAACACCTGTCAAGACCATGGCGTGGGTCATCAAGCTTTCGCTATAGTCCAAACGTCCAGCCTTGTCTTGAGTAAGTTTAATGTCCATGCTTGATTCAAAGTCATAAACATCTGTCGCAAGGATGCCAGCCTTACGGTTGCTGAGCTGGCCGACATCAGAACCAAACCAAACAGTCTCACCTGCTTGCATTTGGGCAATCGCCAATTCTTTCAAGCGCTCCATTGGAACGTTGATGTAGCGAACTGCACGGCTACCAACCACATTCCCCAACATCTCAACTGTGTAAGATTTTCCGTAAGGTTTATCAGCAGTTGGAGCATTGATAACAGAAACGTAGTCTTCTAAAGGAAGATTGACATATTTCTTGTAAAACTCTTGTGGTGTGATTCCTTTTTCACTTTTATAGTTGTTATCTTTATCGCGATAAGCAAAGTCAAACTTGCGTGGTGGAAGTCCTAATGACATAGCAAGAAAGTTAAAGATTTCTTGCAAGAGGTCTTCTTTCTTAGCTTGAACAGTCGCTTGATCTGCACCAGAAACAAGCAAATCACGCAAGATTTGAGCATCTTGACGAAGCAATTTATTAAGGATCGCATTTAGCTCACGACTGCTGCTAGATGAAACAGACTCAGGATAAACTGACTTAGGCACGACACCGTATTTTTCAAAGAGGGAAACGACCATATCCCATTGACCGCCATCTTGTTGAGGTGTTTGGAGTAAGAAGCTAACCTTGCGGCTAGTCAATTCTTGGTCTGAAGTCGCAATGACTTGCTCCAAGAACCAGTTTGATTTCTCATACTTATCCCAGAAGAAAGTGTGGGCTTGTGACAACTCAAAGTTCTCCAATTTGTATTGCGAGATGAGTTTGTGGCGGAAGGTGTTGAGAGCCGCAAACATCCAGCAACGACCAGACGCTTTCTGGTTAGTGACCTTGTCCTTGGTTAAATCCAATGAGAAAACAGGTGTGTTGTCTACATGGCTTTGGCGACATTCCAGAGCTGCAAAAATTCCGTTGTGGCTGGCAGCATTTTCAATCGCTTGGTATTTTACATTTGCTTCATAGTTGGCAAATAGTTTATCAGTAAATGATTCTTGAATCGCGTTCATAGATTCCTCCTTTTATTCTACAGTCTATTATAACTCTTTTCACAAAGGAAGCAACTAAAAAACATAAAAGGCGAGGACATTGTCCCTCACCTTTTTCGAATTTATACTCTTCGAAAATCAAATTCAAACCACGTCAACGTCGCCTTGCCGTACTCAAGTACAGCCTGCGGCTAGTTTCCTAGTTTGCTCTTTGATTTTCATTGAGTATTAAACTAAATTAAATAATATTAGCGCGGAGAATTTCTAATTCTTCCTTGGTCAAGCGACGCCATTCCCCTCGTTCTAGGTTCTCATCTAATACTAAAGTTCCCATAGTCAATCGTTGCAAGTCCACCACTTCCTTGCCACAGTAGCCCACCATACGCTTGATCTGATGAAACTTCCCTTCTGCAATGGTCACACGGATTTGGCTTTGATTCTTTTCTGTATCTATGGATACAAGCTCCAGTATAGCGGGTTGACAGGTAAAGTCTTTGAGAGGAATACCCTCAGCAAATGTCTCCACATCTTCTTGGGTCATGATTCCCTTGACTTGTGCCAGATAAGTCTTGTCCACATGACGCTTGGGCGAAAGAAGAACATGAGCCAGCTGACCATCATTGGTCAAGAGCAAAAGACCATGCGTGTCAATATCCAAGCGTCCTACTGGGAAAACTTCCTTACTCCGCGCCAAGTCATCCAACAAGTCCAGAACGGTTCTGTGCTTGGGATCCTCAGTCGCTGAGATAACTCCTTTGGGCTTGTTCATCATGTAGTAGACAAACTCTTCATACTCCAACACTTGCCCATCAAAGCGAATCTCATCTATTTTTTCATCAATCTGCAATTTAGCTGATTTTTCTTTTTTACCATTTACAGTCACGCGCCCAGCCTTGAGCAAGTTTTTGACCTCAGTCCGACTTCCCACCGCACAGGCAACTAAAAATTTATCTAATCTCATAGAACTATTATATCATGGAAATTATTGTTGTACATAACTAACATTTTATTAGGTGAACTATTATCAATTTTATGGTATAGTATAAATATACTTCGTTTAAAAGGAAACATCCATATGTGGTTAATCTATTTATTTCTTATTTTTGTAGTAATAGCTTTATTTTTAAAGATTCTTCCATTTATTCTAATTGCACTTTGCTTATTCCTCATTTATGGTATATCTTTACATATTAGAAAAATAAGATATTTTAAAAGTCCAGGTTTTCTAGAACAAAAACAAAAAATTGCAGATACTATTATTGAGTTTAATGAAATTTCAGAATATGTAAAAGATATCCCAAATAAAAATCAATTTATTGTAAAGGATATTACTGGGAAACATGCACATTTAGCTCACTTTGAAAATACTAGCCAACATGACTATAAACGAGATAAACATAAGAAAACTTTAAATCAAAGTAACGTTTATTCAACTTCCCTACAAGTTGTGCGACGTGCATCTGAAGAACCTATACATTATCTCTGTAAGTATTTCGGAATAACTGCAACCGAAGAAAGCTTGAAACAGCTTGAAGAAATCGGAGAGAATATCTCTCGAATGGAAAACACAATTGATAATCTTTATCAACGAGAGAAACAAATAAAAACCGACTTTAATCCTCCAAAATTTATTTTAAAATACTTTTCTAAAGATTTAATGAAAGAGTTAGATATCCACCTACCAGACATAAAGGTTGATTACACTTCTTATATTTTTGAATACGTGAGTGCAGGAGGCAATAGTTCTCAGAAAACGACAATTCTGTTTAACGGTGAAACTGTTGAAGCAACAGCAGAGTATATTGCAAAGAAAATAAAATCAAAACAAACTGCTCAAGCTCAACGATCACTGATGACAAACAAACTTCGAACTCAAATAAAAGAAAGAGACCACTATACTTGTCAAATCTGTGCTGCCTCTACAGCTGAACAATCTCTCCTGTTACTTGAGATAGACCATATTGTCCCTGTATCAAAAGGAGGACTTTCCACACCTGACAATCTTCAAACTCTCTGTTGGAAATGTAATCGTTCAAAATCTAATAAAATCTTATAAATAAATATCCCAAAAGCATACTTACAATTCAATTTGCTTTTGGGATATTTTTGCTAATTTGCCCAATTCCCATTACGGAAAAGAGGTACTCGCGTTCCATCCTCACGAATACCATCGATATCCATTTGGTTAGAACCAATCATAAAGTCTACGTGAACATCTGAACGGTTAAGCCCTGCAGCTTCAAGCTCCTCTTCGCTCATCTCCGCTCCATCAACAACGCTAGTCGCATAGGCTGCACCGATAGCCAAGTGGTTTGACGCATTTTCATCGAAAAGGGTGTTAAAGAAGGTAATGCCTGACTGAGAAATTGGACTTGGATCTGGTACCAAGGCACATTCACCCAAGGCACGCGCACCCGCATTTTCAAAGACAAGGTCTTTCATAACCTGATCACCCTTCTCAGCAGTGATATCTACGATTTGTCCATCCTTAAAGGTCACCTTAATGCCTTCAATGATATTTCCGTTGTAGCTAAGCGGTTTTGTAGAAGTGACATAACCATCTGCACGACGGAAGTCAGGCGCTGTGAAGACCTCTTCTGTCGGCATATTTGGCAAGAATTCTTCGCCCTGTGCATTGACAGCACCAGCTGATTCCCAAACGTGGTTCTTTGGCAAACCAAGTGTTAAATCTGTTCCTGGCGCTGTGTAGTGAAGGGCTGAAAATTGCTCCTTATTAAGCATATCGGCCTTGCTCTTGAGAATGGCTGCATGTTCCTCCCAAGCCTTAACAGGATCTGCTTCGTAGACACGACAAGTTTTGAAGATTTGATCCCAAAGGAAATCAACTGCTTCTTCGTCGCTCGCAGCATTTGGGAAGACTTTCTTAGCCCACTCAAGTCCAGCAGCGGCTGCTACAGTCCAGCTAACCTTGTTAGATTGAGTTGCGATTCGCATTGGCTTCATGGCAAGTCCCATAGCTTTAGCAGAAGCTGAAAGCTTGTCAGCGTCCACTCCGTTCAAGGCACCTGGATCAGATGAACGAACCCCAAGACGGCTAGCCTTGTTCTCCAAGAGATAGTTCATCTCAGCAATCTTGTATTCTGGCACATTGTCCAAACGCTCCATCGGGGCATGGAGGAATTTCTCACGGTTAATCACATCATCTGTCCACTGAACGATGACCTCATGCGCACCCAAGGCATAAGCTTCTTTCACGATTAGATGTGCCAATTCACGTTGCTCCACATCAATAGAGAGAGCCAAAGTGTGACCAGGTTGCACGTTAATTCCGTTCGCAACCAACAATTTCGCATATTTTTCTAGATTTTCTTTAAAATTTGGTAAAACCATTCTGTTTTCTCTTTTCTATTTTTATTTTTCTTTCAAGGCAGAAAAGATTCCTGCTAAAGCAATAGCACCTGACAAGAGTGCTGTCGATAGAAGAATTGTACGATCAGCAAGTTCTAATTGATATTCAAATACCTTCTTAGCCGGCTTATCTTCCGCAAATATTCTTAGTTTCATGAGAACCCCCTTAAAATAGATTAAAATAAATCACTGTGACTGCCTGTCCTCAGCAAATTTAAAATCAATTCCGACTTGTCTACTTTATAAACCAAAAGCCAATCTGGCTGGGTATGGCATTCACGAACTCCTTGAAAATGCTTGGATGCCGTCAATGAATGATCACGATATCTGGCAGGATGTTCTTTTTCTTGAACCAGAAAATTCAAAACTTCTTCTAATAATTCTGCCTTCAAACCACGCTTCATAGCCAACTTAAAATCTTTTTTAAACTGTTTATGATAACGAATCTTAAGCACGTAAGTCCTCCATCAAATCTGAGACTGATTCAAAAGACTGGCTCATATTACGATTTTGGTCTAAATCCGTTAACGCTTGGAGCAACTTCCGATTTTCGTCTAGTCTAACATCAAAAGGTAATCCCTGATATTGAATTGCCTGACGAAGGAAAATATTAATAGCTGTTGTCATATCCATTCCCAGATTACTAAACACCTGTTGGGCCTGCTCCTTAACCTCACTATCCAGACGGATGCTTATACTCATCTTTGACATACTCTCACCCTCTTTCCATAGACTATTTTAACAAAAAAGAAAGCTAATGTAAATCTATTGGATATACGTTAGCCTCTTTTAATAGATTATTAAGCAATTTTTTAAAACAACTCATCAAACAAACTCAACTGGTTATCCTCTGGCATATTTCCAAGAATACCCATCTCATCCATCTTTTCAACCAAGGTTGATGAGAGTCCACCACGCTTGCGTAGTTCTGTTTTAGAGAGGAATTCTCCCTCTTCACGCGCCCGCACCAGTTGCTTGGCAACGTTCTCTCCCAGACCATCCATTGCTACAAATGGTGGGATAAGGGTATCCCCGTCGATGAGGAACTCTGTCGCCTGACTACGGTAGAGATCTAATTTACCAAACTTGAAACCTCGTTCCCACATCTCATTGACAATCTCAAGAGTTGTATAGAGATCGATTTCCACATTAGAGGCTTCATTGTTCTTCCGTTTTTCAGAGATTTCTTCCATTCTGCGCTTGATGACCTCCAAGCCCGCACCCATGGTCTTGATATCAAAAGCCTTAGCACGAATGGAGAAGTAAGCACAGTAGTAATAAATAGGATGGTGAACCTTGAAGTAAGCTACACGCAAGGCCATCATAACGTAGGCTGCCGCATGGGCCTTAGGGAACATGTACTTAATTTTCCCACAGGATTCGATATACCACTCTGGCACCTTATTAGCCTTCATGGCTTCGATATAGCCATTTCTCTCCTCTTCTGAAATCTTTAGCCACAAACCCTTACGTACCCGTTCCATAATGGTAAAGGCCATCTTAGGTTCCAGACCCGCATGCATGAGGTAAACCATGATGTCGTCCCGACAACCGATAACAGTCGATAGGTCCGCTATTCCTTGCTTAATCAGATCCTGAGCATTCCCCAACCAAACGTCAGTACCGTGGGACAGACCAGACAGCTGAAGCAATTCCGCAAAGGTTGTCGGATGGGTTTCGTCTACCATTCCACGTACGAAATTTGTTCCAAACTCTGGAATCCCCAACATACCCGTAGGCGTTCCAATTTGTTCAGGTGTTACCCCTAGTACATCAGTCCCAGAAAAGAGTGCCATCACGCCTTCGTCATCCATAGGAATTTTATTAGGGTCAATACCAGACAAATCCTGAAGTTTTCGAATCATGGTCGGATCATCATGTCCCAGTACATCGAGTTTGAGGACGTTCTCATCGATATCGTGGAAGTTAAAGTGAGTGGTCTGCCATTCAGCCGTGACATCATCTGCTGGATACTGGACAGGCGTAAAATCGTAGACATCCATGTAGTTCGGAATAACAACGATTCCCCCCGGGTGTTGGCCTGTTGTCCGCTTGACACCCGCCGCTCCTTGAGCGAGGCGTTCTACTTCTGCATCACGATAAAACTTGCCATAATCTCGCTCGTAACCCTTGACAAATCCATAGGCAGTCTTGGCAGCTACCGTACCAACCGTTCCCGCACGGAAGGCATATTCTTCACCAAAGATATCACGCACATCCAAGTGGGCGCTAGGCTGATCTTCTCCCGAGAAGTTCAAGTCAATATCAGGAACCTTATCCCCATCAAAACCAAGGAAGGTCTCAAACGGAATATCCTGTCCGTTTTTACTGAGTTTGTGACCACAGTTTGGACAGTCCTTATGGGGCATATCAAATCCTGAACCGTACGAACCATCTGTGATAAACTCACTGTACTGACACTGACCACAGACATAGTGAGGAGAGAGAGGATTGACCTCCGTAATCCCAATCATGGTCGCAACGAAACTAGATCCGACAGACCCACGAGAACCAACCAAATAACCCCGTTCATTAGAACGTTGCACCAGCATCTGCGATGCCAGATAAATCACAGCAAATCCATTCCCCAGTATGGATGTTAATTCTTTTTCAATCCGCAAATCAACAATATCTGGCAGCGGATTTCCATAAATCTCAAAAGCTTTCTTATAGGTCAACTCAGCAACTGTTTCTTCAGCCTTGTCGATGAAAGGCGTATACAAGTCACCCTTAACGACTTCAACGGGTTCAAATATTTCTGCCAAGGCATTGGTGTTTTCAATAACCAGTTTACGAGCCAGTTCCTCTCCCAAAAAGGCAAATTCATCCAACATCTCATTAGTCGTTCGAAAATGAGCCTTTGGAAGTGGTGCTGGTTGGGCATGTTCACCATGACCGATAGTTCGATTAATCATCGCACCCTGTCCCAAACTACGGACGATAATTTCACGATAAATCTCTTCTTCCGGTTCGATATAGTGAACATTTCCCGTAGCCAGAACAGGCTTGCCAAGGCGGTCTCCAACCTCTATCAAACTCTTGATAATGGTCTGGAGTTCCTCCATATCCTTGACCTGCTCTTTGGCAATCAAGGGTGCATAGATAGCCGGTGGCATGACCTCGATAAAATCATAATACTTGGCCACCTCAACCGCCGCATCCACACCTTGAGAAACGACCACGTCAAAAACTTCACCCTCTGAACAGGCTGAACCTAAAATCAAGCCCTCTCGATGGGCATCTAGAACCGTTCTCGGAATCCGTGGCACTCCTTCAAAATACTTGGTATTAGACAAGGAAACCAGCTTAAAGATATTTTTTAGACCTACCTGATTCTTGACATAGATGGTCGCATGCTTGATCCGAGCTTTTTTGTAAGAATCTGGACTGATTAGATCAATGTTGAGTCTAGCTAAATCGGTCACACCATGTTTTTCTGCTACCTCTTTGATAAAGATGAAAAGCAGACGACCAGTCGCTTCCGCATCGTAGTTGGCCATGTGGTGATGTTCCAAGGCCACACCAAAACGCTTGGCCAAAGGCCCCAAACCATGGCGTTTATACTCAGGATAGAGGTTTCTAGCAAACTCCAGCGTATCAATAACTGGCTGACTAATCTTTGGAAGATCATGCCGCTCATAATTAGCATTCATAAAGCCAACGTCAAAGGTAGCATTGTGGGCAACTAGGACCGTATCCTTGCAAAATTCTTGGAATTCTTGCAAAACTTGTTCTAGTGGTTTGGCATTTTTGACATGATCATCTGTAATTCCAGTTAACTCTGTAGTAAAGGCTGACAAGGGATGCCCAGGATTGATAAATTCATCAAATTCAGCAATAACATTCCCCTTGTACATCTTAGAAGCCGCAACCTGAATCAAGTCATTATAGATAGCTGAAAGTCCCGTCGTTTCCACGTCAAAGACCACGTAGGTTGCTTCTGACAAGTCCATCTCCACTTCGTTATAGACGATAGGGACACGGTCCTCCACGATATTGGCTTCCATCCCATAGATCAGCTGGATTCCCGCTTTCTTAGCCGCCTTATAGCCATGTGGAAAGGACTGGACATTCCCATGGTCCGTGATAGCAACCGCCTTGTGTCCCCACTTAGCAGCTGTTGCAACAATCTCTTCGACCTCTGGCAAAGCATCCATAGTCGACATGTTAGTATGAGCATGAAACTCAACCCGACGCTCACCTTCTGGCATCAAATCCTTCCGCTCATAGTGAACAACTTCCTGCACATCCTGTACGTTCATAGTCAAATCGCGTGTGAAGTTATTCATCTCCACATTCCCTCGAACTCGGAGCCAAGAATTCTTCTTGATGAGGTCAAACTTCTGGGCCTCTTCCTCGTTTTTAACCCACTTTTGCATAGAAAAACTTGAAGTGTAGTCCGTCATTTTAAAGTTGATTAAAACACGACCTGTTCTAGTCACTTTTTGCTCCACATCAAAAACAACCCCTTCAAAGACCAGACGATTTTCCTCTGTCGTCACTTCGATCATAGGAGTAATCTCCGCCTTATCCAGCTTGGGTTTAGCTGCAGCTTTTTTCGCTTGAAAATCAAAGACTGGTTTCTCTTCCGCTGGAGGAGGTGCCATCTGCTCCAGTTGTTCCATAGCACGGAGCGCTTCCTCATTGGCAGCTTGAACAATCTGCTCATTTTCAGCATGAAAGGCCTCTTCCTGCTCTTGGGTCAGGACATCATTCTTCTCTACTTGACAGTTAAAAGTTGGAAAACCAAACTTTTCAAGTTGTTTGGCTAAATTAGGAAGATGATTCTTCTTAAAATGTTCCTTATCAATCGCTTCAGATCCTTCAATAAATAGCTGATTGCCCTCAGCACGAACTTGCAAATTTTGATAAAGGGACTTAAAACCTTGACTAGCACATGGACCTTCAGAGAAAGCCTCCCTATAGTAGGACTGCAAGAGCTGATTTGAAAATTCTTGAGACCGAGCCTTAATTTCAAAAACAGCTTTATTGCCTGTCTTAGAAAATTCTTCGCTCAAACCTTTCTTTAATTCTAAAAAGATTTCAATAGGTAAAATATTAGAAAATACGAAATGAAACTCCCATACCTTACTAATTTTATGAACCACAACTCGCTCAATATTAGCCTGTGCTAAAGCAGGAGCCTGTCTCATTTCAGCAGGCATCCCCAATTGATTCATCAAAATTTCAAAACTATTTGACATTCATTTTCCTCACATTATTCTTCTACTATTTTACCATATTTAGAGGTATTTTCTAAAGACAAAAGGAAGCCACTAAGTGACTTCCTTCTAGAGTGAGGACGGATTAGTCTTCACCTTTATTTTTCTTAATAATTTCTTCTTGTACTGACTTAGGTACATCTTCGTAGTGGTCAAATACCATCATGAATGTACCACGTCCTTGAGATGCAGAACGAAGAACTGTTGCGTAACCGAACATTTCAGCAAGTGGAACGTAAGCACGAACGATTTGGCTGTTACCGTGTGCTTCCATACCATCTACACGTCCACGACGAGCAGTTACGTGACCCATAACATCACCAAGGTTTTCTTCTGGAACAGTGATTGTTACAAGCATCATTGGTTCAAGGATAGCTGGTTGTGCTGATTTAGCAGCTTCTTTAAGGGAAAGTGAAGCCGCAATCTTGAAGGCAGTTTCAGATGAGTCGACATCGTGATATGAACCATCATAAAGCTTAGCTTTAACGTCAACCATTGGGTAACCTGCAAGAACACCGTTAGCCATAGATTCTACCAAACCTTTTTCAACCGCTGGGATAAATTCACGAGGAACCACACCACCGACGATTGCGTTTTCGAATTCGAATCCTTTACCTTCTTCGTTTGGAGTAAATTCAATCCATACATCACCGAATTGACCTTTACCACCAGACTGACGTTTGAAGAATCCACGTGCTTGAGTAGAAGCGCGGAATGTTTCACGGTAAGATACTTGAGGAGCACCTACGTTCGCTTCAACTTTGAACTCACGACGCATACGATCAACAAGGACGTCAAGGTGAAGTTCACCCATACCTGAGATAACTGTTTCACCAGTTTCAACGTTTGTTTCAACGCGGAATGTTGGATCTTCTTCAGCCAATTTTTGAAGGGCGATACCCATCTTGTCTTGGTCAGCTTTAGATTTTGGCTCAACCATCAATTGGATAACTGGTTCTGGAACGTTGATTGACTCAAGGATGATTTTAGCTTTTTCATCTGTCAATGAGTCACCAGTTGTAGTATCTTTCAAACCAACGGCAGCAGCGATATCACCTGAGTAAACAGTGTCGATTTCTTGACGGCTGTTAGCGTGCATTTGAAGGATACGTCCGATACGTTCACGTTTACCTTTAGAAGTATTCAATACGTATGAACCTGATTGAAGAACACCTGAGTAAACACGGAAGAATGTCAAACGACCTACGAATGGGTCAGTCATGATCTTGAAGGCAAGAGCTGCAAATGGCTCTTCGTCAGATGCTGGACGAATTTCTTCAGCGTCTGTATCTGGGTTAATACCTTTGATTGCTGGGATGTCAAGTGGGCTTGGAAGGTAGTCGATAACCGCATCAAGCATCAATTGAACACCTTTGTTTTTGAAGGCTGAACCACACAATACTGGGAAGAATTCAACGTTGATAGTCGCTTTACGGATACCAGCTTTCAATTCTTCGTTAGTGATTTCTTCACCTTCGAGGTATTTCATCATCAATTCTTCGTCAGTTTCAGCAACTGCTTCAATCAATTTTTCACGGTATTCTTGAGCTTGGTCAAGGTATTCAGCTGGGATGTCTTCTTCAAGGATATCCGTACCAAGGTCGTTAGTATAGATTTCAGCTTTCATCTTGATCAAGTCAATGATACCACGGAAGTCATCTTCAGAACCGATTGGCAATTGGATTGGGTGTGCATTTGCTTGAAGACGATCGTGAAGTGTGCTTACAGAGTAAAGGAAGTCAGCACCGATTTTGTCCATTTTGTTGGCAAATACGATACGTGGAACTCCGTACTCAGTTGCTTGACGCCAAACTGTTTCAGTTTGAGGCTCAACACCTGATTGTGAGTCAAGAACGGTAACCGCACCATCCAATACACGAAGAGAACGTTGTACTTCGATTGTGAAGTCCACGTGTCCTGGTGTGTCGATGATGTTTACGCGGTGGTTGTTCCATTGAGCTGTTGTCGCAGCAGATGTGATCGTGATACCACGTTCTTGCTCTTGCTCCATCCAGTCCATTTGTGACGCACCTTCGTGAGTTTCACCGATTTTGTGGATTTTACCAGTGTAGTAAAGAATACGCTCAGTAGTTGTTGTTTTACCGGCATCGACGTGAGCCATGATACCGATATTACGAGTTTTTTCAAGTGAAAATTCGCGTGCCATGAGGTTTGTTTCTCCTATTTATTTTTGATTTCTATTCTATTATAACACGATTTTAATAAAAACGGATAGGCAGGACCTACCCGTTCTCAATGTTTTCATGCTATTGTTGGTTTCAACTTACGAGATGGTAAGCTGAGTTATAGCTAATACTAATCGATTTAGCTAATTTGAACCCGGGCTAAAGTTAGTTAGCCGATGTGAGCTGGAACGGGATGCTGCGTGAAAAAGATAAAACTCCTTGTATTCGTCGAATACTGCGTCAGTTTCCTATTTTCACCTTGCATCCTTACCGTTCCTAACATCATGATTTAGTTGAGCTCAAGCTAAAAGTCTGGAGAAAAAGATGAATCTCATTGGTTGCAACCGCAACCTGCTTCGATTCCCTATTTTCTCTGGAACTTTCTTAACGCTTTCGCATCCTATCTTACCAACGGAAGTGTGCGAATGCACGGTTAGCTTCAGCCATACGGTGAGTATCTTCACGTTTCTTAACTGCTGCACCAGTGTTGTTAGCAGCATCCAAGATTTCTTTTGCAAGACGGTCTTGCATTGTGTGTTCACCACGAAGACGAGCGATTGTTACCAACCAACGAAGTCCAAGTGTTGTACGACGTTCTGGACGAACTTCAACTGGGACTTGGTAGTTAGAACCACCAACACGACGTGCACGTACTTCAAGTACAGGCATGATGTTTTCCATAGCTGTTTCAAATACTTCAAGTGCATCGTTGCCAGTAGCTTCTTTGATTTGCTCAAAAGCACCGTAAACGATTGAAGCAGCAGTACCACGTTTACCATCAAGCATAACGCGGTTGATAAGACGAGTAACTAGTTGTGAATTGTATAGCGGATCTGGCAATACGTCACGTTTTGGAGCTCTATTTTTACGACTCATTTCTCTTTATCCCCTTTCCTTATGCTTTTGGACGTTTAGTACCGTATTTAGAACGACCTTGTTTACGATCGTTAACACCTGCAGTATCAAGTGCACCACGGACGATATGGTAACGTACCCCTGGAAGGTCTTTTACACGTCCACCGCGAAGAAGCACCACGCTGTGCTCTTGCAAGTTGTGTCCGATACCTGGGATGTAGGCAGTAACTTCGATAAGGTTGCTCAAACGTACACGAGCGAATTTACGAAGGGCTGAGTTAGGTTTTTTAGGTGTCATTGTTCCAACACGAGTTGCAACACCACGTTTTTGTGGTGAAGAAACGTTTGTTTGAACTTTTTTATGACTATTGTAACCAACGTTCAAAGCTGGTGATTTAGATTTTTCTACTTTTGATTTACGCGGTTTGCGAACCAATTGGTTAATTGTAGGCATCTACATTCTCCTGTGTTTTTTTATTTTTGGTGATGATACACTTGGTGACAGATATCATCTGTGTGTACTTTTGCAACATTTGTCAGCACGTCCCTGTACACTCTTGAGAGACCAAAAGTAAAAAGTACCGTCTATTATTGTAACAAAATTTTCCCTTGTTTGTCAAGATATTTTTCTTTTTTATTGGTAATGTTAGAGATCAATTTCTGAATAAAAATAGCTGGGAACACATCATCTTCCTAATAATACGGCTTGGCTTATGTGACATTTTTATCTCCGTCATTTATACTGATATATAAAATAGTACAGAAAACTTCTCAAAAGTAAGAATTTTTTTCACAAATCAAAGAAAACGCTTGCATATTGTTTTACTACATGCTATACTGATATAGAAATTTATTGATTGGAGAATCATTATGAGAAAAACACCATCTCACACTGAGAAAAAAATGGTCTACAGCATCCGTTCCCTCAAAAATGGAACTGGTTCTATCCTTATCGGCGCAAGCCTTGTCTTGCTTGCCATGGCTACACCAACTATCTCATCCGACGAAAGTACACCAACCACTAACGAACCCAACAACAGAAATACAACCACCCTTGCCCAACCTCTTACTGATACAGCAGCTGGCTCTGGTAAGAATGAAAGTGATATTTCTTCACCTAGAAATGCAAACGCTTCCCTAGAGAAAACAGAAGAAAAACCTGCAACAGAGCCAACTACTTCTACTAGTCCAGTAACAACTGAAACTAAGGCAGAAGAGCCCATCGAAGATAACTACTTCCGTATCCATGTCAAAAAACTTCCTGAAGAAAACAAGGATGCTCAAGGACTATGGACTTGGGACGATGTTGAAAAACCATCTGAAAACTGGCCAAACGGAGCTTTGTCCTTCAAGGATGCCAAGAAAGATGACTACGGCTATTACCTAGATGTCAAATTAAAGGGAGAACAAGCCAAGAAAATTAGCTTCCTCATCAACAATACAGCTGGAAAAAATCTAACCGGCGATAAATCTGTAGAAAAACTAGTTCCAAAAATGAACGAGGCTTGGTTAGACCAAGATTACAAGGTTTTCTCTTACGAGCCACAGCCTGCAGGAACTGTTCGCGTCAACTACTACCGCACAGATGGCAACTATGACAAGAAATCTCTCTGGTACTGGGGAGATGTAAAAAATCCAAGTAGCGCTCAATGGCCTGACGGAACAGACTTTACGGCTACAGGCAAATATGGCCGCTATATCGACATTCCTCTTAATGAAGCCGCAAGAGAATTTGGATTTTTATTACTAGATGAGAGCAAACAAGGAGACGACGTGAAAATCCGTAAAGAAAATTATAAGTTCACAGATTTGAAAAATCATAGCCAAATTTTCCTAAAAGACGATGATGAATCGATTTACACAAATCCATACTATGTCCATGATATCCGTATGACAGGAGCCCAACACGTAGGCACTTCTAGCATTGAAAGTAGCTTTTCAACACTTGTCGGTGCTAAAAAAGAAGATATCCTCAAACACTCCAACATCACTAATCACCTAGGAAACAAGGTAACTATTACCGATGTTGCAATCGATGAAGCTGGTAAGAAAGTGACCTACAGCGGAGATTTCTCTGACACAAAACATCCTTATACTGTTAGCTACAATTCCGACCAATTCACTACCAAAACAAGCTGGCACCTGAAAGATGAGACATACAGCTATGATGGCAAACTGGGAGCTGACCTAAAAGAAGAAGGAAAACAAGTTGATTTGACCCTTTGGTCACCAAGTGCTGATAAGGTTTCTGTTGTTGTCTACGACAAGAATGACCCTGACAAAGTAGTTGGAACTGTCGCTCTCGAAAAAGGGGAAAGAGGAACTTGGAAACAAACTCTAGACAGCACAAACAAACTCGGAATCACAGATTTCACTGGCTACTATTATCAATACCAAATCGAGCGTCAAGGTAAAACTGTTCTTGCACTCGATCCTTACGCTAAATCTCTTGCTGCTTGGAATAGCGACGATGCCAAAATTGACGATGCCCATAAAGTGGCTAAAGCCGCCTTTGTAGATCCAGCTAAACTCGGACCTCAAGACTTGACTTATGGTAAGATTCATAATTTCAAGACTCGTGAAGACGCCGTTATCTACGAAGCTCATGTGCGTGACTTCACTTCAGATCCTGCCATTGCAAAAGACTTGACCAAACCATTTGGGACTTTTGAAGCCTTCATTGAAAAACTAGACTATCTCAAAGACTTGGGTGTAACCCATATCCAGCTCCTTCCAGTCTTGTCTTACTACTTTGTCAATGAATTGAAAAACCATGAACGCTTGTCTGACTATGCTTCAAGCAACAGCAACTACAACTGGGGATATGACCCTCAAAACTACTTCTCATTGACTGGTATGTACTCAAGCGATCCTAAGAATCCAGAAAAACGAATCGCAGAATTTAAAAACCTCATCAACGAAATCCACAAACGTGGTATGGGAGCTATCCTAGATGTCGTTTATAACCACACAGCCAAAGTCGATATCTTTGAAGACCTAGAGCCAAACTACTACCACTTTATGGATGCCGATGGCACACCTCGAACTAGCTTTGGTGGTGGACGCTTGGGGACAACCCACCATATGACCAAACGGCTCCTAGTTGACTCTATCAAATACCTAGTTGATACCTACAAAGTGGATGGCTTCCGCTTCGATATGATGGGAGACCATGACGCCGCTTCTATCGAAGAAGCTTACAAGGCTGCACGCGCCCTCAATCCAAACCTCATCATGCTTGGTGAAGGTTGGAGAACCTATGCCGGTGATGAAAACATGCCTACTAAAGCTGCTGACCAAGATTGGATGAAACATACCGATACTGTCGCTGTCTTTTCAGATGACATCCGTAACAACCTCAAATCTGGTTATCCAAACGAAGGTCAACCTGCCTTTATCACAGGTGGCAAGCGTGATGTCAACACCATCTTTAAAAATCTCATTGCTCAACCAACTAACTTTGAAGCTGACAGCCCTGGAGATGTCATCCAATACATCGCAGCCCATGATAACTTGACCCTCTTTGACATCATTGCCCAGTCTATCAAAAAAGACCCAAGCAAGGCTGAGAACTATGCTGAAATCCACCGTCGTTTACGACTTGGAAATCTCATGGTCTTGACAGCTCAAGGAACTCCATTTATCCACTCCGGTCAGGAATATGGACGTACTAAACAATTCCGTGACCCAGCCTACAAGACTCCAGTAGCAGAGGATAAGGTTCCAAACAAATCTCACTTGTTGCGTGATAAGGACGGTAACCCATTTGACTATCCTTACTTCATCCATGATTCTTACGATTCTAGCGATGCAGTCAACAAGTTTGACTGGACTAAGGCTACAGATGGTAAAGCTTATCCTGAAAATGTCAAGAGCCGTGACTATATGAAAGGTTTGATTGCCCTTCGTCAATCTACAGATGCCTTCCGACTTAAGAGTCTTCAAGATATCAAAGACCGTGTCCACCTCATCACTGTCCCAGGCCAAAATGGTGTGGAAAAAGAGGATGTAGTGATTGGCTACCAAATCACTGCTCCAAACGGCGATATCTACGCAGTCTTTGTCAATGCGGATGAAAAAGCTCGCGAATTTAATTTGGGAACTGCCTTTGCACATCTAAGAAATGCGGAAGTTTTGGCAGATGAAAACCAAGCAGGACCAGTCGGAATTGCCAACCCGAAAGGACTTGAATGGACTGAAAAAGGCTTGAAATTGAATGCCCTTACAGCTACTGTTCTTCGAGTCTCTCAAAATGGAACTAGCCATGAGTCAACTGCAGAAGAGAAACCAGACTCAACCCCTTCCAAGCCTGAACATCAAAATGAAGCTTCTCACCCTGCACATCAAGACCCAGCTCCAGAAGCTAGACCTGATTCTACTAAACCAGATGCCAAAGTAGCTGATGCGGAAAATAAACCTAGCCAAGCTACAGCTGATTCACAAGCTGAACAACCAGCACAAGAAGCACAAGCATCATCTGTAAAAGAAGCGGTTCGAAACGAATCGGTAGAAAACTCTAGCAAGGAAAATATACCTGCAACCCCAGATAAACAAGCTGAACTTCCAAATACAGGAATCAAAAACGAAAACAAACTCCTATTTGCAGGAATCAGCCTCCTTGCGCTCCTTGGTCTCGGTTTCTTACTAAAAAATAAAAAAGAGAACTAAACTAGCCCTCCTATAGAAAAATCCCCCAAGCATTATAGCTCGGGGGATTAATTTTCGTACAATATTTGTTGTCCTAATAAACTTGATTAGGATTTTTTATTAAGCCTCTTTCATAGCAAAATAAGCTCGTACTTTGGGTGCAACTTGTGTTCCGAAGAGTTCAATAGCTCTCAGAACCTGGTCATGAGGCATAGAACCAAGCGGTAGATGAAGCATGAAGCGGTCCAATCCTAAATCCTCTATCATGCGAATCAATTTTTCGGCCACCTGATCTGGATTGCCAACAAACATGGCGCCTTTTGGCCCTACCTGCTCCAAATATTGCTCATAACGCAATTCCTGCCAGTGCGGACGGTCTTTGGAAATAGCATCCACCACTTGCTTAGTCGGATGGAAATAATCTTTCACCGCCTGCTCACCATCTTCCGCAATCCACCCCCAAGAATGGGCTCCCACTTTCAAGTCTTTGTCAGCATGGCCCGCTTCGCTTCCAATCTCACGATAAGCCTGAATCAACTTTTTAAAATAACGTGGATTACCACCAATAATAGCATATACAATCGGTAGACCAGCCTGAGCAATCTTCACTGTTGATTCGACATGACCACCTGTAGCTATCCACAAGGGCAATTTGTCCTGAACTGGACGAGGATAAACTTCTTTACCAGCAATCGTTTGAGTCAATCGACCTTGCCAGTCTAACTTGGTCTTTTCATTGACTAACTGAAGCAAGGCTAATTTCTCATCAAAAAGAGAGTCGTAGTCTTTCAAGTCATAACCAAACAGAGGGAAAGATTCCGTGAAAGAGCCCCTTCCAGCCATAATCTCCGATCGTCCATTTGACAAAGCATCGATAGTGGCATACTGTTGGAACAAACGAATCGGATCCATGCTTGACAGAATGCTGACTGCACTGGTCAAACGGATTTTCTTGGTATTGACTGCCCCAGCGGCCAGGACAATCTCTGGGGCTGATACTGCAAAATCCGCCCGATGGTGCTCGCCAATCCCATATACGTCCAAACCAACCTTGTCAGCCAGCTCAATCTCTGCCACCAACTGGCGAATGCGTTCAGCATGACTGTAAGTTTGTCCAGTCCCTTCAAGCTCCGTTATTTCCCCAAATGTTGAAATTCCCAATTCTACCATTGTGATTCTCCTTGTCTATCTCTGTCCTTCAATTTGAAAAATTATTCTAACACGAATCTTAAGTACAAGCAACCAATTTGCTCATTAGAAAAAGCCTAGATAACTAGACTTTTTTAGCTTATTCTACCGTTACTGATTTAGCAAGGTTACGTGGTTTATCCACATCGAGGCCACGGTGGAGGGTTGCAAAGTAAGCGACTAATTGCGTTGGTACGACCATTGAAATTGGTGAGAGGTATGGATGTACGGTCGTAAGGACGATATCGTCGGTATCTTTGGCTACATTCTCTTCTGCGATAGTGAGGACTTTGGCACCACGGGCTGCGACCTCTTGGATATTTCCACGAGTATGGTTGGCAAGAACTGGATCTGACAAGAGAGCCAAAACAGGCGTTCCTTCTTCAATCAAGGCAATGGTTCCGTGCTTGAGTTCTCCTGCCGCAAAACCTTCACACTGGATATAAGAAATCTCTTTGAGTTTGAGACTTGCTTCCATGGCTACGTAGTAATCTTGACCACGTCCGATGTAAAAGGCGTTACGAGTTGTTTCAAGAAGTTCACGAACCTTGGCTTCAATGGTTTCTTTCTCTGAAAGAGTTGATTCGATAGACTGAGCTACGATTGACAATTCATGAACCAGGTCAAAGGCTTGCGCTTTAGCATTACCATTTGCTTCTCCGACTGCTTTTGCAAGGAAGGCAAGGGCTGCGATTTGCGCTGTATAGGCTTTAGTTGATGCCACGGCAATTTCAGGACCTGCGTGAAGGAGCATGGTATAGTTGGCTTCACGTGAGAGGGTTGAACCTGGAACGTTTGTCACTGTTAAGCTTGGAATTCCCATTTCATTAGCCTTGACCAAAACTTGACGACTATCCGCTGTTTCACCAGATTGGCTGATAAAGATGAAGAGTGGTTTCTTGCTGAGAAGTGGCATACCGTAGCCCCACTCAGATGAGATTCCAAGTTCAACTGGTGTATCTGTCAATTCTTCCAACATTTTCTTAGAAGCAAATCCTGCATGGTAAGATGTTCCAGCTGCAAGGATGTAGATGCGGTCTGCGTCTTGAACAGCCTTAATGATATCTGGGTCTACGACAACTTGACCAGCCTCATCTGTGTAGGCTTGGATGAGTTTCCGCATAACAGTTGGTTGCTCGTCAATTTCCTTGAGCATGTAGTAAGGGTAAGTTCCCTTACCGATATCTGACAAGTCAAGTTCAGCAGTGTAGCTAGCACGCTCACGACGATTTCCATCATAGTCTTGAACTTCCACACTATCAGCCTTGACGATTACCAACTCTTGGTCATGGATTTCCATGTATTGGTTAGTTTCACGAATCATAGCCATGGCGTCTGAGCAGACCATATTGTAGCCTTCCCCAAGACCAATCAAAAGTGGAGATTTGTTTTTCGCTACATAGATGACATCTGGATTTTCAGAGTCAATCAAGGCAAAGGCATATGAACCACGGATAATATGAAGAGCTTTTTTAAAGGCTTCAAGAACTGAGAGACCGTCTTCTTCCGCAAATTTTCCAATCAAATGTACGGCGATTTCCGTATCTGTTTGCCCTTTGAAGTGGTGCCCAGCAAGGTATTCTTCTTTAATTTCAAGATAGTTTTCAATCACCCCATTGTGAACCAAGACAAAACGTTCTGTCTCAGAGCGGTGTGGGTGAGCATTGTCTTCCGTTGGTTTCCCATGAGTTGCCCAACGAGTATGTCCGATACCAGTCGTTCCCTCAACACCAGCTGTCTTAGCAGACAATTCTGCGATACGACCTACAGCCTTGACTAGGTGATTTTCAGCACCACCTAGGACAAAAATTCCCGCAGAATCATAGCCACGGTATTCGAGCTTTTCAAGCCCTTGAATCAAAATATCAGTTGCATTTGTGTTTCCAACAACACCAACAATTCCACACATAGTATATACGACACAGGCAAGCTGTGCTTTCTCCTTAAAATTGGTATAGTCTAATTCATCTTTTATAGAATCAGCAAAAACAGTATATACTTGTTTCTTTCACTTGTCAAGAGTAAAAATTGGTATAGTTCAAATTAAGCTCCTGTAAGCAAAAAACTCTGACCGATTGGGATAATCAGTCAGAGTCCTTTTTAAAATCCATTATTGTCGCTTAGTTTCTTGAACCAGTGCCCTGATTTCTTCAGACGACGTTCTTGCGTTTCCAAGTCTAATTCGACCAAACCATAGCGATTTTTATAGCTGTTGAGCCATGACCAGCAGTCAATAAAGGTCCAAATCAAGTAGCCCTTACAGTTGGCACCATCTTCAATGGCACGGTGAAGTTCACGAAGATGACCTTTTACAAAGTCAATACGGTAATCATCTTGAATCATTCCATCTTGACGGAATTTTTCTTCCCCTTCAACACCCATACCATTCTCAGTCAACATCCACTCAATATTGCCATAATTTTCCTTGATATTTTGGGCGATGTCATAAATCCCTTGCTCATAAATCTCCCAACCACGATGAGAATTGATTTTACGTCCAGGCATCACATAAGGCTCGTAAAAATGTTCTGGTAAGAGTGGACTCTCTGGATGCTTAGCAAATCGAGGAGCCATAACACGCAAAGGTTGATAGTAGTTCACACCAAGGAAGTCCACCGTATTATCACGAATGAGTTCCAACTCTTCCTCTGTAGCATCAGGTAAAAGACCGTGTTCATGCAAGATTTCTACCAACTCCTGTGGATAAGTCCCCAAGACAGATGGATCTAAGAAAGATTGGGCCTGAAAAAGGGCCGCAATACGAGCTGCCTTGACATCAGCAGGATGCTGGCTACGTGGATAAGCCGGTGTCAAGTTGAGGACAATCCCAATCTTGGAATCAGGCAAAAGTTCATGGCAAACCTTAACAGCCCGGCTGCTGGCCAATTGTGTATGATAGGCTACCTTAACAGCTGCCTCTGCATCCACCTTATGTGGATAATGGGCATCATAAAAATAACCAAATTCTACAGGAACGATGGGCTCGTTAAAGGTAATCCATTGATCCACTAAATCTCCATAAGTCTCAAAACAAAAACGAGCATAGTCTTCATAGGCTGAGACTGTCGCCTTATTTTCCCAACCATCACCATCCTCTTGAAGGGCAAAAGGTAAATCAAAATGATAGAGATTGACTAACAGACGAATTCCTTTAGCCTTAATAGCCTCAAAGACCTTACGATAAAAATCCACACCTTGAGGGTTGACTTTTCCACAGCCTTGTGGAAAAATCCGTGACCACTGAATAGAAGTCCGAAAGACTGTGTGACCAGTCTCTAACAAAAGCTCAATATCCCGCTCCCAATTTTCATAAAAAGTCGATGTCTTATCTGAACCAATCCCATTATAGTAACGATTTGGCTCCACTTGGAACCAGTAATCCCAGAGATTGTCTCCCTTACCGTCACCAGCTACACGTCCTTCTGTCTGCGGTCCAGAAGTAGAGGATCCCCAGACAAAATCCTTTGGAAATCTTAGCATAACATTTACCTCTTTATCTACTCATTTCTCCCATTATACAGAAAAAACAAGGTAAAAACTAGTTACATTTTTTCCTTGTTTTTCTTCTGATTATAGTTTTTATTTCTTGCTTAGGATTTCAAGCGTTTCAAGCACGTTATCTGCATGAACCTCAATGGTGTCACCAGTTGCCTTGATCTTAACTTCTACAATGCCATCGGCCGCTTTTTTACCAACAGTGATACGGATTGGAAGACCAATCAAGTCACTATCGCTAAATTTAACACCGACACGTTCGTTACGGTCATCTGTCAAGACTTCATAACCAGCTCCCATCAAGCTTGCTTCAAGTTTTTCTGTCAAGGCTTGCGCTTCTTCATCCTTGACATTGACAGTAATCAAATGCACATCAAATGGTGCCAATTCTTTAGGGAAATTGATTCCCCAAGCGTAACGGTATTCACCTTTTGGCGTTTTGTTAACAAAGAGGCGAGCGTGTTGCTCCATCACTGCTGAAAGAAGACGGCTGACACCGATACCGTAACATCCCATGATGATTGGCACAGCACGACCATTTTCATCCAAGACATCTGCTCCCATGCTTGCTGAATAGCGAGTTCCGAGTTTGAAAATATGACCGATCTCAATACCACGCGCAAAGTTAAGGACACCTTGTCCATCTGGGGAAATTTCACCCTCACGAACTTCACGGATATCCACATATTCTGCAGTAAAATCACGGCCTGGGTTCACACCAGTCAAGTGGTAGCCATCTTCGTTAGCACCGACAACTGCATTGCGAACATCTTGCACCTTACGATCTGCAATAATTTTAATATTCTCTGGCAAACCAACTGGTCCAAGTGAACCAAATCCTGCTTGAACAACATTCGCCACTTCTTCTTCGCTAGCAACGTCAAAGAAATCTGCTCCCAAGTGATTTTTCAACTTGACTTCGTTGAGTTGGTCATTTCCAACTAGAAGGGCTGCAACAAGCTCGCCATCTGCAATGTAGAAGAGGGTTTTAATCGTTTGTTCTTCTGGAACATTGAGGAAGGCTGCAACTTCATCAATTGATTTAACATCTGGCGTTGCAACACGAGTAACTTCTTCTTCAGCGACAACACGGTTGCTTGGTTTGTACTCGTTTGTTGCCATTTCTAAGTTAGCTGCATAGCTAGACTCACTTGAGTAAGCAATGGTATCTTCACCAGAGACTATCCATTTGAGCAATTCTGCCTTGATTTCTTCTTGCACTTCTGCAGGAATTTCGTCAAATGAGGCAACTGACTTGTCCAAGACAACCCAGCGGTCAAGGTCTGTACGAGCAGATGTAATGGCCATAAATTCTTGGCTATCCTTACCACCCATGGCTCCACCGTCACCAATAATAGCCTTGAAGTCTAAACCACTACGAGTGAAAATACGCTCATAGGCTGCTTTGTACTCATCATAAACACTATCCAAACTATCATAGTTAGCGTGGAAACTATAAGCATCCTTCATGATAAACTCACGTGTACGAAGAAGTCCATTACGTGGGCGTTTTTCATCACGATACTTGGGCTGAATTTGATAAAGGTTGAGTGGCAATTGCTTGTAAGATTTAACAGAATCACGGACAATAGCTGTAAAGGTTTCTTCGTGAGTTGGACCTAAGATAAAGTCTGATTTTTCACGGTTTTTTAGTTTGTAAAGGTCTTCACCATAGGTTTCGTAACGACCTGATTCACGCCACAATTCTGCACTAAGAAGGGCAGGAGCCAACATCTCAACAGCACCAATCTTTTCGAATTCTTGGCGCATGATGTTTTTAGCTTTTTCAATCACACGGTTGGCAAGTGGTAGATAAGAATAAACACCTGCTGAAACTTGGCGAACATAACCAGCACGCAACATAAGAGCATGGCTGATAACTTGAGCATCGCTTGGCATTTCGCGAAGCGTTGGGATAGGCATTTTACTTTGTTTCATAATATTCCTCGATTATCTAAAAAAGAGTCGCATAATGTCATTCCAAGTCACAGCAATCATCAAGACAACCATGATGACCACTCCGGCCAAGGTGACATAGGTTTCAATTTCTTGTTTCAATGGTTTGCGGCGGATGGCTTCTAGGATATTGAGCACAATCTTACCACCATCCAAGGCTGGAATCGGAATAAGATTAAAAATCCCAATATTGATGGAAATCATTGCCAAGAAGTACAAGATATTCTCAATTCCATTTTTAGCAGCATCACTACTTGCCTTAAAGATAGCAACAGGTCCACCCAACTTGTTCAAATCCGGTTGGAAAATCAGATTTTTCAGAGCTGAGAGAATTCGGAGAGCTGAGTCAGCAGCAGTTGTAAAACCACCTACAAACATGGATAGAAAATCTGACTTAACCCCCGGTTGAACACCTAGAAGGTAACGACCTTGACTATCTTCGGGTGTAACAGTGACTTGTTTGTCACTCCCCTTTTCAGAAATAGTCACATCCAAAGTCGGTGCCGTCTTATCTTTGGTTTCTGTTTCCACAGCTTGGATCAAGCTTTCCCAGTTGCTAACCTCATGTGAGCCAATCTTGGTAATTTGTGCCGTTTCTGGTACTCCTACCTTGGCCAAGGCACCTTGGGGCATGATATGGAACTGATTGGTATCAACATCTCTGACACCACCCTGCATAAAGATTAAAACCCAAAAAACAACAACACCTAAGATAAAATTGTTCATAGGACCTGCAAAATTGGTAATCAGTTTGCCCCAGATAGTCGCATTTTGATATTGAACATCTAAAGGTGCAATCCGAACCTCAGTACCATCTGCTTCCACAACCGTTGCATCGTGATCCACTGCAAATGTTTTTTCTTCTTCCAGAACCAATCCTTTGATAAAGAGCTTGTCTTCAAAATCAAACTGGGTCACCTGCATAGGGAGGGCTGTTTGACCCAATTTTTTACCTGAGAGATTGATGCGTTTAACCTTACCATCATCAGCAAGTGTCAAACTAACAGGCGTTCCTGTCTTGATTTCAGTTGTATCATCACCCCAACCGGCCATGCGGACATAGCCACCCAGAGGCAAGATTCGAATGGTATAGGCCGTTCCATCCTTGCCAATGTGAGCAAAGATTTTAGGTCCCATACCGATGGCAAATTCACGTACTAAAATCCCTGATTTCTTGGCAAAGTAGAAGTGCCCGAACTCGTGCACCACTACAATAATCCCAAAAACCAGAATAAAGGTTAAAATTCCGAGCATAGCGTTTCCTCCGTCTTTTGATTAAAAGAGTCCAAATAAGTGCATGATTGGAAATACAAGCAACATACTATCGAAACGATCCAAAACACCACCATGTCCAGGGATAAATTTCCCAGAATCCTTAACACCAAAATGACGTTTGATCGAACTTTCTAGTAAATCACCAAATTGTCCAGCAATGCTAAAGAAAATAGCAAAGACTGACATCTTGTAAATTCCATATGGAAGAGCAACTGTACTGTCAACTATCATAAAGATAATGGTTACTAAAATTGCTCCTAAAATACCACCCAAGGCACCCTCAAGGGTTTTATTAGGCGATACCCTTGGTGCTAACTTTCGTTTCCCATAGTTCATCCCAACAAGATAGGCACCACTGTCTGTCGCCCAGACGATACACAAGGCTAAGAGAGCCTTGTCCAAACCTGCAACACGAGCATCTAGTAAAGCATTAAATCCAAAGCCCACGTAGAAGCTCATAGCAAGAGGGAAAACCGCATCCTCAATCGTATAAGACTTGCTAAAAACGGTCGTTCCTAACATGATTGAAATCAAAACACTATAGGCAACCACATTCCCATCAACTGGCAAAAAAGTCAGGTAATTCTCCAAGGGAATGGTCAATGCAAAGGTTGCAAAGAGGGTCAAGAGGCCCTCCATCGTCATGGTCTCTAGACCTCTCATCTTCAAAAGTTCATGCATGGCTAGCATGGCTATGATTCCGATTGCTATCTGAAGCAAGAGGCCCCCAATCATTAAAATTGGTAGGAAAATAGCCAGGGCAATCCCTGCAAACAAGGTTCTTTTCTGTAAATCCTGGGTCATATTTCCTCCTAAACTCCTCCAAATCGGCGATGACGACGATTATAGGCAAGAATAGCTTCCTGCAAGGCCGCTTCGTCAAAATCAGGCCATAAGGTGTCCGTAAAATAAAGCTCACTATAGGCTCCCTGCCATGGAAGGAAATTGCTCAAACGCAATTCTCCACTAGTACGGATAATCAAGTCTGGGTCTCGTAAGTCCTTAGGCAAATGCTGGGTAAAGAGATAGTTACCAATCAATTCCTCTGTGATGTCACCTGGATTGATTTTGGCATCTAAAACATCCTGGGAAATCAACTTAAGCGCCTGTGTAATCTCAGCACGTCCACCATAGTTAAGAGCAAAATTAAGAATCAATCCTGTGTTGTTCTTAGTCAATTCCTCAGCCTTGGTTAAAGCTTCAAAGGTTTGCTTAGGCAGGCGGTCTGTCTCCCCAATCATTTGAATCTTAACATTATTCGCATGTAGTTCCGGGACATAATTATCATAAAACTCTACTGGCAAGTTCATGATAAACTTGACTTCCTGATCTGGACGGGTCCAGTTTTCCGTAGAAAAAGCATAGACCGTAATAACCTTGACGCCCAGTTTGTTGGCTGCCTTGGTCACGGTTTGCAATGCTTCCATGCCCGCCTTATGTCCAAAAACTCGCGGTTGCATACGTTTTTTAGCCCAACGGCCATTGCCATCCATGATGATGCCGATATGAGCAGGAACCTGTGTCGGAACCTCTACTTCCACAGCCTTATCTTTCTTAAAAAATCCAAACATGATCTTATTCCTATTCAAAAATCTATCGTTTTATTATACCATATTTCCCCATTTTCTTCTATCACTAAGCTATTTATTCTCAGGCACCAAGCCCATTTTTCAAAAAAATAAGCCGCCTGATTGGGCGACTTTATTTTTATAGGGAGATTATTATGAAAAAGTTTTAGGAGTTTAAGTTAAGGTCTTCTTAACTTATGAACTTAGTGTACACTCCCTAGCTTAAAGTTTCCTTAAGTATTTTTAAAAATCAAATTTTTCCATTTCTCCTGCCAATTTTTCTTGGATAAACGTGTTTGATAGAGTTCCATTCGGTCTTCATTTTCTAAGAAATGAGGAGTTGGACGAACTTGAAAATTCAAAATATCCTCCAAACCATAAGGTGCATAGAGTTCAAAATCTGATTCTTCATTCAAGCGCAGTCCAACTGTCGTACACCGTTCTGGATACTTACTCATAGCATCACGAGAACTGGTATAGGAAGCAGTGTGAGGACTGTGCTGATGCATATAGACCTGATTTTTCAATTCCCACTGGTACTGAGGAAAATCCTCTCGCAGCTTTTTCTCCAGTAATAAGGTTTCCTCATAAGAAAAATCTGGATCAAAGAAAATCACATCTATATCTGTTTCATGATCAAAAGGGGATTTGTCTGACAAAAGATTCCAAATGAAATTTCTGACAGAACCTGCTGCCAACCACGAGTCTTTCAGACCAAGGTCTCGGATGATCGTCAGAATGGCCATCATATCTGGATTTTCTCTAAAAGCCTCTAAGATTTCTTGCTTATTTTTCACTGTATTCATAACCTAAGTGCTCATATGCCTTAGCAGTCGCCACCCGTCCAGACCGTGTCCGCATGATAAAACCTTTTTGAATCAAGTAAGGCTCATACATATCTTCAACTGTCTCACGCTCTTCGGCGATATTCACAGAAAGAGTTCCTAGACCAACAGGTCCTCCACTGTACATCTCAATCATGGTACGAAGGATTTTTTGATCCACATAGTCCAAACCTTCATGGTCAACATCCAGCATAGTCAAAGCCTTATCGGTAATAATATCATCAATTACCCCATTCCCCATTATCTGGGCAAAATCGCGCACGCGCTTGAGGAGACGATTGGCAATACGAGGGGTCCCACGACTACGTAGAGCCAACTCAGATGCTGCCTCATGAGTGATTTCCATCTCAAAAATATCTGCCGTCCGCTCGACAATTTCTGTCAAGTCAGCATGGGCATAATACTCCATATGGCCTGTAATCCCAAAACGTGCCCGTAGCGGATTGGAGAGCATACCAGCCCGAGTCGTCGCACCAATCAAGGTAAAAGGTGGTAACTCCAAATGAACACTACGACTACCCTCACCAGCCCCAATCATAATATCTATGTAGAAGTCCTCCATAGCACTATAAAGCACCTCTTCCACTGACATTGGCAAACGATGGATCTCATCAATAAAAAGTACATCCCCAGGCTCTAACTCATTCAAAATAGCTACCAGATCTCCGGCTTTTTCAATGACTGGACCCGACGTCTGCTTAAGATTGACTCCCAGTTCGTTGGCAATAACAAAGGCCATGGTCGTTTTCCCGAGACCTGGAGGCCCAAATAAGAGCACATGATCCAGCGCTTCATCCCGCATTTTGGCAGCTTCAATAAAGATTTGTAGCTGGTCCTTGACCTTATCCTGTCCGATATATTCACGTAAATACTGAGGACGGAGCGTGCGTTCTACTAACTCCTCATCCCCCATTATCTCATTATCTAAAATTCTACTCATGGCTCTATTATATCAAAAAACCAAGCCACAAACAAAAAAGCCACCTGATTGGGTGACTCCTAAGTTTAGCACTTATGTGGTATAATATTCTACGACACTGCTACACCGCCTACGAAAGGAGGTGAGATAGCCCATGATGGAATTAGTACTCAAAACTATCATCGGACCAATTGTGGTCGGTGTCGTTCTTCGTATAGTCGATAAATGGCTAAACAAGGACAAATAGTGTCAAAAAAGACCTCAAGCTTATTTGGTCGTGAGCTTGGGGTCTTTTCTAACCTATGATATAGAACTAGTACTCAATTCCTTTTTATTATCCCATAGTTCACGAATTTTGTCAAAGGTTTACATTTTCTTCAACCGCTGTACGACAAGACGGTTAAGATTAAGAGAACGTTAGGGATTCTATCAATTTCATAGAAATTTTGATTTCGTAAACGAAGAGACAATCTTACATGTCACTTCTCATTTAATACGCCACTACTAGACAAGCAAAATCATTATTACAGTAGTTCCAGTTCTTCAATTAACAGTCACTTACAATCAAATTGAGTTTGAACTAGCTGAAGCGACCACAGACCTATTTCTTAGTTATATTCGCTAAAAAAGTCCCCGCCAATTCCCCGACCAAAATCCGAAAAATATCGAAAAATTATTTTTAGAATAGTCCCCAAAAGCCTGAAATAGAGCTAAAAAACTCCACCTGATTGGGTGGAGTTAAGGGAGATTATTATGAAAAAGAAAAGTTTAGGATATTTGTTACAACAAGTTAGGAGGTCTTTATTTAATAACTACATGATACAAGACGAAACTTAAAACTAGCTTAACTTTTCTAAAATTTTACTATTTTGCAAAAAATTTCTATCACCAGCACCTCACCACGCAAAAAAGCCACCTGATTGGGTGGCTTCATTAGGAGATTGTGATGAAAAAAGTTTAGGATTTTATTAAATAAAGTTAGGAGGTCTTTATTTAATGACTATATAATACTAGACCATCCTTAAATTTTGCTTAAGAAAAAACAAGTTTTGTTATTTTTTACGATTCATCCAAGTCATCCCTATACAATTATAGGTGGATAAGATTTCAAAGCCCATAGAACGATAGAAGCCCAAGGTTCTTTCTGTCTCTTCTGTCACCAGCTGGACTTGATAGGCATCTTTGTAATCCTCTAAAGCCTCTTTCATCAAGGCACTACCAATTCCTTGACGCTGATAGATTGGTAAAACGATTAAATCCTGAACCAATACTGATGAGAATCCATCTCCAACCAAACGAATCAAGCCCACCACAGCATCACCATCAAGTGCCAGATAAATTACTAATGAATGAGATAAGGCCTGCTCCAGCATCTCTGGTTGATGGGTATAATTTGTCCAACCGACAGCCTGATAGAGATGTAAAACATCCTCTAGCTTGACAATTTCTTGCTTTTTAATAGTAATCATCTCAACACCTCTTAAAGTTCTCTCAAGCTCTTGTACTGCTGTCCATTTTTATCAAAATTTTCAGGACGCAACCATGTTTCCAAACGATCTTTGACTTGAGGCCAGTCCTTATCAATCATAGACAACCAATCCGTATCTCTCGTACGTCCCTTATAAACCACTGCCTGACGGAAGGTTCCTTCATAAATAAAGCTCAAACGCTCCGCAGCTCGTCTGGATGGCAGATTTAAGGCATCGCATTTCCACTCGTAGCGACGATAGTTTAGCTCCTCAAAAACATAGCGAGCTAGGAGATACTGAGCTTCAGTTCCTATCCGTGTACCCCTTAGCTCTGGAGAAAAAGTGACTGCTCCGACTTCTATTACTCGGTTATTCTGGTCAATGCGCATGAGAGAAAAAGATCCCAAAGCCTTACCAGTCGCCTTGTCTATGATTGCATAGTAAAAACGGTCCTTACGAGCCAACATCTGATGTAAAAGGCTAACCAGCTCCCCCATATCTGCTACTGGCTCCTGAAAAAGGTAGGTCCACATCTCCTGAGGCGTATCAGGCCCATAAACAGCTAGCAAATCCTCCGCATGCTTTTCCACTGAAAGAGCCTCTATCCTAGCATAACGCCCTTCTAAGAAATCAATAGAAGGCAGTTCACCTGGTGTATAACCTTCCATTGACTCCCCAATCATTTGACCATATTCATTTACTGGCATAGCTTTCTCCTTTTTTCACTTTTCAAACTTTATAGTTGCCCATAGTATACCATACTTTCATAAGAAGATTCAAAAAATCCTCCAGATTCTACTCTGAAGGATTCCTACCTTATTTCACAACGATATTAACGAGTTTAGTTGGCTCAAACAGTTTGGGAAACTGTTTGAGGTTGGAAATCAGCAAATAAATTGGTTATTTTACAACAATATTAACCAATTTATTTGGTACACTAATCACTTTCACGATTTCCTTACCGTCAATTTCTGCTTTGACTTTTTCATCCGCTAGAGCAATTTCTTGCAATTCTTCACGTGATAGGTCTTTAGCGACCATGAGTTTGGCACGGACTTTACCTTTGATTTGGACAACGATTTCGATTTCGTCTTCAACCAGTTTACTTTCGTCCCATGTTGGCCAAGTCACGTAAGAGATTGACTCACCTGTTGCAGCAACAGTTTGCCAGAGTTCTTCTGCCAAGTGAGGTGCAAATGGGGCAATCAATTGGATAAATCCTTTGGCATAGTCAACATAGAGCTTGTCTTCCTTGTTAGCCGCATTGACAAAGACCATAAGTTGGGCAATGGCTGTGTTGAATTTGAGGGAATCAATTTGCTCTGTGACAGCTTTAACAGTTTCGTTGTAAACCTTGTCAAGAGCGCCATTGTTTTCCGCAACAATTTCCTTACTTCTAATCAAACGGTAAACACGGTCAAGGAACTTACGACTTCCTTCCAGACCTTCTTCTGACCAAGCAATCGAAGCATCGAGTGGTCCCATGAACATTTCATAGACACGAAGGGTATCAGCACCGTATTGTTCCACCACATCGTCTGGGTTGACAACGTTCTTGAGCGATTTAGACATCTTGGCTGGCGCTTGCTCCAACTCTTCCCCTGTTTCCACATGGAAGAAAGAACCATCACGTTTTTCAACCTTGTCAGTCGCCACAAGAGCCCCACGGTGGTCACGATAGCTTGTTCCCAAAATCATTCCTTGGTTAAAGAGTTTTTGGAATGGTTCCTTAGTTGGAACAACACCGAGGTCATAGAGGAATTTATGCCAGAAACGAGCGTAAAGCAAGTGAAGTACAGCATGTTCCGCACCACCCACGTAGATATCTACTGGCAACCATTGTTTGAGCAGATCCTCGTCAGCCAATTTCTCAGTATTGTGTGGGTCAATATAGCGGAGGTAGTACCAGCTTGAACCTGCCCATTGTGGCATAGTATTTGTTTCACGACGACCTTTGACACCATCTTCACGAGTCACTTCAAGCCAGTCTGTCAAGTTAGCTAGTGGACTTTCACCAGTACCTGAGGGACGGATATCCTTAGTTACAGGCAAGACAAGTGGCAATTCACTTTCAGGGACAGCTGTTGAAGTTCCATCTTCCCAATGAATGATTGGGATTGGCTCACCCCAGTAACGTTGACGGCTAAAGAGCCAGTCGCGGAGACGGTAGGTTACCTTCTCTTGTCCACAGCCTTTTTCTTCCAACCAAGCCACAATCTTGGCAATAGCGTCTTCTTTGTTGAGTCCATCTAGGAAGTCTGAATTAACGTGAAGGCCATCTTCTGTGTAGGCAGCTTCTTCAACATTTCCACCTTCAAGTACTTCGACGATTGGAAGGTCAAATTGTTTGGCAAATTCCCAGTCACGTTGATCGTGGGCAGGCACAGCCATTACCGCACCTGTACCATAGCTAGCAAGAACGTAATCCGCAATCCAGATTGGAATTTCCTTACCATTGACAGGATTGATGGCATAAGCACCAGTCCATACACCAGTTTTTTCTTTGGCAAGGTCGGTACGAGCCAAGTCTGACTTAAGGCTGGCTTGGTGTTTGTAGTCTGCTACTGCTTCTGCTTGCTCTGTGCTTGTGATGGCATCTACTAATTCATGTTCAGGAGCCAAAACAGTGAAAGTCGCACCGAAAAGTGTGTCCGGACGAGTAGTAAAGACTGTAAATTCCTTGTCTGTTCCTTTTACTTTGAAAGTTACATTGGCACCAGTTGATTTACCAATCCAGTTGCGTTGCATATCCTTGATAGACTCTGACCAATCTAGTTCATCTAAGTCATTGAGCAAGCGCTCTGCGTAAGCCGTGATTTTGAGCATCCATTGGCGCATTGGTTTGCGGACAACTGGATAGCCTCCACGTTCAGAAGTTCCGTCAGGAAGCACTTCTTCATTGGCAATGGCAGTTCCCAATTCCTCAACCCAGTTTACTGGCACTTCAGCTTCATAGGCCAAGCCTTTTTCGTAAAGCTTGGTGAAAATCCATTGAGTCCACTTGTAGTAGTTTGGATCTGTTGTGTTGACTTCACGATCCCAGTCATAAGAAAATCCAAGCGCATTGATTTGACGTTTGAAGTTGGCAATGTTTTCCGCTGTAAATTCTGCTGGGTCATTACCAGTATCCATAGCGTATTGCTCTGCAGGCAAACCAAAAGCATCCCAACCCATTGGGTGAAGGACATTGTAGCCTTGCGCACGTTTGTAACGACTGAGGATATCGGTTGCAGTATAACCTTCTGGGTGTCCTACGTGCAGACCAGCTCCAGACGGATAAGGGAACATATCAAGCGCATAAAACTTAGGTTTTGATGCATCTGTTCCTGTCTTAAATGTATGATGTTCTGCCCAGTAGCCCTGCCACTTAGGCTCAATTTCTTTATGATTGTAAAAACTCATGGTCTCTCTCCAATTTTGTGATGTTACTATTATACCATTTTTGAGGGAATTTGAAATGTGTTTAAAGGAAAAACTGTATACTGTATCTCATTAATTTTGATGACTATGAATTGCTCTATCTCCCACTTTTTATCCCATTGTTATGCAGTAAATCAAGGAGTAAGTCAAGAAGCTTATCTCGTATAGCACAAAATACTTATTTTAGACCGAAGATAAAACTGGAATGCTAATTAATGTATTCACAATAAATAGCCGACTACCTATGTCGCTTTTTGATTTATGAAGAACGTATAGTAGACTGAATCTGAAATAGTACGAAACAATTGCTAAAACATTTATAGAAATTAATTTTACTTTCCCAATCGATTTGTTCTCATCCTATTTCAATCTTCTATAGAATTCAATACAGGGATCAATAAAAGACTACCATTTGGAAAACAGTAGTCCTTATTGTTTATTTTGAATTTACATAGGCATCTACAGCGATAATAGCTTGAGCAACATCTGAGGGCGAAATCTTAAACGGCATCTGATGAATTGTCTCACCCTCCATAGTTGCTTGTTTACCAACTTTTATTAAATCATCATATCCAACTTGATCCAAATGCATTTCTTTTAGAGTTGTTGGCATACCAATTTTTTTGTAAAACTCAATATACTTATCAAGTTCTTCTTTAGGTCTATTTTCCAATAATAGTTGTACTAAAGTTCCATAAGCTACTTTTTCACCATGTGTTAAATGATGAATGTCGCCTGTCAATGCAGTAAAACCATTATGAATTGCATGCGCCGCAGCTAATCCTCCACTTTCAAAACCTAGGCCACTCAATAAAGTATTAGCTTCAACAATATTTTCTAATGCTGGTGTCACCACTTTAGCTTCACAAGCTGCCATAGCCTGTAAACCATCTGCAAACAGCGTTTCTTCACATTTCTTCGCAATTGCAACTCCAGCCAATGTTTGCTGTTGTCCCAACATAGTTTTTCCATTTGCCTGCATAACCGCACGCGCCTCAACCCAAGTTGCTAAACCATCTGCAATACCAGACGCTAATAAACGCTTAGGGGCTTGTGAAATAACTTTTGTATCAACCAAAACTAAATCTGGATTTTTAGAATAAAATAGATAATGATCAAATGCACCTTCATCTGTATAAATAACAGATAAAGCAGATACAGGTGCGTCGGTCGATGCAATTGTTGGAGCAATAATAACAGGCTTTTCAATCAAATCTGCAATAGCTTTTGCGCTATCAATCGTCTTTCCCCCACCAAGACCGATAATACTATCACAATTTTCTTTCTCAGCCAAGGCAACAACTCGATTGATTTCATTGTCAGAAGCTTCACCATTAAATAGCGCCAGAACAATATGGAAACCATACCTATGTAGATAATCTTCAAATCGTTTTCCAACAATATCATAAACCAACTGATCGCATAATAGAATAGGGTAATTTCCCAAATCCAAAATTGATTTGGCATTTTCAAACAAGGCATTTTCCCCCTGAATATATCTAGAAGGACTAGCAAAAATTCTCATATGTATTTCCTCTCTATCTAAATGGAACGACTATTTTGAGTAACAAACCAATCGTCAGAAAAATCATCAACCGCCTTTTGGATAGATGGCATGGCGAAAGCTGATTCAAAAACATCTGCTCCTGCTGTAACAGCATGCGCACCTGCAGCTAAAGCATTATTTACTTGTGCTACATTTTTAAAGGATGCAGCTAAAATCTTACTAGGAGAGTTCTGTCTATCAATAGCAAGAGCTAATTGACGAATGACAGAATTTGAATCAATGTTCAGATTTTCCATTCTATTATAATATGGAGCTAGGTAATCCGCTCCTGCTTCGATAGCTAATAATCCCTGAATAACTGTATAAATAGCTGTTGCAGTGATATGGTAGCCCTCTTTTTTTAGCGCCTTTATTGCACGTAATCCAGCTGGAGTAACAGGTACTTTGATAAATATATCATCTCCTGCTTGTCTTCGAATTTTATGAGCGTCCTTTAAGATGCCTTCAAAATCTTGAGAAATCACCTGAACATGAATAGAGGGTGTAGAGCCAATCAATTCTCTTACATCTTTGATTCGTTCAAAAAAATTAATAGAACCCTCTCTTTTTGCAATAGTGGGATTTGAAGTTACCCCAGCTAGCGGCAAAATTTCAGACCACTTTTTAATCTCATCTAAATTTAATGTGTCAAGCATAAATTCCATAAAAAGAACCTCTTTATTTTACAAAGTATGCTCAGTACGTCCTATAATGTCATCTTGGGTTGCCTTAGAAAGAACATTGAAGAATGCAGAGTATCCTGCAACACGAACAATTAAGTCTCTGTGTTTTTCAGGATGTTTCTGAGCGTCAATCAACGTCTCTCTGGAAACAACATTGTATTGAATATGGTACCCATGTAAACGATTAAAGAATGTTCGTAACAAAGCAATTAGTTTTAATTTATCTTCTTCTTTGGCTAACGTTTGAGGATTTACTTTCTGATTTAAGAGAACCCCACCTACGATTTCATCTGTTGGTAATTTTGAAACAGATTTTAAAACAGATGTAGGGCCGTGTTGATCCATATTATGTGATGGTGAACAACCCTCTGCTAACGGTGTACCCGCGTTGCGTCCATCTGGAGTTGCTAATGTTCCACGTCCCTGCCCTACGTTGGCTGATATAGAAGATGTTCCTGAATAACGAATTCCTCCAATAGGCCCTCTTCCATAACGTGTATTAGGATATTTAGCAATTTCATCAACATAAATGTCATAAGCAGCAGTAACCAATTTGTCAGCATAATCATCATCATTACCATACTTAGGTGCATCATGAATCAACATTTCTTGAATGACCTTACCTTCTTCTCCGGCATAATCTGTTTCCAGTGCATGCCAAAGCTGACTTGGGCTTATACGTTCTTCCTCAAACACCAATTTTTTAATTGCAGCTAATGAATCCGACAAATTTGCAATTCCAACTTGCAATCCTGATATATAATCATATACTGCTCCACCTTCTTTAAGGTGTTTTCCACGACCAATACAATCATCAGTCAATGCTGAACATAGAATATCAGGAACTTCTCGTTCCAATGATAAATCAATAGAATTTTCAACAATAACACTCATTCGTGTCAAATATCTTAGTGTTTTATCCCAAGCATTTTCTAATTCAGAAAAGTTCTTCATATCCTTAAAATGACCAAAGCTTGGTGCAAACCGTTTACCCGAAGCCGGATCAATTCCATCATTCATCGTGATAAGTAGAACCTTAGGGAAGTTCATATAACTCATACCTGTGCAACGATAGCCCCATTTCCCCGGAACTGCCGTTTCAACACATCCAATGGCACTGTAATCATAAGCATCATCTTCCAATACTCCTTTTGCAATAAAAGAAGGAATAATAATCTCATCATTATTAAATGCAGGCATACCAAAACCAAGTTTCATCACTTCAATACACTCATTCATGAAACGAGCATCTAAACCTGCATGGTAACGTACAGTTAGATTAGGTTGCGGTAGATGGGTTTGTGCAACTGATTTTAATACCAAATAAGATAATGGGTTAACAGCATCCTTCTTATCTCGAGTCTGTCCACCAATTGTAACATTTTGATATAAAGGACTTCCCGCTGAAGAAAATGTATGTGATTGACTGCGAACCTTATTAATTGTAATTGTCTTAATCCAAAGATTTGTCAGACGTTCAACAATGCTATCTTCTGTTTCTTTACCACTTTCTAAATCAGCCTTCATATATGGATACATATATTGATCAAAACGGCCATATGAAAGAGAGTGGCCATTAGATTCAATTTGTAAAATACATTGAATAAACCAAACTGATTGAATAGCTTCTGCAAAAGTAGTTGCCGGTTCATATGGGACTCTAGAGCAAATATCTGCAATCTCAAGTAATTCTTTCTTACGTTTAGGATTTGCATTTTCGGCTAAACTTTTAGCAAGAGCAACAAAGCGCTTTGCATATACTTTAATAGCATCGATTACGATAAATATAGAGTCGTAAAAATGATATTTATCAATACTTGCTGGATCTGTTAAATCTAGAGCTACTTTTGCTTTACGAGCCCGCTCTTCAAAACCTCTTAAACCAAATTGCAAAAGTTTCTGATAGTTAACTGCTAAGTGAGCATCTCCAGAATTCATCTTACCTTCCATACCGAAGAATCCTGTTTCCATATAAACTGACACTTCTTCAGGTAATAAGGCACCAGCTCTAGCACGTAAATTATTATTTTCCCAAAACGGAGCAATACTTCTAAGTTGTTCTTTTGTTTCTTCTGTAATATAGAAAACATCTCCATCACGCTTTTCAAAAAGATCCAACTCATTGAGAACAAATTCTAGCGTATATTCCGGAAAAATAGGAGCATCTTTATTGGAAGAAGCTTGATTTCCCGCAATCATAGATTCTTCTTCAATATAGATAGACATATTTTCCAAAATTTCTTTCAGCATATATGCACGTTTTAGGACATTAGGTTGTTCCTTGTATCGTTCATAGGCGCGTGTTGCTAGAACTGCTCTCTCAGCATCAATATAAGGTTTTTTATTTAAAACATCTTCTCGATATTTGTTCATCCTTTCAGTAAGGCTGCCAAAATATTCTGTCTTGATTGTTGTTCTTGCTACTTCTGTATTTACCATCGTAAGCACCTTTCTTTCGAAAATATTTTTATTTCTTTCGAAAATATAATACCGGTTTTTATAGAAATTTTCAAGCTTTTAACTAGAAAAATTTTAACTCTCTAATTTTTAGCACAAATGTGTGAGTTTAACAGTAACACACAAATACCTCTAAGATTGTTTGATTTCATTTTGGTAAGCTAAACGATCTTGTATCTTAAAGAATGGAAAGTAAACCACTGTAGATATCACCAATACTAATAACTGAGTCACAACACCTTGCCATCCACCCACCAAAAATCCTGATAGAATAGCTGGTGTACTCCAAGGCAATGTTACCCCTGAGAATGGCTGCATGAAACCTGTTGCAATAGCTCCATATACTATCACAGCTGCAAGTACAGGAACAAGAATGAAAGGTACAAACATAACTGGATTCATGACAATCGGAAATCCAAATACAACTGGCTCATTTACGTTAAATATTGCTGGAAAAGCTGCAACTTTTCCTAAGGTTTGGTATTGTTTTGATTTTGCTGCAAAAAGCATGGCAACTACAAGACCAAACGTAATCCCTGAACCTGATAGAATTAAAAATGAATCTAAAAATTGTTGAGTAACAATATGTGCACCATTTTCTAATGATAGATTAGCAGAGGCTAACATAGCTTTATTAGCGTCAAGATTAGATAAAAGCAGAGCTGTCACTACTCCATTTACTACCGATTGCCCATGAACACCAAACCACCACAAAAATGATATAAAGAATGCAATTCCAATAGCACCATACAAAGATCCAGTTAAACCTTGCAACGGAACTTGAATAGCAGAATAAATCATTTCTATGAATGTTCCGCCATTAGTCAATGACTTCGCTAAAATATATACAATCATAGAAGATAAGAAAATTACAAATGCTGGAATCATTGCTTCAAACTGTTTGGCAATAGCTTGTGGAACTTGTTCTGGCATCTTAATAACAATTTTTCTCTTTATAAAGAAGGTATAAATACTTCCTACTACCAAACCTATAATGATAGCACCGATAATTCCTTGGCCTCCAAACCAAACTTTACTAATAGCGTCCCCAATCGCCTCACCTTGTTTAGGGATATAAGATGATCTTAGCAAAATAAAGAATGCAGATACAGATAGAACTCCAGCTGGTAAAGCCTCTACTCCGCTATTCTTAGCATAAGAATAGGCAATTGAAAAACAAGAAATTAGACCCATAATAGCAAAAGTTCCTGAATATACTTGCATAAACGGCTCTGTCCAATTAGCTCCAAAAACACTAGCAATGCTCTTATTTAATCCTTCGAACGGCAATTGTCCCATAATCAAGAACAAACTACCAACTACTGTCAATGGCAAAATTGCTAACATCCCATCTTTTAGAGCTATAATGCCACGCATATTCACAAACTTCATCATCGGTGCAATGATTTTCTGAACATCCATCTTTGACATAATAAATCTCCTTTTCTTACCCACTAATCAAAGATAGGGCCAAATCTAATACTTTTTTCCCATCTAACATACCATAGTCCATCATCGGAATAACAGCTATCGGAACATCACACTTATCACAAATTTCTTTTGATTTATCTAATGTATAAGCAACTTGTGGACCCAATAGTGCAACATCTATATTTGGCGCATAATCCGCTAATTTAGACTGAGAAAACGCCTCTATTTCTGCCTCAACTCCACTAGATTGCGCTGCAATTTTCATATTATTTACAAGCATACCAGTAGAAAAACCTGCTGCACAAAACAAACCAATCTTCACCATTATGTTTTCCTCCTCTATGTTAATAACAATGATAATACTCTAGTATTATTTTTTATGAAGTTCTTTTCTCAAACTAATAATTTCTTTGATTAAATTAATCTCCGTCATACTAGTCATGAGATGATCTTGTGAATGAACAAAGAGAGCTGTAATTTCTGTCTTTGTACCAGACGCTTCCTGTGCCAAGAATTTTGTTTGTAGATTATGAGCTTCTAATAAGGCTGCATCAGCTAACTGGATTTCTTCTTCACATCGTTCACATGTACCGTTCTTTATGTAATCTAATGCTTTATAAATATGTTGTTTCGCATCGCCAGCATATAAAATTAAACCCATGATAATTTGATCTGGAACAATAATTTCCATAAATTCCTCCTCATTTCACTATGTAAAAAGCTTTTTTCATTTGAAATTTTAAAATTTTCTTTTGTAACTATAGAATACAACTACATAATAAAGTTGTCAATCCAAAAACAACAGATAAACTATTTTTGTTTATATAAGCACAAATGTGCAATCAACTAAAAAGAAAAACGATAAACTGAATCAGTCTATCATTTTCACTCACCTAGAATCTCTCTAAAAGTCAAATCCCCATCTTCTTCCAAAACTTTTAAAATTGTATTTTTGTCTGTAATCAAATGATTTACTAAATTAGCACGCAAGACAGAAAGAATCGAAGATACTTTCGTATCACCGTAAGCAACAGCTAAACTTTGAGGAATATTTTTTAAATCTTCCAAAGAGATTGCTATCGTTCTTTCCTGTAAGTTTTCATAGACTTCTTTACCTTTTGAATCAAAAAATCGACAACAAATTTCTCCTACAGTTTTAACTTTGGTCAATTCTTTAAAGTCATCCTCTGTAAGCATGTCTAACCATTGATGCTTTCCTTTATTGCTAAAATCACCAATTCCGACTACAGCTATATCTAAATCTTTCCAACTATTTTTCAAATTTTCAAAATATCTTGATTGCAAAATACCATCTGCTAACAATTTATTTTCTTGCACAATCGTTGCATTCATAAATGTACACTCTCCATGAAATTTTCTAGACATTTCATAAATCAGTGTATTCACATGGTATTTAGCGTGTATGTGACTAGGACCACCTGCTAGAGGATAGAAGTGAACATTTCGGACACTTTTACTGTGAATTAAATCTACTAAATTACTTAAACTTTTCCCCCAAGAAAAGCCAATTTTCATATTATCATCAATTAGATTCCTAAGGACACCTGCTGCAACTTGAGAAATTCTTTCAGATAAAATTGTTGGATTATCATCAAATTCATTTGGAATAATTTCTAAACTTTCCAGACCATATTTTTCTTTTACATAATTTTCCAACTTAAACATATTGGTATCAAAATTCTCTATTTCAATTTTAACAATTCCTGCATTCCTTGCTTCTGTTAACATTCTACTAATAGAGGTTCTATAAATTCCTAATTTTGCTGCTATTTGTGACTGATTTAAGTTTTCAATATAATACAGATAAGCAATTTTAGAGAGCAGTTTATTCCTATCTTGATTCATACACTTAACCTCTTACGAAACTACCTTAACCATTATCCCAGCATTTTCTAATGTAGCTATATTTTGTTTAGAAAGTTTTTCGTCTGTTATTACTTCATAGACTTGACTTAAAGCAAATCTTCTTACTGTACCCCTTTTATCAAATTTACTTGAGTCAGTTAGTACAATGACTTTATCCGACGCTGCTGAAATATATTGAACTACCTCACTGCGCATTAAATCTTTTCCTGTAAAGCCCATCTCTTTATCGTAACCATCTGTCCCAACAAAAGCTTGATGCACATGAAAAGTCTGTATCATTTCTTTTAATAAAGGTCCCACAGTAACCTGTGAATCCTTCTGAAACTCTCCACCAAGAACAATAATACGACATGAATCATAAGCTCTCACAAAATTTGCTATAAAAAATGAATTTGTTACAATCGTAACATTTCTTTTTTGCTTGCAAATTTCCTCAGCAAGTAAAGCACAGGTCGATCCAGATTCTATCATTATTGTTTCATTATCTGACACCAATTTTACTGCTTCCTGAACAATTTTTCTCTTAATTTCATAATTAATTGACAAACGTACATTTAAGTCATCTCCACTATTTAATACAGCATATCCATGCTCTCTGTGTAATAAACCTTTTGACTCTAATTTATCTAAATCTTTTCTAATCGTTACTTTCGATACATTTAATTTTTCCGATAATGTATTAACGTCGATCTTTTCATATTCTGATACTAATTTAATAATTTGTTCCAATCTTTTCATTTTACACCTCCGTTTTATTCTACCAAAATAAAAAGCAAAAAACAACAAATTAACCTTTCGTTCGTAATTGTTTTTCTTTCGTTTTTGTGATAGGATAGACTTATGAAGAGGAGGAACTCTTATGGAAATATCTAAAGGAATTATTTTTAATATTCAACACTTTTCAATTCATGACGGCCCGGGTATTCGTACAACTGTTTTTTTAAAAGGATGTCCTCTGCGCTGTCCATGGTGTTCTAATCCTGAATCTCAAAGAATGAAACCTGAAAAAATGAAAGATGCTCAACGAGAGAAATTCACCTTAGTCGGTGAAGAAAAGACTGTAGAAGAAATTATTACAGAGGTATTAAAAGACAAAGAATTTTACGAAGAATCCGGTGGAGGTTTAACTTTATCAGGAGGTGAAATATTTGCTCAGTTTGAATTTGCTAAAGCCATCTTAAAATCAGCTAAAGAACATCACATACACACTGCCATTGAAACTACTGCCTTTGTTGATCATGAAAAATTTATCGATTTAATTCAATATGTGGATTTTATCTACACAGACCTAAAACATTATAATTCTATAAAACATAAAAAAGTGACTGGGGTTTTTAATCAAATGATTATTAAAAACATTCATTATGCTTTTTCACAAAATAAAACTATCGTTTTAAGAATCCCAGTTATTCCTAATTTTAACAATAGTTTAGAGGATGCAGAAAAATTCGCTACTCTATTTAACTCATTAAATATCGACCAAGTTCAACTACTCCCTTTTCATCAATTTGGTGAAAACAAATATCGTTTATTAAATCGGAAATATGAAATGGATGGAATCAACGCACTTCATCCTGAAGATCTTATTGATTATCAAAAGGTATTTCTGAACCACCATATTAATTGTTATTTCTAGTTTATTTCCTTGAAATGCTCTAGCTATTTGCAGATAACAAGCATCTATATAAGGTTATCAAAGAAGACTTCCCCATGACTCTAAATGAATATATCTTACAATATCGCCTGAAACAAGCTATAGATAAGATGGCTGAATCTCCCAACTCCTCTTTAAGCGCTATCTCTGACCAAGTTGGATTTTCAGACTATAAATATTTTGCCAAAGTATTTAAAAAGTATCTCCATATTTCCCCAAAGAAATTGAAATCACTCGGAAGAATAGTAAAATAGGCTATTCTTCTTTTTGTAGAGAATTTTACTCTAATATAGTGAATTGAAATAAGATGTGAACATCTCTATCAGGAAAGTCAAATTAATTTATAGAAATATTTTAGCAGTCAAAGTGTACTGTTATAGATTCAATACACTATAGAATAGAATTGTAGGTTTTAAAAACGCTTACATTGTTTTAAAATAAACTTAAATAACACAACGGAGGTATCCATCATGAAAAAGAAATGGATGTATTATGCTGCTTGTTCTTCTAATGAATCTGCCGATGACAGTTCATCTGATAAAGGAGACGGCGGTTCGCTAGTCGTTTATTGACCAAACTCAGAGGGCTTAATTGGAGCAACTATTCCTGCCTTTGAAGAAAAATATGGTATCAAAATAGAACTGATTCAAGCTGGTACTGGAGAACTTTTCAAAAAACTAGAGTCAGAAAAAGAAGTTCCTGTAGCTGATGTTACCTTTGGTGGTTCTTATATACAATATGCTACCCACGGAGAACTCTTTGAAAACTATATTTCAAAAGAAAATGATAATGTTATCAAAGAATATCAAAACACAACTGGCTTCTCTACTCCTTATACACTAGATGGTAGTGTTTTAATCGTCCACCCTGATTTAACTAAAGGCATGAACATCGAAGGATATAACGATCTTCTCAAACCTGAACTAAAAGAAAAAATCGCAACTGCTGACCCAGCAAACTCTTCTAGCGCCTTTGCTCAATTAACAAATATGCTACAAGCTCAAGGTGGTTACAAAGATGATAAGGCTTGGTCTTATGTAAAAGATCTTTTCACACTTATTGATGGTATAGTAAAATGAAATAAGAACAGGACAAATTAATCAGGACAGTCAAATCGATTTCTAACAATATTTTAGAAGTAGATGTGTACTATTCTAGTTTCAATATACTATAAAATCGGTTTAAGTTCATCTGGTGTCTATAAAGCAGTCGCTGATGGAGAAATGACTGTTGGTCTCTCTTATGAAGATCCAGCAGTTAAACTCTTAAATGACGGAGCTAACATTAAGGTAGTCTATCCAAAAGAAGGAACCGTCTTCCTACCTGCTAGTGCTGCTATCGTTAAAAAATCTAAAAATATGGAAAATGCCAAGAAATTTATCGATTTTATTATCTCTCAAGAAGTACAAGATACACTTGGTACAACCACTACTAACCGTCCTGTTCGTAAAAATGCTAAAACAAGCGAAAACATGAAACCAATTGACAAAATCAAAACACTCACTGAAGATTATGATTATGTCATCAAGAATAAATCAGATATCGTTAAGAAATACAACGAAGTCTTTACAGATATCCAATCTAAACAGTAAAAGAGGTTCACTATGAGTGAGATCGAAATTATTAACGCCAAAAAAATCTACCACGATGTCCCTGTTATTGAGAATTTGAACATTACAATTCCAAAAGGAAGTCTCTTTACCCTTCTTGGAGCTTCAGGATGTGGGAAAACGACCCTTCTTCGTATGATTGCAGGTTTCAACAGTATCAAAGATGGAGAATTTTACTTCGATGATACAAAAATCAATAATATGGAACCCAGCAAACGCAATATCGGGCTTGTTTTCCAAAACTACGCTATTTTCCCACATTTGACTGTCCGAGACAACGTTGCTTTTGGTCTTATGCAAAAGAAGGTTCCAAAAGAAGAATTGATTCAACAGACCAACAAGTATCTTGGACTCATGCAAATTGCTCAATATGCGGATCGAAAGCCCGATAAACTCAGTGGTGGACAACAACAACGTGTCACCTTGGCATGCGCCTTAGCGGTTAATCCAAGTGTTCTCCTCATGGACGAGCCACTTAGTAATCTGGAGGCCAAACTTCGCTTGGATATGCGTCAAGCCATCCGAGAAATCCAACACGAAGTGGGAATTACAACTGTTTATGTAACCCACGACCAAGAAGAAGCCATGGCTATTTCAGACCAAATTGCTGTTATGAAAGATGGGGTGATCCAACAAATCGGCCGACCAAAAGAACTCTATCATAAACCAGCTAATGAGTTTGTGGCAACCTTTATCGGACGCACAAATATTATCCCTGCCAATCTTGAAAAACGGAGCGACGGCGCTTATATCGTCTTTTCAGATGGCTATGCCCTTCGAATGCTAGCTCTTGATCAGGTTGAGGAGCAAGCTATTCATGTAAGCATTCGTCCCGAAGAGTTTATCAAAGATGAATCTGGAGATATTGAAGGAACTATTAGCGATAGCGTCTATCTTGGACTAAATACGGAGTATTTCATTGAGACAGGTTTTGCCTCAAAAATTCAAGTTAGTGAAGAATCAACTTTTGAAGAAGAACTACAAAAAGGCAATCGTATTCGTCTACGAATCAATACGCAAAAATTAAACATCTTTTCTGCAGATGGTTCCCAAAACCTGATAAAAGGAGTCAACCATGGAACGTAAAAAACTAAATATTTGGACAGCCTCCTCTTTCTTCATCTTTCTTACCTATCTTGTCTTTCTCGTTTATCCTATCGTTACCGTGCTCAAGTAAGCACTTATACATGAAGGACAATTCTCACTAGCTAATTTTGTCACTTTCTTTAGTAAAGTCTACTACTCTGAGACACTAGTCAACAGTTTCAAGGTTTCCATTACCGCTACTGTCACTTCCTTAGTTGTAGGAACCCTATTAGCTTATCTCTTCTCTATGTATGACTTCAAGGGGGAGAAATTTCTACAAATATTGATTATCATTGCTTCCATGTCAGCTCCTTTCGTAGGAGCCTACTCCTGGGTTCTCTTGCTAGGACGAAATGGGGTCATCACTAAATTTTTGACAAATGCCCTTCATCTTCCAGCTATCGATATTTATGGATTCAAAGGAATTGTACTTGTCTTTACACTGCAACTATTCCCACTGGTATTTCTATATGTTGCTGGAACAATGAACAGTATTGACAATTCTCTACTTGAAGCAGCTGAAAGCATGGGGTCCTTCGGATTTAAGCGTATCGTAACGGTTGTTTTACCTCTCCTAGTTCCAACCTTACTAGCAGCTCCTTGCTTGTATTTATGAGAGCATTCTCAGACTTTGGAACGCCTATGTTGATTGGCGAAGGATATCGGACTTTCCCTGTCCTGATTTATACCCAATTTATTAGCGAGGTTGGAGGAAATTCTGCTTTTGCAATTATGGCGATTATCATTGCCTTGGCAATTTTCCTTATCCAAAAACACATTGCAAACCGCTACAGTTTCAGCATGAATCTGCTCCATCCAATTGAGCCTAAAAAAACTACAAAAGGAAAAATAGCTGCCATTTATGCAACAGTCTACGGAATTATCTTTATCTCTGTTTTACCTCAAATCTACTTAATTTATACCTCTTTCCTAAAAACATCAGGTATGGTATCTGTTAAAGGTTATTCTCCAAACAGTTACAAGCTAGCTTTCCATCGTATGGGATCTGCTATTTTCAATACCATTCGTATCCCTTTGATTGCCTTAGTTCTAGTTGTTCTATTTGCGACATTTATCTCCTACCTAGCCGTTAGAAAACGGAATTTGTTTACAAACTTAATTGACAGCCTCAGTATGGTACCTTATATTGTACCAGGAACCGTTCTAGGGATTGCCTTCATTTCTTCCTTCAATACTGGTCTATTTGGAAGTGGATTTCTTATGATTACAGGGACTGCTTTCATCTTGATTATGTCTCTATCTGTCAGAAGATTACCTTATACTATTCGCTCATCTGTTGCTAGCTTACAACAAATAGCACCAAGTATTGAAGAAGCTGCTGAAAGCTTAGGAAGTAGTCGTCTCAATACCTTTGCTAAGATTACAACTCCAATGATGCTATCTGGTATCATTTCTGGAGCCATCTTATCTTGGGTCACAATGATTTCAAAACTCTCTACTTCTATCCTCCTCTACAATGTCAAAACAAGAACAATGACTGTAGCTATTTATACAGAGGTTCTCAGAGGAAATTACGGTGTAGCCGCAGCCTTGTCAACTATCCTGACTGTTCTAACAGTAGGTTCCTTGCTCTTGTTTATGAAAATCTCTAAAAGCAATAGCATTACACTTTAGTTTTCCACATCAAAAACAGCCGAAAGGAGTACCCTCGGCTGTTTTTTCTTATCTTGATATTCTTATCAAATCCCTAGCTCATGGCAAGCAAGTCTAGACTGATTAAATAGAGCCTTCTTCCATCTTCTCACGTCCTAGCTCTCGGTAACTACGGTCACCGACAACTTCAACCCTAAACTGACCGTCCTCATATTCAAGAATCGTCACGCTACCATTATCTAGACCATGCGGATGCATGCCATTAATCAGATAAACAATGGTTCCAATAGTCATTCCATGGCTGACAACAAGGGCGTTACCTCCACCTTGATCTTCCATTTCTTTTGCAATCATTTCAAAGCCTTCCTTGATTCGGCCACTGAGTTTTTCCCAGCCTTCAGCCCAACCAGCTGTATCGACCTCTACCAAGCCCTCAGCCAGTTCAGCATAAGACAATTGGTGAACGTGGTCCACATTAAAGATACGAGGAATAATGCCCATGAAAAGATCGCCATCATAGGCTCCATCAAAACTACCGAAACACCATTCTCTGATACGCTTGTCCATGCGATAAGGGATTTTCCCCTGCAAGCCAAGTTCTTCAAGGATAATTCCCATGGTCTGAATGGTACGACCAGAATCACTCGAATAAGCGCGCTCAAACTGTAGATCAGATTCTCGCAAACCGATTCCTAACTCTTGAATCCCTCGTTCACCTTCAGCAGTTAAGGGAGTATCGCTCCAACCTTGCGCGCGACCAATCGTGTTAAACATGGTCTTGCCATGACGTACCAAATACAATCGTACTTTTACCATTTTCCGTCCTCCATTTGCTTCTATTATATCATGAATGATAAAATAAAAGCCACCCATACAGGCGACTTTTGAAGGAGATTATTATGAAAAAGTTTAGGAGTTCATTAAATAAAGATATTAGATGAAAATCAAATTCAAACTAATTCAGTGTTATCTGTTTCAAATAATATTAGGAGGTCTTTATTTAATGATTATAGTATACACATCTAATCTTAAATAGAACTTAAAATTTCTCCTATTTTCTTAATTTTTAAAACTATGAATTGGTGCTGGGATTTGTCCACCGCGAGAGATGAAGTCGACAGACGAAGCCCCATTAACCCTCATAACGGGTGCAGTTCCTAATAGACCACCAAACTCAATCATATCGCCTTCTTTTCCTTTGGGAATGATACGAACAGCTGTTGTTTTCATGTTGATAACACCGATTGCTGCTTCATCCGCAATCATAGCCGCAATAGTTTCAGCAGGCGTATCTTCTGGGATGGCAATCATATCCAATCCAACAGAACAGATAGCCGTCATAGCTTCTAGTTTTTCTAAATTAAGAGAGCCATTTTGCACTGCAGCAATCATTCCTTCATCCTCAGAAACAGGGATAAAGGCACCAGATAAACCACCGACTTGGTTGCAGGCCATCACTCCACCCTTTTTAACTTGGTCGTTCAAGAGGGCCAAGGCAGCCGTCGTTCCATGCGTGCCAACTGTTTCTAGCCCCATTTCCTCAAGGACACGTGCCACAGAGTCTCCAACCGCAGGGGTTGGTGCCAAACTCAAGTCCACAATACCAAACTCCACACCCAGTCTCTCACTGGCCATTTGACCAACCAATTGACCGATACGAGTGATTTTAAAGGCAGTTTTCTTAACTGTTTCGGCTACTACATCAAAGCTCTGTCCACGAACTTTTTCCAAAGCACGTTTCACCACACCAGGACCAGAAACTCCGACATTGATGATAACATCTGCTTCCCCAACACCATGAAAGGCACCCGCCATAAATGGATTGTCCTCAACAGCATTAGCGAATACAACCAACTTGGCCACTCCCATATCTGAAAGATTTGCTGTTTCCTTGATAATTCGTCCCATATCTGCCACAGCCGTCATATTAATACCAGACTTGGTTGAGCCGATATTGACTGACGAGCAGACCTTATCCGTCTCAGCCAAAGCGCGAGGAATGGAATTGATGAGAATCTCATCTCCCTTTTGATAACCTTTTTGTACTAAGGCAGAAAAACCACCAATAAAGTCCACACCAATCTCTTTCGCAGCCTTATCAAGCGCTTTTGCCAGAACCACGTAGTCCGTCGCATCTGTCGCTGCCCCAATCAGAGAAATAGGTGTCACCGATACACGCTTATTAACGATAGGAATTCCCAACTCAGCCGCAATTTCATCACCAACAGCTACTAAATTAGCCGCCTTTGTCGTAATTTTTTGATAGATTTTCTCCGCAGCACGATTGATATCTGGATCGATACAGTCCAAAAGAGAAATCCCCATGGTAATGGTTCTGATATCGAAATTTTGCTCCTCAATCATGGCGATGGTTTCAGTAACTTGTCTAATATCCATGATAACCTCCTAGATATTATACATAGCTTCGAAAATCGCTGCACTCTGAATATTGATTTTTACATTCAAAGTTTGCCCAAAAGCTTCAAATTCATTACGAAGATAGGTAAAATCTTGCTTTTCATCACTAGATACAACAGCCATCATCGTAAAATATTCATCCAAGACAGTTTGAGAGATATCGTCAATATTCAATCCTAATTCTGCAATTTTACCAGAAACACCTGCAACAATTCCAGATTTATCTTTACCAACAACAGTTATAATGGCTTTCATAAGCAAACTCCAATTCTTCTTAAAATAAGAAACCTTAACATTAAACAGGATTCTTTTCAAATAGTATAGCATAATTCTAACGAAAATACTCAAAAACGCCTGCTTACGAAGTTGTTCTTAAGAAAAAAACAATTTCGTAAACAAGCGTCTACTATCCCAACTTATGATGAGTGTTCCCGCTAGGACCGAAATCCTAGCGGTAGACCAGAGCTAGACTAAGAGCGCAAGACTCCATCATCATAACACTCAACAAAATTGATGATTTTATACTAATTCGATGATCGCCATTGGCGCTGCATCACCACGACGTGGTTCAGTTTTAAGGATACGAGTGTATCCACCGTTACGTTCAGCATAACGAGGTGCGATTTCTGAGAACAATTTTTGAAGTGCTGTAGTAGAAGTGTACTTATCAGTTGCTTCATCATAGTTTTCAGATGCGATTTCATTACGTACGAAAGCAGCTGCTTGACGACGTGCATGCAAATCACCACGTTTACCTAGAGTAATCATTTTTTCAACAGTTTTACGGATTTCTTTAGCACGAGCTTCAGTTGTCACGATTGATTCGTTGATCAAAAGGTCAGTTGTCAAATCGCGAAGCATTGCTTTACGTTGTGAGCTAGTGCGTCCTAGTTTACGGTAAGCCATGTATTCCTCCTTTATTTATCTTTTAATCCAAGACCCAAATCAATGAGTTTGAGTTTCACTTCTTCCAAACTCTTGCGTCCAAGATTTCGTACTTTCATCATCTCTGCTTCAGATTTTTCTGTCAAATCATGCACAGTATTGATACCGGCACGTTTTAAACAGTTGTATGAACGCACAGACAAGTCCAGTTCCTCAATCGTACGATCTAAAATACGGTCGTCAGATTCAGTATCAGCTTCTTTCATCACTTCAGTTGACTTAGCAATCTCAGTAAGATTTGTAAACAAATCAAGATGTTCTGTCAAAATACGTGCTGAAAGCCCTAAAGCATCTTCTGGAATAATTGTTCCATTTGTCAAGATTTCAAGGGTTAATTTGTCGAAACCATCATTGCTACCTACACGAGCAGGTTCCACTTGATAGTTGACTTTTGTAACTGGTGTATAAATAGAATCTACAGCAAGTGTTCCAACTGGTGCATTATCCTTTTTATTTTCATCAGCAGGTACATATCCACGACCACTGTTAACAGTCATAGTCGCTTTTAGAGAAGAACCTTCACCAATTGTAAAGAGATAATGATCTGGATTTACAATTTCAATATCGCTATCTGTCAAAATGTCACCAGCTGTTATTTCAGCAGGACCTTCAACATCCAGTTCGATGATTTTTTCGTCTTCAACGTACGATTTCACTGCAATTCCTTTAATGTTCAGAATGATTTGCATCACGTCTTCACGAACACCTGGAACTGTGTCAAACTCATGTAACACACCATCAATGTTGATAGATGTCACAGCTGCTCCTGGTAGAGAAGCTAGAAGTACACGACGAAGAGAGTTACCAAGAGTTGTACCGTAGCCACGTTCAAGTGGTTCGATTACAAACTTGCCATAATCTTTATTTTCATCAATTTTTGTTATATTTGGTTTTTCAAACTCGATCATTTAGTTACTCCCTCTTAAACGAAAAGCAGTGTAATGCGATGATTATACACGGCGACGTTTTGGAGGACGAGCACCATTGTGTGGCACTGGAGTCACATCACGAATTGCTGTTACTTCAAGACCAGCGGCAGCAAGCGCACGAATAGCTGACTCACGACCAGAACCTGGACCTTTTACAGTAACTTCAACTGATTTAAGACCGTGTTCTTGTGCAGATTTAGCAGCAGCTTCAGAAGCCATTTGAGCAGCGAATGGTGTAGATTTACGAGAACCTTTGAAACCAAGAGCACCAGCTGATGACCAAGCAATTGCATTACCATGCACATCAGTAATCATAACAATAGTGTTATTAAATGTAGCGTGAATATGAGCAATACCAGATTCGATATTCTTTTTCACACGACGTTTACGTGTTGGTTTAGCCAAGACTTTTACCTCCTATATTATTTTTTCTTACCAGCAATCGCAACAGCTTTACCTTTACGAGTGCGAGCGTTGTTTTTAGTATTTTGTCCACGGACAGGAAGTCCACGACGGTGACGGATACCACGGTATGAACCGATTTCCATCAAACGTTTGATGTTCAAGTTTACTTCACGACGAAGGTCACCTTCAACTTTGATTGCATCCACTTCACGACGGATAGCATCTTCTTGATCTGATGTAAGATCACGTACACGAACATCTTCTGAGATTCCAGCAGCAGCCAAAATTTTCTTAGATGTTGCAAGTCCGATACCATAAACATAAGTCAATGAGATTACTACGCGTTTGTCATTTGGAATATCAACTCCAGCAATACGAGCCATGTTTTCTCCTTTCTATCTTATCCTTGACGTTGTTTGTGTTTTGGATTTGCTGGGCAAATTACCATAACACGACCATTACGACGAATAACTTTACAGTATTCGCAAATTGGTTTGACCGATGGTCTTACTTTCATTTCTTATCCCTCCAAGTTTTTCGATTATTTAAAGCGGTAAGTGATACGTCCACGTGTCAAGTCATATGGACTCATTTCGACAGTAACACGATCTCCCGCTAAAATACGAATATAGTTTTTACGAATTTTACCAGAAACTGTTGCTAAAATCTGATGTCCATTTTCAAGTTCAACCGTAAACATTGCATTCGGCATTGTATCAACTACTTTGCCTTCAACTTCAATCACATCGTCTTTTGCCACGCAAAAGCACCTCCATAAATTTCGATTCGATGCCTCTAGACACAGAGACAACAATTATAAGTCAGACTATCTCAGTATAACATTTGTAGCGGATTTTTGCAAGTGTGAAAAACGCTTTATTTCAAATTTGTCAATACTTTTTCAATATCTGAGAAGACATCATTGATATCTTGATTACCTTCGATGTCATGAACCAAACCTTTGGCACGGTAGTGAGCAATGATTGGTTCTCCTTGAGCAATATTAACATCCAAACGACGTTTTACTGTCTCAGGCTTATCATCTTCACGTTGGTAGTAATCTTCTTCTTTATAGTCAACTGGTGGGTTAAAGACCTTGTGGAAAGTTTCTCCAGTTACGCGGTGGATGATACGGCCACTCAAACGTTCCAAGAGGCTGTCAGGGTTCACTTCAATATTGATAACACCTTCTAGTTCAATGCCAAGTTCAGCCAATGTTTTGTCCAAGGCATAAGCTTGTTCAATTGTACGTGGGTAACCATCCAATAAGAATCCTGTTTCTTTAATATCATCTTGTGAAAGACGTTCTTTTACGATTCCATTTGTAACTTCGTCAGGAACCAATTCACCCTTGTCAATATATGACTTAGCAAGAACACCCATTTCAGTTTGATTTGCCATTGCAGCGCGGAACATATCACCTGTTGAGATATGTGCAACATGGAATTGTTCTACGATTTTTGCTGCTTGAGTTCCCTTACCTGCACCAGGTAAGCCCATAATCAAAAGATTCATGATTTGATCTCCTTATTTTATTTTTAAATAGAAGCAAAAAGTCTTTTCACCCCTATTTAAAAACAAAATAGAAGAGGGGAGATCCAACTCTTACAAATGTCAGAGTTTAAACCTCCACTCCCTCAGTATTTACTGATTCAGTAAATACTTTTATTCTGTTCTGTCCATGAAACCAACATACTTACGTTTCAATAGGTAACCTTCCAATTGCTTGATTCCTTCGATACCTGTAGAGATAATGATCAAGAGACTTGTTCCACCAAAGGCAACAACATCAGAAAGACCAAATACATCTTTAGCTGCAATCGGTAAAATGGAAATCACACCAAGGAAGAGGGAACCAACAGTTGCAAGACGACGAAGAAGTTTAGACATATATTCTTCTGTACCTTTACCAGGACGAACTCCATGGATATAGGCACCACTCTTTTGTAGGCTCTCTGCTGCTTTTTCAGGATTAATCTGTACAAACGTATAGAAGAATGTAAAGAGAATAATCAACAAAGCATACATGGCAATACCAGTTGGAGAAGTAGTTGCCAACATCTCTTGTGCTACCCTTACCCAAGCCCAATCATGACCTGTGGCACTCAAAAACTGAAGAATAGCCGCAGGCGCTGCAGTAATCGAACTGGCAAAGATAACAGGGATAACTCCAGCAGGGTTTACCTTTAACGGAAGGTAAGAGCTAGATGGAGCACCTTGTGCAACCTTAGTATATTGGATTGGAATTTTGTATTCTGCTTGTTGAACATAAGTTGTAAAGTAAATAATCAACAATACAGTAATAATCAAAATGATTACGAAAATGATAGATGAAGTGATACGGCTACTTGGGACGTTCACAAAGTAGTCCACATAGATGCCCTGAATCATCTCTGGAATTGAAGAAACAATCCCGGCAAAGATAATCATGGAAACACCGTTTCCGTATCCCTTATCTGTAATTTGCTCACCCAACCAAGTGACAATCATACTACCAGCTGTTAAGATGATACCAATCGTCAGAAAAACTTGTGGAGTTAAAGCAGTTTTAATCAATTGAGCTCCAGCCAAGGTATTAAAACCAGCTGTAATCCCGATAGATTGCACAAAAGCGAGAACTAGAGCAATATAACGAGTAGCTTGATTCAATTTTCTTCGACCTACTTCCCCTTGTTTACCCCACTCTACAAACTTGGGTAAAATATCCATTTGCAAGAGTTGGACAACAATAGAAGCGGTGATATAGGGACTAACTCCTAGGGCAAAAATCGAAAAGTTTTTTAGGGCATTCCCCGACACCAAGCTCAACATGTTTAAGAAGGATAATCCACTTAAAGCATTCAAGCTATTGGCATTCACACCAGGAACTGTAATGCTAGTTCCGATACGAAAGACCAAAACGATAAAAATTGTAAATAAAATTTTTGATCGAACCTGCTTGACTTTAAGAGCTTCTCTTAATAATTTAAAAAACATAGGTCACCTCTCTTAGATGACTTCTACTGAACCACCTTTAGCAGTGATAGCTTCTTCAGCTGATTTAGAGAATTTAGCTGCTTTCACAGTCAATTTCTTAGTCAACTCACCGTTACCAAGAATTTTAATACCTGACTTTTCAGCTTTAACAATTCCTGCTTCGATAAGAACAACTGGAGTTACTTCAGCACCATCTTCAAAGACGTTCAATTGGTCAAGGTTCACAATTGCGTATTCTTTAGCGTTGATGTTAGTGAATCCACGTTTTGGAAGACGACGGAACAATGGAGTTTGTCCACCTTCAAAACCAAGGCGAACTCCGCCACCGCTACGAGCTTTTTGACCTTTTTGACCACGACCAGATGTTTTACCGTTACCTGATGAAGTACCACGACCAACGCGGTTACGTACTTTACGAGAACCTTCTGCAGGTTTCAATTCATGAAGTTTCATTTTTATTTTCTCCTCTTTTGTAAAATGCTAGCGCCGATAAGGGAGAAAAGGTTGTCTCCCCCATCAACTCGCCTATACGATGTCATCATAGATGACTATATCTAGTTTTAGGGGATGGTACAGTGCACATCCCCTAAAACTTCATTAGTTTACTTCTTCAACTGTTACTAAGTGAGATACTGCTGTGATCATACCACGGATAGCAGCGTTATCTTCTTTAATAACAGAGCTGTTCAATTTGCCAAGTCCAAGTGCTACAACAGTTTTACGTTGTGATGGAATGCGTCCGATTGGAGACTTAGTCAAAGTAATTTTAATTTGAGCCATTTTATCCCCTTTCTTATGCCAAATCAGAAACTGAAATACCACGAAGGGCAGCAATTTCTTCAGCGCGTTTCAATTGTTTCAAACCTTCAACAGTTGCACGAACAATGTTGATTGGAGTGTTAGAACCAAGTGATTTAGATGTAATATCTGCCACACCTGCCAATTCCACAACGGCACGAACTGCACCACCAGCGGCAACTCCAGAACCTTCTACAGCAGGTTTCAACAATACTTTAGCTCCACCGAATTCTGAAAGAACTTCGTGTGGGATTGTTGTTCCAACCATAGGAACTTCGATCAAGTTTTTCTTAGCATCATCTACTGCTTTACGGATTGCTTCTGGAACTTCTTGAGCTTTACCAGTACCAAATCCTACGCGACCATTGTGGTCACCAACAACAACAAGAGCTGCGAAACGAAGACGACGTCCACCTTTAACAACTTTTGTAACACGGTTGACAGCAACTACGCGTTCTTCTAATTCAACTGCATTGTCTTTAAATGCCATTTTCTAGTGTCCTCCTATTAGAATTTCAATCCGTTTTCACGAGCTGCATCAGCCAAAGCTTTCACACGTCCGTGATATAGATATCCACCGCGGTCGAACACCACTTCTGAAATACCTTTAGCGTTTGCACGTTCTGCAACGAGTTTACCGACAGCAACGGCTTGTTCAGTTTTAGTTCCTTTTGAAACTTCTTTATCAAGAGTTGAAGCACTTGCGAGCGTTACACCCGCTACGTCATCAATCACTTGAGCGTAGATGCCTGTATTAGAACGGAATACGTTCAAACGTGGGCGATCAGCAGTTCCAGAGAGTTTTCCGCGAACGCGACGGTGGCGTTTTTGGCGGAGTTTGTTTTTATCTGGTTTTGAAATCACAGTTTTCACCTCTTTAGTTTTAAATCGTGTGCTATGCACAAAGTTGGAAAATAGGTTGGTGGTTGATGATCAACCACTCAACATTATTTACCTGTTTTACCTTCTTTGCGGCGAACGAATTCACCAACGTAACGGATACCTTTACCTTTATATGGTTCTGGTGAACGAAGGCTACGTACGTAAGCAGCTGTTTGACCAACTACTTCTTTTGAAATTCCGCTAACAACGATTGTTGTTGGGTTTGGAAGTTCAAAAGTAATTCCTTCTGGAGCTTCAACTTCGTCTGGATGAGATTTACCAACAGCCAAAACAAGTTTAGATCCTTGAAGCTGTGCACGGTAACCAACCCCACGCATTTCAAGTTCTTTCTTGAATCCTTCTGATACACCAACAACCATGTTGTTCAAAAGGGCACGAGTAGTTCCGTGGATAGTTTTCATTTCTTTTGAATCGTTTGGACGGTGAAGAGTTACTTCAGTACCTTCCACACGGATTTCAATATCTTTTGAGAACTCACGAGTAAGTTCTCCTTTAGGTCCTTTTACAGTTACAACGTTGTCATTGTTAGCGAGTTCAACACCAGCAGGCAACACGATAACTTTATTACCAATACGTGACATGTTTATTTTCTCCTGTTAAATTGTCAGGCCAAAACGGCCAGTTTTCACGGGGTTCAGATACTTATTTAGTTCAAGAGCTGAACTGAACACGCTCTAAGAACTGTGCAAAATAGATAAGTTGGCTTGTTTGTAAACAAACTTCTCCAACTTCCTAATTTTGCTTTGTTCTTTACGAGCTTTGTATCTTGATTTTACCAAACGTAAGCGATAACCTCACCACCAACATTCTTTTGGCGTGCTTCTTTATCAGTAAGCAAACCTTCAGAAGTTGAAAGGATGGCAATTCCAAGTCCGTTAAGAACTTTTGGAAGGTCTTCACGTTTTTTGTAGACACGAAGTCCTGGTTTAGAAACACGTTTCAAGTTAGTGATAACTTTCTCACCATTTGGTCCGTATTTAAGAAATACACGGATGACGCCTTGTTTGTCATCTTCGATGATTTCAACGTTTTTTACAAAACCTTCGCGTTTAAGGATTTCAGCAATCCCTTTTTTGATGTTTGATGCAGGTACTTCAAGTACTTCGTGTTTAGCTTGGTTAGCATTACGAATACGAGTTAGGAAGTCTGCGATTGGGTCAGTCATAACCATTTTGTTTTTCTCCTCTTACTAGTAGTTTGCAAGTTGCACTTGCTAGTTAATACATGATACAAAGAGCGTAACAGCACGAGCAAAAATAGACAATTTAATGCAGAAGCAATGCTCCAAAGCAAATTGGTCTTTTTTGCCAAAGCTGTAGCTCGTGTTCAAATTGGCAAGCCCAATTGAACCCGGGCTAAACTCTGTGTGAAAAAGATAAACTTTCCTAGAAACTTTAGTTTCTTCGTCAAGTTTCCTATTTTTACTTGGAGTTTTGACGCTCTTGATATCTTAAATTACCAAGATGCTTTTGTTACACCAGGAATTTGACCTTTATGCGCAAGTTCGCGAAAAGCGATACGACTCAGACCAAATTTGCGGTAAACTGAATGTGGGCGCCCCGTAACTCTACAACGATTATGTAAACGAGTCGGTGAGGCGTTGCGAGGTAATTTAGATAAACCTTCGTAGTCCCCTGCCGCCTTTAATGCAGCACGTTTTTCAGCATAACGGTCAACAATTTTTTGGCGTTTAGCCTCTCTAGCTACCATTGATTTTTTAGCCATTAGATTTACCTCCTATATTATTTTGCAAAAGGCATTCCAAGGCCTGTAAGCAATGCACGTGACTCTTCGTCAGTGTTAGCAGTTGTTACGATAACGATGTCAAGACCACGAGTTTTGTCAACGTCATCGAAGTTGATTTCTGGGAAGATTAATTGTTCTTTCACACCAAGTGTGTAGTTCCCGCGTCCATCAAATGATTTTGTTGGAACACCGTGGAAGTCACGTACACGTGGAAGTGAAACTGATACCAATTTATCCAAGAATTCGTACATACGTTCACCACGAAGGGTAACTTTTGCACCGATCGCAACACCTTCACGAAGACGGAAGCCGGCGATTGATTTTTTAGCTTTAGTGATAAGTGGTTTTTGACCTGAGATAAGTGCCAATTCTTCAGCAGCTTTTTCAAGGCTTTTAGCGTTTGATACAGCTTCACCAACACCCATGTTCAAAACAATCTTATCTACTTTAGGCACAGCCATCACTGATGAGTAGTTGAATTGTTCTGTCAAAGCAGGAACTACTTCATTAAGATATTTTTCTTTTAAACGATTTGCCATTATACTTCTCCTTTCCTTCGTGATTAATCAAGCACTTCGCCTGATTTTTTGTTGTAGCGAACTTTTTTACCGTCTACAAATTTGTAACCAACACGACCAGCTACACCATTTTTGTCCAAAACTTGAACGTTTGATACGTGGATAGCTGCTTCTTTCTCGATGATACCACCTTGAGGAAGCTCGTTAGTTGGACGTTGGTGTTTCTTAACAATGTTAACACCTTCAACGATAACTTTGTTTACTTTTGGAAGGGCAGTAAGGACAACAGCTTCTGTTCCCTTATCTTTACCAGCGATTACGCGAACTTTGTCGCCTTTTTTTACAAACATTAGGTTTCTCCTTGATTTTTCTTACGCCCATAAGGGCACCCTAGCTTGAAGCTAGGGGACTAGTTTGTTCCTAAAAATTAAAGTACTTCTGGAGCAAGTGACACGATCTTCATGAAGCCACCTTCACGCAATTCACGTGCAACTGGGCCAAAGATACGTGTTCCGCGAGGAGTTTTGTCTTCACGGATGATAACTGCTGCGTTTTCGTCAAATTTGATGTATGAACCATCAGCACGACGAGCACCTGATTTAGTACGAACGATAACTGCTTTAACAACGTCACCTTTTTTAACCGCACCACCAGGAGTAGCTTGTTTTACAGATGCCACGATAACATCACCGATGTTTGCAAATTTACGTCCTGAACCACCAAGAACTTTGATAGTCAAGATTTCGCGAGCACCGCTGTTGTCTGCGACTTTCAAACGAGTTTCTGTTTGAATCATTTCAGTTTTCTCCTTTCAGGTTTGATTAGATGATGACCGCTTCTTCAACAACTTCTACAAGACGGAAACGTTTTGTAGCTGAAAGCGGGCGAGTTTCCATGATACGTACGATATCGCCTTCTTTGGCAACATTGTTTTCATCATGAGCTTTGTATTTTTTAGAGTAGTTAATACGTTTACCATAGACTGGGTGGTTACGTTTTGTTTCAACTACAACTGTGATTGTCTTGTCCATTTTGTCAGATACAACACGTCCAACAAGAACTTTACGATTATTGCGTTCCATTGAAATTTCTCCTTCCCTAGTCTATTATTTCGCTTCAGATTGAACTGTTTTGATACGAGCGATTTGTTTTTTAACTTCTTTCAAGCGAGCTGTTTGTTCCAATTGACCAGTAGCAGCTTGGAAACGAAGTTCAAACAATTCTTTTTTCAATTCGTTTTCGCGCTTCGCGAGTTCTTCTTGAGAAAGACCACGAAGTTCTTTAACAAATTCTTTTACTTCATTAAGTTTCATGCCTTCTCCTTATTCTGCTTCACGTTTTACGAATTTACATTTAACTGGCAATTTGTGGCTAGCAAGTCGAAGCGCTTCACGTGCAATCTCTTCAGATACACCAGCGATTTCGAACATCACTTTACCACGTTTAACTGGTGCTACCCAACCTTCAGGTGCCCCTTTACCAGATCCCATACGCACACCGATAGCTTTAGCAGTGTATGATTTGTGTGGGAAGATTTTAATCCAAACTTTACCACCACGTTTCATGTAACGAGTCATGGCGATACGAGCAGCTTCGATTTGGCGGTTAGTGATCCAGTGGCTAGTTGTAGCTTGAAGACCGTATTCACCGAATGCTACTTCTTTTCCACCTTTTGCTTCACCGCGCATTTTTCCACGGAACTCACGACGGTGTTTAACACGTTTAGGTACTAACATTGGTTATTTACCTCCTTTAGTGTTTTTACGAGCTGGAAGAACTTCACCACGGTAGATCCATACTTTAACACCAAGTTTACCGTATGTAGTATCTGCTTCTTCCCAAGCGTAATCGATATCTGCACGAAGTGTGTGAAGCGGAACAGTTCCTTCAGAGTATCCTTCAGCACGGGCGATATCTGCACCGTTCAAACGACCTGATACTTGAGTTTTGATTCCTTTAGCTCCAGCACGCATTGCACGTTGGATTGCTTGTTTTTGTGCACGACGGAAAGCAACACGTTGCTCCAATTGACGAGCAATTCCTTCACCTACAAGGTGAGCATCCAAATCAGGTTGTTTGATTTCGATGATGTTGATGTGTACTTGTTTTCCAGTCAATTTGTTAAGTTTTGCACGGAGTGCATCAACGTTAGCACCACCTTTACCGATAACCATACCTGGTTTAGCAGTGTGAAGTGAAACGTTAACTTTGTTTACTGCGCGTTCGATTTCAATAGTTGAAACTGCTGCGTCAGCAAGTTCTTTTTGAACGAATTTACGGATTGCAAGATCTTCATGAAGGTAATCCGCGTATTCTTTTTCAGCATACCATTTGGCATCCCAATCACGGATGATGCCGACACGCATACCAATTGGATGTACTTTTTGACCCACGATTTTACCTCCTTATTTTTCTGCAACAGCTACAGTGATGTGAGCTGTACGTTTGTTGATTGGTGAAGCTGAACCTTTCGCACGTGGACGGAAACGTTTCATAGTTGGTCCTTCGTTTGCGAATGCTTCAGATACTACCAAGTTAGCTTTATCCAAACCAAAGTTGTTTTCAGCGTTAGCTACAGCTGAGTTCAAAACTTTCAAGATGATTTCAGCAGCTTTGTTTGGAGTGAATGTCAAGATTGCGATTGCATCGGCTACGCTTTTACCACGGATGTTATCAAGAACAAGACGTGATTTACGAGGTGAAACACGTACTGTACGAGCCATTGCTTTAGCTGAAGTAATTTCTGCCATTTATGTTCTCCTTATTTTCTACGTGTTTTCTTGTCGTCTGCAGCGTGACCTTTGTAAGTACGAGTTGGTGCAAATTCACCAAGTTTGTGGCCTACCATGTCTTCTTGGATGTAAACAGGTACGTGTTTACGTCCGTCATAAACTGCAATAGTGTAACCAATGAAACTTGGGAAGATCGTTGAACGACGTGACCAAGTTTTAATAACTTTTTTCTTTTCGTCGTTAGCTTGAGCTTCAACTTTTTTCATCAAATGCTCATCGACGAAAGGTCCTTTTTTAAGACTGCGTCCCATTTTTATATTTTCTCCTTTAAATGTTGTACCACAGCGGCTTGCACTCCTATGGAGCGCTACCGAGCTGGCGGATTTACTAGTTGCTTAAGCGACTAGTTTAATATTATTTCTCGTTGCGACGACGAACGATAAGTTTGTCAGATTTCGCTTTCTTGTTACGAGTTTTAAGACCAAGAGCAGGTTTGCCCCATGGAGTAGATGGTGCTTTACGACCAACTGGTGCTTTACCTTCACCACCACCGTGTGGGTGATCGTTAGGGTTCATTACAGAACCACGAACTGTTGGGCGGATACCTTTCCAACGGCTACGTCCTGCTTTACCAAGGTTTACAAGTCCATGTTGTTCGTTTCCGACAACACCAACTGTAGCACGGCAAGTTCCAAGAATCATACGAACTTCACCTGATTGAAGACGAACAAGAACATATTTACCTTCAGAACCCAATACTTGAGCAGATGCACCAGCAGCACGTACCAATTCACCACCACGACCTGGTTTCAACTCGATGTTGTGAATCAAAGTACCAACTGGGATGTTAGCAAGTGGAAGAGCGTTTCCGACTTTGATATCTGCTTCTGGACCTGAAACGATACGTTGACCTACTTCAAGACCTTTTGGAGCGATGATGTATGCTTTCACACCGTCAGTGTAGTGTACAAGAGCGATGTTTGCAGAACGGTTTGGATCGTACTCGATTGTTTTAACAACTGCTTCAACGTTGTCTTTATTACGTTTGAAGTCAACCAAACGGTAGAAACGTTTGTGTCCACCACCTTGGTGACGAACTGTGATACGACCGTTGTTGTTACGACCAGCCTTGCTCTTCAATGCAACAAGCAATGATTTTTCAGGAGTGCTTGTTGTGATTTCAGCGAAATCCAAAGAAGTCATATTACGGCGACCGTTTGTTGTTGGTTTATAAACACGAATTCCCACGATATTTCCTCCTTAGATTATTCAGCTTCAGCAGCAAACAACTCGATTGCTTTAGAATCAGCTGTAAGTGTGATGATAGCTTTTTTAGTTTTGTTAGTAAAACCAGTGTAACGTCCAACACGTTTAGCTTTTGGTTTTACGTTGATTGTGTTAACATTGGCAACTTTAACACCTTCGAAAGCAGCTTCAACAGCTTGCTTGATCAAAAGTTTGTGTGCACGAGTGTCAACTTCAAATACATATTTCCCTGCTTCAAGTTGAGCCATTGAGCTTTCAGTGATGACAGGTTTTTTGATAACATCATACAAATTCATTATGCAAGAACCTCCTCGATTTTAGAGATAGCTGCTTGTGTGACAAGAAGTTTGTCGCTATTTGCGATGTCAAGAACACTTGCAGTTGTAGCAGTTGCAACTTTCACGTTTGGAAGGTTACGAGCTGAAAGAGCTGCGAATTCATTTCCTTCTTCAAGGATAACAAGAACTTTAGAATCGATGCTCAATGCTGCAAGAACTTTTGCAAATTCAGCAGTTTTTGGAGCTGTAAATGAAAGAGCGTCTACAGCTACGAATTTGTTTTCAGCAACTTTTTCAGAGTAAACTGATTTAAGAGCTAGGCGACGAACTTTTTGTGGAAGTTTGTAGCCGTATGAACGTGGAGTTGGTCCGAAGACAACACCACCACCACGCCATTGTGGTGAGCGGATAGAACCTTGACGAGCACGTCCAGTTCCTTTTTGACGCCATGGTTTGCGTCCACCACCTGATACTGCAGAGCGGTTTTTAACAGCGTGTGTTCCTTGACGAAGGCTTGCGCGTTGGCTGATGATTACATCAAACACAACTGATTCATTTGGTTCGATACCAAATACTGCATCGCTAAGAACAACTTGGCCAGCTTCTTTACCAGTTTGGTCAAATAATGTTACGTTTGCCATTGTGACTGATTTCCCCTTTCTTTATTATTTACCAGCTTTAACTGCTGATTTGATAGTGATAAGAGATTTCTTAGCACCTGGTACGTTACCTTTGATAAGGATAACGTTCTTTTCTGGAACAACTTGTACAACTTCAAGGTTTTGAATTGTTACGCGGTCGCCACCCATACGCCCTGCAAGGTTTTTACCTTTGAATACGCGGTTAGGTGCAACAGGTCCCATAGAACCTGGACGACGGTGGTAACGAGAACCGTGAGCCATTGGTCCACGTGATTGTCCGTGGCGTTTGATAACACCTTGGAAACCTTTACCTTTAGAAGTACCAGTTACGTCAACAACGTCTCCAGCTGCGAATGTTTCAACTGTAATTTCAGCACCAACTTCCAAGCCTTCAACGTTTTTGAATTCACGAATGAAGCGCTTAGGAGCCGTGTTAGCTTTCGCTACATGTCCTTTAGCAGGTTTGTTGCTCAATACTTCGCGTTTGTCATCGAAACCAACTTGGATAGCGTTGTATCCGTCTGTTTCAACAGTTTTAACTTGAAGAACAACGTTTGGAGTTGCTTCAATAACTGTTACAGGGATCAATTCGCCAGCTTCAGTGAAGATTTGAGTCATTCCCACTTTTTTCCCTAAGATTCCTTTTGTCATGAGAAAATAGTTCCTTTTCTATATTTTTTATTCAAAAAGTTTTTAACGAGCGTTTTTTATGCTCAAGTCTAAGATACAAAGGGCGTCAAACTCAACGTGAAAATAGGAAACTGACGCAGTGTCTAGCAGACACTAGGAAGTTTATCTTTTTCACACCGAGTTTAGCCCGTGTTCAATTAGATTGAAACACCAGCCTCTGCTCTTTTATATTTTAGATTAAAGTTTGATTTCTACGTTTACACCACTTGGAAGATCCAATTTCATCAAGGCATCAACTGTTTTTTGAGTTGGGTTAACGATATCGATCAAACGTTTGTGTGTACGCATTTCAAATTGTTCGCGAGAGTCTTTGTATTTGTGAGTCGCACGAATGATTGTGTAGAGGCTACGTTCAGTTGGAAGTGGGATTGGACCCGCAACTTGTGCACCTGTACGAGTAGCTGATTCTACGATTTTTGCAGCCGCTGTGTCAAGCGTACGGTGTTCGTAAGCTTTCAAACGGATACGGATTTTTTTGTTTGCCATCTTTTTCTCCTTTTCGTCTATTTAAGATAATAGGCTAGCTCCACAAGAAAACCGACGCGGTGTTGCGTGGCAATGCAACCGAGCGTGTCGCAACCTCTTGCATCAAAACTAAGGCTGTAATTTACAGCACCATAATAGAATAACACAAATCCCCTGCGATTGCAAGGGATTTGTTAGGTTTTTTCGTTTTTTTGGGATGAAACTGTTTTCCTACTTTTTCTTTCTAAAATTAGGGATTTTCTTCTATATTTCTTCTATACATAAGTTAAGTCCTCTTGACATCAAATTTATTTTCTGATTGGTCCACTAAGATATCCGCCTTAGACTCAGTTTCTTTATAGTATCGCAGATACTGCTCCCGTCTCATCTGATGGCTAGCCAATATAAAGGATGCATCGCGATTTCTCACAGTCGTATCTCTAGCAAGGCGTCGCTTTAATTCGGTCTCCTCATCCGTGTAGAAACAGATGGTTTTTTCAAAGAGTTCCTTGGGTAGAAAGCCAACAGACATCCCTTCGACAATCAAAATTGGTTTGGCTCCAGACAAGACCTCACTAGCCTTCCAAGGTTCTTCAATTGTCAAGACATCCATACCCGCCTGCAAGGCAAGGATATCTCTCTGCAAACTCTCCAGTTCATGCGCCACTGGCAGACTGGCTGTCACCTTTTGATTCGGCGCGTCCTTGGGTACTACCAGATGGCGTCCTGAGGTGATATAAGGATCTGTCTCTAGCAAATTTACTGTAGTAGAATCTAAAGCTTGGTACAATTCCTGTGCAAAGGTTGATTTACCTGAAGCTCCATGACCGTATATTCCCAGTGTCCTGACTTTCCCCGTCTCGATCTCTGAGACTAGTTGGTCTACTAAGTCTTTTTTCTTCATTCTCTCTTCACCTGTTCATAGCTTTCTTTTCCGTCATTGAGCTTGTCCCAAATCACTACTTGCCCACTTTTGAGCGATTTTTGCACATCGATAATTCGTTGGTTGGACGAACCTCGAAACTGGAGCATGAGATTTCTCTTAGTTCGATCGTATCGTCCATCGACAAGAATGTCAATCAATGATAAGAGTTCCAGTTTATCTGGAGTTTCCAACATCATTTCTTCCCAAGTGTAGCCCGTCCAGGACCAAATGTCCTTGTCTGGCAATTCCTTTCGGATGCGTTTAACTAGAGGCAAGAGAATGCCAGTATTGAGAAAAGGCTCCCCTCCCAGCAAAGTCAAGCCTTGAACATAGGGTTGGGCAAGGTCTGCCATGATCTGCTCTTCTAATTCTGCTGTATAGGGAATGCCAGCATTAAAAGACCAAGTCGCAACATTATAACATCCCTCGCAGTGAAACATACAGCCTGATACATAGAGAGAGTTACGCACGCCTTCGCCATCAACAAAGTTAAAGGCCTTGTAGTCAATGATACGACCTTGACTAAGTTCCTCGCTTTTCCATTCTTGTGGTTTTGGATTATTCATTCGCTACCTCTATCCAATAACGCTCGACTCCATTGCGAGCATCCTCAAATATTCCACCATTTGCTAGAATGACTGCTCTGCTAGCAGGATTATTCACGCTACAGGTCACCAGAGCTTTCTTGATGTTCTTTTCCTTAGCAACTTGCAAGCCCTGACGGAGAGTCTCTTTTGCATAACCCTTGCCTCTTTCAGATGGACGGATGGAGTAGCCAATGTGCCCACCTTCTTCTAGTAAAAAGTTACTGAGGCGCAACCGGAGATTAAGAAATCCAACTGCTTGACCTTTCTCAGAAAAAGCCACTAACTGAATTGCAGGAACCCATCCTTCAGGCAGATTAATCCCCATTTCCTGTTCCTGATTGCTTTCTAACCAGTCTTCATACACAAAGTTCTCTGTATCCCAGAAACCGCCGTCGTGAGGCGACTGAAATTTTTCAAACTCTGTCATCATATCTAAAACAGCTTTCTTATCCGCTAATCTTGGTCTGCGTAATTCCATCCTTACCTCCCACTATGAGAAAAGCGAGAGCTGGCTCTCACTTTTATTTTTTCTTGTTCTTGTTTAAAAATTGTTCTCTGAAGCTAAGCAAGCGTTCTTTCTTACCAGCTCCACCTTTAGAGTGTTTCTCGTGATAACGGGTCACTTGTGCGCGCCCCTTATCGTCTAGTTGATATTTTCCCATTTCATTTCTTTCTAATTTGTTACTTGATGCCCAGCTATTTTAATCGTTGAACCATTCATATGTTTGACACGCGCAGCGATTTCCTTGTGACGCCCGTTGACCATCGGTCTTGCTTGAGGATTACCTAGGTAGCCACAAGTTCGCTTCACCACATCTACTGTTTTAGGGTCGCTATTGCCACAGTTTGGACAAGCAAACCCTCTCTCAGTTGGTTCAAAATCCCCTTCAAAGTCACACTTGTAGCAACGGTCAATCGGAGTATTGGTGCCTAGATAGCCTACACGGTCATAAGCATAATCCCAGACAGCTTCCAAGGCCTTTGGATTTTGCTGAAGGACTGGATACTCACAATAATGGATGAAACCACCTGACGCACCTGCTTCTGGATAGACTTTCTCAAAGTCCAATTTTTCAAACGGTGTTGGATTTTTACGAACATCGTAGTGGAAAGAGTTGGTGTAGTATTCCTTGTCTGTGATATCAGGAATAGAGCCAAACTTGTCTATATCTAGTCGGCAGAAACGGTCTGTCAGACTTTCGGATGGTGTTGAGTAGATAGAGAAATGGTAGCCATATTGGTCTGACCACTCTTCTACACGGCGTTTCATATCGTGAATGATGTCTAGCGTGAATTCCTTAGCATCTGGATTACTTTCCCAGCTGTTACCAAAGAAAACTGTCGCTACTTCATACAAGCCGATATAGCCCAGCGAAACGGTCGCACGACGATTCTTAAAGAGCTGGTCAACACTTTCTTCTTTACCTAGATGATGGCCAAAAGCACCGTACTGATAAAGGATAGGAGCATTCGCTGGTGTCGCCTCTTTAGTGCGTTCGACACGGTAAACAAGAGCATCTTCTGCGATATTCATTCGCTCGTTGAAGATTTCCCAGAACTTATTCATATCACCTTCAGACTCAAGAGCAATACGAGGCAGATTAACCGTCACAACACCCAGATTCATGCGACCTGAATTGACTTCTACACCATTTTCATCCTTCCATCCTTGGAGGAAAGAACGGCAACCCATAGGCACCTTGAAGGATCCTGTCAAGTCAACAATCTTATCGTAAGATAAAACATCTGGATACATCCGTTTGGTTGCACACTCAAGAGCCAACTGCTTGATGTCGTAGTTGGGAGTTCCTTCCTCTAAATTAAGGCCTCTTTTCAGAGTGAAAATAAGTTTAGGAAAGATAGCCGTACGGTGTTCTGAACCAAGACCCTTGATGCGAATGTTTAAAATAGCTTTTTGAATTTCTCGTTCAAAACGACTGGTTCCCAGACCAAAACCTAGCGAAGTAAAAGGTGTTTGTCCATTTGAAGTGAAGAGAGTATTGATTTCATACTCAAGAGATTGCATGGCATCGTAGATGTCCTTTTGCGTTTTCTTCCAAGCGTAATCTTCCCATTTTTCAGGCAATACCCACTCTTCTGCATCTTTGAGATGTTTTTGATAGTTCTTCTCTGCATAAGGCGCCAAAATTTCATCGATACGGTCAGCTGAACAGCCACCGTACTGGCTAGAAGCAACGTTGGCAATGATTTGAGAAATCTGTGCTGTCGCAGTCTGGATAGACTTAGGACTCTCTACCTCTGCATTTCCAATCTTAAAACCATTTTCCAACATACCCTTAAAATCAATCAAACAGCAGTTGGTCATAGGGGTATAGGGACTGTAGTCCAAATCGTGATAGTGGATATCCCCCTTTTGGTGGGCATTGGCTACGTGCTTAGGAAGCATTTGCAGTCCGATTGATTTCCCAACAATCCCTGCTGTCAAATCACGCTGAGTGTTAAAGACATCACTGTCTTTATTAGCATTTTCATTGACAACTGTCTGGTCTTTGTTGAGAAGTTTATGAATACTAAAGTTGATATCCGTCGCTTTTGAGCGCTCAAAATCCCTCTGTGTCCGATAAGTAATATACTCCTCAGCCAGCGCATATTCTTTGGCTTCAAGGAGTTCATGTTCTACGATATTTTGAATTTCGTAAATCTTAATTCCCTGTGGAAAGCGACTATGAATTTCTGTAATAATTCGCTCAGTCAGATCATTGAGGCGTTTTTCAACCAGGGGTGTCACATCCATAACCTTGTCAGCCGCCTTGTGGAGAGCCTTGTCAATCTTGTCCACATCAAATACAACACGTCTCCCATCTCGTTTCTCGACGAAGAGAGTTGGCAAAATTGTAATTTTTTCTTCTAGTGCAATCATACGCATGCTCTTTTCTAAAATGTTCTTTCTAAAAAGTATTATACCACTCTAAAAAGAAAAATCAATATCTTGTGTTAAAAATCCTAAAATTTTTAAAAATACACAAGATATTGATTTGGTTATTTAATTTTATAGACTTTAAACTCTGAGTAATCAGTCTTTACTTGTTGGTAATTTTCTTTTAAGAGTGTTTCCACTTCAGACCAGACTACCACCTTGTCATTTACCACAATCACCTTAGGTTGTTTTTCTTTCAAGTCATTAAGTAACTTATTACGATTTTCCTCAGTTGCTGTATAGTGCAACGGGGACAAAATCGCCGATGGCGACAAGCGCTCACTCTTACGATAAAGAGTCGCAGTATCATCCCATGCATAGATAGCATCTTCCGTATTTGTCTCCTCTTTTACCAAATCAGCAAGACGATTACGTTCTTGATAAGGTACTGGATAAAGGACAAACTTCATCAAAAAAGGAACAGACAAAAGATAGACAAACCCAAAAACTAGCAGATATAGATTTCCTTTGAAGAAACGACTCCATAGGCTAACTGGCGTTTCTCTTCGGCTTCTTCTAGCACTACGCCCCCTCTGTTGACTCTTAATATTGGTTACCAATAAAAGTAGGAAAACAGGGAAGACGACCATCAAATAAGAAGCGTGCAGAGGCTCTTGTGAAAAGAAAAGTAAAATCAAACCTAAAATTACCACAAGACTTGCAGGAACCGAAATGACGTATAGTTTAAAGGGTTTGGATTGAAAGAGACCTAAAAAGATACAAACCACAAATCCCAAACCAAGGGACAACAAGCCATAAAAAAACATATTCTCTAAAATTTTAGAAGTAAAATCAAAGCGAATACTGTCAATAGGATAACGAATACCACTAATCGCATCCCCAAAACTTCCTGTTGCAGCACTATAGTAGGCAGTTGGATAAAAGACAAGTGAAAAACCTAAAGCCACTGCAAGAAACTGATAAAACCCATGCACAAAACGTCTATGCCCAAGGTTAAAGACCAACAAGCCTAAACTCACTACAGCAATAAACAGGAGCGATGATAAGGGAGCAAAGAAAAATCCGCCTGCCAAAGCTAGCCCAATCCGTACAAATCCCTTATCATGGCTTGGATTGCTTAGGTAAGCCGCAACTAAACTAAAGGCTGCGAATAAGAAAGGAAGCGCTAAAAGAGTCGCATAGCCTCCACCAAAAGCAAGACCTGTAACTAGCATGTAAAAAATAGTCACCAGATGTCCAGCTTGGTCTCCTTGCTCTGTCAAGGTGTCCGCTGATCTAAAAAGGAAAAATCCTCCTGCTACCAAGGCTAACCACTCAAAGATGGCAAAGAAAAATCCGCCCTGACTCACGTAAGTCAGCAAATAATAAAGCAAACCTTGACTTCCATAATAGTCGCTGTAAATCTTCCCTGTCTGATGAAGCGCCCAACCTGCATAAAAATCCTGCACTTCTTGTGCACTCATTAAGTCGAGTAATAGCGGTACTCCTAGAGTTATCCCCGTTACAAGCGTACTCCATAGTAAAATTTTCACCAAAGGAAGACGACTTGATTCACGATGATGCGATTCTTGTTCGATTTGGTATTCTAGAGGTTCACGATTCTCCTTATGAACTTCTTCTACTCTACCATACACACTCATATCGTTTCTCCTGTTCAATTTATCTGTCTTAGTATATCAAAAAGTCCTAGGATTGTCAGCTTGCGATGGCTGTTTGAGTGATTTTTTGCATAGTTTCACAAAGGTTTCAATTTCCCGAAAGCGGTGTAAATGTGTCTGTTTGAACTCAATCATATCATTCACTTCTTCCTTAGTTAGCATGAATTCCCCTCCTCTTTCTTTCTATTCGTAAAAGACAAGAAAAATAGGTCTGGTTTGTATCCTAAGTTCTAGATTTCTTATAAGATAGGGGCGAATAGCTGGGCGATTTCTTTTACAAGCTTTTGATACCAGCTCGTTTTGATAGAATGAGGATAGACTTCCTGAGAATCTGCAAATATATTTCGAAAATCTCGGGCGATTTCCCTTATAGAAGGAGTTTTATAGAGTAAGACTGCATTTTCATAATGGTGTACCAAGCTCCGGTAGTCGAGATTGATTGTCCCCACCACCGCAAAATCTTCGTCTACCAACATCTGCTTACTATGAATAAAACCTGGACTATACTCATAAATCCGAACACCAGCAGAAAGAAGGTCGGGATAAGCTCCTCTCGTGACTAACTGAATGAACTTCTTATCTGGTATGTAAGGGGTGATAATTCGAACATCGACCCCTCTCATAGCTGCATTTTTGATTGTCTCTGTTAAATCATAATCTATAATCAAATAAGGTGTCGTAATATAGACCGATTCTGTTGCTTGATTGATTAAACTCTGATAAACTTTTTTCCCTACCTGCGCTCGAAAAATTGGCTTGGGTCCACTTCCGTATGGAATGGTTAAACCGTCACTCGGGATAGAATGATTTTCTAAATGATATTGATCAAAATCACTAATTTCTCCTCGATTAATGTACCAAGTGGTCAAAAATAAGCGTGTCAGAGCTTTTACTGCTAGTCCGTCTAAGCGAATTCCACTATCCTTCCAATAACCAAATCTCTCGACGTGGTTAATGTACTCATCTGCCAGATTGACCCCACCAGTATAGGCTATCTGACCATCAACAATCAATATTTTTCTATGATCTCTGTTATTATAAGCCACTGTCAAACGAGGAATAACTTTATTGAATTTATGGGCCTCGATGCCCAGCTGACGAAGTCGATGTGCATAATCTCCTGTTAAAGTAGCCATACAGCCGATATCATCATAGAGCATCTTAACCTCTACACCCTGAGCTACCTTTTGCTCTAGTATATCTAGTATGCGATTCCACATCAAACCTTCTTCTATAATGTAATATTCCAAGAAAATAAATTTCTCAGCCTTTTTAAGATCTTCTACCATCTTTTTCCACATAGCTTCTCCGTTAGGAAAAAATGTAGAGGCAGTTTGATCATAGATGTCAGCATTGGTATCCATACTCAATAAGGACTTGATGACTCCATAAGCTGCCTTGTCACTTTCTTTTAATTTCTCTTTTAGTAGCTGGCTATTTGCTTCTTGGAAATGCATAGAGCCTAGCTTCTTCAGTTGTTTGATTTCTTTTTTGGACAATCGCCTTTCACCAAACATCAGATAGAGCAAGGGACCAAATACTGGCACAAAGGCTACTAACAACCAGGTTACCTTATTCTCAGGAGTCGTATTACGGTTGACTATCGAAATGATTGTGATGATACTCAGTAGAATGAGGACAGTAATCCATAAAATGGGAGCCATGCGTCCTAAATAAAGAAAGAGACCAAAAACAAGACAAAGTTCAAGTAGCATAATCGAAAGACTAAAGCCATACTTGGACATCAATAATTGAAATTTCCTATATTTCATATCCCCTCCTTGATAGTTTGAATGCTAAAAACAAGTAATTGATACTAGTATAACGCAGGTATTCGGTAGAAGGCAAGTATTTATGATTATTTTCTAGGTAAAAGTAAAAAGGCTGAAAAATCCAGCCCTTTCTACTTGCATAGTCTTATTTAGTTAAAACGATTTGGTCCGATGGGTCTCTATCCATATCATCTACGACGATTTGATTACCGTTTACAGTGTAAATTTTGACATCATCGCCAATAATCATGCGTTGATTTGCTGAATCAAATGTAACCTGTTTGACTTTCTGATCCCCGTCAGATTCGAGCTCAGTCCATGTACCAGTCGTTCCAGTTACCACTAAAGTGATACGGTCTCCGTCATCCTGACCAGTATAAGTCCCATCAATATCGGTCGGTTGAGCAACAGGTTGGTTTTGTACTGGAGCCGCTTGATTTTGGTTACCTCCTGCATTTGCAGTATTGGTATTCTGTTGAGTAGGCTGTTGGACCTGCTGAGCAACAGGCTGTTGAACCTGTTGAGCTCTTTGTGAACAAGCTACTAAGAGACTAAAACTTGCTAGAGAAGCAAGAGAAAGTGTGAATCTTTTTAATTTCATGATGAATTTCCTTTCTGCTACCAATTTAGAGAAATTTTCTCTAACCAGCAATTCCCCTAGTATAACAAGTTCAAAAAAGGGGGTCAATTTATCTGCTCACGGTCCAGCAGGTAGCCCCGTACTTCTGAGATAAAATAGAGAGACCCTGTAACGAACAGCAAGTCTTGAGCGTCTGCCCTTTCTTCGAAACTGCTGATAAATTCTCGGTAAGAGGGAATTACATGGTAACCTGTTACATCTGTCTCGTCCAAAGACCCTTGATAGTCAAAGCCGGTCATTTTGAGTTCCACTTGAGGTAAATTTTCAGTCAGATAACCCAACATCCCTTGATAATCCTTACGTTTCAAGGATCCAAAGAGGATTTGAGGTCGATAGCCTTCCTGCTCTTTTTCTTTGATAAACTCAACCAAGCGAGTCAAGGCAGGGAGGTTATGAGCACCATCCAAGTAAATCTGTGGGCGAATACGCTCCAAGCGACCAGCCCAATGGGTCTGTTCCAAGGCCTTTCTTACAGCCTGTTCATCAATAGCTTCCTTTCTTTCTCCCATAAAAAGAAGAAAAGTTTGCAACGCCAAGGCCGCATTCTCCTGCTGATAGGCTCCTTCTAAGCCTATGTTCAGCTGTGAAAGATTTAGTAAAGAGCTTGAAAAATCACCATTCAGCACTGAAAAATCTTGACCTGCCTGATAAAGGTCAACAGCTAAAGATTCGGCTTTTTTCTGACAGACAAGTCTAGCTTCTGGAGGCAATTTCGCAATCACTGCCTTTTTACCAGCCTTGAAAATACCAGCTTTCTGCTCTGCAATTGCTTCTAGACTATCACCCAAGGTTTCTTGATGGTCAAGCCCAATGGAGGTGATGACAGCAAGCTCTCCAGTTACCACATTGGTCGTGTCAAGTAAGCCACCAATTCCCACTTCTAATAAAACCAAATCCACCTCCTGCTCCCTAAAATAAAGAAAAGCAACCAAGGTCAGCAATTCAAAAAAGGACAACTGGTCAGGAGTTTGCAGAAGCGTTTTCTCCATCTCCTTTACCTGATCAGCCAAACGGATAAAGTCTGCGTCTGCTATAGGTTGCCCATTAATGCAAATTCGGTCATTGATGGATACGATATGAGGGGAGGTAAAGGTCGCAACTTTTTTGCCATGCCCCATAAATAATTCCCTCATAAAAGCAATGGTAGATCCTTTCCCATTAGTCCCTGTTACGTGGATAATAGGGTAAGACTGCTCAGGATTTCCTAACAAATCCACCGCTTGCTGTATTCGGCCCAAACCTGATCGAAAATTCAAACCAATCCGACTATGAAGCCATTCTTCTACTTCAAACATACACATCTCCTTGACAAAAGTCCAATCAATTATCGCATTAAAGTATAGTTACTAATAAAAACAAGGCCAGGATTTTCGTCCCGACCTCTTACCTGGTTAGCTAATAACTAGCTACTATGAATGTGAACGTGGGCTAAAAACGTCCCCCGAACCTACCAGTTCTCTCTTATTTAAAGGAACTGGGCTAAAAACATCCACTGGATGTTCCAACTCTTCCCCATTTCTGGAGTTGGGCTGATACAGTCTCCCAGACTGTATCACTCCTCCATAAAGCTGTTGAAGACTTCTTCAATCATGTTCCATTCGTCTTCTGAGTCTTCTGGGATTGGTTGCAATTCGCCTTCTGTTCCATCTTCATTTTCAATGAATGAGTAAGCTTGGATTTCAACTTGTCCGTCTTCGTCTTCTTCTGCGTTAACTGGTACTAGAAGAACATAGTTTTTACCAAATTCTTCTTTTCCATCAATTGTCAAAAGGATTTCAAACAAGGTTTCATTTCCTTGCTCATCTACTAGTGTGATTAGTTCACGTTCTTCGTGGTCGTGGTTATGATCGTGTGACATAGCCTCTCCTTTATATTAAAATTTTCTATCTAAATAATTTTGTAAAATCAGCTGAGCTGCTAACTTATCAATGACTTTCTTGCGCTTATTGCGACTGATATCTGCTTGTTCAATCAACATGCGCTCAGCAGCCACTGTTGTCAAGCGTTCATCCTGATAGTCTACTGGTAAACCAAAAAACTCTTCTAGCTTTGCTCCGTAGGCTTGACTAGCTTCTACGCGCGGTCCACTTGTATTGTTCATGTTTTTAGGCAAGCCCACTACAAATCGTTCCACCTTGTAAGTATCAACCAATTCCTTAACGCGGTCAAAACCAAATTGGCCTTGTTCTTCATTTATCTGGATGATTTCAAGCCCTTGAGCTGTAAAACCAAGCGGATCGCTAATCGCCACCCCTACCGTTTTTGAACCGACGTCCAATCCCATAATTCTCATAGGTTATAGATCGACTCCTTGTCCTTTGAGGTAGTAGCGAACCAATTCCTCAACGATTTCATCACGCTCATACTTACGGATTTGATTTCGTGCATTATTATAACGAGGAACGTAGGCAGGGTCTCCACTCAATACGTAACCTACGATTTGGTTAATTGGGTTGTAACCCTTATCGTTCAACGAAGCATAAACATCTGTCAAAGTTTCGCTAATTTCTTTTTTATTGGAATCGTCCAATTTAAAACGTACTGTTTCTTCAGTAAATCCCATTCTAACACCCTCTTTCCTTAGAATAGTACCATTATAGCATAATTCCTTACCTTCTACAATTCAGGCAGTCTATTTATTTGGATTTTCTATTGTTCTGTCGCGCCATTTGCCAATCTATCTGAAATATATTTGCTTGGTTCATTTTTCAAAAGATTTTCCAAACCAATATTCTTCAGATGTTCCAACTGGGAAGCCTTCTTGACATCCAGAACTTGAAAATCAAAACTAGTCGTTGTTTGAAGTTCCGTTGCGCTCAATAGTTTTGTTTCAAGTTTGAAACCTGCCAATTTACGAGCTTCAATGATAGACTTATCCTTCTCCTCCGCTTCAAGAAGAGCTTTTTGAGTTTCCTCCACTCCATGTTGGTCAATATAAGTCTTCAACTCATCAGAGACTGGACGTTTTTGTTGGATAGTTAGACTCAAAAAAGTCTTGTCTTTGTAAGTAATTGTTTGTGTCTGCTGGCTACCATCATCTGACTTGGGCAAGACCAAAGTCTTAGTTACAACTGTATTCTTCTCAGCATTTTCAATAACTGGCAATGCCGACTGAAGCGTATCTTTTTCTGTTTTTGTAGCTGGTCCAGTTTCTTTTTTCTGTCCGCAACCAACCAGGACAAAAAGGAAAGCTAGACTAACAAGAACTATTTTTTTCATTTCTTTCTTCTTTCTTTTTGAAATTAAAATAGAATAAGACTGGGAAGTGCTCCCAGCCTTGATGTTTATAGAGCTGCACGCAAACGTGCTTCTGCATTTTCTACATTACGGACAGAGCGTGGTAGGAAGGCACGAATATCGTCTTCCTTGTAGCCAACTTGCAGGCGTTTTTCATCTACAAGGATTGGGCTCTTTAAAATTCTCGGTGTTTCCATAATCAGATTGAGAACTTCATTGACACTCAAATCTTCAATATCCACTCCAAGGGCTTTGGCATAGCGATTTTTAGACGAAACGATGCTGGCTATTCCGTTATCTGTTTTGGTTAGAATATCCAGTAATTCTTCTCTCGTAATTCCTTCTTTACCAAGGTTTTGTTCTTTATAACTTAACTGGTGGGCATTGAGCCAGGTTTTTGCTTTTTTACAGCTAGTACAACTTGAGACTGTATAAATTTTAATCATGTACCTACCCCTTTCGCTACATGTTACTATCAGTTTAGTCTATTATACCATAAAAAACATCCGACTTGCGACCTATTTTTAATTTTTTTTGACTTTTTTCGTCATTTTCGTACTTTTTTCTTGACAAACAACTAAATGACTATCAACTCTTTTGGAGCTAGGGTCAATAATTCACAACCTTTCTCTGTAATCAGGATATCATCCTCGATACGAACGCCATATTTGCCTTCGATATAGATACCTGGTTCATCGGTCAAGGCCATACCTGTCTTAATAGTTTCTGTAGAAGTCTGACTAAAGTAGGGTTCCTCATGGATATCCAGACCAATACCGTGGCCAATGCCGTGAGTAAAGTAGTCACCATAACCTGCCTCAATGATAATATCACGAGGGATTTTGTCAAAGTCACGGAAACCTAAGCCTGCCTTAGCTTGGTCAATCAAGGCTTGGTTAGCTTTTAGAACCGTATTGTAAATCTCTGCCTGCTCATCGCTAACATGCCCTAGATAGATAGTCCGGGTCATATCACTGACATAGTGGTCATAGAGACAGCCGAAGTCCATGGTAATGGCTTCTCCCAACTCCACTGGTTTGTGCATTGGATGGGCATGGGGTTTAGAAGAATTGATACCGCTAGCTAGGATCGTATCAAAAGATAAGCCAGATGCTCCCAACTCACGCATGCGGAAATCAAGGAAGTTGGCAATCTCAATTTCAGTTTTTCCTGGTTTGATAAAGTCAAGCGCATCGCGGAAAGCTTGGTCTGAGATAGAACAAGCCTTGCGAATCGCTGCAATCTCTGCCTCATCCTTAATCATACGAAGACCTTCCACAAACTGAGTTTGTGGAAGCAAGTTCAAACCTGCAAAAGCTGCCTGCATACGGTGGTAATAAGACACTGAAATCTCATCTTCAAAACCGATACGAGTCAAGCCCATGTCCTTAACAATTCCTGCAATGACAGCCAATTCATCACGATCAGCCACAATCTCAAAACCACTGGTTTCTTGCTTAGCTGCGATGATATAGCGAGAGTCTGTCACTAAGACCTGACGGTCACGGCTGATAAAGACTGTTCCGTTTGAGCCCCAAAAACCAGTCAAATAATAGACGTTTTTAAGATTGTTGATGATGATACCATCTAGTTCTTTTTCTTGCATTTTAGCTAGAAATGCTTGTACGCGTTTATTCATGATGTAACTTTCCTTTCAAATAGTGTCCTGTATAGCTGGCTTCGTTGGCAGCTACTTCTTCTGGAGTTCCTGTTACGATGATGGTTCCACCACCGACACCGCCCTCAGGTCCCAAGTCAATGATATGGTCTGCCGTCTTGATAACATCCAGATTGTGCTCGATGACGAGGACTGTATTGCCGTCGTCTACAAAGCGAGCTAAAACCTTGAGCAGGCGAGCAATGTCCTCTGTATGAAGCCCTGTCGTCGGCTCATCCAGAATGTAGAAAGATTTTCCTGTCGAGCGTTTGTGGAGTTCGCTAGCTAACTTCATACGTTGGGCTTCTCCCCCAGAAAGGGTGGTAGCTGGCTGTCCCAAGGTCACATAGCCTAGACCTACATCCTTGATGGTCTGGAGTTTGCGTTGAATTTTCGGAATGTGTTGGAAAAATTCTACCGCATCGTTGACCGTCATATCCAAGACCTGCGAAATATTCTTTTCCTTGTAGTGAACTTCTAGGGTTTCACTGTTATAGCGGGTTCCGTGGCAAACTTCACAAGCCACATAAACATCTGGCAAGAAGTGCATCTCAATCTTGATAATCCCGTCACCTGAGCAAGCTTCACAGCGACCTCCCTTGACGTTGAAACTGAAGCGCCCCTTCTTGTAGCCTCGAATCTTGGCTTCATTTGTCTGAGCAAAAAGGTCACGTATATCGTCAAAAACTCCTGTATAGGTAGCTGGGTTAGACCTCGGCGTCCGTCCGATAGGGCTCTGGTCAATATCAATCAAACGGTCGACATGCTCAATCCCTGTAATAGTCTTAAACTTACCAGGTTTGTCTGAATTACGGTTGAGCTTCTGGGCAATGGCTTTTTTGAGAATGCTGTTGATTAGAGTCGATTTCCCTGAACCCGACACACCTGTCACTGCGATAAATTTTCCTAGTGGAAAGCGAGCCGTGACATTTTGCAAGTTGTTCTCACGCGCTCCTATCACTTCAATAAAACGACCATTTCCGACACGGCGCTCTTCTGGTACTGGGATGACACGTTTGCCTGACAAGTACTGACCTGTGATAGACTTGCTGTTGCGAGCCACTTGCTTAGGTGTACCTGCTGCAACAATCTCACCACCAAAAACACCGGCACCAGGACCAACGTCAATCAGATAATCAGCTTCACGCATGGTATCTTCGTCGTGTTCCACCACGATAAGAGTATTGCCCAAGTCACGCATCTTTTTCAGACTGGCAATCAGGCGGTCATTGTCCCTCTGGTGAAGACCGATTGACGGCTCGTCTAGGATATAGAGGACGCCTGATAGGTTGGAACCAATCTGGGTTGCCAAACGAATGCGCTGACTTTCCCCACCTGAAAGGGTTCCTGCTGAACGTGACAGGGTTAGATAGTTAAGACCCACATTATTAAGGAAGGTCAAACGATCCTTGATTTCCTTGAGAATGGGACGAGCAATGATGGCTTCATTTTCAGACAAAGTTAACTGGCTCACCAAGTCCAAGTGGTCAGCGATAGACAGGTCTGAGATTTCTCCAATATGTGGCCCTTGCTGGCCGCCCACACGGACAGACAAGGCCTGGTCATTGAGACGATAGCCTTGACAGGTTCCGCAGGTCAGCTCATTCATGTAGAGACGCATCTGAGTGCGAGTGTAATCGCTATTGGTTTCATGGTAACGACGTTTGATATTATTGATAACTCCCTCAAACGGAATGTCGATATCGCGCACGCCACCAAATTCATTCTCATAGTGGAAATGGAATTCCTTACCATCTGACCCATAGAGAATCAAGTTCTTATCTTCTTCTGACAGGTCCTCAAAAGGCTTATCCATAGCCACTCCAAAGACTTTCATGGCCTGCTCTAACATGTTTGGATAGTAGTTGGATGAGATAGGATTCCAAGGTGCTAGCGCTCCCTCACGTAAGGTTTTGCTGGCATCTGGCACTACCAAATCAGTATCCACCTCCAGCTTGATGCCCAAGCCGTCACACTCACTACAAGAGCCAAAAGGAGCATTGAAAGAGAAGAGACGAGGCTCTAACTCTGGGACAGTAAAACCACAAACTGGACAGGCATAATGCTCAGAGAAGAGCAACTCCGAATCGTCCATGGTGTCGATAATGACATAACCTTCTGCAATACGAAGGGCAGCTTCAATGGAATCAAAGAGACGGCTACGAATACCCTCCTTGATGACAATACGGTCAACTACGACATCAATATTGTGTTGTCTGCTCTTGGACAACTCTAGCACTTCGGTCACATCATAGACTTCCCCATCCACACGGACACGAACATACCCATCTTTCTGAATCTTCTCGATAACGCTCTTATGCTGTCCTTTTTTCTTACGGATGACAGGGGCCAAAATCTGCAGGCGCTGGCGTTCAGGTAACTCCAAAACCTTATCAACGATTTGCTCCACAGAAGAAGCCTTGATAGCCCCATGCCCGTTGATACAGTAAGGCGTCCCCACACGCGCGTAGAGGAGACGCAGATAGTCATTGATTTCAGTCGTTGTTCCCACCGTCGAGCGAGGGTTTTTGCTAGTCGTTTTCTGGTCGATAGAAATAGCTGGGCTGAGACCATCAATGGCATCTACATCTGGTTTTTCCATATTTCCCAAGAACTGACGAGCGTAGGCGGACAAACTCTCTACATAGCGACGTTGTCCCTCCGCATAGAGGGTATCAAAAGCCAGACTGGACTTCCCTGAACCTGACAAGCCAGTCACGACAACCAACTTGTCTCGCGGAATCTCCACATCAATATTTTTTAAATTATGGGCACGCGCCCCATGAATGACAATTTTATCTTGCATCTTTGTTCTTTCTAGTCCATTATTGCTTACCATTATACCAAAAAAAGTGAGATTCTATTACCCAAAAGGCCGATTTTGTAGTATAATAGTACAGTGTGAAAAAATCTGAAAAATGAGAAAGGATAAGGGATATGAAACAAGTTTTTCTCTCTACAACAACTGAATTTAAAGAGATCGATACGCTTGAACCGGGTACTTGGATCAATCTCGTCAATCCGACTCAAAATGAATCACTCGAAATCGCCAACACCTTCGATATTGATATTGCCGACCTTCGAGCACCGCTCGATGCGGAAGAAATGTCTCGTATTACCATTGAAGACGAGTATACCCTGATTATCGTAGACGTGCCGGTCACGGAGGAAAGAAATAACCGCACCTACTACGTAACCATCCCACTTGGTATTATCATCACTGAGGAAACCATTATCACTACGTGTTTGGAACCACTACCTGTCCTTGATGTCTTTATCAACCGTCGATTGCGTAATTTCTATACCTTCATGCGTTCACGTTTTATCTTTCAAATTCTTTATCGCAATGCAGAGCTTTACCTAACAGCCCTTCGTTCAATCGACCGCAAGAGTGAACAAATCGAAAGTCAACTGCATCAATCAACTCGTAATGAAGAATTGATTGAGCTCATGGAATTGGAAAAAACTATCGTCTATTTCAAGGCCTCCCTCAAAACAAATGAGCGCGTGATTAAGAAATTGACCAGTTCAACCAGCAATATCAAGAAATACCTTGAGGACGAAGACCTGCTTGAAGACACCCTGATTGAAACCCAACAGGCCATCGAGATGGCAGATATTTATGGAAACGTCTTGCATTCTATGACAGAGACCTTTGCCTCTATCATTTCTAACAACCAGAACAACATCATGAAAACCTTGGCCCTTGTGACCATCGTCATGTCCATCCCAACCATGGTCTTTTCTGCCTACGGGATGAACTTTAAGGATAATGAAATCCCCCTAAACGGAGAGCCAAATGCCTTCTGGTTAATCGTCTTTATCGCCTTTGCTATGAGTGTCTCGCTCACTCTCTATCTCATCCATAAAAAATGGTTCTAAGAGGAGTTCCTATGTCTCAAATTGATCTACAAAAATTAACTAAGAAAAACCAAGAGTTTGTCCACATTGCTACCCAACAATTCATCAAAGATGGGAAAACAGACGCTGAAATCCAGACTATTTTTGAGGAAGTCATTCCCCAAATCCTTGAGGAGCAATCTAAAGGTACAACTGCCCGTTCCCTATACGGCGCACCAACTCATTGGGCTCATAGCTTCACTGTCAAAGAGCAGTACGAAAAAGAGCATCCAAAAGAAAATGATGACCCAAAACTGATGATTATGGACTCAGCTCTTTTCATCACTAGCCTCTTTGCCCTTGTCAGCGCCCTCACAACCTTCTTTGCGGCAGACCAAGCTTTCGGCTATGGATTGATTACTCTTCTATTAGTTGGACTGGTTGGTGGATTTGCCTTCTACTTGATGTACTACTTTGTTTACCAATACTATGGACCAGATATGGATCGCAGTCAACGTCCACCTTTCTGGAAATCTGTACTAGTTATCCTAGCTTCTATGTTCCTTTGGTTGCTTGTCTTCTTTGCAACAAGCTTCCTACCAGCTAGCCTTAACCCAGTACTGGATCCATTGCCACTAGCTATTATTGGAGCAGCCCTCCTAGCCCTTCGCTTCTATCTCAAGAAACGCTTGAATATCCGTAGTGCAAGTGCAGGACCAACACGCTATCAAGAATAAGAAAACGATAAAAGCAACTGCAGGTGCGGTTGCTTTTTCACTTACTTTTTTGAGTTATATTCAATGAAAATCAAAGAGCAAACTAGGAAGCTAGCTGCAGGTTGCTCAAAGCACAGCTTTGAGGTTGCAAATAAAACTGACGTGGTTTGAAGAGATTTTCGAAGAGTATTAAAAGTATTCTTCTGAAATCCCACATAGCTTTCTCTTATATTTTGTGATAAAATAGGCTCAATCTATTTCTAGGAGGATGAGATATGGTTTCTACTATTGGTATTGTTAGTTTATCTAGTGGCATTATCGGAGAGGATTTTGTCAAACACGAAGTGGACTTGGGTATCCAACGTCTCAAGGATCTGAGACTCAATCCCATCTTTTTGCCCCATTCGTTAAAAGGATTAGACTTTATCAAGGACCATCCTGAAGCTCGTGCAGAGGATTTGATTCATGCCTTTTCTGATGATAGCATCGACATGATCCTATGTGCCATCGGTGGAGACGATACCTATCGCTTGCTACCTTATCTTTTTGAAAATGACCAACTCCAAAAGGTTATCAAACAAAAAATTTTTCTTGGCTTCTCGGATACAACCATGAACCACCTCATGTTGCATAAATTAGGAATCAAGACTTTTTATGGTCAATCCTTTTTAGCAGACATTTGTGAATTAGACAAAGAAATGCTAGCCTATAGCCTTCACTACTTTAAAGAATTGATTGAGACGGGAAGAATTTCAGAAATCCGCCCTAGTGACATTTGGTATGAGGAACGAACTGATTTTAGTCCCACGGCCCTGGGAACACCTCGTGTCAGTCATACAAATACAGGTTTTGACTTGTTGCAAGGAAGTGCCCAGTTCGAGGGGAAAATCCTCGGTGGTTGCCTCGAATCCCTCTACGATATCTTTGACAACTCTCGATACGCAGATAGCACGGAGCTCTGCCAAAAATACAAACTTTTCCCTGACTTGTCAGACTGGGAAGGGAAAATCCTCTTGCTCGAAACAAGCGAAGAAAAGCCTAAGCCAGAAGACTTCAAAAAGATGTTGCTAACTTTAAAGGACACTGGCATATTCGCGGTCATCAATGGACTCTTGGTCGGAAAACCTATGGATGAAACTTTCCATGACGACTATAAAGAGGCACTATTGGATATCATTGACAGCAATATCCCGATTGTCTATAATCTGAATGTCGGCCACGCAACTCCAAGAGCAATTGTACCCTTTGGGGTCCATGCTCATGTAGATGCACAGGAACAAGTCATTCTCTTTGACTATAACAAATAAAGCTGGGAAAAGTTTCTCAGCTTTTTTCTCGGTATCATTACTGGCATTTTCATCACATATTACAGTATATTGAAACTAGAATAGTACACCTCTACTTCTAAAACATTGTTAGAAATCGATTTGTCCTGTTCTCATTTCATTTTACTATACTGATAGCTAAAATGATTAAGGAGAGGCTGTTGCTTAACATGTGAACAAGTAGGGGATAGTAGATATTCTCTTTTTCTTTCACATAAATAATAGAAAAGGCAAGGCCTCCACCTAAGTAACCAACTGCACCAATCCACTCTGATAGAGCCAAACTGTGCATATGAGTCAGAGCAAAAACAAGTCCTACCAGAATAATGCTTAGTAAACCTGACAACCGTTCCTGCAAGTAATGCAATAAGACCTGACGGAAAAATAATTCTTCTACCAGAGGTCCAATGACACAAGCAAAAACAGCTATCAGTAGTGGTTGTTCTTGAAAGGTACTTTGAATATTAGACTGATTTAGACCTTGTCCATCTAGTCCCACAAACTGCTTCAACATCTCTGATACAAATTCAAAGACAACAGTCATCAGAATGAGAAAGAGCCATCCTGTTAAGACTCCAAAGAAGAATTTTCTTTTAGTCTTTCTAATCTCCTTCCATTGTTGGATCAATCTATCCTTGAACAAGAAGGAGCCATATAAAGCTAAAACTACATAAACAAGATAATTTGCAATGGCAGATGGCATTAAAGAAGCCAGCAATTTAACGCCATCAAACACAAAGAGGACTGTATAGAGAATCGCAAAAATCAGAATTCCCTTATTTTTGTTAGACATCATTTAAGACCTTTCCACTCACAATCATTCTCGTGGTCATCAACTAGCCCTGCAGCCTGTAGAAAAGACAATACGGCGACTGGGCCTGTGAACTTGAAGCCTCGTTTTTTGAGATCTTTGGCTAATTTCTCAGATAAGGGTGTTTTAGCTGGGGCTTGGCGATAATCAGGAACATCGTTAACGACAGTTTTCCCCTCAACAAAAGACCAAAGATAGGCATCAAAAGAGCCGTACTCTGCCTGTAACTGTAGAAAGGCTTGGGCGTTAGCGCGTGTAGCAAAAATCTTGGCTCTATTTCGAATGATAGCTGGATTCTCCAGCATGGCTTCCAATTCAGTGTCAGTCATCTCTGCGACTGAGTGAATTTGATAGCTATGAAAGGCTTCTCGGAAAGCTTGGCGTTTGTTGAGTACCGTTTCCCAAGACAGGCCTGCCTGATAGGTTTCCATACACAACAACTCAAACAACGCTTGGTCATCATGGAGGGGCTGGCCCCACTCCTCATCATGATAGGCGATGTAGAGTGGGTTGGTCATCTTGACCCACGAACAACGTTTTGTCATTCTCTGCTCCTATTTGACCAACATTTTAAGGGCCGACTTGATATAGTTCTCAGCTGTATCTGTCGTTCCTTCAAAGAATTTCTTGATTTTCTTGAGCTCTGTTGCCTTGTAGCCCAGAGCCAACATGGCTTCCATAGCTTCTTCCAATTCTTGGTTTTCAGCACTTGCTTGCACTGCGACCTTGGCAGGAAGGTCATCTCCTGCAACTACTACCTTGCCTTCCAAGTCCAGCACCATCTGCTGGGCTGTTTTCTTGCCAATTTTAGGGAACTTGGTCAAGTAGGTGATGTTCTTGGTTTCAATGGCTTGAACCAAGCCAGCATTGTCATCAGCAGCGATAATAGCAAGAGCTGATACAGGACCAATCCCAGAGACCGAAATTAGACTAAGAAAGAGCTTTTTCTCATCCTCTGAGCGAAATCCATAAAGCAAATGGGCGTCCTCACGCACAACCTGATGCACATAAATCTGAGCCTCCTGATTAACCTGACCTGAATAGGCATAAGGATTGGCCACATGCAGGATATAACCAATACCATTGGTTTCAAGAACAATGTATTTGGCAGTAATTTTGGTAATGATTCCTTTTAAATATGCGTACATAGTGTTCCTTCTCTCTTATTTCGTTTATCTAGTATATCATATTTTCTTTATCCGAGGAGCGAGAATCGATTATCACAAATACAGTATATCAAAAACAATCGGTATTTATCTGTTGACATATTCAAAATTAAGTACTATAATCATCTGTAATTGAATAACTATCTTCAGGGCAGGGTGCAATTCCCTACCGGTGGTATAGCCCACGAGCCGAAAGGCATGATTTGGTGAAATTCCAAAGCCGACAGTATAGTCTGGATGAAAGAAGATAAAAGTATATTTGTGCTTTTTGCGTGCTCTGAAATGATTACTTGTCATTTCAGAGTATTTTTGTTAATCGCATAAGTTTTCTTTTGTATGCCTTGAGTAGTCCCTTATTCAAGGTATATTTTTTTGGAGGTAGTGAGATGAGCGATTCAAAATATATGAAATTAGCAATAAAACTGGCACAAAAAGGGGCTGGTTACGTCAATCCCAATCCTATGGTCGGCGCAGTTATTGTAAAAGATAATCACATCATCGGACAAGGTTATCATGAGTTTTTTGGTGGCCCACATGCTGAGAGAAATGCTCTTAAAAACTGTAGAGAATCCCCTGTCGGAGCGACGCTTTATGTAACACTTGAACCCTGTTGTCACTTCGGGAAAACACCTCCCTGTATAGATGCTATAATCGATAGTGGTATTACAAGAGTAGTCATTGGAAGCCTAGACTGTAATCCTATTGTATCTGGAAAAGGAGTAAAGATACTTGAGGAAAATAATCTTCAAGTTACTGTTGGAATTTTAGAAAATGAGTGTCTTAACTTAATAAAAAGTTTTAGAAAGTATATTACCCAGCATGTACCCTATGTTTTTATGAAATATGCAATGTCAATGGATGGAAAAATAGCCACTAAAACAAATCAATCCAAATGGATTACTGAAGAAGAAGCAAGAAAGCATGTGCATCAGTTACGACACCATGTTAGTGCAATTATGGTGGGAGTCAATACTGTTATTCAAGACGATCCTTTGCTGACATGTAGATTGGAGGAAGGGAAAAATCCTATCCGTATCATATGCGATACACATTTACGAACTCCTCTTACCTCTAAAATCGTAAAAACAGCAAATGATATTAAAACTTACATTGCCACTTCCTCTGAAGACAAAAATAAAATGAAGCTATATCAAAATCATGGCTGTGAAATACTTTCCATAAAGAAAAAAGGCAATCATATAGACTTATCGAGTTTAATGCAACATCTAGGAAACATGCAGATTGATAGCCTAGTCCTAGAAGGGGGCAGCCTAATGAATTGGAGTGCTTTGGAACAACAAATTGTTGATGAGCTGAAAATATATATTGCACCAAAAATTTTTGGAGGCAGTGCCAAGTTTCCTGTCGGAGGTGAAGGCATTTCTTTGCCAAATGACGCTATTAGATTGAAACCTTATGCTTTTTCTCAAATAGGAAATGACTATCTCATAGAAAGTGAAGTGATTTATCCATGTTCACAGGAATAATTGAAGAAATCGGAAAAGTTGAAAGAATACAGAAAGACTCTCGTAATTGTAAACTATCAATTAAAGCCTCAAAAATATTAACGGATATCCATTTAGGCGATAGTATAGCAGTAAATGGTATCTGTCTTACAGTTACTCATTTCAATCATCAATCCTTTACAGTTGATGTAATGAATGAAACATGGAGTCGAACAGCTCTTACTCTATTAAAACATGGAAGTGAGGTGAATCTAGAAAGAGCCTTATCTGTCAACGGTCGACTTGGGGGTCACGTCGTTACAGGACACATTGATGGTACAGGAAAAATCTCGTCAATAAAAAAAGATGATAATGCTGTATGGTATCAAATCAACACACAAAAAGAAATTTTAGATTTAATAGTTGAAAAAGGATCTATTACAATTGACGGCATTAGTCTGACTGTCGCTAAAGTCTCCAAAGTAAACTTTTCAGTATCTGTTATCCCTCATACCTTGGAACAAACCATTCTTAAGAGTAAACAAGTCGGGAGTACAGTAAATCTTGAAAATGATATCTTAGGTAAATATGTGCAAAAACTGATGGATAACTCTCCAAAATCAGAAATATCGAAGGAACTATTATATCAAAATGGATTTTAGCAGAAAGGATAATCAGTCAATGGAATATCGAAAAATACAAGAAGCATTAGAAGCATTGCAGAAGGGACGACTTGTTCTTGTTATAGACGACAAGGATAGAGAAAATGAAGGAGACTTAATTTGTTCTGCACAAGCAGCTACAACAGAAAATGTTAATTTTATGGCTACTTATGCCAAAGGATTAATTTGTATGCCTATGAGCGAAAGTTTAGCTAATCAATTAATGCTTTCACCTATGGTTGAAAACAATACAGATAATCATAAGACTGCTTTTACAGTTTCAATTGATTATAAAGAAACGACCACAGGTATTTCTGCCGAGGAAAGAGGACTGACCGCACGTATGTGTGTAGCTGAAGATATAACACCCTCTGATTTTCGCAGGCCAGGACACATGTTTCCTTTAATTGCAAAAAAAGGTGGTGTTCTAGAAAGAAATGGACACACAGAAGCAACTGTTGATTTATTAAAATTAGCTGGACTAAAAGAGTGTGGCCTATGTTGTGAAATAATGAATCATGATGGCAAAATGATGAGAACAGATGATTTAATTCAGTTCTCGAAGAAACACAACATTCCACTAATTACCATCAAAGAATTACAAGAATATAGAAAAGTATATGATCAGCTGGTAGAACGAGTTTCAACTGTCAATATGCCTACTAGATACGGTAATTTCAAAGCAATTAGCTATATAGATAAACTAAATGGGGAACATCATCTTGCTCTTATTATGGGAAACATAGAGGATGAAGCCAATGTATTATGTCGGGTCCACTCCGAATGTTTAACAGGAGATGTTTTAGGCTCTTTACGTTGCGATTGTGGACAGCAATTCGATAAAGCTATGAAAATGATTGTTGAGAATGGTTCGGGTGTCTTACTTTACTTGCGACAGGAGGGACGAGGAATTGGACTTATCAATAAATTAAAAGCCTATCATTTACAAGATCAAGGCATGGATACGCTTGATGCTAATCTTGCATTAGGCTTTGAAGGTGATTTAAGAGAATATCATATTGGAGCACAAATGCTTAAAGATCTGGGACTTCAGTCACTTCATTTACTGACAAATAATCCTGACAAGGTTGAACAGTTAGAAAAATATGGAATTACCATTTCCAGTAGAATATCAATCGAAATAGAAGCCAATCCTTACGATAGTTTTTATTTAGAAACAAAGAAAAATCGAATGGGTCACATTTTAAATATGGAGGAAAAATAAATGAACACTTATGAAGGTAATTTAGTAGCAAACAATATTAAAATAGGTATTGTTGTAGCGAGATTTAATGAATTTATAACTTCAAAATTATTATCTGGAGCACTAGATAATCTCAAAAGAGAGAATGTAAACGAGAAAGATATAGAGGTAGCCTGGGTTCCAGGAGCTTTTGAAATACCACTGATTGCATCAAAAATGGCAAAAAGTAAAAAATATGATGCAATTATCTGCTTGGGAGCTGTCATTAGAGGGAATACAAGTCATTATGATTATGTATGTAGCGAGGTATCTAAGGGAATCGCCCAAATCAGTTTAAATAGCGAAATTCCTGTTATGTTTGGTGTGCTAACGACAGATACAATTGAACAAGCCATAGAACGAGCTGGTACCAAAGCAGGAAATAAGGGTTCTGAGTGTGCACAAGGAGCTATTGAAATGGTCAACCTAATTCGTACATTAGACGCATAGAACAGACTCTACTTTTAGACGAATAAAGAAACTTGGCAAAATCGCAATTTAATACTCTGTGAAAATCATAGAGCAAACTAGGAAACCAGTCGCAGAGTGGTAAAACACAACTTCGATGTTACAGACAAAACTGGCAAAATTAGCTCAAAACACTGTTTTGAGATTACTGATAAAACTGACGTCGTTTAAAAAGAGTTTCGAAAAGAATTAGGAAAAAATGAAGTAACTATTTCCATGATAAAACGCATAAAAATCAAGGTTTTTGAACACCTGATTTTATGCGTTTTTCTGATTTTGAAAATTTTTCCCAGACTTTTTTATACTTTTAATATTTCCCCAACTCACGGAGACTGGTGTGATTTTCCTGAATACGTCGGAACATCTTTTCCATATCCGACTTGGTAAAATGCACCAAAACAGGACGTCCGTGAGGACAGTTATAGGGATTGTCACATTGAGAAAGCTGATAGAGGAGTTGTCTAGCTGAATGATCATCAATACGATGATTGGCCTTGATAGATCGCTTGCAAGACATCATGATAGCCAGCTCTGCTCGGTATTTCTTGATAGAAACTTCCTTGGTCAAAAGGAGCATGTCGCACATCTCATAGATGCCTGATTCAATCTCTTCTTCTGCCATCCAAATAGGATGTTCACGTAGAATAAATTGATTTTCTCCGTACTCTGCTAGAAAGACGCCCACTTCCTCTAAGAGAGGCATTCTTTCCTTGAGACGCAAGGCATCATCCGCAGGAAATTCAAAGATATAGGGCACTAGGAGTTGCTGCTGGCTCTGGTCAACATTGCCAATGCTTTCACGGTACTCCTCGTACTTGACCCGTTCCTGAGCAGCGTGCTGATCTATGATGTAAAGTCCATCTCGCCCTTGGGCAAAGAGATAAGTCCCGTGCATTTGTCCGAAAAACTCCAACTCTGGGAAGCTGGATGCTTCTTCTCGCTCCAGTTTGTCATAAGCCTTATCGATGCTAGCAAGATCTAACTCTGGATGGTCTAGCTGGTCGTAGTTAGCAGGCTTTCTCTCTGCAAAATGCAGTTTTGCTGGCTTGGTCAATCGGTCCAAGGTTTCCTTGGCAAACAGGGTCAAATCCTGCCCTTCATCAGTCAATTCTACCTGATAATCAGCTACTTCAGTTTGACTAGGTCTTGACGGCTCAGTTTTCTCATAGTAGAGCGTATTTTCTTTGAGTGGGAGAATAGTTTGCTCCACCTTCTCACGATTGCGCACGGTCGATTTGGCAAGATTTTCCAAGGCATCTGGAATCAAGGTTTGTTCCTTGAGACTATTTGCAATAGCTTCTGAGACCAGCGCCATCAGTTCTTTTTCCTTGGAAATCCGCACCTCTTGCTTGGTTGGATGTACATTGACATCCGCTAGATAAGGGTCGATATGGATGTGAATGACAGCCAGTGGAAAACGTCCAACCATAAGCTTGCTTCCGAAACCATCCAAAATAGCACGATTGAGCAGGAAGTTCTTGATATAACGGCCATTGATGAAGAGACTGATATAATTGCGGTTAGCCCGAGTCAACTCAGGCAAGGACACAAAACCTGAAATTTCGAAATCTAGGTCAGAGTTCTCAATTTCAATCATCTTCTTGGCACTGACCAAACCGTAAATCCCTGCGATTGCTTGGCGCAGTTGACCAGTCCCTGCTGTCCGCGTCATTTCCTTGCCATCACTAATCAAGCTAAAAGAAATCTCAGGATGGGCCAAGCCCAGACGGTTGACAATATCAATGATATGAGACAACTCCGCTTGCTGGCTCTTCATATACTTGAGACGGGCAGGCGTGTTGAAAAAGAGATTCTCCACACAAACCTTGGTTCCCACAGGACTAGTCGCTGGGATGACTTCCTCAACTTCACCCCCACGCGCGACTAACTTGGTTCCATGACTAGCACCATCCACCGCCGTTAACAGAGTCAAGACACTAACAGACGCAATAGAAGGCAAGGCTTCACCACGAAAACCAAGCGTCCGAATCCGAAAGAGATCTGCTTGATTTTTTATCTTACTGGTCGCATGGCGACGCAGGGCCAACTCCACCTCATCGTGGGCAATTCCATGACCGTTATCCGTGATTTGAACCTTCTTGAGACCAGCTTCCTCAATCTCAATGATAATCTGACTAGAGCCCGCGTCAATGGCATTTTCTACCAACTCTTTGACCACACTGGCAGGACGTTCAATGACCTCTCCAGCTGCGATTTGGTTTGCCAGCATCTCTGGCAATTCAATAATATGAGACATCTTTCAGCCCCTTTCTGTATCTATTTTCCTAGAAATTAATTAGTGCTATTATACCATATTTCAGAAAGAACAGAAAAGCTCCACCACATAGGAGCCCAATCCCTCCACATAGACAAAGTCCCTTGCTAGAGGGAGTAAAATAGTGGTATACTCAATAAAAATCAAAGAGCAAACTAGAAAGCTAGGCGCAGACAGTTCAAAACACTGTTTTGAGGTTGTAGATAAAACTGACAAAGTCAACAACTATCCTACGGCAAGACGACGCTGACGTGGTTTGAAGAGATTTTTGAAGAGTATTAATAAAGGTGTACAAGAAGTGAGATTAATTTTGTATGAAAAACAAGGAGAGAAATTTATGAAAGTAGAACTACAGATTAGTGAGACTTACGAGGAGGAAAAGCTGATTGTCCAAGCACCTCAGCCGACAGATAAAGTCCAGAAAGTCATCGAGTTCGCAGAAAATCTGGACCAAAGAGAAAAAATCAAAGGGAAAATCGATGATCAGGTCTATCTAGTTGAGATTGGCAAGATTCAGCGCTTCTATATCGAGAATCGGAAGGTTCTAGCAGAAACCGCGAGTCAGACCTACAGCATTGATTTGCGACTCTATCAGGTTCTTAAACTCTTGCCAAGCAATTTTATCCAAATTTCCCAATCAGAAATCATCAATATCGATTCCATCTCTCACCTCAAGCTCACGCCAAACGGTCTGGTAGAAATTTTCTTGAAAAACGAAAGCTTCACCTACTCTTCACGCCGTTATCTAAAAACCATCAAGGAGAAATTAGAACTATGAAAAAACAAGTATTTCACGATGCAGCTGCCGGTGTTCTTATCGGCCTCATCCTCTCCATACTCTTTTCACTCATTTATGCACCAAATACCTACGCACCACTAAATCCCTACTCTCTCATCGGCCAAGTGATGGATCAGCATCAGGTTCACGGTGCCCTGGTCTTGCTCTACTGCACACTTATCTGGGCAGCCATCGGTATGCTCTTCAACTTTGGCAACCGCTTATTCAGCCGTGACTGGAGCATGCTTCGTGCCACTCTGACTCATTTCTTCCTTATGCTGGCTGGCTTTGTCCCACTAGCAACTCTTGCTGGTTGGTTCCCTTTCCACTGGATTTTCTACCTCCAGCTCATTATCGAGTTTGCGATTGTCTATCTCATCATCTGGGCTATTCTCTATAAAAGAGAGGCTAAAAAAGTAGATCACATCAATCAACTCTTGGAGCATAGAAAATAGGAACCTCATAATAAGCAAATCCGAGAAAGAAACTTCTCGGTTTTTCTTTATCCTGCTGCACCTTACTATAGTGAAATGAAATAAGAACAGGATAAATCGATCAGGACAGTCAAATCGATTTCTAACAATGTTTTAGAAGCAAAGGTGTACTATTCTAGTTTCAATCCGCTATATCATAACAGTTATTTCAGATTTTCTTTGTAAATTTTCTATCTTTTTTCAAAATATTCTTGCATTTTTCCAAAATTTTTTGTAGAATATAGATTGCATATACAGATTATTCTGAAAATTCAAAAAGGAGTATTTATCATGTCGCAAGCTATTTCCTTAAATCAATCAACCTGGGCAAGCAAGCTAAAAGCAATGGGACCTGGAATCCTAATGGCAACTGCCGCTGTTGGAGGTTCCCACATTGTATCCTCAACTCAAGCTGGCGGTTCTTACGGTTGGTCTCTACTTCTCTTGGTCATCTTAGCCAATGTCTTTAAATATCCATTTTTCCGTTTTGGTGCTGAATACACAGCTGATACTGGAAAGACTTTGGTTGAAGGTTATGCCGAAAAAGGAAAACTCTATCTCTGGATTTTCTTTATTCTCAATGTCTTTTCGGCTATGGTCAACACGGCTGGTGTTGCCATTCTGTGCTCAGCTATCATCGCCAGTGCCTTCCCAATGATTGGACTTAGCATTACTCAGTGGTCCCTCATTCTCGTTGCAATCATTTGGGCTATGCTACTCTTTGGAGGCTACAAACTTTTAGACGGCATGGTCAAATGGATTATGTCTGCCTTAACCATTGCGACTGTTCTTGCAGTTATCATTGCGGCGGTCAAGCATCCAGAATACAGTTCTGATTTTGTCGAGAAGACACCTTGGCAAATGGCAGCTCTGCCCTTCATCGTCTCCCTCCTAGGATGGATGCCGGCTCCTATTGAAATTTCAGCCATCAATTCACTTTGGTCAGCTGAAAAGAGAAAGACCGTCAACTTTAACACAGAAGACGCTCTGTTTGACTTTAACACTGGTTATATTGGAACAGCTATCCTAGCCGTCTTCTTTGTGGCACTGGGAGCACTGATTCAGTATCCTACAGGGCAGGCGGTTGAAGCTGCTTCAGCCAAATACATCTCTCAATTCGTGGGCATGTATGCCTCTGTTCTTGGCGAATGGTCCCGTTACTTGATTACCTTTATTGCCTTCCTCTGTATCTTTGGAACAGTTATAACTGTTATCGATGGCTATTCTCGCGTTAATCAGGAATCTCTCCGACTGCTAATCAGTCAAAAAGAGGACAATCGTAAATCTTTGAACATCTGGATGACCATCACTGCTATCATCGGTATCGTCATTATCAAGTTCTTCGCTGGTCAGGTTTCAACCATGCTCCGCTTTGCCATGATTGGATCTTTCCTGACAACACCTTTCTTTGCTCTTTTGAATTACGCCTTGGTAACACGTGAAAACAAAAATCTTCCTTCTTGGCTCAAACACCTTGCCATTGCGGGATTGATTTCCCTCTTTGGCTTCGCCATCTTCTTTATCTACGCACTCGCAATCGGAAAAGCAGGGTAAGGGACAAGCGCGAGATGAAGATAAGGTTTCATTTCAAGAGAAAATTCAGCAAATATTTCTATGATAAAAAGCATAAGAACAAGGTTTTGAAGACCTGAACTTATGCTTTTTTACGTTCTTAAAGACTGTTTATACTCAAAAAACAGTTGAACAACTTCAACCACCTCTTATAAGAACTTTATACTATTCGAGAATCTCTTCAAACCACGTCAGCTCTATCTGCAACCTCAAAGCTGTGCTTTGAGCAACCTGCGACTAGCTTCCTAGTTTGCTCTTTGATTTTCATTGAGTATTAATTCTCCTTTTCCAACTCATACAAATCTGCGATAATAGCTGCGACATGTTTGATATCTTCCAGCATGCCTCGCATTTCAAAGTCAGCCAATACAGGGAAGCCAAAGCGTTGACTGTATTGCTTGGCTGTTAGGCAGTATTGGTTATTAAAGTTACGATTTCCTGACCCAACCACACCAAAACACTTACTAGCATTGTTACCATAGGCAATAAAATCTCCCACCGGTGTCGTCAAAATCTCAACATCTCCGTTATCCACGCCATTCCCACCTTCGAGATAGGTCGGCAAAAAAGCGACATAGGGATGGTCCATTTCATAGAAATTTTTGCCTTCCTTGACTAAATCCTTGATATGAATCTTTTGAACCTCAATCCCTTTGTACTGGGACAAGAGATAGTCTTTCAAGCGCGTCACAAAACTTTCAGTGTTGCCACTCAAACTAATATAAACTAAAGAAATTGTCTTCATATGTACCTCCATGATTTTATCTATAATCAAAAAACAACTACCAAGATTGTATCTTGATAGTTCTTTTTTGTCAATACTTAGGCAAGCTCTTCTGTTTCCTCTTCTTCTGCCAAGGCTTTCTGTTGTCGCCACATCTTATAGAAGACAAGGGCTAGGAAGAGAACATTGATGACGATATAGAAAATGCTAACAGCTTTTGAACCAATACTCACTGTCAAACGCATGCTCTCATCTTGAACCAACTGCACAGCGTCTTGTAAACCAACATAGCCATAAATCGAACCAATAATAGCTAACAAAACATAGCCAACGTAAGTATAGTTTGCATATTGCAAATTTTTACGAACAAGGAAGACAATCGCTACGACCACTAAAATAGTAGATAGCACAATCAAAGCAACATTAAAAATAGAATGAGATGCTTCTGCTACTCTATAGGTATAATTAAGCTGGTCTTCTAATTGCTGAGCATTGACCCCTGCAACTTGTTTCTGAGCAGCACGAAGGGCTTCTTTACTAGGCAAGGGACTCACAATTCCAAACAGAGACGGAACTGAAATAAGGGCAGACAAGATTAGCAAGACCCATAGATAAATTGGTTTCTTTTTCATGATAGGACCTCCTGATAATATTATAGCACATTTTGTAAAGGAATACAAATCTTATAGTATAGTTTCTACCTGTTTTCGGTAGGCTTTTGGCGATTTTCCGCACAATTTTCGGAAAACTTTATAGAAATATCCAAGGTTACTGTAACCAACAGCATAACAAATATCTTCGATGCTGTCACTAGTTGAAAGCAAAAGTTGTTGGGCAGCCTTAATACGTTGTTTGTTTAGTAACTCTGCAAAAGTCGAATCGGTTTCACGCTTAATCAACTGCCCTAGATAGACAGGATTGATAAAGAGATCCTTACTCATATCCTTGAGGGAAAGCTCTTTTTGGTAATCACGACCAATGACTTCCAGCACACTGACCACATTTTCATTCATACGGTATTGACCGAAAAAGCTGGTCAGAGTTTCCTTGATATAAGGAACCAATTCATCGAAGGATTGAATAGCATGAATGGTTTTGACGATGTCTGTCAGGTCATCAGCTTTGAGATGTTCAAATAAATGGAAAACATCCATGACAAACTGAATAAAAAGCTGTTTAGTAATCGGAACACGCGGCGTATTTTCAAGAACTACCTTCTCCAAGAGATTTAACTCTTCTACGATTTGATTGAGATTTCCCTGAATGATAACCCTATAAATCGGTTCGTAATAGGCAAAGAGACTCTCAGACTGCTGCAAATTTACAGAACCGTAAAAGAGGGTTTTCTCAGCATTCAGCTTCCAGCGTTCAAAGTGTTCTTGATAGGGAGCTTCAAAGGGAGTAACGACTAAGCCATCTAGGGGTTGGCCAGAAATGAAAATCTGCCAGTCTTGACCCAAGACATAGTAGGGAATGGTGAAGGAACCTTGTTTTTCCTTGGATAGACCTATCCACCAATTCTCCTTATCCCCTAAATAACTAACAAATCCAGCCTCGTCTAATTCTTGACTAAGAGTCTGACTTTTCTTCCCTCTCTCGCCGAGCTGACCTGCAATCTTCTCCAGCAGATTTCCCAGCTCTACCTTATCAACAGGCTTGACCAAATAGTCCACCACACTAAGGTTCATTGCTCTTTTTACATAATCAAACTCCTGATAACCTGAGAGCAGGATATAGGCAGCATCTGGTAAGATCTCTTTCATCTCCCGAATCATATCAAGCCCTGTTTTGTCTGGCATATTGACATCGGAAATGATGACATCGACAGGATTTTCCTGAACATATTCTAGAGCTTCATCGGCATGACTGGCTGTTGCGACGACCTCCATATCCCACTTATCAAAGGGAATCAAACGCTTCAGACCTTCTGTCACCATGTACTCATCATCTACTAATAATACTTTATACATTTTCTCCCTTTCTACTCATCTTGAATTGTAATACGATACTGAACACCGGCTTGCTCTGCAGACTCTATAGTAATGGCATAGCGGTCTCCAAAATAGAGCACAAAACGCTCGTGTACATTGACAATCCCGATAGACTGCCTTTGATCACTGTAGCTGGCTTGGTGTTCAAAATATTTCTGACTTAATTTTTCTCGGATATTTGCCAGCTTTTCAGCCGACATTCCTCTACCATTATCGACCACCAAAATTTCCACAAAACCATCCTGTTTAAGAGCCTTGATGCTAATCACATTATCTGTCCGCCTGTGGTCAACACCATGCGCGAAATAGTTTTCTACCAGCGGTTGCAAGGTAAACTTGGGAATCTTCATATTCTCTAACTCTGGATCTATCTTGAAACCATAGGCAATGGACTTGGGATAGCGAACCATGCAGAGATAGCTGTATTTACGGCAAAATTCTAATTCCTGTTTGAGGAGGGTCTCTCTTTCGTCGGAAATATTGTTACGCAAGAGACTACTGAATTCATAAATGATATCTGCCAACTCATCTTGACTCTGCATAACTGCATACATGCGCAAGAACTCCAGCGTATTATACATAAAATGAGGATTGATTTGCGCCTGCAAGGCTCGCATATTGGCATCTTTTTGACTAAGCTCTAACTGGTAAATATCATGGATATTCTTTTCCAATCGATCCAACATATCATTGGTCGTCTCCGCGATTAGGAGTAATTCCTGATCTTTCTCGGAAATGTCAATCCGACGCCCCTCTTCGCCTTGAGCAATGACTTGAATGGATTCTACTAAATCCACTACCTGCTTTTGGTAATTAGCAAAAGTCTGCCTCAAAGTCAGATAAAGAATGACAATAAAGAGAAGGCTCAAACCCACAATCAAAGCAGAGCTAGTCACTGTTCCTTGTAAAACAAAGTTTTTAGGAACTGCCACCTGAACCTGATATCCATGAGAAGTTAAGCCAACTAGCCAATTTTCACTCTCCCTATCAACTGTCTCACCAATATGAAAAATCTCCGTATCAAAAGGTGAGGTCACTGTTACTGCCATCGGAGTATGACCTCTAGTATTATCAATGGCATGGTATAAAACAGCAGGATTCAAGGAGATGTAAATCACTCCTAAATCTTGATCTGACACTGGATCTGACACCGGAATGGCAAAACTATTTCCTGCTGGTTTGAAATCCTCAGCCCTGATTTTTTCTCCACTACGTTTGTCTTTAGTAGAAACATAGACTTCCTTGTAATCTTGAAAAGCAATGGCCACCCCAGTTACAAAATCATTTCGAACATAGAGGTCATCAACATTTTCATACAGAGAGACTGATATATAAGGCGAAGCTTTCCGCTCTAATTGCCAGTAAAAATAGTCTGGCATGCTAAGGCTAAAGTATTTATAGATTCCCTCAATACGAGCTTGGTTTTCAACTAAAGCCTGAGCTATCTGGGTTGACTCTCTATGGTAATATTCAATTTCACTCACTGTTCTAGCAGTTACACGCTGGGCTACTCTCTGGGCTTCCTTTTCACGTGAATCCCAGTCAGCGTAAGAGAGTAAGATTGCAAAACTCGCAATGATAATGATCATCACTGAACTATAGGTTCTTAGAAGCGTATGTAGCCAAAACTGCTTCATTCTATTTTGTCGCCAATTTTTCATGGATGATTTCATAGACAGGTTCCAACATATCACTGATAAAGAAATGCCACATCCCAATTCCTACAAAAAATAGCAGGGCAGGCATATAGTAACCAATTGCTACAAGTAGCACAGTCCCAAGGAGAACCTTGGCCACAGCTGCTAGACTCATAAAGATGCCAATCAAGGATAATTTGAGACTATTTCGATAGGACAAGGCAAAATAAACTTGTAATTTTAAAGATACTGTATAAGCCAAAAAGATCAGGGCAACTACTAGGACATTCAAAAGGGTCGCAATCAAATGAACAATGGTCTGATGAGGCAATTGCACCAAGAGATACAAACCATAGGTCAAAACTAGACCCACACCTAAAAAGCTATAGAAAATCAGGTTGCTTGAGACAAAATTTTGCTTGTAAAGAGACCAAGCCTCCTTCAAACTGTATTCCCGAAAGCTATAACCATGTTCTGCATATAAGCTCATCAAGGTGGCACTAGCCGGCGCTAGACCAAGGATAATCCCTCCTGCTAAAGTTAATAGCCAAAAGAAGGCTGTCGCAATCATCCCTAAAAAGAAACGATTAAAGACAAAGTCTAAAAATCTACCCATGATATTCCCCTAAAAATAACTATGAAACCATTATATCATATTTCAAGCGTTTTCAAAAACTTCTAGTATCCATTTACAATCCCACCAAACCATGGTAAAATGAGAATTGTGAAAAAATTATCAGGAGACAATTCATGAAGAAATCTATCTTAACTACACTGCTTTTTGCAGTTCTTTACTTCCTCTGCATGGGGATTGGTGTCCTTTTGGGCAATCTCTTTGACCAAACTGGAAACATGTTTTATGCGCCTGCCTTTACTGCCCTTGTCGGCGGTAGCGTCTATATGATCCTAGTCGCAAAAGTTCCGCGCTTTGGAGCCATTACCACTATCGGCCTTGTCATTGCCTTCTTTTTCTTGGGAACTAAACACGGTGCTGGTTCCTTCCTTCCTGGAATTATCTGTGGCCTCCTAGCAGATGAAGTAGCTCATTTAGGAAAATACAAGGACAAAACAAAGAACTTCCTTTCTTTCATTATTTTCGCCTTTAGTACAACAGGACCAATCTTGCTTATGTGGATTGCGCCCAAAGCCTATATGGCTACTCTTCTGGCAAGAGGAAAATCCCAAGAATATATCGACCGTATCATGGTCACTCCAAACCCTGGAACTGTCCTTCTATTTATCGCAAGTATTGTCATCGGAGCCCTAGTGGGTGCCTTGATTGGACAAGCCTTGAGTAAAAAATTTGCCCAGAAAATCTGATCAGTTAAAAAGAGCCACACGGCTCTTTTTTATTTATGGCTCAATTTCTTAGTCAAGAAATCTCCCAAGAATTGGATTGCAAAGATAATCAAAATGATAATGATGGTTGCCAAGATGGTCACATCGTGATTGTAGCGGTTAAATCCATAAGCGATGGCTACGTTACCGATACCACCAGCTCCAACCGCACCGGCCATAGCTGTTTCCCCAACAAGGGAAATCAAGGTCACAGTCGTCACACGGATCAAATCTGGAAGACCTTCTGATAGGTAAACACCCACGATGTCCCAGAAAGTCGCTCCGCTCGCTTGAGCCGCCTCAATGACACCGCCATCCAATTCAGCCAAGACAACCTGCACCTGACGGGCAAAGAAGGCAAAGACTGCAAAAGAAAGTGGGACAAGGGCTGCATTTGGCCCGATACTTGTTTTAACAATCAAGTGAGAAAGTGGTGACAAGATTGCCAAGAGGATGATAAAGGGAACCGCACGAAAAATTGAGGTAATTTTGTCTAAAATCCAGAATACGACTTTATTCTCCAAGACACCACCTGGCGCTGTCAAGACGAGAAAGAGACCTGCCACTAGCCCCAAGAAGCCTCCGATAATGAAGGAAAGAACTGTCATATAAAGAGTTAAGTAGATAGCCGTTCCCCAGCCTGCCTGACCAGCCCAACCCATTTTATAGACATTTGGTAAATAGGTTTGAATCAATGATTCCATCTTACTGTACTCCCTTCAATACTTTTAGTTGTACACCTGCTTGACGAATGGCTTCTTGGGCACCTGCCAACGCTGCTTTTTCACCTGACAAGACCACCACCAATTCTCCAACAGGAGTACCATCGAGAATTTCGATATTCCCATAGAGAATATTAGCCATTACTTGGTAATGCTTGTACAATTCATTCAAAAGTGGCTCGTCTGTTGAAGCTCCAGCGTACTTGAGTTGCACCAAGAGACTGTTTTCAGACAAGTGTTCCACGATTTCTTGCTTCTCGATTTTGACCATGGCTTCGTCAATACCTGTGGCTGTTGAGATAAAGTCTTGAGTCAAAGGTTGTTTAGGGTTTGAGAAGATTTCAAGGACACTTCCCTCTTCAATCAAATGCCCATCCTGCATAACCGCCACACGGTTGGCAATGTCTTTGACAATCTGCATTTCATGCGTAATCAAGACAACTGTCAATCCTAATTTTTGGTTCAAATCTTGCAACAAGGCCAAAATCTGCTTGGTTGTCTTAGGGTCAAGGGCAGAAGTTGACTCGTCTGAAATCAAGATTTTTGGATCATTGGCCAAGGCACGCGCAATTGCCACACGCTGTTTTTGCCCTCCAGATAGTTGTGAAGGGTAGTTTTCAGCACGATCTGCCAAACCAACCAAGTCCAACAACTTAGCTACTTTAGCCTTCTTTTCTTCCTTGCTGAGTCCAGAGTGTTTAAGGGCAAAGGCTACATTCTCCTCTGCTGTCTTTTGGCTCATCAGGTTAAAATGCTGGAAAATCATCCCGATATCTTGACGTTTACGACGCAACTGCTCTGCCGTCAAGGTGACCTTACCATCAAAAATCACATCGTCGTCAATGGTAATTTTCCCTGCAGATGGTTTTTGCAAGAGATTAATCACCCGTACAAGGGTTGATTTCCCTGCTCCAGAATATCCAACGATTCCGTAGATATCCCCTTCTTGGATGTGAATGGTCACATCCTTAACCGCTGTGATAGTTCTCTTCTTTTGGTGAAAAGTCACATCGATCTGATCTAACTTGATAATATCTCTACTCATAGCTTCTAATCAGCTCCTCTACTAATTCGATATGGGTGTAATAATCAGCGATTCGCACATTTTCATCTCCACCGTGGTCTCGGCTATTGGCATTTCCTAGACCGAATGCAACCATTGGTACCTCTAGGGCATCAAAGACCGTATGCATAGGTCCTGTCCCCGCTGTCGTCGGCAAGACTGAAACGCCCTGTGGATAGAATTTCTTGGCCAACTCGATCACATTGAGAATGGCTGGTGCGCTCATATCGCTTCGATAGCTCATCTCTCCCAAGGTATAGTATAATTCTACCTTATCAAAGCCATTTTTGTCTAGTTGTTTCCGAATTTTTTCCAGAACATCATGCGGTTCTAGGCCCGGAACCAGACGAACCTCTAGCTTGGCACTGGCTTCTGCAGGTAAAATAGTCTTAACACCCTGACCTTGATAACCAGACTGGATTCCTTCGATATTAAGCGCTGGCTCGAAAAAGAAACGTTTTAGAAAGGCCATCCGCTCCTCCTGTAAGAGAGGCAACTCCAATCCATAAATCCGACTAACTTCCTCTGGGTTTCGTTGACCATAAGTTTCTAGCAAGGCCATTTCTCGTTCATTGGGCTCGTGTACTTCTTCGTACAAGCCTTCAACCAAGATACGGCCATCCGCAGCACGAAGAGACTGTAAGGCTTGGAGGAGATACCAAGGAGCTGATTCCACAACACCACCATAACTCGAGTGGATATCCACATCAGCGCTTTTTACCTTGGCATCAAAGGTCACAATCCCCTTATTGCCACCAGAAATTTCCAGCTGTTCCAAGGCATTTTTGGTCCCTTGTTCCCAGACCAACAAATCCGCCCCACGGAGTTTGTCTGCATGCTTTTCCAAATACTTATCTAGGTCTGTTGAAGCCGATTCCTCCGCTCCCTCCATGATAAAGCTGATATTGACAGGTAAATCATCATGGTGCTGCATATATTTTCTCAAAGCACTCAAGCGAGCTGTGATATGACCCTTGTCGTCATCAACTCCACGCCCATACATGAAGCCATTGCGGACCGAAAGCGTAAAAGGATCCTCTGTCCAGACCTGATCCCCATCCGCTGGCACAGTGTCATAGTGGTTATAGAAAATCAAGGTCTTGGCATCTGGACGCGAACTCTTGAAATGTGCCATGACAAAGGGCGCTGTATAGCTCTCATCAATCTCCACTTCAGCTCCAACACGCTTGAAAATCTCACCCAGATAATTTGCGACTTCCTTGAGTCCAACCTGCTGGGCAAAGACTGATTTCTTAGAAATCAAGGTACGCAAAACCTCAAAATAATGTTGGACTACATGATCCTTTTCAAATTTTTCAATCTGTTCTTGTTCGCTAGGAAAAACCATATTCTCTCTACCTTTCTATGAACGAATAGTCTTCTTTACAATCTATACTCTATACAAAAGCAAGAGGTGGAATTTTCTCTCCCACCTCCCTGTTTCTTATTACCAAACTGGTTGATCCAAACCATCTGATGATTCTTCGATAACTTTTTTCACGTCATCTGTGTGGTAAGCTGCGATTACTTTCTTGATAGCATCAGCCTTAGGTGATGTTTCCCAATCTTTTTTTGCAACAATGATGTTGTACCATTGTTTTGAGTTTTCATCAGCTTGTTCTTTGAAAAGTGATTTCTTGTAGTCCAATTTTGCTTCTGTAACGAAGGTATTGTTTACAACGGCAGCGTCAACTGATGACAATGAACGAGCTGTTTGGCTAGCGTCCAATTCAGTGATTTTCAAGTTCTTTGGATTTTCTTTGATGTTGGCAACTGTTGCAAGAGCAGTTCCAGAAACATCCAATTTAATCAAGCCAGCTGATTGAAGCAAATAAAGCGCACGGCTTTCGTTTGTAGCGTCATTCGGTACAGCGATTTCTCCGTTTGCTGGGATGTCTTCTACTTTAGTGTACTTGTTGGCACTTCCATTCAAACCTGAGTAAAGGCGGATTGGAGAGATGTAAGTATCTGCAATCGCTACAAGATCTTTTCCGTTTTCTTTGTTCCAGTTGTTCAAGAAGTTATAGTGTTGGAAAGCGTTCAAATCTACTTCGCCATCAGCAGTTGCTTTGTTTGGTTGTGAGTAGTCTGTGAACTCTGTAAATTCCAAGGTAATTCCGTCTTTTTTAACCAATTCTTGGATTTTGTCCCAACGTTTTTCTTCAGAACCGCTACGGTTAACAGTTGCGATTTTGATAGTTGTTGCATTGTCTGCTTTCTTTTCTGAGTTTCCGCAAGCTGCAAGAGCCAAACCTGCGACTGTAGCAAGGGCTGCTAGGCCAAGCCATTTTTTGATTTTCATGATTCTTTCTCCTTAAAAATAATACCGTACTAGTATCTCACAATTTGTTTGATTTCACAAATTGTTATTAGATAGTCAGATATATAGTTTAAAACTATATCCCTAAAAACTGAGAAACCACCCATCTTACTCAGAATGGATGATTTCAAGAAATTATTTAATATCAGCTTCTGCCGGTAGGTAAGTGTCTCCGAAGAATTGTTTAGACAATTTTTCAAGCGTTCCGTCTTTGTAGAGTTCTTTAATGCGTTTGTCTACAAATGATTTCAACTCATCTTGACCCTGAGCAAGAAGTGGGTAAACGTACGGTTGTTGGTCGCTTGGAAGTTCGATAACTTTCAAGTTGTCCAAACCTTGGTTCTTGATCACTGTTTCAACACCGATTTTATCAAAAATCTTGTAGTCAAATTGTCCATCGCTCAAACGTACCATGATTTGTTGGAAGTCTGCCTTAGTATAGTTAAGGATAGTTGGGTTGTCCGTGTGTTCAGCATTGTATGCTTCTAACTGCTTAGCTGATGTAGTGGCTTGAACGACTTCCGTCGATTTTCCACCGATATCATCGAGAGACTTGATACTAGAGTCATCTTTCTTCACGACAAGGACATTAGGATTTTGGGCAATTGGTGCGGCATAGAGGTATTTCTCCGCACGTTCTTTAGTGTAGCTAAGATTGTTGACAGCCATATTGTAACGGTCAGCGTCAAGACCAGCAAAGACACCTGACCATTCTGTCTTTTCAAACTTGACATCATATTTGTCAGAATCTTTAAAGATAGCGCGAACGACTTCAATCTCGTAACCAGTCAATTCGCCATTTTCTTCATAGATAAATGGCCTTGGTGATCCATTGGTTGCAACGATGATTTCTTTCTTGCTAGCTGCTTCTCCTTCTTTCTTAGCACCACCTGAGCAAGCCGCAAGCACACCTGCAGCAACAAGTCCTAGGGCAGCAAGAGATGAGTATTTAACGATTTTTTTCATGTCATTTCCTCCAAAATAGAATACCTTATAATCTTAACAGAAAAAGAGCATTTACGCCATTATATGATATCTATCTCTGTGATAAGTTTTTTTTATAGTTGATTTAAAAGGCCAAACGCAAGATGGCAATCAAGACCACTCCAAAGAGAACTGTTCCGACTAGATTGCGGTAGCGAAAGGCTACCCAAGCTGTTGGAAAGACGGCTAAGAAGTCTAGCCATTTAATTTGAGGAAGGCTCCCAACCTTACCTGTCACTACGCTTGAAAGAATCAAGGCAAAGATAATGGAAACGGGCAAGAACTTCAAAAAACGCTCAACGATTGCAGGCAAGCCCTTATACTTGACCAAGATGAAGGGAATCATACGGGGAATCCAAGTCACCAAGCCAGAGAAAATAACTGCTAATAAAAGATACTTACTGACCATCTAAAACCACCCCCATGCTACAACCAAGTAGCGTCGCAAACAGAACAGCTAGTGACTGAGACACCACTGTCAAGAGCAAAAAGAAGGACACCGCAACAACTGCTAGGATAATGAGCAGATTGCGGACAGGAATCCGTCTTTGCATAATCTGAAATTGCGAAGCAAAAATACCAATAAACATCCCAACCAGGGCAAAATCCAAGCCAAAGATTTCTGGATTTGGTAGCAGGCCACCCAGAGCCGTTCCGACTACTGTCCCCACAAACCAAGCCACATAGCTGTTAAGATTGTTTCCGTGCATCCACATCGGATTGACCTTATCTGTATGGGCCAATTCACCCATCAAAACGCCATAGGTCTCATCTGTCAAGATACTAGACATACCGATATTGTACCAAAGACTGGTATGACGGAAATAAGTCGATGCGTGTAAACTCAACAAAAAGAGACGCAAGTTGATTAGAAAAACCGTCATAGCAATAGCTGCCACAGGAGCTTGAACCACAATCAGTGCCAACATGGCAAACTGGGCACTCCCAGCATAAACAAAGAGACTCATCAAGCCCATCTCAACAGGTGTCACATAGGGCGCACCGATAGTCCCACAGGCCAGGCCGATACTGACATAGCCAAGAGCCGTTGGCATGGCTGCCTGCGCCCCCTCCTAAAATCCTTTTTCTTTCATCTTTCTCCTCATATTGTCTTAATAATACTCAATGAAAATCAAAGAGCAAACTAGGAAACTAGCCGCAGGTTGCTCAAAACACCGTTTTGAGGTTGTGGATAGAACTGACGAAGTCAGTAACCATACCTACGGCAAGGTGAAGCTGACGTGGTTTGAAGAGAGTTTCGAAGAGTATAAGTAGGCTGAAAAGAATCCAGCCACAGCATGGACTATTATATAGCAGATTGAAATAAGATGAGAACAAATCGATTGGGAAAGTAAAATTAATTTCTATAAATGTTTTAGCAATTGTTTCGTACTATTTTAGATTCAGTCTATTATAACACATTCAGAAAAGAGAAAAAAGTCTGTTGATTTTGACCATCATAAAAAGACTGGCAATCCAGTCTCAAACATATATTATAGAAATTCTCCACTAAATACTTTCACGAATATTCAGAAGCATAACAAAGGCAACTAGAAGAAATAGCAATAAAACAAAGCTAACTGCCAGAGTTCCAAAGCTAGTAGCAATGGTTACCAAAGCTATTGTAAATAAGCTAGGTAAAACAACCGTAATGGCACCGATAGAGGATTGAACTGCTCCCATTGACTCCTCAGGTATTTGTTTAAAAACGAGTTCTTGCAATCTAGGAGAGAGAACACCTGCGAAAAAGGCATCCAAGGTACTAAAGATGAGAATCCAGTCAAAACGAACTGTGGCAAATCCTACTAGAAGAAGCAACTGGGTGACAAGTGAGGCATAGAGAGCTGTTTTTATGGAAATGGTATGTTGCAGATAGCCACTTACAAGGCTTCCGACAATCAGGGCTGACAGTTCAAAAGTGGATAGCAAGGCAAGAGATTGACCTGTTTGTAAATTCAAAAAGGGTTGATTCCTCAAAAATAGAGTAGAGACAGGAACTGTAACATTTATCACTGCTTGACTAGTAGAGATAATAAACAAAACCAAGAGCACCTTATTCATATTCCATATCAATTTCGATGATTGGAGCAAATGCTGGCAAAAGGATTTTACAGAGAGTCCTTCTTGATAGTTAATCGTTTTTTCTACTTTCAAGAGGTCAGTTTTTATGAAGAGGATACCTAAAAATGCGATTAAAAAGGTAAGAGCGTTCAGCAAGGAAATAAACTGGATGGATAGAATACCTAATAAGACTCCTCCTAGAATATTACTGATTGTTTTCACTAAACTAACAGTTGACTGTTTAAATCCAATAGCTTCTGCCAGATGGTCTTGCCCAATAATTCTAATGAAAATCGGAGTGAGCATGGCGCCTGAAAAATAACTCAACGTGTCAGACAAGAGGTTAGTCAGACAAATAAATGCTACTAATAACAAGGAAAAGGACTGCCCTGAAAGTGATAAAGACACTATAGAGTAAAGCAAAAATTTTGCAAAACTAATGACTGTGTATTTCAAGACACGATGATGTTGAAAATCCGCCAAAACTCCCAGAAAGATTTGTAGAACTTGGGGCAGGGTTTCTGAAATCGTGATGAGTAAAATCGCCAAAGGGGCAAAAGATGCATCTGCCACATAATTCAGGAAGGCCAGATAAAAAATCGTATCCCCAAGCGTTGAAATCCACTGGTTGATAGTTAATTGCCTAAAATCTCTATTTTGAAGAAATACTTTCATCACAACTCCTTCTTAAGTTCAAATGGGAATCTTTCCCCAAGGATAGACCGCGATACTACTAACAACCAAAATTACAGTAACATCAAAAGCTGACCAATGCCATTGTAGACTATATGCAGTCCAATAGGCCAATAAATTGACTTTGTCATTCTAAATAAGACTGCAAATATAAGACCTCCACCCATATAGAAGACAAAGTCTGTCAAGACCCAACCGTGATTACTAATGTGCGAGACCCCAAATAAAACAGCGGAACCAAGTACATCTAGCCCCCATTTCTTTCCTTTTTCCAGAGCTGTCATCACCAATCCCCGATGGATTATCTCTTCAAAAATGGGACCTGCAATCACAGGATAGAAAAAATACATCAAAAATGCTGTAGCCCCTGTAAAAGTCGGAGCAGCATGTTGATAAGAAATTTCATTTCGAGTAGGTGGGAAAAGAAAAAAGGTAACGAAATTCCAAACAACAAAAGCAAGCAGAGCTAGGAAGGAATAGAAAAGATAGGATCCTTTAAACTTTCTACTATTGATTTTCTGCCATTTCCCCGACCAAATCATAGCAATAAGAGCAAATAAAACCACAAGAAAATTCAACATCATATCCGACAGATAATAGGCAAAGTCAGATAACCCAGTAACAAGGTCGCTGCGTAAAACTAGAACACTGAACTTCTGGTCAGCAATAACTAGTAGAAAAACTATAATAAAGTAGCGGTGTGAGATTATCTTTTTCATATATCACCTTTCTAATATCCAAATACCAATAAAGTAACAATGAGTAAGAAACTATTCCATGAAGCATGCAGAGCTATAGCCCAATAGATGGATCGGGTGTAGCGAAACATCATACAAAATATCAAGCCCATTCCAAAATACTTTATGAAATCTGTCGTTATCCAACCATACTGCAAAACATGCATAGCGCCAAATATGGCAGCGGAAACAAGAACATCAAGATAGTATCTCTTAACTTTAGATAAACTTGTCATCAAAAGACCACGACAAACAACCTCTTCTGATACAGGTGCGATAATACTAGTATAAAGTATTCGCGTAACAAAATAGCTAATTCCTGTTAAATTGGTGGCTACTTCTACGACTGTACTTCCATTCTGGGTACGAGGAAAGATATAGGTTGTTAGATTTGCCCACACGAACAATAAGAAAAAAGAAAGAAGGAAAACACCCAGGTAAGACCAACGAAACTGGAAACGACCACACTCTTTCCAATGTTCACTTTTGACAAAAGCAATTGTAGCTATAGTTCCCAGAATAAGTACCAATAAAACTTGGAACACATAGTACATATTATCAGACAAAGCAACCATAAAATCTAAGTCTGATGTGACATTAAAAATGAGGTAATAAGTCAAAATCAACAAGCCAGTTGCTAGGTGAAATTTCACTTCTTTCATTTTCTTCATCCTATTATCTCCTATAAGAGCCTATCTTCTACGGCGGCCAAACAATCCATCTGCTAAATCTATAGTCCAATCAAAAGCTCCACGATTAGGACTCATCCCTTGATTGCCCCAACCAGGGTAAATTCCTGGGACGCCCCAACCAGATATACCACTTCTTCCACCACCTCCCATAGAATTTACGAGGTTGCCTCCTCTAACATCTTGCAACTCAGCTTCTGTCAATTCCATTGTTTCTGCAAATTGTAAATTTAACATCTTTTACACTCCTTCAATTATCTTCATTTGTAAACCACTTCTGCGACCTAGGATTTGCTTCAAGTGCTTTACAAGTACAGTATAGCACGAAAATTGGCTTATTTTAGAAAATCGCATATTTGATATTTTTTCTTATAGAAATTTCAGATTTGCGATTTTGGTGAATTTGATTACTTCTCTGGTATAATAAAGTTACTACTAATGAGGAGTGGAGAAATATGAAGAAACAAATTTTAACATTATTGAAAATCGTTGCTGAGATTATTATTATTTTGCCATTTCTAACTAATCGATAAGCTTTTTGTATTGCTGCAAACGCAATTCAAAAAGGACTATTAATTGTGGATTTTCTAATACTTGCAGAGATTGGATAAAATTTTCAATCTCTTTTTGGTTGCTTCCCTTGGTTTGAAGAAAAATACTCATTTTCTTTAAAAACTGCCACAACACTTTCTCAAAAACATCATACGGACGGAGCATACTCTCCAACTCGGCTTCAAAGATTGGGATGTAAGAGAAAAGTTTGCGCTCCATGAGCTCTGATATAATATTCAGAAAGCCACTTTTCATATACAGTCTATTATGTACCAACTCTTTAAATTCCTTAGATTTTTCAAGCAAAGAGGTTGATAAAAAAATCAAATCTTGGTTGCTCAAGAAGGGCATGGTATTGCAAAAGAGATAGAGTTCAAACCAGGTCCAAGACTCGATAGCATAGAGATAGGTGGTTAAAAACTCGCTATCCTCCTCTGCTAGCGGATAGCTTTTATCTAAGGAATGGATGGCATCTTTAATCACGATGGCATTCAAACGACGATAGGTCTCTGCCATCTGTTCTTGCTCGACTTCCTCCAATAGTTGTTCTAAGCCAACTATATCTTGATGGGCAAAGCGATCCACAACCTTTCTACCAAATCGCATATGTGGAGATTCTTGATAGTTGTTGAGCTTGTGCCCAAACTCATCAAAATTCATATTGATCCCTTGGATGGCTAATATGAGCTTATCTGCAGACAACATAGACTGCCCTAGTTCAAACTTGGACAACTGAGAGGCTGTTAGACCAGCACAAGCCACATCTGACTGCTTGAGCTTTCTAGCCAGGCGCAGTTCTTTGTAAAATTCTCCCAATTCCATTCTCTCGATCATCTCACCACCTCCTATTTTTTATATAGTATATCATTGTTTTTATAGTTTTGTCAAAACATTCTGACACTTTGGTGATTGAAAAAGCCAGCCTTAAGCTGACTCTAAAAGGACCGAGCCTTGTACAATACAGAACTCAATCCTCGTTCTAAATAGAATGTCTAACTTTTTTGGGCAGTACACGAGCTTGGGGAACAGCCACTGGAACGATGAGGTGTGAGCTCAAAATATCCTCCAGTTATGTTTTTCCTAATAGTATACCGGAAGAGTGAAAGGATTTTATAATGGAGCGGTTACAAAGAACCTACTTTCTATTAAACAGTATACTATGAAAATGTGAAAATTTAACATTTTTTTGTACAAATTTTATAAATTATTGCCTTTTTAATATCAATAGTTAATCTCTTATCCAGATCCCCCTTGTGTAAACTTTATCTTTATAAGCTTCAAGGCCCCTATCCCATCTATTTGCAACAATTAGATCACTTTGTTTTGTAAATAGTTCAAAATTCTTTTCAAAAATTACGTTATCTATACTAACGTTTAAATTTGGTTCATATACTAAAATTTTTATACCGACAATCAATAGTTCATTAATTATACTTAAAATAGCTGACTCTTTGTAATTATCTGAATTATATTTCATCCCCAATTTATATATTCCTACTATCTTTGGCTTTCGTTCCAATATTTGTTTAACTATGAACTGTTTTCTATTTGTGTTTGAAATATCAATCGCTTCTATCACTGGGGCATTTATTTCTATAAATTCTTTTTTTAATTGTTTAGTATCTTTGGGAAGACAATATCCTCCAAATCCAAAAGAAGGATTATTATAAAAATTTCCAATTCTTGGATCTAAACAAACACCTTTTATTACAACTTCAGCATTTAAACTTCTCCTCTCAGCAAAAGAATCTAGTTCATTAAAAAAAGCAACACGGAGAGCTAAGAATGTGTTAGAAAAAAGCTTAATTGCTTCTGCTTCAGTAGGAGAAACTAACATAACATTTTTAATATTGGCAGTACTATGAGTACTAATCGAAAGGAACAACTCTGCAATTTTTCTTCCTTCAACTGTCTCATCTCCAACAACTATGCGACTTGGATATAAATTATCATATATAGAACAACCTTCTCTCAAAAATTCAGGGACAAAAATGATATTTTTTGTATCAAACAGCCTTTTTAATTTGTTTGAAAAGCCGATCGGAACTGTTGACTTTAAAATAATCTTTCCATTAGGTTTTACCCTCAGAATCTTCGATACCGTTTGTTCGATTTCATATGTATTAAAACTACCAATTTTCTCATCATAATCTGTCGGAAGCGCAATAATATAATAATCAATATTATTTTTAATTTCAGAAAATGTATCAAAAAAAGTAATATCTAAGTTATTCTCGCAAAAAAACTTCATAAGCTCTTCATTTTTAGATGGAAGAATGCCCTTTTTTAAATTATTTATTTTTACAGAATCTATATCATATGCAACAACTTTATATTTAGATGCAAATAGTAACGCGTAGGCCAGCCCAACATGCCCCAAACCAATTACTGCTATATTCATAAAACTACTTCCTTATTTCTTAATCCAAAATCTAATAGAATAAGCTGCCCCATTCCTTAAATACAACTCTTTAATATTGTTTAAAAGTTTTTCAACTGATTTCCAGATTATCAAAATCTGAGATTTATAGCACAATATTGATGATATTCTATCAATATAATTTTTTTCATCAAGTTCCTCTTGATACATTTTTAATTCTTTAGTTTTTCCCATATAACTAACCATACTACTATCACTTACATATGGGAAGTCCTCATAATATATTACTTTATAACGCATAAATTCAAGCGCCCTTCCAATACTATTCACAAAAACATGAGCAACATGGTCACCAAGTGAAAGCGGACAATATACGACACATTTGTCGTCTAAATGCATTAACAGCTCTTTTATGATATCATTCTTTAATGTGTCCTCATTTTTTAATTCACTATAGATATGACGGTATAGAAAATTGCCATTTCTATCTTTCCTATAGAGACATTCATAGTACGATAAGTGTCTAAAATCACATTGTAGACGTTCACAAGCTAACCTGTCTTCTTTCTTCCTTTCTTCAATCGGATATTTCCCAAGGTTACACAACTTATGAAATTGCTTAGCAGAGGGCTGTAGCTGTTGGCTCAAAGGGTAACCAGAAAATATAGTAATAACAAGTACAATTTCTCCTTCTGAAGTTAATTTTGAAATATAATCACCACAGGAAAAAATTGCGTCATCTAAATGTGGAGATAAAAAGATATACTTAGTATTGTTACTCATAACCATTCCCTCTACAATTTATCTAAAAACTCACTAAGTGTCTGATTAAATTCCACATCATCAAAAAAATTCACCTTATTCTTAATAATGAATATTTCGTTAAATAAACATATATATAAATATTTCAATATCCTTTCAATATCATCCTCTAAATTCTCCTCAATATTTTGTATCAGCCCATTTACAATCTTATTAAAAAAGATAAGCTCTTTATCTCTAAAATTAAATATTTTCATACAACTGTTGTATCGAAAAATATATAAAATAATTTTTACTAATGTTTGAATATTTAAACAACTAAATAAATGAGTTGTACCCGGGACACTATTTATGTTATCAAGAACACTATCTTGAAACCTCAACTCACAGTTCTTTTTGTGAAATTCTTTTTTATCGTTTAGATCTGATATTTTTTTAGACATTTCAACAATCTCAGACATTTTATATGGATATCTAGGATGAATGCCAAAACTATGCAAAATGAACTGCACCCCAAAAGTTAGACAGAATAAATCTAACTTTTGGGGTGCAGTTCATAAGATTGGGATATTTTTTTTAGCTAGAACTAGTAGAAATATATAGTCAAATAACAGATACCTTAAGGGTTTCTCATCTACATAAAAAAATGATACTTTTTTCTCTTCAGTAATTACCTCATAAGCTTCACAATAGAATCTCATGTTTCCCTCCCCTATATTCTTAAATAAAATCCTTTGGAAATTGATATATCTTAGTAAAATATTGTTTAAGTTCCGGATGCGGAGCATGGGTAACAATAATGACAGTCAAATCCTCTCTATCTAATATCTTACGTTCAATCGCTAACGAAGTTCTCCTATCGATAGCAGAAGTTCCCTCGTCAATTAATACTATTTTCTTATTTCTAATTAGCCCTCTAGCTAAAGTAATTTTTTGTTTCTGCCCTCCTGACAGTAATCTCCCATCATCACCAACATAATAATCTAAAATGTTATTAGGAAAATCTTTTACACTCAAACCAACTTGCTCTAAAGACTGTAGTATTTCTTCATCAGTATAATTTTCTTCCAATAAAATATTATCTCTAATCGTACCTTCAAACAAATAAGCTTTTTGATCTACATATAGAACATTCGAAACCATATTTAAATAGGAGGTTTTTTTTATATCATCCCCGCAGAATCGCAATTCTCCACTATAATCTCTCAAAAAGCCATTCAATAATTTTAATAATGTAGATTTCCCGCTTCCACTTTCACCTAAAATTAAATACTTTTCATTACGTTGAAAACAAAAATTTAAGTTTTTTAATATTTCTTTATCTCCATACTTATAGCAAATATTTTTTGCTTCATATAACGGAAAATCTCTATTCACCTCATTTGGTTCGATATCATTCATTTTATTTGACTCAATTGGATTAATTGAATACAATTTTAAAAAAATAGGCTTCGTACCAATAATAGAGGATAATTGACCTCCTAATTCACCTAGCGCTGTAAAAATAACACCTGTTAGTGCTCCTATTGCTTCAATAGTACCAATTTTCACTATTCCTTTTATTGCAAGATAGCCTGTTAAAAAAACGAGAGATATCTGAAAAAAAATATTGAGAAAGAAGCTAATAGCGCCTGCTAACGTTTCTACAGTTGTCTTTCTTTGTATAACCATCTTTAATAAAATTCCTGCTTCTTTAATTTTCTTAGGCAATACATATAAAAGATTCAAGGACGCTAACACATCAAATCCATTCAATATAGTCTCACTAGATTTTAAAAAAGCTTCATTTTGGTTAGTTAAATTTAGACTAACTTCTCGCATTTTCGATACAAAGATTTTTGGTACAAGTAGCATAATCATTAATGAAAACAAGGTGGCTACAGTCAATGACCAATGATAGTGATTAAGAGTCACAACTGCAAATATAGTACCAGAAATTCCTTTTATTACTAAAAAAAGTTGTTTAAACGCCTGATCATTTAAAGTCTGAACATCATTATTTAGCCACGAAAGATATGTTCCTGATGATTTACTATGAAATTCTTGATAGGTAGAGTTAGAGATGTCTGTGGCAACTCTATTTCGAATCTCTAGATTAAACTCTTGGATCACTTCAACCTGATAATTTTTCACTACCCAGTCAAGGAATATTATCCCACACCAGACAATCATTTGGTAGATTGACAATTTCAAAAACCGCTCTAAATTCATCGCAATTAATTCATTCAACACCAGAGCATTAATAGTTGCTGCATAAATTAGCAATAATTGACCAGCAACAATAAATATCGTTAATAAACTAAATTTTTTTATATTTGATTTTATAATAGTATACACAATAGTTTCTCACTTTCTAAATTTTAATTGAACATAGTTGTCATATATACAATAGAAAAAACCAAAATGATATAATAACATATATTTAAAAAAAGAAATTCGTTAAAAATTTTTTCTTCTCTTGCCTTCTTGATTACTTTTAAAGCCTTGCATTTGTCTCCTATTAATAGTAACCGCTTTATGTTTAAAGAATAATATTTCTTTGTAACCAATATTCTCTCGTTGAAACTCAATAAATTAAAATATTTCCTACAGTAATTATAATATTCTTCATCTGCATTAATTGTTTTTTGTGTCACTCCAGTGATACCGTTTTCTTTACTGTGAGCGTAGTAATTCACCAAGAATTCTCGCACTATATCAATTTGGTATCCTTGAGCAAGTAGTTTTAATAAAACAACACCGTCCTGATGTGAATCTATTTTCTCAAAACCATTAATTAATTCTAGCACCTCTTTTTTACACAACCAAAATGACGTACCTGCTATATTGTGAACCATTTGAACAAACAAGGGATTTCCAACAAAATCGGTCTTCTCCTCTTCTCGTGTACCATTTGGATAAATTATTATTCCATAACTATAAACTAAAGCTAAATTCTTCATTCTACTCTTTTTAAAACAAGCCATCAACTTTAAAATTCGATCTGGCATATATTCATCATCATCGTCTAAAAATGATATATACTTACCTCTAGAATTTTTGATACCTATGTTTCTGGCATTAGTTGCACCTAAATCTTCATTACTTAAAATTAACTTAATTCTATGATTGGTATAGCCAAATTGATGGATAATTTTATTTCTTAAATTTACATTACTATAATTATCATCAATAATTATAACTTCGATATTTTTATAACTTTGATGTAAACAACTTTTCACAGCTCTAATCAGAGATTCATACCTATTATGTGTTGGTATTATAATACTTACTAATTCTTGATCTATATTCCTATCCATGACTACTCTTCTCTAATAATTCATCATATACTCTCATGGTTTCTACAAACATTTTTTGCACAGAAAAATGTTTTCTTATTTTTGATTTACTATTCTCACCTATATATTTCAAATACTCAGAATCATTGAGTAAAAAATTAGCACAAGCACACACTCCCTCAACATCTTCCTTCTCAAATAAAAATCCATCAACCCTATGTTCAATAATTTCACTTAACCCGCCAACATTACTAGCTAAAACCGGAGTTCCTTGTGACATTGACTCTAAAACACACATAGGTATTCCTTCTGTATCAGAAGGAATATACAATAAATCCGATATTTGGTAAACTATAGTAGCTGGATAGATTTCACCAAGTAACCTGAAATTATCTCTACATTTCAAATGGCAAATTTTTTCTTTCAAAGCAGCCCACATACTACCATTTCCAGCCATAATAAAAATCACATCTTCTCTGACTAAAAATAATTTTTCTGCAAATTCAAGGAATCTATCCGGCCTTTTTTCTGGATCCAACCTTCCAACATAACAAATGATTTTTTTGTTATTTGGAATACAAAATTCTTTTTTAAAGTCTTGAACACCTACTACATCTAAATCGCTATTTGATACATTAATTCCGTTATTTATTGCAACTATCTTCTTATTTTTTATTATACTCTCCAATCTTTTTTTCATAGTTTCAGATACACAAATAAAAGCATCTCCCATAGAATATGTCCAAAAATCAAAATAAGTCAAGAATTTCTTTTTTAAGTTATATTCAACCCATCCATGGCATGTTATCACTGTCTTAACCTTTCCAAATCCATTCTTGTCAAGTTTTTTTAACATATATAAAAAATAATTAGTTGAGTAGCCATGACAGTGTATAAGTTGGATTTTTAATAATTTTAAAATATTTTTAACGTGTAAGGCAGTTTCAAAATTATTTGAACATTGAGTACAATCAACATAGGCAATATCTAAATTTTTATAATCATCAATAACCTTTGAATCTCTAGATACGATTATCAAAATAGGATATAGAGACATCCTTCTGATCTGCTTTTTACAAAGTCCAATTATATGCGGATCTATACCTCCACAATGTCCATTATTATACCTAACTATAATATGAGTCGAAAACACTATATCCTTAATGTCTCCATATCCATCAGGGATATTAATATTTATTTTTCCACAACTATATTGCATTGTAACCATCTCCTTAAACGACGTATTATGATATTTGATAGAGAAATTTTTATGAATAACTCAATAATTTTATAGTAAATCATGCTTATATCTCAAAGATACCTATTTTCTCTTGTCTCGACCTTCTCCAAAGAATTGCTATAATACTATTACAAATACATCTGCACTACACTTCAAATTTTAGCACTGTATAAAAACGTTTCAATACACTAACTTCAAGAAAACTTCCACTATTAATTGAAAAAGTTGATAGAGATAAATTAAAGATCTATATTGAAACTCATCCCGATGCTTATTTGACTGAAATAGCTGCTGAATTCAACTGTCCTCCAACAACTATTCATTACGCTCTAAAGGCTATGGGATATAGTCTAAAAAAGAGCCGTACCTACTGCGAACAAGACCCAGAAAAAGTAAATCGGTTCCTTAAAGAATTGAATCACTTAAGCTACCTGACTCCTATTTATATTTATGAGACAGGGGTTGAGACCTATTTTTATCTCGAATATGATCGAGCCTTGAGCAGGCAGTTAGTCTCTCTGGAAGAAGATATAATTATTTGAATTAAGATCGAGACAACGCACACCAGAGATTGCGATACTGTTATAGAAGTACTAATGCCCTTTTTTGTTTCAATATACTATGGCTCCGATGACCTATAAAGATACGATGACGAGTGACTTTTTCGAAGCTTGCTTCCAAAAATTCTTACTACCTACTTTAGATACACCATCCCTTATCATTATGGACAATGCAAGGTTTCACAGAATGAACATGTGTAAGGAGCAGGGCATAGACTGTTACCACTTCCTACCTATTCACCCGAGTATAATCCCATTGAGAAAATATGGGCTTACATCAAAAACATCTCAGAATAATATTGTCAAATTACGATGCTTTTCTTGAGGCACTTTTGTCCTATTCTTGTTTCAGCCGACTATACTCCGTTATTGGGCAGCTACGGAACAGTCGATGGGACGATGGGGGGACATAAAAAAATCCTCCAGTTTTGTTTTTTATAACAGTATACTGGAGAATTGACAATCTCGGTAGATACCTCGTTATAGCGCGGTTACTTATTAGGCAGTTACAAAACAACTGTGAACAGAAAACATTCCAGAGTCAGACAAGACTTTGGAATGCTTTGGCTCTATAATTTCTGTAGTGGGTAATCCCACCCCAGGAATTATAGGGTCGTTTCTTGTAGAAAAAAAGCCCCATATGACCTATAATGAAAAGCGTCTAACCAACTCATTAGAAAGGGTTCATATGGAACAACTTAAGAATACCACAGATTTGCTCGGATTGGAAGACAAAAATATCAAAATCTTGTCTGTTCTGAAATACCAAACCCATCTAGTCGTTCAGGCAAAGTTGGATTCCCCCGCTCCTCCTTGTCCTCATTGTCAAGGGAAGATGATCAAATACGACTTCCAGAAAGCCTCTAAAATTCCGCTTCTCGACTGTCAGGGTTTACCCACGGTACTGCATCTCAAAAAGCGCCGCTTTCAGTGCAAGAATTGCCTTAAGGTGGTCGTTTCTCAAACATCCATTGTCAAGAAAAATTGCCAGATTTCCAACATGGTGAGACAAAAAATCGCTCAGCTCCTCCTTGAAAAGCAGTCTATGACTGAGATTGCCCACAGATTGGCGGGCTCAACTTCCACCGTCATCCGAAAACTGAGGGAATTTAAGTTTGAAACCGATTGGACCAAGTTGCCAAAAGTTATGAGTTGGGATGAGTATAGCTTCAAAAAGAGCAAAATGAGCTTCATTGCCCAAGATTTTGAGTCCAAATCCATCCTCGCAATTTTAGACGGGCGAACTCATGCGGTGATTCGAAACCATTTCCAACGCTATCAGAGAGAGGTTCGGGAGCTGGTCGAGGTCATCACCATGGACATGTACAGCCCTTATTATCGGCTCGCTAAGCAACTCTTTCCAAAGGCGAAGATTGTTCTTGACCGCTTCCACATTGTCCAACATCTGAGCCGAGCTATGAACCGAGTACGAATCCAAATCATGAACCAATTTGACCGAAAATCCTTGGAGTATCGGGCGCTCAAGCGCTTTTGGAACCCTCGCTTTTTCGTTTCTAGGCTCGGGCTAAATCAGTCCACTGGACTGATTTACTACACCAGGATAGCTTCAAGCTCTGTCAGAAACGATTCTATCAGTCCACGTTTCGAATGCACTTAACCCATCGGGAAGTACGAGATAAGCTGCTTTCTTACTCTGAGGGATTACAGGTTCACTACGAACTCTATCAACTCCTGCTTTTTCATTTTCAAGAGAAGAATGCCGACCATTTCTTTGGATTGATTGAGCAAGAACTGCCAACGGTTCATCCGCTTTTTCAAACGGTCTTTTGGACTTTTTTAAGGGATAGAGATAAGATTATCAACGCACTTAAGCTGCCTTATTCCAACGCTAAACTTGAAGCGACCAATAATTTGATTAAGGTTATCAAGCGCAAAGCCTTTGGTTTCCGGAACTTTAACAATTTTAAAAAACGGATTTTGATGACTTTGAACATCAAAAAAGAGAGTACGAATTTCGTACTCTCCAGATTGTAGCTTTTCGCCTACCCACTACACTTGACAAAGAGCCACTCTTTATTCCATGGTATCAAAGGCAAGACTTGGTTTGGCATTGAGGTCCAAGTTTGCAAAGTTTTCTTTGTTCCACTCGCTGACGCTGGCATAGGCAATCATACCTGCATTGTCTCCGCAGAGTCGCAGAGGGGGGATGATAACCTTGACATCTGTGATTTCGGCTGCTAGGCGTTCTCTGAGACCTTTATTGGCTGCCACACCACCTGCCACAACCAGGGTTTTAACAGGATATTTCTCCAAAGCCTTCTTGGTTTTTGCCATGAGAATGTCCATAACTGCTGCTTGGAAGGAAGCACACAAATCTTCTGTAGACAGGCTTTCTCCCTTTTGCTCGGCATTGTGATAAAGATTGATAAAGGCAGATTTCAAACCTGAGAAGGAGAACTCCAGATTATCTTCCTTAATCATGGCACGGGGGAAATCATAAATATCCTGCCCCTGATGAGCCAGCTCGTCAATCTCACGACCTGCAGGATAGGTCAAGCCCATGACACGACCGACCTTGTCATAAGCCTCACCAACCGCATCATCACGGGTTTCCCCAACAATCTTATAATCTCCTGCCTCCGAAACATAAACCAACTCTGTGTGTCCGCCGCTGACCAAGAGGGCTAGCAAGGGAAACTCCAAAGGCTCCACACTCTGAGCTGCCATGAGGTGCCCAGCCATGTGATTAACAGGAATCAGTGGAAGTCCGTGAGCCCAAGCAAAGGCCTTGGCAGCTGACAAACCAACTAGCAAGGCTCCGACCAAGCCTGGTCCGTAGGTAACCGCAACAGCTGTCACGTCCTCTTCGGTAATCCCTGCTTCTGCCAATGCCTCCTCGATACAGGCTGTAATGACCTCGACATGGTGACGACTGGCTACTTCGGGCACTACGCCACCAAAACGTTTGTGACTCTCAATTTGACTAGCAATGACATTGGACAAGAGCTCATCGTCGTTTTTCAAGACGGCGACACTGGTCTCATCACAGGATGTCTCAAATGCTAAAATATATCTATCCTTCATCTATTTCTCTCTTCATGATAATGGCGTCCTCGACTGGGTCATGGTAGTAGGCCTTTCGCTCAGCGATAACTGCCATCTTTTCTTTCTTGTAAAATGCTTGCGCTCGTTGATTTGACTGTCTGACTTCGAGGAAAATTTCCTTGTCTGTCGGCAATTGAGCAAACAAGGCTGACGCAATTCCCTGACCCTGATAAGCTCCTTTGACAGCGATTTGCAGGACTTCTGCTTCAAAGAGAGTCTCCTGAACAGCTAGAAAGCCAATCACTTCTGCCCCATCATAAGCCAGAGCATACCAAGTCTGGTCTTGGGACAGATCTGCTTGGATTTGCTCCAGAGTCCAAGGACTGACTAGGTAAACAGCTGCCATAACAGCGTAGATGGCTTGAGCTAGGTCAGGCTGTTGTTGAATTCGCTTGATTTCTATCATAGGCGTTTAATGTAAGACTCGCCAGACTCGGTATGGTTCTTGAGCCAGTTTTCCTCAGCCTCGACTCGTTTGAGGTAATTCGGCACAAAATCATGCAAGGAGTCTGCTTCCTTGTCCCAAGCTAAAAGAGCAAGATTGGCTGCATTAGGCAAGGTTTCTTTATAATTAGTCCTTGGCAAGTGTTCTTGAATCTGCTCCACAAAGGGGCCAACTTCTCCGACAAAGGTTACCTGACTAGCACCCTTGACTTTTTCTAGCACCTCTTCAAAAGATAGGTGCGCTTCTGGCATGACAGGTTTAGCATTTTCATAAAATCCTGCATAAACATTGTTGCGACGCGCATCCATCAAGGAGACAAACAAACCTTCTTGTTGGTAGGGTACCAGAGCCAAGAGGCTAGACATACCAACTAACTCGATGTTCAGAGTATGAGCCAAAGTCTTGGCAGTGGCTACCGCAATTCGCAAGCCTGTGTAGCTACCTGGCCCTTCAGCCACCACGATTCGGTCCAAATCCTTGGGTGTCCAGTCCAAACTTGCCATCAAAAAATCGATGGCAGGCATGAGGGTAATACTGTGATTTTTCTTAATATTAATCGTCATCTCGGCAAGAATCTGCTTGTCCTCTAAAATAGCGAGAGAAAGAGCCTTGCTGGACGTATCAAAAGCTAATACTTTCATAACACATTCCTATCTTTTTGTCTGCTTACTATTATACTACAAAAGCTGGCACATGGGAATTTTCTTTGCCCCCAGACAAGAGTGCCCTCACTTAACTAAAAATAATTTAAAAAAATGCTCACTTTTCCTTTTCTTTTCCGAATATAAAAGTGAACAAGAAAAAAGGAGGAAAGTTCAATGACAAATTTTGACATTCTTGACAATCAATTTTTATCCTTATCTGAAAATGAATTATCAGATATTGATGGCGGTCTCGCTCCCTTGGTTATCTTTGGAGTAGCAGTATCTTGGAAAGCTATTGCAGGTGGAACAGCACTTATAGGTTCTGGTTTGGCAGCTGGTTATTTTTTAGGAGGAGATTAATATGATGAAAAATTTGAACAACTATCGTGAAATTTCTAATAAGGAATTGCAAGAAATCAAGGGTGGCTTTGGTGTAGGTGTTGGTATCGCTTTATTTATGGCAGGTTATGCCATTGGAAAAGACCTTCGTAAAAAGTTTGGTAAATCATGCTAGATAAGAAACACATTTTTAGAAGGATAAATTTTATTGTCTTCATCTCTTACAGTTTGCTCAGCATTCTCAATGATTTGAACATTACTACTATCCCTTTACCATTCGATTTATCTGTTTGTATTGTTTTATTTTTATGCTTCAACTCTATTTTTGATCAGAACAATGACTCCCATAAAAATAATAAGCTTTGAAAATTCCATTGTCATGTCATGTTAGAAAAATGCAAAGACCACCTCATCTTGATAGATGGGGTGGAATTTTCGTGTCGTAAATCTACTATCTCTACATCCCCAAACAAAAAACCCCAGCATAAGCAGGGCATCTAAGCATTTAATTCAAAGTAAAATACAAACCAAACGACATAGGTCACGAGGAGGAGAAAAAGCGAGTAGAGAGTCACAAAGGTCATTTTCCACAAGAACTTGGTTTGTCATCGTTCCAGTTTGGCAAATAGAAGATTTCCTCCATAAACGCAAGCAACAAAAACGATAAAAGCTAACAAACGAACTCCGATAGCAAAAGCAAATAAGTTATACATAGGGCAACCTCCTTGACTTAAAATCTATATGGAATTATGACAAGCAATAAATTTCACTTCCGTTATCAACATAATACATTTTCTTTATTTTTACAAACGCTTACCAAAGAAATCGTCCCCTAACTTTCTCATTTCCGTCTTTTACTAATTTTTCATTTTGTGGTATAATTGAAATAATTGTAACGAATCAAGGTCAATCTAGACACAAAATGGAATGAAATCAAGCAAATATCTGCTAAAAGTTTGGAATAAGCTGACCTGTAAATAGAAAGGAACTATATGATTTACAAAGTTTTTTATCAAGAAACAAAAGAACGTAGCCCACGCCGTGAAACAACACGCGCGCTTTACCTAGACATCGATGCCAGCTCAGAACTTGAGGGCCGTATCACTGCTCGCCAACTTGTCGAAGAAAATCGCCCAGAGTACAATATCGAATATATCGAACTCTTGTCTGACAAATTGCTCGATTACGAAAAAGAAACTGGCGCCTTCGAAATTACGGAGTTCTAATATGGCCTACACTCTTAAACCTGAAGAAGTCGGCGTTTTTGCCATCGGTGGTCTAGGAGAAATCGGGAAAAACACTTACGGAATTGAATACCAAGACGAGATTATCATCGTCGATGCTGGGATTAAATTCCCAGAAGATGACTTGCTTGGTATCGACTATGTCATTCCTGACTACTCTTACATCGTGGACAATATCGACCGCGTCAAGGCTGTTTTAATCACACACGGACACGAGGACCACATTGGTGGGATTCCGTTCCTACTCAAGCAAGCAAATGTCCCTATCTACGCTGGACCGCTTGCCTTGGCTTTGATCCGTGGGAAACTCGAAGAACACGGCCTCTTGCGCAACGCCAAACTTTACGAAATCAACCACAACACCGAGTTGACCTTTAAAAATCTCAAGGCAACTTTCTTTAGAACGACTCACTCTATTCCAGAGCCTTTGGGGATTGTCATTCATACTCCTCAAGGGAAAATCGTCTGTACGGGTGACTTTAAGTTCGACTTTACTCCAGTTGGAGAACCTGCGGACTTGCATCGTATGGCTGCGCTTGGTGAAGAAGGCGTGCTCTGTCTCCTGTCTGACTCGACAAATGCGGAAGTACCAACCTTTACCAACTCTGAAAAAGTCGTTGGTCAGTCCATTATGAAGATTATCCAAGGTATTGAAGGACGTATCATCTTTGCATCCTTTGCCTCAAATATCTTCCGTCTCCAGCAGGCAACAGAAGCTGCTGTTAAGACTGGACGCAAGATTGCGGTCTTTGGTCGTTCTATGGAAAAGGCCATTGTCAACGGAATCGATCTTGGCTACATCAAAGCTCCTAAGGGAACCTTTATCGAGCCAAATGAAATCAAAGATTATCCTGCAGGAGAAGTTCTTATCCTCTGTACAGGTAGTCAGGGTGAGCCTATGGCAGCCCTCTCTCGTATCGCCAACGGAACCCACCGTCAAGTACAATTACAACCAGGTGATACCGTTATCTTCTCTTCTAGTCCCATCCCTGGAAACACTACTAGCGTCAACAAGCTGATTAACATCATTTCTGAAGCTGGTGTCGAAGTTATCCACGGTAAAGTAAACAATATCCATACATCTGGACACGGTGGTCAGCAAGAGCAAAAACTCATGCTCTGCTTGATTAAGCCAAAATACTTCATGCCTGTCCACGGTGAATACCGCATGCAAAAAGTCCACGCTGGACTAGCAGTGGATACTGGTGTTGAGAAGGACAATATCTTTATCATGAGCAATGGCGATGTGCTTGCCCTTACTGCTGACTCAGCTCGTATCGCAGGTCATTTCAACGCCCAAGATATCTATGTCGATGGAAATCGTATCGGTGAAATTGGCGCAGCTGTCCTCAAAGATCGTCGCGATCTATCTGAAGACGGTGTCGTTCTGGCAGTCGCAACTGTTGACTTCAAATCGCAGATGATTCTATCTGGTCCAGACATCCTCAGCCGAGGCTTTGTCTACATGAGAGAGTCTGGCGACTTGATTCGCCAAAGCCAGCGCATCCTCTTCAATGCCATTCGTATCGCACTGAAAAATAAGGATGCTAGCGTGCAATCTGTCAATGGTGCCATTGTCAACGCTATTCGCCCCTTCCTCTATGAAAATACCGAACGTGAACCGATCATCATCCCGATGATCCTCACACCAGATGAAGAATAATACTCTTCAAACCACGTCAGCTTCGCCTTGCCGTATATATGTTACTGACTTCGTCAGTTCTAGCCACAACCTCAAAGCAGTGCTTTGAGCAACCTACGGCTAGCTTCCTAGTTTGCTCTTTGATTTTCATTGAGTACAAATCAACAAAACAGCCCCGTCTTCGGAGCTGTTTTTCTCTATGCTTTCTTTTGAGATTAAAACTCAATGAAAATCAGACTAGAAGGCTAAGCGAAAGCATAACTTGAGTTAGCTCCCATAGTTCGGGAAACTATGGGAGGCTGGAGATGAATCAAAGCCAAGCTTTGAACTCATTCGTAAGAAGCCGACGACGTATCATTTTGATTTTTGAAGAGTTTTAGAAATACTACGATTTTTACCTTCCAGATACACCATCAAAATAGAAATATCTGCTGGGTTTACTCCCGAAATACGGCTGGCTTGGCCGATGGTTTCTGGATTGATGAGTTTGAACTTCTGACGAGCTTCTGTTGCGATAGAGTCAATGTCATCCCAGTCAATATTGGCTGGAATGCGTTTTTCTTCCATGCGTTTCATCTTGGCAACCTGATCCATAGCTTTGGAAATATAGCCTTCGTACTTGATTTCTGTTTCAATCAATTCGATAATCTTGTCATCCAAGTCTTCTGCAGCTGGTCCGATGAAGGCCACCACATCTTGGTAAGAAACTTCTGGACGGCGAAGGAATTCCTTGGCTGTCACCGCATCTGTCAACGGCTTGAAGCCCATTTCCTCAACCTTAGCATTGGTTTCCTTGACTGGCTTGAGTTTGATACTGTCTAGGCGTTTCATCTCATTATCAAATTGATTTTTCTTGATTTCAAAACGAGCCCAGCGTTCATCATCCACAAGGCCAATCTCGCGTCCCATCTCAGTCAAGCGCATATCAGCATTGTCATGACGAAGAATGAGACGGTATTCAGCACGACTGGTCAAGAGACGGTAAGGTTCAATGGTTCCCTTGGTCACCAAGTCGTCGATCATCACCCCGATATAACCGTCACTTCGCTTCAAAATCAACTCAGGCTTACCTTGGATTTTCAGAGCCGCATTGATACCCGCGATAATCCCTTGGCCTGCTGCCTCTTCGTAACCTGACGTTCCATTTGTCTGACCAGCAGTGAAGAGACCTGAGATTTTCTTGGTTTCCAAAGTCGCACGCAACTGATGAGGCAAGACCATGTCGTACTCAATGGCATAACCTGTTCGCATCATCTCTGCATTTTCCAAACCTTTAATGGAATGAACCAAGTCACGCTGGACATCCTCAGGTAGACTGGTTGAGAGGCCTTGCACATAGACTTCCTCTGTATTACGTCCTTCTGGCTCAAGGAAGAGTTGGTGGCGTTCCTTGTCCGCAAAGCGCACAATCTTGTCTTCAATCGACGGACAGTAACGAGGCCCCACTCCCTTGACCACACCTGTAAACATAGGCGCACGGTGGAGGTTGTTTTGGATAATCTCATGACTGGTACCATTGGTGTAGGTCAACCAGCATGGCACTTGGTCCTTGACATAATCCTCATCACGTGAAGTGTATGAGAAGTGATTAGGCGCTTCATCTCCTGGTTGGATTTCTGTCACATCGTAATTGATAGAAGAAGCCTTGACACGTGGAGGGGTTCCTGTCTTGAAACGACCGATTTCGAGGCCCAGTTCCTTGAGATTGTCAGCTAGGTTAATAGAAGCCAAGCTGTGGTTAGGACCTGATGAGTACTTGAGGTCTCCGATGATAATTTCCCCACGGAGAGCAGTCCCTGTCGTCACAATAACAGCCTTAGCAGCATATTCTTGATGGGTGGCTGTACGCACACCGACAACCTTGCCATCTTCCACCAAAATCTCATCAATCATGGTTTGACGAAGGGTCAGATTTTCTTGATTTTCAACTGTCTTGCGCATCTCCTTAGAGTAAAGTTCCTTGTCAGCCTGCGCACGAAGAGCACGGACAGCTGGCCCCTTCCCTGTGTTTAGCATCTTCATCTGGATGTAAGTCTTGTCAATGGTTTTGGCCATCTCGCCACCGAGGGCATCGACTTCACGCACAACAATCCCCTTGGCAGAACCACCGATAGAGGGATTACAAGGCATGAAAGCCAGCATTTCAATATTGATGGTCGCAAGCAGGACCTTACAGCCCATACGGCTAGCGGCCAAGGAAGCCTCAACCCCAGCGTGTCCCGCACCAATTACAATAATATCGTATTCTTCAGTAAAATGATAAGTCATGTTTCTCTCCTATTCTTCAAGATGAATGTGTCTTAGTTGGCCTTCCCAATCTGGTAGGGCCGTTTTTAAAAAGGCTGGAACTAGCTGGATATCCTCAAGCTTATCCAAGTCAATCCACTCACAGGGCTGCCTTTTCTCATCTTCCTGCATGGTCAACGGGGCATCTTCAAGCAAATCCACCAGATAATGAAACTCGATATTGTGATAGGAAACGCCGTCTTGTTCAAAACGATTTTCAACCACAAAAGCTAGCTGCCCAGCTTGAGATTTAACACCCAGTTCTTCCTTCACTTCACGGACTACCGCGTCTTCCGTTTTTTCGTTAACTTGAATCGCACCGCCGATAATGTAATACTTGCCCTTGTCTTTGGTGACTAGAAGCTTGCGATTTTGAAGAATCAAAGCTGTCACCCGAACACCAAAAACCGTATTGTCTACTTTTGTCCGAAAGTCTTGTTGAGTCATTCTTGTCCTTTCCCTTAAACGACACAAAAACAGTCAAAACTACAAAGAAGTGCAGGACAAAAAAGCCTGCAACATCCATGAGCTTTGACCATCATTTCTATTGCTGTTATTATTGTAGCAAATTGAGAAAATTTGTCAATCTAAATGTACTGACAAACTTGTCCATCGCGGTAAGCATTGTCAATCAAACCGCCACCTAGACACTCTTCGCCATCGTAAAAGACAACTGCCTGTCCTGGTGTAATCGCGCGTTGTGGTTCCGCAAAGATGACCTCTGCCTTGTCTCCTTTGACATGGACGGTCACCTTAGAGTCAGGCTGACGGTAACGGAATTTAGCCGTACATTCTAGCGTAAACTCCTCGGGCATATCACGAGTAAAGTGGACTTGACTGGCTTCTAGGCTAGTTGACATGAGCGAATCATGGTAGAATCCTTGTCCTACATAGAGAATATTCTTGCTTAGATCTTTTCCGACAACGAACCAAGGGGCATTGTCACCGCCGTGTTGCCCACCGATACCGAGTCCGCCACGCTGACCGATTGTATAGTACATAAGACCTGCATGCTCGCCCATATCGCGACCATCCACAGTCATCATGCGACCAGGCTGAGCTGGCAGGTAGTTGCTGAGGAAGTTTTTAAAGTTCTTTTCTCCGATAAAGCAAATCCCTGTCGAGTCTTTCTTCTTAGCAGTCGAAAGGCCTGCTTCTTCTGCTAGTTTTCGAACTTCAGGCTTTTCCAAATGTCCTAGTGGGAACATGGTTTTTTGAAGTTGTTCTTGCGAAAGTTGGCTGAGGAAATAGGTCTGGTCCTTGCCATTGTCCACGCCACGAAGCATGTGAACAGTGCCGTCCTCATCACGCGCCACTCGAGCATAATGCCCAGTCGCTACATAGTCTGCCCCCAAGGTTATGGCATAGTCCAAAAAGGCCTTGAACTTGATTTCCTTGTTGCACATAACGTCCGGATTTGGCGTGCGCCCTGCACGGTATTCCGCTAGGAAATACTCAAAAACGCGGTCCCAGTACTCTTTTTCAAAATTGACAGAGTAGTAGGGAATGCCAATCTGGTCTGCCACCGCAACCACATCCTTGTAATCTTCGGTCGCCGTACAGACGCCGTTTTCATCTGTGTCATCCCAGTTCTTCATGAAGATACCGATCACATCGTAGCCCTGCTCCTTGAGCAAAAGAGCCGTCACCGACGAATCAACACCACCACTCATCCCCACGACAACACGTGTTTTAGAGTTATCACTCATGGTAAGTCTCCCATCTATTCGTTTATTCACGATTGAAGGTCGTGTGTGCTTCACGATTGAAGGTCGCTTGAGCAGTATTCATTATAACACGCTTGGTTAGAGAAGACAAGGAAGAGCTTAAAAATTGTTTTTTAAAACTTATAGTCAATATACAGATTATGTGAATGACGTGAGTATACCTTCTTCTTATCTTCATTCAAATAACTATAATAAATAAAACAACCCATTTTCTCTAATCTATTTTTCAAGTTAGAGAAAAGGAGTCGTTTTTTTAATGACATTTCCTGAAATCATAAGACAGGTACCTAAAGAATACGAACATAAATCTATTCAATCGAACCTTATCTTTGTTTCAAAATTAAAATGTCAAATGTTCTTAACATGATTTAATTTAATCGGCTTAAACCCATTCACCATTGGCATTGACTTCATAGCCATCTACAGTTGTGTTGACTGCAAGGGCACCTAAGCCATTGACATAGTACCATTTATCTGATACTTTGAACCATTGGCTTGCTTTCATAGCACCTGATGCTTCAAGATAGTACCAGGTATCTCCATCTTTCACCCAACCTGTTGCCATTGAACCGTTAGCGTTGAGGTAGTACCATGAACCGTTGACTTTAGCCCAACCTGTCGCCATAGCGCCATTGCTGTTGAGGTAGTACCATGAACCATTGTATTGGAGCCATCCTGTCGCCATAGCGCCATTGCTGTTGA